>Ga0315899_10010253_pt1 | contig 10036 bp, 12 predicted proteins | sample LakEriMetagenome_2_FD_203518 | JGI IMG/M metagenome (GOLD analysis project Ga0315899, IMG submission 203518) | Freshwater fungal communities from buoy surface, Lake Erie, Ohio, United States - Buoy 4 MA112 | ecosystem: Environmental > Aquatic > Freshwater > Lake | place: USA: Lake Erie, Ohio...
TTCCGTTTGTTTCGCCATTTGATTTTTGTTTTGTGAATCGTTCTATTACTGTTCCACCAAACAAACCACCTGTGAGCAAAGCGAGTGTATCAAACATCGCAATCGGGCAAACGTAGTAAGTAAATGTTGCAACGTAACTCAAAACGATTAAGTTAATTACAACAAATATAGCAATTACTCGCTTACTTGATACTTTTGAACACGATGTCAACAAAGATTTCAACCATTCTTTCATATAAGTTTCAATATGAATTGAACGATTAAACCACCAACAACACCAGCAGCAGTTGCAATACCACCCAAACGAGCGACTTGTAAGCGTTGATTCTGAATATATTTATCGTGCTTCTGAACCTTGCTCACAAGACCTTCTATTTTCATCTCATCGTCGCCAATAAGAACGTGATAGATGCGGTCTATCTTCTTGTTCATCTCTTGAAGTTCTTCGTGTATCAATGCTATCTCTTTTTCGGTATTCATTTTTTGAAGTAAAGTTGAATTTCTGCTTCTCTACGTTTTACCAAACCTGCAAGAACCTTTCCACCACCCTTATTCCACAAACGAAAAGAATCTGCTATCGTCGGATCGTTAGGGTTGATGTTTAACTTCTTGAATACAGAAGACTTTTTGAAACCGCCTTGACCGATGTTGTACGCAAGTGAAACACACGCGCTAAATTGATTATCATTCAAAGGTTGTTTGATGAATGGAGCAATGGTTACAGCGAATTGGTCTATGATAAACTTCGCAAGTTCCTCAGCACGTTGTTGAGTTATCACGTCGCCTTCCTTCACCTTCATTCCGTCTTCGTAGAAAGTGTTTCCATAACCAATCGTCCATACGTTTGCAGGGCATTTATAAGCCTTTAAACGACAACCTTCGAAACGCTTAATCAAAGCGTAGCCTTCCTCGTTAACTTTCATTCGATAGTTTCTTTATTTGTTTTTCTTTCTTCGCGAGATACTTACGAAACTTCTCTTCGTAAATCTTCTGCATCGTTAAGTCTTTTTTCCGTCCCCTTTTTGCCATATTTTTATTTTAACCAACCTAAACCTTGTCTTCTATATTGGTACACATACTTGTCGCGTCCGTCGCTAATCTCAAAAGCGTTCGAAGGATAGACATTTGTCTGTGAATATATTTGATCGTTTGTGTTTGTAAGATACTCTGGAAAGTCAGAGCTGTTGTGGCACAAATAATCAACCATTCGCTGCGTGTAGAACATAGCCTTCGAACGTGCTTGGTCGCGGTAGTTCTGCAAATCACTTTGAGAGATAGGTTGAGTGTCTTCGCTTGTTCTAATTACCAAACTTCCGTTGTCTGTTTTAACGTACAAATGCGGAAGCATTTCGTACAAAGACCACCACATAATCATTCGACGTAAATACTTGTCAAGAAGCGTCTCGTATGCGCCCGTGATGTCGTCGTTCACAACGTCTTCTTTTATCTTTTCGTAAAGGTCAGTTCCCAAATACAATTGTGCGTATTCGTCTTGTGCAAGATATATTGCAGGATACATCAACAACGGATCAACTGAACCGTTTATCCAAGTGTATTTCTTTATGTAGTTTTCGTCAATGAGTAGAACTTCGGGTGATAGTGCCATAATTTTTATGAGTATTTAAGTGAACCTCTGTTTGGTGTGTCGTTTGGTCTAATTGATTCTACTCCTTTTGGAAATAGTTCGTTTGGTATTTTACCCGAAACAACAGTATCGTTTTTCAATCCATCGTTAGGCAAAAACTTTCCGTCTTTTCTTTTGCGGAAAAATATCTTTCTAAAGAAAGCGTGTCTGCAATATGAACCGCCTTTCCATTCCCAGATGCTATAATTTGAGCTACCACTTGGTGCGAACTCTCCGTTTACACCTGCGTCACCCATAGCAATAATATCTTCGTAACGGAACAACGCGCCCATTTTAGAAAGTGCAACCATTTCTTGACAGAAATCGCGTGTTACCATTTCACCTTCTTTATAAGTTAAATTCTTTGAGTAGTAATAACGAACTTTGTAAAGTCCTGTGTCTAACTCATCTTTTTGATCGGGGTTTGAATAACCTCGAACGCTCATAAATTCCGTGCGATACTTTTCTTCGTCGTGTGGTGCTGTTACTTCTTCGTCAGAAATTAACTCCCATTCTTCTTCGTTGATGTATTCAGCCTTTTCGCGTAAGTGTTTAAGCCACGCTTCACTTTGCTCTTTGGTTATCTTAACAACCGCATCCTTCTTCTCCGCAACTACTTTTTTTTTTTGAGCGGACAATTTAGCAACCGCGTCACCTGTTGTTTGAAACATTGACTTCGCAACGTCCACGTCAAGACCTAAGAATTGAACCAAGAATACAATCGCTTGTTCTTGCGTTAGTGTTCCTGCTGAAACGCTTGCGACAATCTCTAAAGCAGAAGCAATTTGCGCTCCGTTGTAGGTTACGTCACTAACTTTTTCAGTTATTCCTGTTGGTGTTTCTGTCACGTCTGTTGAAGGTATGTCTATTACTGTGGCAGGTGCGTTAGAATCGATTGAAATTCCATCTTCGAATATAGAGTTCATCTCAATATTTACGTCGCCTAAAATTGGTGTAAATACTTCTTCGATTATTCTTTGATATGGTTTGATTACTTGGCTGTTGAATATCTCTAAACCAACCAACATTTCATCTTTATTAGAACCGAATCCTGTTGTATCTCTGATTCCGTGAATAAGAGGTGAAACAACGCGGTGTCCTACCATAATTTGTTTCGCTGTTTCTTCTGATAAGAATTGATATTGCTTGTCAGCATCTGAAAGAGGAAACGCTTCGATTGAAGGTGCGCGTGTTGGGTCTTCGTTGAAAGTCATTAAGAACTTCCCTGCGTTATTCGCACCGCTCAATCTTGTTTCCCACTCACGACGAATAGCCTCACGTTCTTCTTTCTGTGGAATACCATTCAAGAAGTTAATGATGAACGAAGGGAATAAACCATTCAAGATATTATTGACGTGATAAAGTCCCATTTGATAAGACAACTCGATGTAGTTCAACGCACCGAAGTAGTCGGGTTTAGGATAGTAAACACTTCCTGCTGACATTCCGTGTGCGTAAATAACTTGTCTTGGTTGTTCTTGTGCAATGGAAGGGTTGAACGCAGGAATGAACTCTGGCTTTCCTTTTTTGCTGCGTGTATTTGCCCAATCTTTTGAATAGAAAATTCCTGTAATATCGTCTTCGTCGCGATCGTAAGCCAAACGACAATTTTCAAAAGGCAAGTGATTGATTTGTACAACGCGAGTGAAGTCCATTGACCAAATAATCTCAGCGCAAAATGCACCTTGAAGTTGTAAGTCAAATGCAATTCCTTGCAAAGCATTGTCGAGAATCGTTCCTGTACCTTGTCCTTCAATCATAAACGCAATTGAGTTTGTCAATGCGTTGTGTATTGGTGAATTGTGGTATAAATTGATTAAGTGCTGAGGGAATAAATTGTTATTTCCGTAATCAATCCAACCGCTTCTGTTTTCTTTTTCAATCGCCTCAACAGGCTCGTATTTTGAAAGTAAAATTTCTTGTATGTTACTCATTTTAATAGCCTGTATAAATTACATCTACTGGAATAGTAGGTGTTGAAACGTCAAAGTAATTTGTTCCGTTGGATAAAATCATTAAACCTTCCTCAACCTTACCAACAACGGAAGCGTCGGTAGGGTCTGTATTTGCGTCGCTGTTTTGTCCATACACTTCGTAATGATAACGTCCTGCATCGAGCAATCCAACGGTGGTAAGTCTTATTTTGGTAACACGTTCGTTCTCGTTTATTACGACAACTACTTGCGCTAATTTTTCACCTGTCATTTCATAAGTCATAACAAGTAGATAGTGCGTAAAGGCAACATTGAAATACTCACGACCTTCGTCTAACGAAAGCCACGCGTACTGATTCGCTGTGTTTGTGTTTAGGTAAACCATTCCCTTTTTCCTTTACGATAAAATTACATCACAGAGGAGCGCGTTGCTCCTCTATGTGTAAAAGTTTTTTTATTATGCTACCAATGTTGAAGGAGCACCGTCCAACAAGTAAGCACGCTTTGCAGCTTCGTGAGTGAACGCTAAAGTGAAGCCGTTCATATCACCCAATGCTGTTCCAGTTCCTGCTGTTGAAGTAGAAAGGTCTGCACCATTCTCGTATCCAACTGCCCACCAATTTCCGTTAGTATCTAAAACGAATACAATAACGCGAGCAGTAGCAACTGTTTGCAATTCTAAACGCTTAGCTGCGCTTAATTTGTGCATCATTACGTTAACGGTCTGAGTGTAAAACACCGTTCCGTTGTCGCGATTGAAATTGATTGTCTCTTCGAATGATCCTGTTTGAGTAGGTAATTCGTAAGTGAACAAATCTCCACTTGTTGCTCCAGCAATTGCTGTTACAACTTCCGATGCATCGAAAGTGAATCCTGTTACTATTGCCTTATCTACTAAAACAATTTGCTTAATGCCACCGATGCCGTCTTTGCAATCGAGTGTAAATCCTGTACTTAATTCACAAGCCATATTGTTATATTTTTATTAGCACAAAAGAGGGGTGGTTTTTATGCCACCACCTCTATCGTGCAAGGGTTGGTTATTTAATTAGGCAGTGTATTGGTAGAACGCGATTTCGTTTCCGAATCCGTACTGAACACCTGCGAAGAAAGAAGCTGCGAAACGTACGTTGTCAGAAAGGTCGTATTGGTACATATCCAAAACTGCAACGTTGTTCCATTGGTCTTTCAAGTTTGTTCCGAACCAAAGGTTAGACTTTTGGTACATAGCCATTGTGTCGTCAGACATTCCAGGACACTCGATGATTTCGTACTGACCGTTCCAAGTCATCTTCACTTCCTCACCTTGATACAAGTAAGAACCTGAACCAAGACCAAGAACTGCATTGCGGTAAGCCTCAGCAACGTTTGAAGAAACTGCGATTACAGGCTTCTCAGTAGCGCGACGAACCTTGATAGGACAAGCAGCAACTAAACGCTTCATCTCGTCGATTACGTTAGTGTCGTCGATAGCAACTGGAGTAGATACGTCGATAACGTCACCATCAGCCAAGAACAAAGTTTCGAAACCTGCGTACTCGCCTGCTGTTGCGTTAACACCCTGCCAAATCAAACGCTCGTTGTTTGCAGCCATTCCTGCTAATACGTTAGCGATTAAAGCGTCAGTCAATGAAGCGTGAAGGAATCCGTCTTGCTCAGACTTTGCTTCCCAATCTGCTAAGAAATCTTTCTTACAAAGTTGTCTGTGGATTTGGAATTTTTCCAAAGTCAAGATACGCTCAGTTAAAGTAACTGTTCCTGTTGGTGTGAAGTCACAAGTCGCGTTAGCGAAAGTAACGTTGTCAACTAATTTGCGAACAACTTGTTTGTACTCGATGTTCTCTTTGAAAGTAACTGCTGCAAGAGACTCGTTACTCAAAAATGCAGCGCGGATATATCCTGCTGCTTCTTTACCAGCATACGTGGTAGTTAGTGATGTTGTAGTAGGCATTTTTTTATTTAATTATTTTTTATTTTTTAAGATTGAATAAGAAACGCTCCTCAGCCGACATCTTGTGATAAGGCTTTGAAGCAACTTGTTTTGCTTGCTTTACTTCCTTGATAGAAGGCGCAGCAGGCTGAGCGCTTAATTTTGTTACTTCGCTTGAAAGTTCTGCGTTTGCTTTCTTCATTTCAGAAAGTTCGCTTTCAAGTTTTGCAACTAACGAAAGAAGTCCTTCAACCTCTGCGTTTAGTGATTCCTCAGCAACAACTTCGGTAGATTGCTCTTCCTCAATTACTACTTCAACCTCTGGAGCTTCTTCTTCCATTGGTTTTAATTCAGTCACAAGACCACCCTCAACAACAACAACAATTCCTTCTGCTGTCTTGTATTCTCCGTCCGCGATTACGACCTCGTTGCCGTCTGCGTCTTTAGCGAATACACGAACACCAGCTGCCCAAGTGTCGCTGTCTGAATAGATACTTGTTCCGTCCTCTAGGATCGCTTCAACCATTTGCTTCACCTCAACAACCTCTTCGGCTGATAGGCTTACATTGTGTTTTGCGAATAGAGCGTTTACTTTTTCTCGTAAATTCATAATTCTGTTAATTGTTTGTTTGATGTGATAATATAAAAAGGTGTACATTTGTTTCATAATTGATTTTTTTAGTTCAATTTTTTGATTTTTGGTTTAGGCGGAGGGCGTGATTTCCCTCCGTTTTTTTTATCCCAAAGTATCTAAAATCGCATTCAATACTTTCAATTCATCTTCGCTTAGTCCGTACGTCTTAAACCCCATTTTACCGCCCTCATTCGTTATCTTCGTGAGCGCATTGAGAAACAGGGTAGCATCGTCGTTGTACAATTCGACCTTTAAGAACCCCCCTGCTTCGATGTTCATTACTTGTTCGGATTGTATGCCCAATTCATAAGTGAAATAGTGCGCTTACTTCCGCAAACGTTCCCATTGCTGTCTTCTAAAATATCACCTGCGGTGTTTTCGCGCATACGATTGATGAAGGCAATTGTCTTTCCTGCATCTTCGAAGTGTTTCTCCGTCCAATCCGCTTTGTTCGTTTGCAACAATTCAAGGTTACGTTCGATAGGTGAACGATCAAGAGAAGCCAACGTTGAACACTCCGTTTCGGACCACGATTTAAGTTCTGAATAGGTCATATTCACCGCGCTCATATAATCGTCGTAACGCGCGTCTATTTCTTCTTGCGTGGCTAACGTTAGCAACTGCTCCAACTCTTCAATTAAGGTGGGTTGTTGTTCGCTTAAATACATTTCCTTTTCTGCAATGAAGTTTCCTTCAATTGAGAAACCAAGAACCTCTTTGTTTTGAATCTGCTTTTTCACTTCTTCATTCTCCACTTTCATACAACCGAACCAAGTACCTTCTGGAAGGTCAAACCCGAAGTTCTTCGACTTGTCATTTTCACCTTCGATTATCCACGTTTCAACAAGCGACACTCCGTCAACCACTTTCGCGTGTTCAACTGTTGCGTTGTTTTGGTTCGCTTGTTTCAAATAGTTGTAAGCAATTGCTCTGATTGTGTCCTTCGAATACTTCACATAGTATTCTTCGTCCGTCTCGTCGTTGCGTCTGTAAATGAGTTGGTCGGGAATCAATAATGCACCATACAACAGACCTCTGAAATCTTCTTTGAACTTCACGTTGTGTTGTTCGCTTAACGCAACGAAGTCTACACCGATTGCAGGTTGTTCAACTACGCTGATAGCGTACACTCCTAATAGACCACCTTCGTCTATTCCGTATTCGATTACTTTAATTTTTTTCATTGTTTATCCTCCTAATCTTGATTGATTTTGTATTAATTGTTGAGCCTCTAAATTGCTTGACACTTGACCGCTCACGACGTACGCTTGTAGCGGTGGTTGTTGTTGGTTGGGTTGGTTCTGTAAGAACGCGAAGTTGGCAGGTGAAGGTGCGTTCATTCCGCCTGCTTGTGGAACGTTACCACTTGAACTATTTGCTCCGCTTGTTCCACCACCACCATTGAATTGTTGTTTGCTTATAATAGCCACACGCGCAAGACCTTGAGCAATTGCAATTCCTGCTGCTACCGCTCCACGAATAGGTGCGTCTGGTGTCTTAATACTCATTTGTGCAGCATATGCTCCCTGTGCTGCTAAATAAGTGTCTATTGTAGCCGTTGCAATACTCACTCCTTTTTGTATTTGAAAGGCTTTTCTTTGTTGTCTTTCGCTATCTCCTGCAAACGCTTGAGCCAAGTCGCTAATAATAGACAATGAAGTTCTCATTGCGTCAATACGAAGTTGTGCTTTTTGTTCTTCTGCTTTTTTTAAATCTTCAAGTTCTTTTGCTGCTTGTATTGCGTTAGCTTCATTTCGTTTATCTCTTTCATCTTTTTCTTTTTGATTTGCTTCTATTTGTTGTTGAAGCAATAAATCATCGTACTTTTTATTAATATCAAATTCTAAAAGACGATATTTTTCTAAGATATAAATTTTATCTTCTTCATCACCTTCGTAAGTCTGGAGTTCTAAATCTCTTTTCTTTTGTAACTCATAAAGTTCGTTGGCTTGTGCGCTTTGATTTGCTTTGATGTAGTCTTCACGAACTTTAAGTTTTGCGTCTGCTAGTTCTTTTTCAAGTTTTAATTCTTTTGCAGCACGAATAGCGTTTTGTTCATTTACATCTATTTTGTCTTTAGGTTTAGGTGGTTCTTGAGTTGGTGGTGGTATTGCTCCACTAATATCTATTTGAGAGATAGCTTCTGAACTGCTTAATATATTTTCTTCAACTAATTTAATTTGATTGCTTATATTTTCAATATCAGATAATGTAGATGAAGAAAAAACATTAACTACTCCTTGCGCTAATTTTGCTTGTAAATTATTTGAAGTTCTTGCAGTTAATTCCAAATTGAGCAATAATCCACTTGTCACCCCTTGAGTTGATTCAGCAGCAAGTTTTGTTTTCTTCGCGTATAATTCTTGCAAGTAAGCCATCTTACCTCTTACTTCTGCTTCTTTTACTAATTTAACAGTAAGATTTTCGGTTGATTTAGCAAGTGTATCTGTATTGTTTATATTGTCAACTGTTTGAATGTTGTTTGCTTTAAATGCAACATTCAATTTATCTAAAGCCTTCTTTCTATCTTCTTCGCTTTTCGTATGGTCGCTAACAACTTTTGATAATAAACGAATGTTTTCAGTTACACCTTTCGCTTTTCCTACTTCTTCTAAAACTTGTTGAGATTCAGCTAAACGACGATTCATTTTATCGGCATTCATAGTTAAATCTTCAAAGATTGTTTTTAATTCTTTAAAGTAAATAACTGATGCTGCTATTGCTCCAGCAAGTAAAAGAATAGGATTTGAAATTAAAGCCTTTGTAAGATTTGTGAAACCTGTAACAAGACCGCCAAGTTCATCTTTAAGGGTTTTAAAGTCAATGCGACCAACCGCACCACCCATTGCAGTAAGTGCCTGCCCTGCTCCCTTTAAATCCAAGTCCATAAGACGACTACCAAACAACGAAACGTTATTCGAAAGACCTTCGAAAGCATTACCTGCGTTGGCACTAATCTCTGCGGATAAGTCGGAAATGTTGTCCTTTAATTCAGCGGCACGAGCGGACGCTTTCTTGAACTCCTCGCTCGATTGATCCATCGACAGCAACTGCTGATTCAGCGCACGCAATTCCGCCTTTGCGGAACTAAATCCTTTTGCTGTGTTTTCTGCTGCGTCAGCCGTCTGATTGAGGACGGTGACACCGTTCGTCTTTACAACTAAATCAATTGTATTCGCCATTTAGAATAGTAGTTTATATAAGATAAATATCCAAAACGCGATGTTTACAGAAATTCGAGTAATTTTCCAAGCGTAATGCTTCCACAATTTCAATTGTCGCTTACCATTCGCAACCTTACCGAACTCTGTTTCAGTCTTGATATTTAGTTTTAAAAACTCTAAACAAGCCAACATTGCGTCAGCTTTATTTTGAAGATGTAGCCGTGAAGTTTGTTCCATTACTTATAATTGTTATTGTGTCCCTTAATGCGCTTAATCCTACCGAACCGCTACCTTCAACGGTCTCTCCTGTATAGGCTTGAATTGTCACTCCATTTGCTGCTGCGCTTTTCTGAATTATCAATTCACGACCTGCCGTTGTCGTTGCTGAAGGTAAATAAATTGTGATACTTCCGCCTGTCGTATCTGCGAAAATCATTCGGTCGTAATTCGTTACAACGTAATCCGTCGTTATCGTCTTAACAGGTTGAGACACTCCTGCGTTAAATTGAACAGGTGCGCCGAATTTCGTTGGTGCAAGTGAAGGCGCTTGTGCTGTGATGAAAGAACGCGTTCCGTTGTTTGGTGTTGAGTAGCAATTGTTCTTCGTGCTGTTCCAATTGTAGCCAAAACGTAAACAGCAGTCTTCTGTTATTGTCGCTTCTGCACCCTCTGGTGTTTCCCAATTCAACGATTGGTCAAGGTTAGCAGAAACAGGGATAAGGTCGCAGTCGTTGTCGATGTCGAGAACGC
>Ga0315899_10010254_pt1 | contig 10035 bp, 10 predicted proteins | sample LakEriMetagenome_2_FD_203518 | JGI IMG/M metagenome (GOLD analysis project Ga0315899, IMG submission 203518) | Freshwater fungal communities from buoy surface, Lake Erie, Ohio, United States - Buoy 4 MA112 | ecosystem: Environmental > Aquatic > Freshwater > Lake | place: USA: Lake Erie, Ohio...
CAGAAGAGCACGCCATGGGCCGCAGCATTGAGGAAGGGGACAGGGGCTCCTGTCATCAAGCGGGCTTCAAGATTGAGGAATTGCATACCAACCGTGCCGCGCCGCGGGCCTGATAGCATCAGCCCATTGTAGAAAAAGCCCACAATTGGGAAGAGTGGGGGCAGGATCAGCCATAGGGCGCCGAAGGAGAGAAAGCCCAAAGCAAGCCACAATACGAGGCTGATGAGGCTAACAATTAAGACATCAAAGACGACGGCCATGATGCGCCTCAACCGAACGCCGGAGAGGGCCTCGGCGGGAATCTGCCAAGGGGAAGGTGAAGGCGTCCAGGCTGGCGCGCCGGGGGGTTGATACATGGCTGGTCTCCGCACCGGCGCTCCGCCGGACATAGAACCATTTGGCCCTTGAGGCGATTTTCGCAAGGGCTAGATCATGGCAAGGTGTTCCAATGAAGTCCTTTCGTGACCCCATCATCCGCCTTGTCGTGGTCAATTGGCTGCTGGGCATGGGGGCTGGGGTGCTGTGCGCCAGCCTTATTCTCTGGCTCGATCTCGTCGGGCTGCGGAGTTTGCTCGCTCGCTCCGATTTTTGGATTCAGGGTCTGGCTTTGCTTTATGGTGGCTTTACCGTGACCTTTGCTAGTCTCGTCACAGGTACCGCCGTCATGATGATCAAGGCGGATGAGCAGGACAGCGGTTCATGCTAGTGTGCAACGCATGAGCTGGTCCATCACGCTGGGTCGCATCGCCGGAACGGCCGTGCGCATTCATCTCACTTTCCTGATCTTTCTGGCTTGGATTGGCTTGAGCGCCTTGCAGAAGGGCGGCGCCGATGCGGCCTTGCAAAATATCGTGTTTATCGCCGCCTTGTTCTTTTGTGTTCTGCTGCATGAATTCGGACATATTTTCACCGCAAGGCGTTTTGGCATTCACACGCCCGATGTTGTGCTCCTGCCAATCGGGGGGGTAGCGAATTTGGAACGTATGCCCGAAAAGCCCATGCAGGAATTGGCGGTGGCTGTTGCAGGCCCGCTCGTCAATGTCGTCATTGCAATCATTCTTTTGGCTTTTGTCGATTTGCCCCGTGGCGATCTGCATCGCATCGAAGACCCTCAGGTGAGCCTTTTGGCGCGCCTTGCGATTGCCAATATCTTTCTGGCAGTCTTCAACATGCTGCCGGCCTATCCGATGGATGGTGGGCGCGTGTTACATGCCCTGCTGGCCATGAAGATGGGGGATGCACGCGCAACACAAGCTTCTGCGCGTGTGGGGCAGGCGTTTGCCTTGCTGCTCGGCTTTGCCGGCCTGTTTGGCAATCCGATGCTGATCTTCATCGCCATCTTTGTGTATATGACAGCAGGCGGCGAGGCGCAGGAAAGTGCCTTCCGGTCGTCTATTGCCGGTCTCAAGGTGGGTGATGCGATGGAAACGCGGGCACTGCCGGTTACCATTGAGGCCAGTCTTGATGAGGCTGTAGATTTGCTTCTGTCTACCTCGCAGCGCGCATTTGCCGTCGTTGATGGTCACAACAAGCCAGTTGGCCTGTTATTGCGCGAGGACATTCTGGCCGCATTGAAAGACCGCAGCCATGACAGCGCGGTTTCTGACATTATGCGTGCGCCTGTACCCCTTTTGTGGATGAATGCTGATCTTGATCGCGGTCTCACGGATCTGTCAGCCAGCGAGTCTCAGGTCATCAGCGTTGTTGATGAAGAGGGTGAATATGTTGGCCTTCTCACACGCGACAATCTCGGTGAGATGATGATGATCAAGGCACTGAAACCCGATTGGCGGTTCCACCACCGTTAGGCGGATTTCGCCAGTTTGGCTGCAACTGCAGGTGCGAAATAGGTGAGGATCCCGTCAGCACCTGCGCGCTTGAAGGCAACGAGGCTTTCGATCATCGCCTTGTCCCCGTCGATCCAGCCATTTTGTGCTGCCGCCATGATCATCGCATATTCGCCGGACACTTGGTAAGCATAGGTCGGCACACCAAATTCCGTCTTCACGCGGCGCACGATGTCGAGATAAGGCAGGCCCGGCTTCACCATCACCATGTCTGCGCCTTCTTCCAGATCAAGCGCAACCTCGCGGATGGCTTCATCAGAATTATGCGGATCCATCTGATAGGTGCGCTTGTCACCACGCAGGAAGCCGCCTGAACCAACAGCCTCGCGGAAGGGGCCATAAAAGGCAGATGCATATTTCGCGGCGTAGCTCATGATCTGCACATGTTCGAAGCCGTCCGCATCAAGCGCCTTGCGGATCTCGCCAATACGACCATCCATCATGTCGGAAGGTGCGATGATGTCAGCCCCGGCACGCGCCTGATTGAGTGATTGCCTGACAAGGGCTGCAACCGATTCATCATTGATGATCTCATCACCGCGCATCAAGCCGTCCTGACCATGGCTTGTATAAGGGTCGAGCGCGACATCGGTGATGACGCCGATCTGTGGCACTTCTTTCTTGAGCGCGCGCACTGCACGGCAGACCAGATTTTCCGGGTTGAAAGCCTGAGTGCCCGCCTCATCGCGCAGCGCAGGATCGGTATTCGGAAACAGGGCAAGCGCGGGGATGCCGAGATCAGCAGCCTTGCTCGCTTCTTGTACCAGCTCGTCAATGCTCAGCCGATCAACGCCTGCCATAGAAGGCACGCGCTGGCGGGTCTTCTCTCCGTCAACCACGAAGACCGGCCAGATCAAATCATTCACGGTCAGGGCCGTCTCCTGCACAAGCCGCCTTGACCAGTCCGTGCGGCGGTTGCGGCGCGGGCGGTGGGTCAAGGTCAGCTTGGTCATGGTTCTGTCTCCGGTTGCCAGTTCCTAACACGGAGACAGGCTTGTGGGCACTAGCCTATTTGGCGAGAGCCTTTTGCAGATAGGTGAGGTTCAGGAACTTGTTGGGGTCTTCCTTGCTGTCGCGCAGGTCAAGAAAGGCCTTGATGCCAGCCGGTGTGATGGCGAGCTTCTCAGCCATGACCTTGTTCTTGCCCATCCACTCATCATAATTGGCCAGCGCGTCGTCGCGGCTGCCGCCAATCGACTTCACGAGAATGTCGGCGGCCTTGTCACGGTTCTTCGGATCATAGAGGAAGTCCATGGCGCGCGAGGCTGCGCGCAGGAAAGAGACCAGCTTGTCTTCGTTCTTCTGTGCCCAAGCCTTTTGCACCGTAAAGACGACTTGCGGACCTTCAAAGGCATCCCAGGCATAGCCCATTGTCTTCATGCCCAGTGCGGTAGCCTTGTAATTCAGGGGAGGGCTGAGCAATGTGCCCGCGACCGCTCCGCTATTCAGGGCGGCAAAGCGATTGGGCGTACCACCCAGCGCCATCAGATCATAAGAATTGCGGTCTACGCCATTCTTCTTCATCAGCTCGATGAGCATACGCGCGGACGCATCTTGCAATTGCGTCGCACCCAAAAGCTTACCCTTCAAATCAGCAAAGGTCTTGATCTCCGGGCGGACCATGAAGACGAAGCCTTGTTTGGCCGTCTCAGCCCCGACAATGGTGATGGGTGCACCTTTTTCGATGGCAGCAATAGCAACTTCACAATTGGCGCCGATGATATCAACAGCGCCCGTGACGAGCATCTGTGTTTGCTGCGCCACATTGTCGGTCATCATCAGATTGACCTTGAGGCCTTCATCTTTGAAGAAGCCCATCTCCTGCGCGACAAACACGTCCCAGTAATAGGATGTCGGGGTTGCATAGGCATAGGATATTTCGCGCAATTGCTGCGCGAAGGCGTGCGGCATGGTGGCAGTCAGCAACAGGGCTGTGGCAGCCAAGAGCTTCTTCATAGGCGTTCATCCCGTTTGGTTTTTAACTGCTACCATCATAGGCGGCAGGGCGAGCGGGAGCAAATCAGCCTCAGGTCAGCCGGTCGCGCTTGCGCAGCTCCGGGAAAAGCCACGCCCAAATTCCCGCAACAGCCACCGAAGCCATGCCACCCGTCACGACGGCCGCCACAGGGCCAATCAGCGAGGCGACTGCGCCCGATTCAAAGGCGCCCAGCTCGTTCGATGCGCCGATAAAGATTGAATTCACCGCTGAGACCCGGCCGCGCATATGGTCGGGCGTTTCCAGCTGCACCAGCGTTTGGCGGATGATGACGCTCACCATGTCAACGGCGCCGCTCAAAGCGAGGAAGGCCGCAGCGACATAGATGCTGGTGGAGAGGCCAAAGCCAATCATGCAAAAGCCGAAGATGGCGACGCAGGAAAACATTTTCACACCCGTCATGCCGCCAATGCCAGTGCGGGCGATGACCAGCGTGCAGATGAATGCTCCCACCGCAGGCATGGCGCGCAAGATGCCAAGTCCGAGTGGACCTGTTTCAAAAATGTCCTTCGCAAAGACAGGCAGCAGCGCCGTTGCACCGCCAAGCAGAACCGCAAAAAGATCCACCGAGATCGAACCGAGAATGACGCGCTTCCCCCAGATATAGCGCCAGCCTGCGGTGAGGGTTTCCCATGTTGCAGCTTCCCGCTTTGTCTCAACGGGGCGGGGCTTGATGGGAATGAGCAGCGAGAGGCTTGCCAGATAAAAGAGCGTGGTGATGAGGAACACTGAGGATGCGCCCAGCATGTAAGCGAGGCCACCAAGGGCAGGGCCGGTGATTGATGCAAACTGCCAGCTCGATGAATTCCATGTCAGCGCATTGGGAAAAACATCGCGCGAGACAATTGCGGGCAAGAGCGCCTGGCTTGCAGGATTTGCAAAGGCGCGCGCTGTGCCAAAGAGAAAAATGAGCGCATATATCACCATCACATCAGCTTTGTTTGCGGCACTCCACATGATGCCCGCAGAGGCGAGAGTGGTTGCAGCGTAGCAAAGGATCAGCACGCGGCGACGATCGAAGCGATCAGCAACATGGCCGACAATCAGCATGAAGATGAGATTAGGCATGAAGGCGAAGAGACCAGCAAGGCCAAGCGCCAAAGCACTGTCGGTGAGTTCATAGACAAGCCAGCCAACGCCCACATCAATCATCATTGAGGCGAGGGAGGAGAGAAAGCGGGACGCGAAATAGAAGGAAAAGTCGCGACTGCGAAAGGCTATGAGGCCATCAGGTCTATGGTCGGGCATGAGGCGTTTAGCGCGGGGCTCCTTTTGGTGGGATGTGCCCATAGGTGGGGCATGAGATCCGCTTGTCAAATGCCAAGGTCCAAGCTGGTGGGCGAAGGGGCAATCTGCTCTAACTATGGGCTGGAGAAATGAGGGAGAGCTTATGTCTGAAGCAGAACGTCTGGCCCATCTGGAGGCGCGTGTCGAAGCACTGAGCGCGACCCTGAAGACGGTGCTTTCGACGCTGGTGCTGCGGGGCGTTCTCACCAAGCCCGCGGTGGAGGAAATCCTGCGTGAGGCGGAGACCATGGTGCAGAGCGAACCTGATGCCGTCGATGAAGTGGACTCGGTGCGAACTGACATGCCCAAGATCATCCGCTCTGCCATGGGGCCGGAACCGGATGAGGATGATCATGATCATTGAGTGGGGATGATATGAAAAGGGCGGGGAGATGATCCCCGCCCTTCATGTTTCATGACGCTTTTAGTGTGCGAGGATCGCAAGCAGCAGCAGAGCGACGATGTTTGTGATCTTGATCGCAGGGTTCACGGCGGGGCCAGCGGTGTCCTTATAGGGGTCGCCGACGGTGTCGCCCGTCACCGACGCCTTATGGGCATCACTACCCTTGAGGTGCTTCACGCCGTCCTTGTCAACAAAGCCATCTTCGAAGCTCTTCTTGGCATTGTCCCAAGCGCCACCACCCGACGTCATCGAGATCGCAACGAACAGGCCGTTGACGATCACGCCGAGCAGCGAAGCGCCGAGCGCTGCAAAGGCTGACGCCTTCGAGCCGGAGATTGCGAGCGTGCCGAAATAGGCGACGAGCGGAGCCAGCACAGGCAGCAGCGAGGGGATGATCATCTCCTTGATGGCTGCGATGGTGAGCATGTCCACCGCGCGGCCATAGTCGGGACGATCTGTGCCCTGCATGATGCCGGGCTTCTCGCGGAACTGACGACGCACTTCCTCGACGACCGAACCGGCTGCGCGACCAACCGCCGTCATGGCAATGCCACCGAACAGATAGGGGATCAGACCACCGAAGATGAGGCCAGCAACGACATAGGGATTCGACAGGTCGAAGGAGACCTGGCCGATATCCTTGAAGTAGGGGCGACCCTCATTGATGAAGGCCTGAAGGTCGTTCGTATAGGCTGCGAAAAGCACGAGGGCACCGAGACCGGCCGAGCCGATCGCATAGCCCTTGGTGATGGCCTTCGTCGTATTGCCGACAGCGTCTAGCGCGTCGGTTGACTGACGCACTTCCTTGGGCAGGCCAGCCATTTCAGCGATGCCGCCGGCGTTGTCGGTCACCGGACCGAAAGCGTCGAGCGCAACGATGATGCCAGCAAGGCCAAGCATCGTCGTGACGGCAATCGCCGTGCCATAGAGGCCAGCGAGCTGGAAGGTCGAGATGATGCCAGCGACGATGACGATCGCGGGGAGGGCGGTGGATTCAAGCGAGACAGCGAGACCCTGAATGACGTTGGTGCCGTGACCCGTCACAGAAGCCTGCGCAATCGAAACCACAGGACGCTTGCCAGTGCCAGTGTAGTATTCTGTGATCCACACGATGAGACCCGTCACCACGAGGCCGATGAGGCCGCAGATGAAGAGGTTCGTACCCGTGATGGTCTGGCCCGCCACCGTGCCGAAGGTGCCCCAGCCAGTGATGTAGTGGGTTGCGATGGCAAGACCACCAACCGACAACACGCCAGCTGCGATGAGGCCCTTATAGAGCGCGCCCATGATCGAGTTGTCGGCGCCGAGCTTCACGAAGTAGCAGCCAATGATCGAGGTCACGATGCAAGCCGCGCAGATGGCGAGCGGATAGACCATGGAGCTGTAAAGCAGCGCCGCATCCTTGGCGAAGAAGATCGCGCCAAGAACCATGGTGGCGACAACCGTGACCGCATAGGTCTCGAACAAGTCAGCGGCCATGCCGGCGCAGTCGCCTACGTTATCGCCAACGTTGTCAGCGATGGTGGCGGGGTTGCGCGGGTCATCTTCAGGAATGCCAGCTTCGACCTTGCCCACGAGGTCCGCGCCGACGTCAGCGCCCTTCGTGAAGATGCCGCCGCCCAGACGCGCGAAGATGGAGATAAGCGAGGCGCCAAAGCCCAGCGCGACCAGCGCGTCGATGACAACGCGGTCAGAGGCCTTCATGCCCATGCCGTTGGTGAGGACAGCGAAGTAGCCAGCAACGCCCAAAAGTGCGAGGCCTGCCACGAGCATACCCGTCACCGCGCCAGACTTGAAGGAGATGTCCAAGCCTTCCGCCAGCGAACGGGTGGCAGCCTGCGCCGTGCGAACATTCGCGCGCACCGACACATTCATGCCAATGAAGCCAGCAGCGCCTGAAAGCACGGCACCGATGAGGAAGCCAATGGCGACGAGCGCTCCAAGCAGAGCCCAGATGCCAACAAAGATCACCGCACCAACGATACCGATGGTGATGTATTGACGCTTCAGATAAGCCTGTGCGCCTTCAGCGACCGCGCCTGCAATTTCCTGCATGCGTGCATTGCCGGCGTCAGCAGCCATCAGTTTCGAGATGGTGACGACACCGTAGACGACCGACAGAAGGCCGCCCAGGATGATTAGCCAAATGCTCATTTACTCCGCCCCTTTTTATCGAGACACGAACCTTTGTGGCTCGCGGCGTGGCCTTTCTGGCCCCCGTTGAGTTCCATTTGCCAGAAAGAGAAGATTCCCGCAACGCGGCCAAGCTTGGCTTGGGCTGTACTGTTGAGGCAGGCCCTTGCGCCAGATCAAGGCTCCCGGTGCGTCGAAGCTCTTAGGGTGGGGAAAATCTGCTGAGAGCCCGAACCATCATGTCCGACACGACGACACCGGAAATAGCGACTGAAACCCCGGATTTCTCGGCAGAAGAGGCGGCGATCCGCGCCTGTGTGCGGGGCTTTTACGAACGGGCCCGCGCGGATGATCTGCTGGGACCCGTCTTCAGCGGCGTGATCCGCGATTGGGAGGGGCATCTCAAGACCATGGATGATTTCTGGTCAGGGGCGCTTCTGGGGACGCAGCGCTATAGCTCAGCGCCTTTCCCGCCCCATGCGAAGCTCGACATGAATCAGGATCATTTCGACCGCTGGCGTGACCTTTGGGTGCCCAGTGCCGAACACTATCTGCCTGAGCCCATCCGCAGCAAAGCCATGGCGATTGGCGAGCATATGGCGCATTGCTGGGGGCGCGCCCATATGACGATCAAGGGGCAGATGGAGAAGGCGTGATCGCCTGAGCCCTCCTGTCGGCAGGCGAATAGTGTATAAGCCCTGCCACATCTGACGGGGTGACTTGTGCAAACCATCGCCAAACGGGCCGGAGACTTGCTGGAAGTGCTGCGCACGCAGCATCCGCTTGTCCAGAACATTACCAATTTCGTGTCCATGGATATGTCAGCCAATGTGCTGCTTGCCATGGGGGCGGCTCCCGCCATGGTCCATGCGCCGCAGGAATCGGCGGACTTCACCAAGCTTGTTGATGCGCTGGTGGTCAATATCGGCACGCTCTCTTCGGATTTCGCCGCCGGTGGTGAAGCCGCTGCCACAGCAGCTCACATGCTGGGTCGCCCTTGGGTGCTGGATCCTGTGGGGGTGGGTGCAACGCCTTTCCGCAATGAGGCAGTGCAGCGCTTGTTGCGCCATCGGCCCCATGTCATTCGTGGCAATGCGTCCGAAATCATGGGCGTTGCGAAGGTCGCCGGACTGAATACACCTGATGCCCGCCCGCGCGGCGTTGATAGTGCGCATTCGACCGATGAGGCGCTTACCACCGCGCAACATCTCGCACGCCATCATTTCTGCACAGTGGCAGCAACGGGCGCGACCGATCTCATCACCGATGGCGAGCGCATTGTGCGGCTGGCCAATGGTCATCCCTTGATGACGCGCGTGACGGCGGTGGGTTGCGCCTTGTCTGCGGTGGTGGCGGCTTTCTGCGCTCTTGCCGATGATGCGTTTGAAGCCAGTGTAAGCGCGCTTGCTGTTTATGGTGTGGCCGGTGAGATGGCAGCGGAGCGGGCACAAAGCCCCGGCAGCTATCGCGTCGCCTTTCTTGATCAGCTCGATCAGATCACGCCCAATGATATCATTCAGCGGTTGAAGGTTGTGTGATGTTTGATCCCCGTTCCCTCCGGCTGTGTCTTGTCACGGATCGAGAGCTGGCCAAAGGTCGTGCGCTTGTCGATATTGTCGCTGCCGCTGTTCAAGGCGGTGTGACCATGGTTCAGCTACGCGAGAAACAGGCCCCCACGCGCGCCTTTCTGGAAGATGCGCGTGCGCTGAAGGCACTTCTCTCGCCACTCAAGGTGCCACTCATCATTAATGATCGCGCTGATATTGCACTTGCAGTTGATGCCGATGGTGTTCATGTCGGGCAGAAGGACATGCCTGTCGAAGTGCTGCGCCAGATGGTCGGGCCGTCGAAGATCATCGGCCTGTCGATCACCAATCACCAACAAATTGCACGCCCGGATGCGGGGCAGACGGACTATCTCGGCCTTGGCCCGCTCTATTTGCAGCAGACTAAATCAGACGCCGCCACGCCGCTGGGTGTGGAAGGTTTCCGCAGCTTGCGCGCGGCCACCACGAAGCCGGTCGTCGCGATTGGCGGGCTCAAGGCGGATAATTCCGCGCCTGTGCTGGCAGCTGGTGCCGATGGCCTTGCGGTGGTTTCGGGAATTGTTGCGGCAGATGATCCCAAAGCTGCGGCACAGGCTTTTACGCGGCTCTTTGCCTGAGACGAAGGGCAGAGGCTTTTGGGCCTTGCCTGATTTGACTTGGCGCGCGGGCAGGGACTAGCCTGCGCCGAAAGACAAATCATTCAGGTGAGGAATACCCAATGACGGTCCACATGCCCGCGCCCACGCTGGCGAACCGCAGCTCATTTTACAGCGACAATAAACTCATCATCGGCCTGTTCGGCGCCAATTGCTCGTCAGGTCG
>Ga0315899_10010255_pt1 | contig 10035 bp, 8 predicted proteins | sample LakEriMetagenome_2_FD_203518 | JGI IMG/M metagenome (GOLD analysis project Ga0315899, IMG submission 203518) | Freshwater fungal communities from buoy surface, Lake Erie, Ohio, United States - Buoy 4 MA112 | ecosystem: Environmental > Aquatic > Freshwater > Lake | place: USA: Lake Erie, Ohio...
CCAAATTTAGCCGTTACTTCAGTTTCGGACTTAAACCACTCAGGCTCTGAATCAACCATTAAGCCATCCATATCGAAAAAGACCGCGTCGAAAAACTGGGAATTATCAACCATTAGTTTGCATTGAAGTACTTAGCTTCAGGATGATGAACGATAATTGCCGATGTTGATTGCTCGGGGTGCAATTGGAATTCTTCAGATAGCTCAACACCGATTCGAGAAGGATCAAGTAACTGGCATAGTTGTACTTGTTGTTCCAGATCGGGACATGCCGGATAACCAAATGAGTATCGAGAGCCTCGGTATCCTTGATCCAAAATTCCTTGTAAATCCGATGAATCTTCACTCTTAACGGATAATTCTTCGCGGATGCGTGCATGCCAGTGTTCGGCAAGGCTTTCGGTTAACTGAACTGAAAGTCCATGCAATTCTAGATACTCGCGGTAATTGTTAGCTGCGAAGAGCTTGGCTGCGGCTTCACTGACTGTTGAGCCCATGGTAACGACGTGGAAAGCAACAACATCTGTTTTACCTGAATCTTTTGAAGCGAAGAAGTCGCTTATGCACAAACGACGATCACGTGTTTGTCGAGGAAAAGTGAAGCGAGTTCGCTCTTTACCTTTGTTTTCTCCTTCGTGGTGAAGGATGACGAGATCATTGCCTTCGCTGTAACAAGGGAAAAAACCATAAACCACTGCGGCGTTTATCAAACCGCTTGATTGAACTTCGTTCAGTAACGAACGTAGTCGTGGTCTTCCTTCGGCTTCAACCATATTTTCGTATTCGCCGCGATTACCCTTTAAGCCCCATTGACCCACAAACAGTGCTCTCTCATCCAACATGCCTGCATAGTCGCTGAGTTGAATTCCCTTAACAACACGTGAACCTAAAAAGGGCGGATTAGGAATATCAACCTCTGATGCAACATCGCTGCGTCGGGTATCGATTGGAAGATCTTCACTTTTGATTCGGGTATTGGCTACTTTGCGCTCACGTAACGCCGGCAAAGCTGCACCTGGGTCACCACGTTTTATCGCCATGATTGAATCCATGAGTCGCAAACCTTCGAAGGCATCACGTGCGTAACGAACTTCACCAGGAAACAGCGCTGCTAAATCTTGTTCGACATATGCTCGGGTTAATGCTGCTCCACCAAGAACAATCGGCCATTTCTGGTCTAAACCTCTCGCAGTGATTTCCTGCAGGTTTTCTTTCATGATAACTGTTGATTTAACCAATAGGCCACTCATGCCAATTGCATCAGCATTTGAATCGATTGCGCCATCAATAATCTGATTAATCGTTTGTTTGATTCCGATATTGACAACTCGATAGCCATTATTTGTCAAAATAATGTCAACTAAATTCTTGCCGATATCATGGACGTCGCCCTTGACTGTTGCAAGTAACATCGTGCCACGACCTTCATCACCTGTTTTTTCCATAAATGGTTCAAGTATCGCTACTGCGGTTTTCATTACTTCCGCGCTTTGCAGAACAAAGGGAAGTTGCATCTCACCTTTACCGAAGAGCTCTCCTACGATCTTCATACCTTCAAGCAAGTGAGTGTTAATGATTTCAAGAGGCGGGGTACCTAAAGCCATTGCCTCTTTGAGGTCATCTTCTAGGCCCACCTTCTCGCCATCAATTATTCGGCGCTGCAATCGTTCATATAAGGGCAAGGCGGCTAAGGCTTCAGCTCTAGCGTTTTTGCTTGTTGCAAGTTCAACACCATCAAATAACTGTAAGAATTCCTGAAGTGGATCGTATGTACATTCCTGCCCATCGAAAGTCCGTCGATCGTAAATCAGATCCAAGGCAACCTGCTTTTGTCGTTCATCAATTCTTGCCATTGGCGTGATTTTGGATGGGTGCACAATTGCTGAATCAAGACCAGCCTGCACACATTCATGAAGAAAAACTGAGTTCAATACAACACGGGCTGCTGGATTTAGGCCAAAAGAAACATTGCTGACACCGAGGGTGGTTTGAACGTCAGGAAATTCAACTTTCAATCGACGAATAGCATCGATCGTCTCGATTCCATCTTTGCGCGTTTCCTCTTGACCTGTCGCGATTGGAAAAGTTAAACAATCGATCAAAATATCGCCAACATTCATATCCCAGTTATCGCGTAAATCAATAATCAAACGGCGGGCTACTCGCAATTTCCAGTCAGCATCACGTGCTTGGCCTTCTTCATCGATAGTGAGTGCAATGACGCTAGCTCCATGCTCCTTAATTAGTGGCATGATCTTTGCAAAACGTGATGTGGGGCCGTCGCCGTCTTCGTAATTCACCGAATTGATAACGCAGCGACCACCAAGATGTTCCAAGCCAGCTTTTATAACTGCAGGTTCGGTCGAATCAAGAACGATCGGCAAAGTACTTGTGGTTGCAAAGCGTGACGCAAGTTGACTCATATCTGCTGCGCCATCACGACCTACGTAATCAACGGATAGATCCAACATGTGCGCGCCGTCGCGAATTTGATCGCGAGCGATTTCTACACATTTTTCCCAATCTTCAGCTAGCAACGCATCTCTAAATGCACGTGAGCCGTTTGCATTTGTACGCTCGCCGATTGCTAGATATGTCTTGTCCTGTCTAAATGGAACATATTGGTACAAGGAAGAAGCTCCCGGATCTAACTCAGGACTTCTCTGTGCTATTGGTTTTCCACTTACTTTATTTACTACAGCAGATAAATGTTCTGGGGTAGTTCCACAGCAACCACCCACCAGAGAAATTCCATAGTCATTGACGAAACCTTCAAGTGCCAGCGCTAGTTCGTCGGGTCCAAGTGGATACGAAGCTCCATTTGCCCCAAGTACCGGCAGACCAGCATTTGGCATTACCGAAATCGCAACTTTTGCGTTTTTGCTCAAGTACCTAAGGTGTTCAGACATTTCAGTAGGACCGGTCGCACAGTTAAGACCGATTAAATCTATTCCCATCGGCTCCAGGGTATTGAGTGCTGCTCCGATTTCAGATCCCAAAAGCATTGTTCCAGTGGTTTCAACCGTCACCTGTGCAATTAAAACAATATCCTGCTCGGTTTCACCAATAGCTTGCCTGCAACCATTTATCGCAGCCTTAACTTGTAACAAATCTTGAGAAGTTTCGACCAGCAAAGCATCACAGCCGGAATCAGATAATCCCTTAGCAGCTGTGTAGTAGGCGATCTTTAAATTTTCGTAGGTGGTGTGGCCAAGACTCGGGAGTTTGGTACCGGGGCCAAGAGATCCTAAAACAAATCGAGGTTTTTCAGGTGTAGAGAAAGAGTCTGCGGCTTCGCGAGCAATTCTTCCGCCTTCAAAAGCGAGCTCATAAATTCGATCTTCAATTCCATAATCAGCCAAGTTGGACCAGTTAGCACCAAAGGTGTTTGTCTCGATTGCATCAACGCCGGCGGTCAAATATTCGTTATGAACCGATCGCACAATGTCAGGCCGACTGACATTTAGGATCTCATTGCAGCCTTCGTGATTTTGAAAATCTTCTAAGGTGGGATTGGCGGCTTGCAGCATTGTTCCCATGGCTCCATCTGCGACAACTACTCGCGATGCCAAGGCTTGACGAAGAAGCCCAGGGAGCTTGGAGGGTGTACTCATTTGCCCAAGGTTACCTTAAGGTTGGTTTCATGGAGATTCATCAGATTCCTCTACTGAGAGAACCGGTCATGCTGATCGCATTTTCGGGATGGAATGATGCCGCAGAGGCTGCTTCTGGTGCAGTAGAGCATTTACTGTCCGGGTGGAGTGACAAAAACGATGATGTGATTCCTGAACTTATTGCAAATGTTGAATCCGAGGACTTTTACGATTTCCAAGTCAATCGTCCGGTAGTGACTATTGATGAATCTCAAATTCGTAGCATTACCTGGCCTTCTACTCAGGTCTTTGGAATGTCGATTCCATCAATGGAGCGGGATCTAGTGATTGTTACGGGAGTCGAGCCTTCAATGAAGTGGAAGAGTTTCACCTCTGACCTGTTAGATCTTGCAGATGATCTAGAGGTTTCCTTGATCGTCTCGCTCGGCTCTTTACTCGCCGACACGCCTCACACCAGACCTATAACGGTATCCGCAACTGGCTCTCATCCATCAATTGCTAATCGACTTGGTGTTTCCGTTTCAAAGTACGAAGGTCCAACTGGCATTTTAGGAATCATCCAAGATGGATGCATGAGACGAGGAATAGATGCGATTTCCTTGTGGGCCGCGGTCCCTCATTACGCGTCAAATGCGCCTTCCCCTAAAGCAACACTCGCTTTGATCAACACTCTAGAAGAGTTTCTTAACATCAAGATTCCCCTGTCTGACCTTCCCGATAAATCAGATTTATGGGAACGAGAGGTCAATGATTTAGCAGCTGATGATTCAGAGATCGCTTATTATGTGAAAGCTCTGGAGGAAAGCAAGGATGCCGCAGAGCTACCAGAGGTTTCGGGTGACACGATTGCTAAAGAATTCGAGCGATATTTAAGGCGACAACAAGAGGATTAGAGTTTTAGGCCCAAAAGAGCATCAAGAGCGATTCTTAAATTATCGGTATTTCCACCGTTTGAACCTTCAAGGGTTGATGAAGCCCAAGCGTTCAATTGGGAAAGAACCAGTGTCGTATCGAGATCATCACTCAGAGCGATAACAATCGAATTGATGAGTTCCGCTGTTGGCGCACTGGTGGGTTTTTTCAGGGCATCCTTTAGCTGAGCAACTTCACTTTGCGCTTTGTGCAGAACAGCATCGCTCCACATTCGATCTGAACGATAGTGATTAGACATAAGAGCCCAACGAATCGCCATGGGATCAACCCCCGACGCAACTAGCCGTGAAACAAAGACCAAGTTGCCTTTACTCTTACTCATTTTTTCGCCATCTAAACCAATCATGCCTGCGTGGACATAGGTTGCAGCTAACTCCTTACCAGTAATGACATGGGCTTGAGCCGCACACATCTCGTGATGCGGAAATATCAGGTCGCTGCCACCCCCTTGAATATCAATGAGAGTTTCATCCATATTCGAAGGTTGCAGATATTCCAAAGCAATAGCGGTGCATTCAATATGCCAACCGGGTCGACCTTTTCCAAGGCTCGAGTCCCAGCCTGGTTCGTTCACTCTTTGCGACATCCACACCAGGCAATCAAGAGGATCTTGTTTTCCAACACGATCAGGGTCTCCCCCGCGTTGTGAAAAAATATCGAGCATGTGCTGCTGCGAAAGATTTGATCTAAACCCAAATTTTGAATCACTTTTTACGGAAAAGTAATAGTCGGTATTAACCGAATAAATGCTTGATTGCTCTTGCAATTCCGCGATTGCATTAACGACAAGCGGAATAGCCTCTACCGCTCCAATGTAATGTGCAGGAGGAATCACTCTCAAATCAACCATGTCAGCTTTGAATAAATCTATTTGCTGATGCGCGAGATGGCTCCAATCAACTCCGTCTCGATTGGCTCGTTCTAACAGGGGATCATCGACATCTGTAATGTTTTGTACGTAGAGAACTTCAGCGCCAGTAGCCCGCAAGTAGCGATTAATTAGATCAAAAGTTAAATATGTGGCAGCGTGACCCAGATGGGTTGCGTCATACGGAGTGATTCCGCAGACATACATGCGATACAGGTTTTTCTTGGGAAGTGCCTTCTTGGCGGTCGTGGCAGTATCTGTCAGAGCTAACGCAGGGAGATCTCTGGTTTTGCCTAATGCAGGAATCGCCGGCGTGGCCCAGGAATTCATTTGCTAATCGTATTACTAACTCAGAAGGCGGGCCACGGAACTGCAGGCCAATCAGGGCTCGGATGTGGGAAGCAACCTTGTGCAAGCAGTCTGTTAACGCGCATTACTAAAGCATCTATCTCGTCGGCTGTAAGTAGTTGCTCTAACTGCACACGAAATTCTCCTTGTAATGAACTAGCTGCTCTTTGAAGCAACTCGATTTCCTCCTCAGTAAGCAGATCGCCAGCCCACTGCCATAAAACTGTTCGCAACTTGTCTTCAACATGAAAAGCCACCCCATGGTCACATCCATAAACGATCTCCCTGTTTACTGGCAACAAGTGGCCAATCTTTCGATCAGTGTTGTTCACTACAGCATCAAACAATGCCATGGAACGCAGGCGTGGGTGATCGGAGGAAAAGAATTGTGCAAGATCAATTGATTCATCAATATCGATCCATTCTTGGGCCATACCTTTTCCGTAGGGACCATCTCGCAGAACCGTTAATGGAACAACATGGAAACCTAAATGCTCACTGACGAGGTAAGCGGCAAATTCTCTATGAGCTAAACAGCCATCAGGAAAGTCCCACAGTGGCCGCTCCCCAGCTATTGGTTTGTAGATGCACACCATTTCGGCGTCATCGAGTTCAGCGATCGCATACAGCGTTGCATTAGAGGCATCGATCAATCGTCCAGTGACTCGAAGCGTCCCGTTTTGCAGCCTGGCTAACTTATCTTCTGTAGCCATTTGCCCTAGGACATAAATGTCCCCGTGGATCGATTGGGATTCCGCAAAAAGGACAGGGCAAGCGTCCAGCACTCACCAAAGCTTTTGAGCGTTGAGCAAAGGCGATCGCCATACCAAGATCGAAGTTGATTTCTAGAACATGTCCATCTTCATCGGTCTCATCATCTTCTAATTCATATAGTTCAAAAGAGAGAAGTTGGTCTAGCTCATTCCACGCAAGGGAAATCGCCCCTACCTGAAACTCCTCATCGACAGGGGTTTCTAGTGGAGCGTCATCTTGAGGCACTTTGGAAATTGAAATTAACGGGTTGCTTTTCCTGACTTCAGCAACAATGAGTTCAATTCGGTTCGCGATACCTTGTACTTGTGCTTTTTCCAAAGCAACGCTTATTACTCGACCTTTATTGCGCACTTGAATAAAGAATGCGCGTTCTCCTGGTTCGCCGATTGTTCCCGCCACACATCGCTCTGGATGAGTAAAGATGTGTCTCACTTACCTGATCCCCCGCCTAGAAGATTCTTAGATCTCTTCGGTGCTTGCAGTAAATCCGTTACCACAGCGCGAGTGTCGTTCACTAACACAATACGGGGTTTAACTGAGTTGTATTCAATTACTGAAACAGAAGCTGGATCAATGATGATTCGTTGGAATTCATCCAAGTGCATACCTAACGCCGATGCGACTATGGATTTAATGACATCACCATGGCTCACGAATACCGCGACTTTCGAGTCCGATAATGCGGCAACTTCATGCACAGAATTCATTGCTCGGGCCTGCATCGCTGCAATTCCTTCGCCGTCCGGAAAGTACATGCGACTTGGAGATTCTTGAACGGTCTTCCATTCTTTCTTGCGTGAAAGGGACGCTAAACGCTTGCCGCTCCAGCTGCCATAATCAACTTCGTTAAGCATGGGATCGATGATTGGTTCAAACTTTCGGTTAGTTTGTAGGACACATTCATTAAGCCATGGAGCTATGGTTTCGAAACATCTTTCCATAGGCGAAATTCGTAACTGTGCGATAGGAAAAGCGCCCAAACGAAGTGCTAATTGTTCTGCTTGTTTTACACCTTTTTGCGAAAGGTGCACGTTAGGGATTCGACCCGACAATACTCCCGACGCATTGGACTCGGAGTGAGCATGTCGAATTAAAACTAGGCGCATAATGAAAGGCTATCGCAGACTTTGCCCCTTAGCCTTGCTAAGGTCACGCCATGGAAAAGCGACGAGCCGGTAGTAGTGGCTTAGCACTCTCCCGTCTCGGCTTAGGCACAATGACATGGGGTCGAGACACTGATGAAATCGAAGCCGCCGACCAATGCCGAGCTTTTCTGGACGCGGGTGGAAACTTCGTAGATACCGCAGCAACTTATGGCGATGGTGATAGTGAACGTGTCATCGGTGGGTTGATTGGGACACTCTTTTCACGAGATGAAGTCATTATTGCTACTAAAGCGGGTATCAATTTTTCAGATGGTTTAAGAAAAATTGATGCATCCAGACATGCCTTGATCGCAGATCTAGATCGTTCTCTGAGCCGACTTGGCACCGATTATGTAGATGTGTGGCAGATTCATAGTTGGGATGAATTAACTCCGTTAGATGACACTTTATCTGCCCTTGATTATGCCTATACAACCGGACGTGCTCGCTATGTTGGAATTAGTAATTTCTCGGGCTGGCAATTAGCTCGAGCTGCAACGAAACAACAGAGCAATTCAATGAAAGCCCCGTTAACCACGGTTCAGGGTGAATACTCGTTACTCAATCGATCTGCCGAGTATGAACTTATCGATGCTTCTCTTGAATGTGGTTTGGGTTTCTTGGCTTGGGCACCGCTTGCTCGCGGGGTTCTTACCGGCAAATATCGAAAGGGTGTACCTAGTGATTCACGTGGTGCCGCCCCGCACTTTGCAAAACACATAGAGCCCTATCTTGATACTCGTTCATCAAAAATAGTTGAAGCCGTCGCTGTTGCCGCCGAAGGTTTGGGTTTTTCACCGCTCGAAGTAGCACTTTCTTGGGTACGCGATGCACCAGGTGTTACGAGTGCATTGATCGGTGCCCGAACTGGTGCGCAACTACGTGGTGTTCTAAAGAGCGAAGAGATTTCACTCCCCGATATTGTTCGAACCGCGCTAGATGAAATAAGCCTTTAAGCGTGTTCCAAGAAGTCCTTTAAAACTCTTGTGCCAAAAGTAAGACCATCCACAGGAACTCTTTCATCAACTCCGTGGAACATTGCCATGAAATTGAAATCTGCATCAAGTTTCAACGGTGAGAACCCATAACCAATTATTCCAAGATCCGCTAATGCCTTGTTATCGGTTCCACCACTCATAACATAAGGAACCGGGATTGCAACGGAGTCTTCTTTTATCAGAGCGTTACACATGGCTACTACGAGGTCGCCTTCAAATGGAACCTCCAAAGCTTTATCACGGGTAATGGTCTCGACAGTGATGTTCTCACCAATCAAAGTTTTAATAGTTGAATTCAGTTCATCTTCAAAGCCTGGAATGAAGCGACCATCGACGGTTGCACTTGCTGAACCAGGGATTACATTTGCCTTGTATCCAGCATCAAGCATCGTTGGATTAGCTGTATTTTGAAGCGTTGCGCCAATCATTGTTGAAGCAAAACCTATCTCCTTCAACAATGGACGCAGATCATCTTCGTTGTACGGCTTGCCTGTTTCTTGCGCAATTCGCTTAAAGAACGCTTTTACTGTTTTGCTATAGCGCTGCGGCCATTCAAAGCGCCCAATTCTGGCAATAGCTTCGGAAAGACGAGTGATTGCATTATCATCATTCATCATGGAGCCATGACCGGCGCGACCTTCTGCCGTGAGCCGCATCCAGTGAATTCCTTTTTCAGCGGTTTCAATCAAGTACAAACGCTTTCCTCCTGTAACGGTTACTGAGAAACCACCTACCTCTGACACAGCTTCAGTGCAGCCCGCAAAAACTTCAGGGTGGTTCTTCACCATAAAGTGTGAGCCGAAAATACTTCCAGCTTCCTCATCTGCAAAAAAGGCTAAGACAATGTCGCGTTCTGGAACATATCCAGTTCGTTTCCATTCTCTAACAGTTGCAAGAATCATTGCATCCATGTTTTTCATATCTACTGCGCCGCGACCCCAAATAAAACCATCCTTAATCACACCTGAGAATGGATCTACAGACCAATCCTCCGCATTGGCTGGCACAACATCGATATGTCCGTGGACAACTAATCCTGGACGCTGAGAGTTACTACCTTTGATTCGAGCAATTACATTGCAACGACCTGGTGCAGATTCATAGATAGTTGGTTCAATACCCACTTCCACCAACAAAGAAACGATGTAATCAGCAACCGCCTTTTCGTCGCCTTTACCTTCTCCATAGTTAACGCTTGGAATTCGAATTAATTCCTGGCAGATTCGGATGGCCTCTAGTTCAAATTCGCTATGTGCAGTACTCATTTCGCTATTCTTGCACCCAATTGCTATCCTTTCCTATCACTTAGTCCGGGTGGCGGAATTGGCAGACGCGCTAGCTTGAGGTGTTAGTTCC
>Ga0315899_10010258_pt1 | contig 10034 bp, 13 predicted proteins | sample LakEriMetagenome_2_FD_203518 | JGI IMG/M metagenome (GOLD analysis project Ga0315899, IMG submission 203518) | Freshwater fungal communities from buoy surface, Lake Erie, Ohio, United States - Buoy 4 MA112 | ecosystem: Environmental > Aquatic > Freshwater > Lake | place: USA: Lake Erie, Ohio...
AACCCTTGAAGTAGACATCTTTCACCTTCCCCTGGCGATCGGTCAGACAGGCCCAGGGAGCGGTGGCCTTAGGCACTTTGACATCGAAGTTCACACCCGAAGCCTCGTTTGTTTGCTTGATCACCGTCAGGCGACTGCTGGGGAGGCCAACCACTTTCGCCACAGAGGCAAGGCAATTGCTTCTAGCCTTACCCAAGACATCAGCAGCCATGGGCTGGGCTTGCCCAGGGGCCGCAAACGCTGCGGCCACCAAGACCAGTGCCGCCGTGGCCAGCCCAGAAGAAGCACGATTCATGGCCGACCCCATTCGAGATTACGAATCAATATGCTATCGCCAACCTCCGCCAAAGTCAACGAAACAGCCTCGCTGAAGCTATCGCCATTTAGGGCAACATAGACGACAGCCAGATCCCTCGCTTGCTTGCCTGGCCAAGCCTCGAGAACACAATCCTCCATGACTTGCGCCGTCACGATCGCCCCCGTGGCATGGGCGCTCATTGTGATGACGGCCTTCTCGATCGCTTCTGGCGAGGTGGATGATTGCAACGGCATCGTCAGCAGGGACCATGCAGAGGCGTAATCATTCCTGACAATGCAGTCGCCGAATTGTTGGGCAACTTCTCGATAGTTCATGACATGCCTAGGCTGCTATCCAGTCAAACATGGGCCCAACCAGCCATGGAACAATCCCTGGGAAAACTCAGTCTGATTCTGTTTGGCTGCTCGGTCAGTGCGCTTCTGATCTTCAAGCTGGTCGGATCCCGTGTAGACCGTCAAGGCGTGCTGCGCGAACCGTTCTTCCTGCTGCCGTTCAGCGTTCTGTTGGCTGGTGCTGGCGCCGCCACAGGAACGGCGTCCCTCGGCTGGCGTCAAAAGCTGGACGACGATTCATGCCAAAGTCCATGCCGAAGGATCGACAGCGGCGATGGAGCTGGCGAGCATGGGCTCCTAGCCAGCACCTGACCCCTTGAAGCGCCTGTACCCAACCCTGGTGGCCGCCACACTCGCGATCAGCGCGAACCTCCAGACAGGCTCAGCCGCCAGGGCTGAAGCGGCCTTCCACCGCACCCTCGCTCAGCAGGGTGTGAGCATCCACATCCACGCCACCGGCGAAGGATCCCAGCAGCAGCTCACGATCACCACCACCGGCACCAAGCCACCCCTCAAGCCCATCCAGCAAACGGTGAACGGCCGGGTGATGGACGCCAAGGTGGCTGATCTCAACGGCAACGGCATGCCCGAGATCTACGTGTTCGTGCAAAGCACCGGCAGCGGCAGCTATGGCGAACTGGTGGCGTATGCCGTAACCCAAGGCAGCAATCTTTCGCCGATCACCCTGCAGGAACTAAGCGGTGCAATGGCCCAGGGCTACCAGGGCCATGATCAATTTGAGGTGGTGGAAGGCTGCCTCGTCCGCCGGTTTCCGATCTACAAGCCGGGTGACACCAACGCCAAGCCAAGCGGCGGCGAACGGCAGATTTGCTACAAACTCAAGGCCGGTGAAGCCAGCTGGATCCTGCGTCCCACCAGCGTGCTGCAGTTCTGAAGGGTGCCATCCCCAGCTCTGGGAGCTGAGGCAAAGACCCAATCGCCTGCCATCAGGTCCCTTCGCTGGCCCACTCCTTCTCGCCATCGGGTAGCCAGGGGGATTGAGGGTGCACAAAGAGGCGATCCACCCCGATACGCCGCAGAAAGCGATAACCCCGTTCGAGAAGAAAGTGGTGGACATCGTTGGCCACGGCAGCAGTGTTGCATTCCACCAGGATCACCTCCACCCGCACGGCGGCGAAATCAAGGCTGCTCAGGATGGCCAGCTCGGCCCCCTCCACGTCCACTGCGAGTAGGTGGACTGTTTCGATGGCCCGGAGCCGCAGCAAGTCAGCGAGGGGCACCGTATCCACCCAGTGGGCGCGCACATCCGTTTCGTGGGCGTTGTACTGCTCAATGTAGGCATGCTCGCTGGGTCCCATGAACTTGCAAAGGCCAGCGAGATAGCCATAGTCGAGGAAGATCGATCGGCCCGCCTGATCCGCCACGCAGGCGTTGATCACCTCCGAGCTGCGCTGGCTGCGCAACAGCTCACAGGCCGAGGGGCGGGCTTCGATCAGCAACCCCCGCCACCCTCGCTGCGACTCCAGAAAGAAGGTGTTGTTGATCTGAACCGGATCCGCCGATCCGATCTCCACAAAGAAAAGGTTTTCCGCACCACAGAACAGCTGCTGGTCCAGGAACTGATCCTGGCCGAACTGCGACAGGTAGGCACTGGGGGCTTCTGCCACGGAGTGGGTAATGCGGTGGAGGAGCAACGGCCGCGACTAGCCGCGGGGCTTGATCAGCTGGAGAACCTGGGGTCCGAGGCCACCGGCCCGCCGTTCACAGTCGAGCGCCTGGAGAATCAGGCGGGCGGCCGCTTCGATGTCCCCTTCTTCGGCCCGCAGACGGGCCTGGCCGTGCAGGTTCTGGGCACGATCCAGAAACCCTTGACGCTGCTCGCTGCCGGCCTGAATGTGGCCCGAGGAGGGGAGCACGGAGCTATGGGTTCCCCGGGAAACCTTGGGGCGCGGAAGCGTCGCGGAGGTCGGGAGGCCGGTCATGGGTCCTGAAGGGGGCGGCGGAGGCATGGAGGAAAGCCGGCCAATGACGGATCGGGGGAAAAGTGCTGCCAAGCGGCGGAGCTGGCGAAGGAAAGCCTCAACATTTCCAGCCTTTGGGACCCATTAGGACGCCAATCAAAGCCAGAAGGGGAAGGGGGAAAAGGGCGACTAGCACGCCTCCGCCAACCCAGGAAACGAATGGCAGCAGTGTAACAACTCCCGGCCCTTGTGGCCACTTTATAGAGTGTAGAGGCAATCCCACAGGAGCCGGGCGAAACCAGCGCCCAACAAGAAAGTGCGGTTTCAGGTGCCAGGCTCTTCGAGCTCTTCGCCCAAGGCAGCGATCTGGTCACGCAACTGCTGGGAACGTGTCAGATCGCCGCGGGTGAGAGCCACCGCCAAGGCAAACTGGAGCTTCTCTCGCTGATGCTCCCCCTCGGCGGGAGTGCGGGCGGGCAGTTGACAGCGGGTGGCACTGGCCGATGGCTTCGGGCTGACAGCGCAGGCGGGAGCGGGCCGGGGCATGCTGCGCGGACCGAGGGAGGAACCGCTCGAAGGGCCGGAAGGCGTGGGGGCGGGGTAAGCCATGGCCGACTTTCTTCCCATTCTGTCACCTTTGGCCAGAGGTCGGCATCAGGCGGCGGCCGGATAGCCGTCCCGAACCTCAGCAAACGTGTCGCGATCGTCTTCGGGCATGGCCGCCGCGCCGCTGCCGCTGTCCTCCAACAGATCGCGGCAGTCGCGCAACAGTCGCTCCACGTTGTCCAGGCTGGCGAGCTCTTCCGGATCTTCCGGCTCAGGGGTGGCTGCCTGGTGCTCCATCGCCGCGAGGCGCTGCTCCAGCATCACCAGCCGCTGGGAGAGGGCATGGATGGTGGCAGCCAGATCCTCGGCGCTGCGGGTGATGCGAAACGAAACCGATGGGGTGGCCATGGCAGGGGAAACATCTCGGCGCATGACAACACAAGCCGGCCGCTCCCTCAAGCGGTTGCCGTCGACGATCTCGCAGACTGAAGAGGCAGTTCTGGGCACCTGGTGCGGCCGATGACCCATCCCTGGACTCTGATCCTTTATGCCCTGGCAGGAACGGGAGGGGGGCTGCTGGCCCAGCGCACGGGCATCCCCTCGGCGGGCCTGGTGGGCGCCCTGCTCGGGGCTGCCCTGGTGAGCGTGAGCGGCCAGCTGGAGCTGGCCCAGTGGCCGCTGGGCACCCGCACCTTCCTGCAGATCGCCATTGGCACCGTGATCGGCACGGGCCTCACCGCCGGCACAGTGAGCCAGCTGGGGACCCTCTGGCGGCCGGCGCTGCTGATCACGGTCACACTGGTGATCACAGGAATCGTTGTGGGGCTGTGGAGCGCGAGGCTGCTGGGCATCGATCCGGTGGTGGCCCTGCTCGGGGCCGCTCCAGGCGGGATCAGCGGCATGAGCCTGGTGGGGGCGGAATTCGGAGTGGGTACGGCGGTGGCTGCCCTGCACGCCGTACGCCTGATCACGGTGCTGTTGGTGCTGCCCCTGGTGGTGAAGCTGGTGCTGCCGGGTGGAGGCGGAACGCCGCCAGGCTGAGGGACGCGGCGTTTCGCGGGCGAGGGAGTCCGGTGCAGCGGCCGGCCCCCTGGACAGTCCGCGTGGGCTCGATACGTTGGCCCACCGGCTGTCCTTCCCCCCGCCCGATGGCTCCCCGCCTGCCCGTTTCGCTGCGCTCCCACCTGCTCTCCCTGCTCGCCGTGGGCGGCACCTCCCTCGGACTGCTGACCCCGCTGGCTGGAGGCGCCCAGGCCGCCCCCAGCGATGGCCCGGGGGCCAAGGGGGCGCAGGTCTATTGCTTCATGCGCAACAACGGCAACGACCACACCGTGAGCTGGAATGCGGCTTACGCGCTGATCAAGCGCCAGAGCGCGAGCATGTTCCGCACCTCCCCTGAACATGCGGCGGTGATGATCACCGAAGCGGTGGTCAACAACCCGGGCACATTCCCCGATTGCGGTCGCTACCTGGGCGACCTGTACCGGCGGGGTCAGCCCGGCGCCGCCACCGTGGAAGCGACCCCCGCAGCCCCTGCCGGTGGTAGAGCGGGGGCCAGCAGCACGATGACGCGCGGTGATCGGTACAGCAACTGATCCCCCCGGCAGGCCCCCCGGGCCCCAGCGACGGCGGAGAACCACCAGGGTGCGTTCGCTGTTGCCGCTGCTGCTGATTGCGACTGCCCTGGCCGGTTGCGCCGAAGAACCCCTACCCCAGCGCCGCCTGTCCCACGACGATTGCCTGCGGGAGGTGCGGATGGAGGCGATCGAAGAAGCACTGCGCCGCTGCGACCGGGTGGTGGCGGCCTTCCCCCGCGACCCCCAGCCCCTGAACGAGCGTTTCCTGCTGCATAGCCTGCGCGGCGATGTCGACAAGGCCTGCCGTGACATCGCCGCCGCCACCCGGCTGGCGGCGCGCATCCCCGCCGACCGGCTCGACCCCCTGCTGCGCAGCGATCTGCGGCTGCGGGCCGCCAGCTGTCGGGGGTGAGGGCTGGGTTTGAGCTCAGCCCTCCGGCCATCCCTCCAGAAGGCGGCGACCCAGCAGCGCCAGGGCCTGGCGGCGGTGGCGTTCGTGGGGGGTGTGGAGCAACTCGGCAATCCGTTCCGCCTTGCCGGCGATCAGGTCGTCAACGAAGCGATCGGCCACCCCGAGCTGCAACCAGTGGCTGGTGAGCGCCGCCCCCATGCCGATGCGGTGGCAGCGGTCCTCGGCCTGCTCGGCGTCGCCGGGGGTCCAAGGGCGATCCAGCAGCACCACGTGGCGGGCGCGATGCAGGGTGAATCCCAGGCCACCGGTGCCGTAGGTGGCGATCAACAGGGGGCGCCGTCCCGCCTGAAAGGCGTCCACCACCTCGCTGCGGCGGCGCACCGGCACGGCGCCCTCCAGCAGCAGGGCTCCCTCGTCGCCACCGAAGCGGCGATGGAGGGAGCGGGCGCTGGCCACAAAGGCGGTGAACAGCACCACGGCCTCCCCCTCGGCCCGCAGAGCCTCGATCAGGTGCACGGCGGCGGCCAGCTTGAAGGCGGAACCGATCTGCCGGAGGGCCGTGAGCACGGCCAACACCTCCGCGTCGCGCCGCACCTCACCCCGAGCGGCACGGCGGCGGTAGGCCTCCACGGTGCGCTGCAGCTGGCGATCGAAGCTGCGGGCCGCCGCAGGCTCCAGGGGCACTGGGTGGACACGGCGCTGCTTGGGGGGAAGATCGAGGCACTGCTGCTTGGTGCGATGCAACAGCAGGGGGCGCGCCAGCCGCTGCAATTCCGCCAGGTGGGAGGCGCCGCTGGCCTGCCAGATCCGGCGCCCGCCCTGTTCTCGCCAGTGCCCCTGGGCGTAGCGCTCCTCGAAGGCGCGCTGATCGCCGCCGAGGGGATGGCCGATCGCCGCCAGCAGGGGGAAGAGCTGGGAGGGGCGGCCGTTGCGCATGGGCGTACCCGTGAGCAGCCAGACCGCCCGGAGGCGGGGATGGCGCGCCAGGCGCAGGAAGGACTGGGTGCGGCGGGCGGAGAGATTCTGGGCGTAGTGGGCCTCGTCGGCGATCAGCACCGTGCCCGCCTCCGGCAACTCCGCCGGCAGGCGGGCCCAACTGTGCAGCTCCAGCCGCAGGCCCAGGGCCGCCGCCTCCCGCCGCCAATGGGGATGCAGGCCGGCAGGGGCCACAACGGCGACACGGCAGTCGGCCAGGCGAACCATGGCGCGGGCGGCGGTGAGGGAGGTGAGGGTTTTGCCCAGTCCCATGGCGTCGGCCAGGATCGCGCCGCGGCGAGCCAGCAGCCAGCGCACGCCGGCCCGTTGATGGGCCAGCAGGCGGCGGCCATCGATCACCGGGACCGGGTGGGGGGGCTGGGGGGGCAGGGGCTGGCGCGTCCAGGCCAGCCAGCGATCGAGTTCTGGTGTGCGGGGAAAGCGTCCCGCCAGCTGTCGCTCCAGGATCGCCGCGGCTTCGAACGGAAACTCCCAGCAGCCGCGCCGCGGCAGCCAGCGGCCGGGGGGGCGCACCGAGCGCAGCTGGGCATGGGTGACCGCATCGAAGGGACTGACCACCTCGATCAGGCCGGCGGGACCCAGCCGCATCTGGACAATCGGGGCCGTCAATCTCGGAAAGTGACGTCTCCGACACATTGACACCCCAGTGACCGCAGCCAGACTCCCGCCAATCGGACATCATCCATGCACGCAGGCGATGGGGTGTTTCTTGAGGATCTCTGCCCCAAACTGCGTGCGCGCCGCTGGCGACAATCCCTCCACCGACTCACCGGCAGCCGCTGTCTTTACTGCGGCGCACCATCGGAATCGATCGACCATGTGCATCCCCGCAGCCGCGGCGGGGCCAGCGTGACCGAGAACTGCGTGCCGGCCTGCCTGGGGTGCAACGGCCGCAAGGGGGACAGCGACGCCTTTACCTGGTACCGCCAGCAGAGCTTCTACGACCCGCGACGGGCCATGGCCCTTCGGGCCTGGACGGAGGGGGATCTGCGGCTCGCCGAACGGCTCTTGGACTGGGCGCGTCCCCCCGGCGAGGCGGCATCCCCCGAGGCCACACCGACAACGGCCCGGCGTGGCGATCACCAGACCCGACAGGCTGCGACGCCGTTGTGGCGATGGCAGATGGCCTCCTGATCGGCGGGACGCTCCGGTGCCACCAGCACCGCCATCCCCAGGAGCAGGCCCGCCAGGGCCAGGGGAGCGCCCACCGCGGAGCGGTGGGTCCGGCGCGTGGTGGGCTCCCCGGATGCCCGGGGGCGCAGCAGGGCGGGCGATGGGGTAGAGAGGCAGGGCGCCGCGGGGGCCGACAGCCGCATGGACCGAGCCAGGGAAGGGGACAGGGGCCGAGCCAGGGAGGGAGCGAAGGAGGAGGCCACAGGGACAGGCGCGAACAGTGATACAGGTGTACTCACGACGGGGGCGGGTGTCAACCCCTGGGGCATCGCGCGCCTGCTGGTTCTGGGCGGGGGCTACAGCGGCCGGCGCTTTGCCAGCCACCTGGCCGCCCACGGCGTACCCGCCCTGCTCACCGGCCGGCAGGAGCCCAGCGGGGCCGATCCCGCCGATGGCGCCCCCTCCACCCCGGCCTGGCTGCGCTTCGATGGGGCGGCCGGTGTGGTGCCCAGCTCCGTAGATCTCGCGGGGGTGAGCCACGTGCTGGTGACAATCCCCCCCGACCCCGACGGGGGGGACCCGGTGTTGCGCCATCTCGGCGAGGTGTTACAGGCGCTGCGACCGGCGTGGGTGGGCTACCTCTCCACCACCGGCGTCTACGGCGACACCGGTGGCGCCTGGGTGAACGAGAACAGCCCCACCAACCCCGGCCTCGGCCGCAGCGCCGCCCGGCTGGCCAGCGAGCGGGCCTGGCGCGCCAGTGGCCTGCCAGTGCAGGTGTTCCGGCTGCCGGCGATCTATGGCCCGGGGCGCACCCCTTTCGCCAGCCTGCGACGGGGCGAGGCGCGCCTGATCCACAAACCCGGCCAGGTGTTCTCGCGGATCCACGTGGACGACATCGTGGGCGGGGTGCTGCACGCCCTCACGCTGCCGCCCGACCTCCAGCCGGACACCTTGATCCTGGCCGATGCGCAGCCCTGCCCCTCCAGCGAGACCCTCGGGTACGCCGCCCACCTGCTGGGGCTGCCCCTGCCGCCGCTGCAGCGCTGGGAGCAGGTGGCGCCGAGCCTGAGCCCCATGGCCCGCAGCTTCTGGGGCGAAAACCGCCGCGCCGATAGCCGACTGCTGCGGGAAACCCTGGGCTACCGGCTGCGGTACCCCACCTACCGGGAGGGCTACCGGGCCTGCCTGGCGGAGGAGAGCTGCGGGAGGGTGGAGGCCACCCTCAACGCTCGCCCCGGATGAACTGCAGCCGCCGGATCGCCTGCGGATCCCGCAGAAACGGCATATTCAGGTCGTTGGACATCTTGTCCGTATCCAGCCACAGCCACTCCCGTTGGATGCCGATCCCCACCCCCATCAGCAGCAGGCCAACCAGCAACCACCGCAGCATGGGGCACTTCAGAACGGGAGATTCACCATGATGCGCCCTGGGGCCGCGATTGCCATAGCGCTGGGGGATCCCGCCGGCCTCGGCGCCGAAGTGACCCTGCGGGCGCTGGGGAGGCTGCGGCCCGACCCGGCGTCGGTGGTGCTGGTGGGCTGTCGCCGCTGGCTGGTGGAGAGCCATCGGCAGCTGCTGGAGGCCGGTGTGCCCGACCTGGCCGATCCGGCGGCCTTCCCAATCTGCGATGAACCCCTGGCGGAGGCGGTGCGGCCGGGCCACAGCGGGGCGGCGGAGGGGGCGGCGAGCTTCGCCTGGCTCACCCGCGCCGTGGCTCTGGTGCAGCGGGGAGAGTGCCGCAGCCTGGTGACCGCCCCGATCTGCAAGGCGAGTTGGCACGCCGCGGGCCATGCCTATCCCGGCCAGACCGAGCGACTGGCGGAGCTGGCGGGGGTGGAGGAAGCCTCGATGCTGTTCACCGCCCGCTCGCCCCAGGGCGGTTGGCGCCTGAACACCTTGCTGGCCACCACCCACCTGCCGCTGACCCAGGTGCCGCAGCAGCTCAACGCGGAACGGGTGGCGGCCAAGCTGGAGGTGTTGCTGGCCTTCTGCCGGCGCTTCCGCGAACGGCCCAAGCTGGTGGTGGCGGGGCTCAACCCCCACGCCGGCGAGGGGGGCGCCCTGGGGGCGGAGGAGCGCGACTGGCTGATTCCCTGCCTGGAGGCGTGGCGGCTGCGCCATCCGGAGGTGGCGCTGGAGGGGCCGCTGCCGCCGGACACCTGCTGGCTCGGGGCCGCCGCCGCCTGGGCGGGGCGGGGCGAGGGGGCGGACGGCTACCTGGCCTTGTATCACGACCAGGGGCTGATCCCGGTGAAACTGCTGGCCTTCGATGCGGCGGTGAATACCTCCCTGGGGCTGCCCTTTCTGCGCACCTCCCCCGACCACGGCACGGGCTTCGACCGGGCCGGCCTGGGGGTGGCCCGCCCCGACAGCATGGTGGAGGCAATCCGCACCGCCCTGGAACTGGGGGCAGCGGGTGGCCTGGGGGCAGCCTCGCCGGCCGCCCTTAACCCGGCTTGATGCGCATCAACACCTGGCCGAATTCAACGGGGGTGCCGTTCTCCACCAGGATCTCCACCACCTCACCGCTGATCTCCGACTCCAGCTCGTTCATGAGCTTCATCGCCTCGAGGATGCACACCGTTTGGCCAGCGTTGATGCGGTTGCCGATCTCGACGAAGGACGGTTCGCCAGGGGCGGGGGCGCGATAGAAGGTGCCCACCATCGGGGCCGTGATCTCCTGCAGATCGCTCCGGGCGGCCGGGGGGGCCGGCGGGGGCGGCGAGAGGGGCGCGGCAGCAACCGCGGGAGCGGACCCGGCAACGGGGATCCCCTGGGCTGCGGCCGCAGGGGTGGCCACCATCGTCACCGCC
>Ga0315899_10010260_pt1 | contig 10033 bp, 8 predicted proteins | sample LakEriMetagenome_2_FD_203518 | JGI IMG/M metagenome (GOLD analysis project Ga0315899, IMG submission 203518) | Freshwater fungal communities from buoy surface, Lake Erie, Ohio, United States - Buoy 4 MA112 | ecosystem: Environmental > Aquatic > Freshwater > Lake | place: USA: Lake Erie, Ohio...
TCGAAGGGAATGAGATCGTCGAGGGCATCATACAGCGGGCGCAGATACGGATCGACCTTCGCCTGCATGTCACCCGGCAAGAACCCAAGGCTTTCGCCCGCCTCGACGGCGGGCCGAGCCAGAACGATGCGACGTACGCGCTTCCGCATGAGCGCATCGACCGCAGCCGCCACGGCCAGATATGTCTTGCCCGTACCTGCCGGACCAATGCCCACCACGATGTCGTGCTCGGCAATCTTCTTGAGGTATTCGCCTTGTCCCGGTGTTTTTGCCTGCACGCCGCGCCGCGCGCCGGGGAGCACGAGCGAACCGCTGGTGGCTCCCGGGGTATCGGACGGTCGTTCCGTCAGCGAGAGGCGAAGGACATCATCAGCCGATACCGTCTTCCCATCGCGGACCATGGTCACGACCGCCTGCGCCACGCTCTCAGCGCGGCTCACCGCGTCGGCGTCACCAGAGAGCGAGAGATGATCGCCACGTAACGCGACGCGCGCACCGGTAGCGCGCTCAATTTCCCTGAGGTTGCCATCATTGACGCCCGCCAGCATCTGCTGATCGGCCCCCTCGACCGTTACCCGTGCAATCACGCCGTCGCCACGCACGGTGCGGGGATCACTCACGAGGTGGCTCCATCCGCGACCGTGCCACGGACTGCGATGTGCAACTCCTCGAGGTCGTCGGCCGGGACCGCCACGGGCGCCCCCTCGTAGAGCGAGCGCGCCGCGGTCGTCTTGGGAAACGCGATGACATCCCGGAGCGACGGGGCGCCGGAGAGCAGCATGGCGATCCGGTCGAATCCGAACGCAATCCCACCGTGCGGCGGAGCGCCGGCCCGAAGCCCCTCCAGCAGGAAGCCAAAGCGGCGCTCCTGCTCCGCCTCATCGCCAATGCCCAAGAGCGAAAACATCCGCGACTGCATGGCCGGGTCACTCGTGCGGATGCTGCCGCCACCGAGTTCGGTGCCGTTAAGCACGGCATCGTATGCGAGGGCACGCCAGCGGGCGGGGTCGTTGGGAAACGCCGCCATGTCGTCCGGATGCGGTGCGGTAAACGGATGGTGGACGGCGGCGAGCGTACCTGTAACGGGATCCTGCTCGAACATGGGGAAATCCACGACCCACAAAAAGCGCTGGATCCGGTCATCCACGAGATCGAGGCGGCGCGCGCACTCCTGACGCACGCGATCGAGCGCGGGACTGCTGATGCGATCAGGGCCTGCAACCATCAAGGCAAGATCGCCGTCGTTCAACGCCATGGCCGCCGTGGCCTCGGCGCTGAGGAACTTGGCCACGGGGCCATCGTACACACCGTCGGCTCGGCGCAGACGTAGCAGTCCATTCGCACCGGCGCTCTTGGCCACCGCCTCGAGTTCATCGACGTGCTTGCGGCTCCACGCGGCGCCCCCGGGGACCACAAGGCCGCGCACGCGACCACCACCCGCCAGAGCATTGCTCGTCACCGCGAAATCCAGCCCAGCGAATACGCCACTGAAGTCACGCAGCTTGAGGTCGTACCGAAGATCGGGGCGATCGCAGCCGTAGAACTCCATGGCATCCGCGTAGCTCATCCGCTCGAAGTGCGCCGGCACATCCGGGCGTCCCGCTTCACGCCACATGGTGCCGATCAGCCCCTCCGCGAGGACCAGAATATCCTCCCGCTCAATGAACGAGGCCTCGATGTCGATCTGCGTGAACTCCGGCTGCCGATCCGCGCGAAGATCCTCGTCGCGGAAGCAGCGGGCGATCTGGAAATAGCGGTCAAAGCCGCAGCACATGAACAGCTGCTTGTAAATCTGCGGCGACTGCGGAAGCGCGTAGAACTCCCCCGGATGCACCCGGCTGGGCACGAGATAATCCCGTGCCCCCTCGGGAGTGGGCTTGGTGAGGATGGGCGTCTCGAGCTCGAGATACCCATGGTCGCTGAGGAACCGCCGTGACACCTGCAGGAGCCGATGGCGCAGCACCAGGTTGTCCTGGAGTTCGGGGCGCCGAAGATCGAGGTACCGGTGACGCAACCGGAGTTCCTCGGCCGGCATCTTGTCGCCACGTCCGCGAGCCACCGGCAACGCCGGCGTGACTGCCGGCCCGACGACCGTGAGCGCGGTCACCCGCACTTCCACCTCACCCGTGCCCATGTCTGGGTTCACGCGGTCGGTCTCGCGCGCCACGACCTCACCTTCGCACAACACGACCGACTCCACCCCGACCGCCGCCGCCAGAGCCTGCACGTCGGGGGAACTCCACGCCGGCCCGAACGCGAGTTGCACCAATCCAGCGCGGTCTCGCAGATCGATGAAGACCAGTCCCCCGAGATCGCGGCTGCGGTGCACCCACCCGCCGAGGCGGACGACGCGCCCCACGTCACTGCGTCGCAGCAGGCCGCAGGTATCAGTGCGCAGGGTGGTGGACAGCACGGACTTGTCAGGGGAAGACGACATCAGGGCCAAAACTCCAGAAAGAAACGAGGCACGGCGGCGCATCCGTCGGTCGAACGGCGCCATGGCGGATCAGACAGCGCAAACGTTGAAAAGTAAATGCCTTACGAGTTCCGGGGTAGCGATTTCTCCCCTCGGTTTCGCTTGACCTCACGTCACGGCGACGTTTAGTCTCCCATATGCGCCGCATGCTCATTTGCGGGCTTGCCGCGTTGGGCTGGGCCTCCGAGCTCGGGGCGCAGCCGGTGCCCGCCCGCGATCTTCTGGAATTCCCGTTGGGGGCCATCTTTGAGCCCCCCGCGCTGGCGGGCGAGCCCGGTGCCGGTCTATGGAACCCCGCGACGCTCGCGCTCCCCACAGGCGAACGATACCGAATCGGTGTCGCCTCGCTCGCCGCGGGAACCTCGCAGGGGGCCGATGGCCAGTTGCTCTCTGGTGCGATGCGCCGCGCCAGTGGGACCACGGTCGGTCTGTCGGTGGCGAGAGCCGCCGTCGGTGGGCTCGTCCGCACGGATTCGGACCCGCAATCGGTGGGGACGATCCCGTACCACACCATGCTCGTCAGCCTCGGGGTCGCCCGCGAAGTCGTGCCGCATGTGACGGCGGGTACCGCGGTACGTTGGCGCTCCGGCCGGGCCGACCAGCGCACGGGCGATGCACTCGCCGCGGACTTCGGCGCGGTGCTGCATGACCTGCCCTGGCGGAATGCCCGGGTTGCCCTGTCGAGCTTTCTGTGGCGGCCAGGCCGCGAAATCGAGGATCGGCCAGCGGTCCTCGTCGCCGCCGACCTTCGGGTCGCCGGTAGCGATCGGACCCGTGAGGTGCGCGTCGGGTACACCGAGAGTGCCGTCAACCGCGGGGCCCGGGATCGTGGGCTCTTTGCGTCGGGACGCCTCGACCGCCTCGAGGCTCGTGCGGCGTTCGTTCGCGGCGCCGCCGGAAGCGGCACCGTGTCCCGGTTCCGTTCGGGGCTCGCGCTGCACTATGCACGCTACGTCGTCGGCATCGCCCGTGAGGAAGGCATCTCAGGACTCGGCCCCGTGTACCAGTTCACGCTCAGCTCGCTCATCAAGTGATCGCTTCCAACGCCACGACCCCAACGACGCTTCCCGATCTGCTCGACTACGAGCCCGACGCGGCGATTGCGGTGCTCCGTCAGTGGATGGCCGAGCGGGGCGAGCCGGCGTACCGTGCGACGCAGCTGTTCGCCCGATTGTGGCAGCGACCGGTGCGCAGCTTCGACGAGATCACCGAATTGCCCAAGGCACTCCGTGAGGCGCTGATGCAGTCTTTTCGCATTTCGTCTCTCGAGGTCGCCACCCGACAGCAGTCGTCCGACGGCACGCAGAAATTTCTCTTTCGTCTGCACGACGGCCAGTTCATTGAGACCGTCGCCATTCCCGACGGCGATCGGATGACGTTCTGCATTTCATCACAGGCCGGCTGTGCGCTCAAGTGCGCCTTCTGCGCCACGGGGGTGATGGGGTTCCAACGCAACCTGCAGCCGTCTGAGATCGCGGGACAGGTGCGTGAATTGCGCCTGCTCGATCCGCCGATCATCCCCACGAACATCGTGTTCATGGGGATGGGTGAGCCGCTGATGAACTGGAAGGCTGTCGGTCCGACGCTGACGTTGCTCAATGATCCGCGCGCATTGGGGATCGGTGCCCGACACATCACGATTTCCACGGTGGGTGTGCTGCCCGGAATCGTTGCGCTCAGCGAGCGGCCGGAGCAATTCCGGCTCGCCATCTCGATCCATGCGCCGACCGACACACTCCGCAAGACGCTGATGCCGGTGAACACCAAGTATCCACTCACGGATGTCATCGAGGCAGCGAAGGCATTCGATCGCCGCGTGACGTTCGAGTACGTGATGCTGGGTGGCGTAAACGACCAGCCGGAGCACGCCGCGCAGCTGGCCCAGTTGGCGCGCGATTGCCGCGCGTTTGTGAATCTCATTCCGCTCCATCCCGGTGGCGCCATGGGGTTCTCACCCACCCCGGGACCCGTGATCACCGCCTTTGCCAAGGCGCTGCGCGCACGTGGCGTGGAAACGGCCGTGCGGCGCAGTCGCGGACTCGATATCGCCGCGGCCTGCGGCCAGCTACGGACCGAGCGTCTCGGTCGGAACGCGCCAGTCGCGGCCGATGAACACGGTGAGGTCCACATAGCGTGAGCTGTCGGCGTCGGCACCGACAGTGCCGACGCCAAGTGCGCGCTGCAGGCGCTCGCCCCAGTCGCGATGCCCGGTGTGCACCACGATTCGGGTCGACGCTCCGCCGGCGCTGCTGGAGCTGAAGTCCACGACGTCGTATCCGAACTCACGCAGGTAGAGCGTGGCGCGCCGCGCGAGGCCGTTGACACCGGACGCGTTCACCACGCGTACCCGTACGCGCTGGTTCTGGGGTGGGCGTGCCGTCGTATCGGTGGTGGCCACCGCGCTGCGACCGGTGGGCGCATCGGTACCTCCATCACGGGTCCACCATGCCACCACCGAACCGCCGACCACGAGCAGGACCAGCGAGAGCGCAGCGATGGTGCGCCCGCTGCCACTCTTCCCGTCCTCGCTCGGCGGCGTGGGAAATCCTGTGTTCATCGCAGGTGAGAGTTGGTGATCCGCATCAGCGTACCGTGTTCCAGAGGCCTACCGTTTCATCCGCGAGGCCCTTGCCTTCACGGATGGCCCATTCGAGTCGCATGCGTACGACCTGACGAAAGACGGCATCGAACGCTTCGGGTACTCGATCGGCGAGAAAGGCGCGATCCGCCTGCATGAAGGTACGGCCGGGCTCGAGGAAATCCGCCATGTAGAGCGCGCGTCCGGTGCGGGTCCATGCCGCGTGACCCACCGTATGCCAGCGGACGGCGTCGAGCACGTCCTGGCGCTGCTCACCGTGCGCAGCTAAACGCGCGGCCGCCGCGGGGCCGTGCAACAGTCCGGCAGGCCGCTGCAGGTCGCCGGTCCATTGGCGCAGGTCCTCCTCGTCCGCATCCCGCAATGCGTCGTGCCACCACCCGGCATCTACCCAAGCTCGCCGCTCATCGTCAGGGAGAGCCATGGCGTTGGCCCACCCCAACAGAAGGCCGACCACCCGCTCGATGTGCGCGCGCCGCTTGTCCGACGCGATCGCCCAGGTGGGCAAGCCAGATCCCTGCGACATGGCGCGGCGGAGGCCGTTTAGCGGTCGTCGAGCGCCGCGCGGAGCGAAGCCGTGAAAGCAACCGCTTCCGCGATCGAACGACCAGCCGCACGCACGAGGGCACTACCAACGACCACGCCATCCCCGAGCGCTGCGGCCGCCTTCGCCTGCTCCGGCGTCGAGATTCCAAAGCCGATACACAGCGGCAACGCGGTGGACGCCCGGAGCCGCTCCACGGTTTCAGGCAGGTCGGCCGACAGAGTGGCGCGCTCCCCCGTGACGCCAAGACGGCTGATGAGATAAACGAAGCCGCCACCGTGCCGCCCGATCTCCGCCATGCGAGCGGCCGGCGTGGTGGGCGCCACCAAACGCACAAAATCAAGACCACTCGCGCCAAACCACTGCTCACGGGCGGGGTCGGCACCCACCGGCAAATCGGTGATGATCATGCCATCCACACCGGCGGCGCGTGCACGAGCCAAGACCTCGGTGCCGCCAGCGATCACCGGATTGAGATAGCTGAACAGGACAATTGGTACCTCTACCGCGGCCTCCTGCACGATCGCCAGGGTGCGGTCGAGATTCACCCCATGGCCGAGCGCGATCTGCGAACTCTGCTGGATGACCGGTCCGTCTGCCATCGGATCTGAGAAGGGCACGCCCACCTCGATCACGTCGGCGCCTGCGGCCGCAATGCCACGAATCAGAGCCACGCAGGCCACGGGATCAGGGTGACCCGCCGTGACGTAGCAGACCAGCGCCTTGCGGCCCTCATTCTTCAGGACCGCGAAACGCGCCGCCAACCGCGACATTGACGGTTGCGACGGCAGCGCGAGCGGGTCAGGCGAAGTAGTCACCGATATTGATGCCATAGCGTTGCGGGTCCTCGGTACGGATAATCGTCCGTGCAAACTGATTGGTCGGCGTGCGCACCGTAAGGTCCACCAACGTCGGATCGTTGGTGAGGTTACCACGATCGTCCATGACAATGCGGACCAACGGGCGCGAGAGCGCCGTGGCCTCGGGATTGGCCGCGATCACGATCGCCAGCTCGAACGTATCCAGCACGACGAGGGTGGAGACGGGATAGATGCCGGTCAGGTTGATGAAGGCCTTGACCACAACGGGATCAAGCCCAAGGCTTGGATTGTCCCGCATGCCGAGAAGCACGTCGGCCGGCGTCCAAGGCGCATCCTGATAGACGCGCGTGGTGGTGGCCGCGTCGAATCCGTCGGTTACGGCGATGATCTTGCTGTACAGCGAGAGGGTGCGCGGACGTGCGGGTTTGGGGTAGCCCGACAAGTCCGTGCGCATGTGATGCTCGTACGCAGCGGTCATCGAGCGCCACGGGCGGACGCCTCCGGTAGGCAAGGCAAACAGGGCGAGCACTCCCTGCCACGTGTGCGTTTGGAGCGAAAGACGATCGGCAGGATCGAGCGGCCCACGCTTGTTGAGCAGTTCGAGCGGCACCCGCGATTTGCCGATGTCGTGCAGCAGTGCCGCCAGGCCCAGATCGAGGAGCTGAATCTTGGTGAGGCCCAGTCTGCGCCCCAGTGCGACCGACAGGATGCAGACGTTCACGCTGTGTACGAAGGTATAGTCGTCGAACTCCCGGAGGGTGGTGAGACCGATCATCGACGCTGAGTCGGTGAGAATGGCGTCCACAATCCCCTGCACTGCGCGCTTTACGCGCTTGAGCCCAGGGCTTCGGCCAATGCGAGCGGAGGTGATCACCTCGCGGGTGACGTCCAGTGAACGCATGTACGTCTGACGCGCCCTTTCTCTCGCGTCGAGGTCCTCACCAGCCCCCTGGCTCTCATCCGACGCGGCGTAGAGCTCGAACTGCGGCACGTTGGCCGCGTCGAGGCGCGACACGAGCTGTGCCAGCCGCTCCTCCGCCGGGTATTCCAAGGGCGGCGACTGCAGGAACGACAGCAATACGACCCATGCCCGCGGCGGCGGCACCTCCAACACCTCCAATCCCCCGATACCGGCCTCACGGTACATCCCGAGCAGTGACGCCACCGCGGCATAATTGTCGAAAGCGAGGCGCAGGCGCGTGTCGTTCACAAACAGAAAATCGCCCACACGTCGCAGCGCACAGCTCCCGTCCACTTCACGCACCCGTTCCGCACTACTCCCGAGCTCAGCGATCGCTTTTTGCACCGCCGTATTCTCCACCGGGTAAAGGCGGATGGCACGGAGTGCCCCGTTCATCGCCACCACGAACGCCCTGGCGACCTTCTGCGCGCCCGGATCGTTGATGGCCCCCTCGGCGCGCGTGGTCCCGCCCGATCCCGACGGTGTGGTCACGTCCCGCCCCGCATTGCCCGCGCGACGGCGCTACGCACCACCACGTCCTTGGTATCCGCGGCTTTCTGGAGTGCCGCGGCCGCCGCCCGCGTCGCGACCAAACCAAGTGCACGCGCCGCGCTCGCACGCAGATCGGGTGGTGCTTTGGCTCCAAGCAACCCGCGGGAATTGAGGATGGTGTCGAGTTCGGTCACGCCGGCGTCGCCGCACAACCCGCCGAACGCCTCAAAGAGCGCCATTTTCTCACCAAGGTCGGCCACGCGCAGCTCCTTCCGACGGATCGCATCCAGCAGGCGAGGCAGCGCAGCGGAGTGTTGGCGCGACCGTATGGCACGGTAGGTGGCCACTCGCACGTCGCGGTCGATATCGTCGATGCCCCGCTCGAGGGCCTGCAGTGCCGACGGTGAGCCGATTTCGGCAAGCGCGGTCACGGCCTCGACACGGAGCTTCGCGTCCGTGCCGCGCAGAATGCGCGCCAGCCCCGGAACAGCCGCGGGGGTCGCCAGCTGCGCGGCGAGACGCAGGGCCCCTCGCACCACGGCCGGCTGCGGCTGCTCCAGGAGTTTCGCCAGTTCCCCGGTATTCGCGCCGGCGAGGCGCAAGGCAGCCCGTTCGATTGCCGCACGCGCCGGGGACGCCGAGGCGGCACCAAGCCACGCGACTAAGGGCCCGAGCGCGGTGGAGCGGAGCTCGCGGAAGAGCCCTTCCAGCAGCGTGGCCACGGGTGCACGCGCGCCCTCCTCGAGGGCATGCAGCAGCTCCGACACCGCCTGCGGTTCGCTAAGGCGCGCAGGCAGCTCACGGAGCCCCTGCGCAGCCCGCGGGTCGATACCCGGAAGCCGAGCAGTCGCCGCCGCCTCCCGTAGCGCATACGCCACGAGGTCGAATTCACCAAGGGTGAGGAACTCGAGGACCAGTTGATCGAGGATGCTGAGGGCCTCGAGCTGCACGTCCAGGATCGGCTGCAGTTCGATCATGTCGAACAGACTCGCAAGCACCAGCCGGCGTTGGTCCTCGGTGTACTCCCGCTTGAGTTCATCCCGGAGGTACAACGCTTCGCGCGGTTCCAGGAAGTACAACGTGGACTCGAAGTCGTCCAATCGAACCAAGCCCGGTGGGCGCTCTCCGGGGGGCTGCGCGTCGGCAGTCGGCACGGCCAGTGGGAGTTCGCCCGGGGTCGGCGCTGCCACAGCCGGGCGGTCCCCGGACGCGAGGACAAATACGCCGCCACCGGTACTCTCCACGAAGCGATACGCGACATGGGCGAGATCGGCAACCCAAAGCAGCGTCACGAGATCGTCATCCTCGTTGGATGCCACCCGCGCTTTGTGCACCAGGCCCAGCATGGCGGGTAGGTCCTCTCCCTCGAAGCCGGGGTGGAAGGAGAGCGAGCGCAGCCCGTCGCGGAAGAGGAGCCAGGGGAGAGACTCGGCGCCACGCTCCGTGTCGTGATACACGACCTGGCCATCGACCGTAAACGACGCCTCGTGAATCTCGAGCTCGAGCGTACCCATCAGCGGCCAGAGCCGCGCGAAGGCCAGTCGCGCCTGCTCGATGCCCTGCGCGCGCGTGGGACTGTTCGGGAGATACAACTGGACAGCACGAAGGGCCTTCGCAAATGCGCGCAGCGCATCTTCGATGGCGGCAATCGCTTGTGGCGATGTGTTGGCTTCGTGTGCCGTTACGGTCATACCTCAGGTAAGGCGTGCTGACTGATCGTGCCGACGTCCTTGTCGCCGCGGCCACTTACACACAGCAGGACGGGCTCGTTCTCGGACCACCGACCGGCCTCGCGCTCGATCCACGCCACGGCGTGCGCCGTCTCAAGCGCGGGGATGATTCCCTCCAATCGACTGAGCAGGGCTACCCCACGTAACGCTTCGGTGTCAGTGACCGCCACATACTCGGCGCGGCCACTGTCGTGGAGCCAGGCATGTTCGGGACCCACGCCCGGGTAGTCGAGACCAGCCGAGATGGAGTGCGCGGGATGCACCTGCCCGCTCGCATCCTGCAGCAGGTAGCTGAGGGAGCCGTGCAGGACGCCCGGGGAGCCTCTGGTGATGGAGGCGCTGTGCCGATCGGTCTCGAGTCCGTCGCCGGCCGCTTCCACTCCGACCAGCTCGACGGCGGCATCCTTTACGAA
>Ga0315899_10010261_pt1 | contig 10033 bp, 10 predicted proteins | sample LakEriMetagenome_2_FD_203518 | JGI IMG/M metagenome (GOLD analysis project Ga0315899, IMG submission 203518) | Freshwater fungal communities from buoy surface, Lake Erie, Ohio, United States - Buoy 4 MA112 | ecosystem: Environmental > Aquatic > Freshwater > Lake | place: USA: Lake Erie, Ohio...
TAGTGATGGAAAACTCGTAATAAAGGCTGATGGCGCTCTTCTTAATGGTAATTAGCAATCGACAGCTATCCCAATCATGATTTTCAACTCACTGGAATTCGCGCTCTTCCTACCGCTGATCTTTTTTCTTTATTGGTTTGTCGCAAAAAAGAGCATCGCCTATCAAAATTTTCTTCTGCTGGTAGCTAGTCTCTACTTCTATGGATGCTGGAATTGGAAGTTTTTATTCCTGCTCTCATTCTCTATTCTTGTGGGTTACAGCACTGGATTGCTGATCGAAAAATCCACGACCCGCCCGAGTCGACGTTTCTGGTTTTGGTTGAGTATTATTCTTAACGTCGGATTTCTCGGGTTGTTTAAATACTACAATTTCTTCATCGCATCGTTCGCAGAGCTGCTGAGTCGCCAGGGTTTGAATGTGGATCCGAATTCATGGACGCTTAACGTCATTCTACCCGTAGGTATTTCCTTCTACACCTTCCATGTGATTTCCTATGTGGTTGATATTTATTACGGTAGAATACGCAGTGAGCGTAACGTCGTAAATTTCGGGTTATTCGTTGCTTATTTCCCTCTGTTAGTGGCGGGCCCCATCGAGCGTGCCACTCACCTTCTGCCGCAATTGAAACGCGAGCGGAACTTCGATTACGCGAAGTCTGTAGATGGACTGCGACAGATCCTTTGGGGTTTATTCAAAAAGGTCGTCGTGGCGGATGGTTGTGCGGAATGGGCGAATCTTTATTTCAACGGTTCGGCTGCTGGCACGAGTTACCCTGGCAGTGCCCTGTTCTTGGGTGCTATCTTTTTCACGTTCCAAATCTATTGTGATTTCTCTGGGTATTCCGATATCGCACTCGGCACCTCACGGTTGTTCGGTATCGAGTTGTTGAGGAATTTTGCCTTTCCGTATTTTTCGCGTGATATCGCTGAATTCTGGAGGAGATGGCATATCTCACTCACCACTTGGTTCCGCGACTACCTCTACATTCCGCTGGGTGGTAGCAAGGGCGGCATCGCCATGAAGATCAGAAATACTTTTATCATCTTTCTCGTCAGTGGTTTTTGGCACGGTGCCAACTGGACGTTCCTCGTTTGGGGTGCGCTCAACGCGTTCTACTTCATCCCGCTGATGCTCTTGAATCGGAATCGAAACCACCTGGAAATTGTTGCTAAAGGAAAGACCTTGCCATCTCTCCGTGAAGTGTTCGCGATGATTTCGACATTTCTGATGGTCGTCTTCGGCTGGATCTTCTTCCGAGCTAACGACATGACTCATGCGGTCAATATCATCAAAGGTATCTTCAATCTCAGTCTGTTCTCAGCCCCTCGCCTGCAAGAGTCAGCATACCTAACCATTTTCTTCATCGTATTCAGCACGATCGTCGAATGGCGTGGCCGCGAAAGCCAATACGCGTTGGAGGCATTCGGGCTCAAGTGGTACGCGCCTCTCAGATGGTTATTCTACGCTATTCTGATTGCCTGCATCTTGGTGCTTTCCGGCGTGGAGCAGCACTTTATTTATTTCCAATTTTAATTTATGAAGAGGTTCTTAACCAGATTAGCGATGTTCACAGCATTCTTCCTGCTGTTTGATAAGCTTTTCATAATCGTCCGAAACACATCGCCTACACGCGAGGTCGATCGTCGACTGGAACGAGTTCTCGAAGGAAAGATCAGGGCTGATGTGTTGGTCTTTGGATCTTCACGTGGGGCGCAGTGCGTGATCGCTCAGCGGTTCGCAGATTCTGGAGGACCTTCGGCATATAATCTCTCGTATCCGGGATCGGACATTACGTTTCACGAATACCTGCTGCGCCAGACCCTGGAGACCAAGGGTAACCAGAAACCGAAAACCGTGATCCTTGTGGTGGATGACAGCGACGAGCTCATGGTCAGTAATACTCTCGAGTTTCGCTTCGATAGGTTGTATCCGCTTGTCCGCTACAAAGATGTCAGAGATGAAATGGTGAGGCGCGGGAAAATGAAACCGATTATCAGTGAGTTCGTGGTGCTGAGTCAGTTGAACCAATCGAATTTCAAACTGCGGAAGCGCCAGCCTAGCCAAAACTATAACATTCTGCCGTGTGGTTCGATGCCGATTTTTCGTCAGAAGGCGACATTCGACAGGGAATACAATTCGAACATTAACACCTATTCACCCGTAGATGAACTGGCCTACAAGCTGCAGGCGTTCAATTCCTTCACCGATCTCTGTAGAAAAAACGATATCCGCCTCATCATCGCGGTTCCGCCCAATTTTAGAAAAGTCACCACGGGCTTCATTCCAAGACTTGAGCAACTGCTAAACGGATACGGTACGGTCTTCATCTATGATGAAAATAAGCCGGAATATACCGATCCAGATTACTTTTTTGACAAGGCCCACCTCAACGAGGAGGGGGCTAAAATCTATACCGACGAACTCGTCCAGTTCCATAATCAGCTGGCCCCGAACTGAGCTGGCGCTTGGTATGGGCTAAATACGATAAAAACATCCCAAAACGAAAGCGGTTGCACGATTCGGAAGAGTCGGTTTAGTCTCTCGTGTGCCTGATGCGGAACCAAAACCTTTTGAAGCAGTGATTTCTCTCAATGGAGAATTTTTGCGCAGGTCTTTTCAGGCAATGCTGAAAGCTAGGATCTTGGAAAACAAGCTTTCTAGCCTTTACAAGGCCGGAAAAATCGTCGGCGGGGTTTATCTTGGAAAAGGTCAGGAAGCGGTCAGTGGATGCTTGGGGGCGGCGTTAATTCAGGGGAAAGATTGTTTTGCCCCGTTGATCCGAGATCAGGCGGGTCGGACGGCTTTTGGTGAGCCTTTGATTGATTGCACTCGGACCTATCTCGGATCGGTCGAGGGACCGATGAAAGGGCGGGACGGAAACATTCACCGCGGACGGCCTGACAAAGGCATGCCGGCGATGATCTCTCATCTCGGTGCGCAGGTGCCGCTGATTGCGGGCATGCTTTTCGCAAAGCGGCTCAAAGGAGTCTTGGAGGGTTGCGTCGGCGCAACCTGTGTCGGCGACGGTGCGACATCGACCGGTGCGTTTCACGAGGGGCTGAACATGGCAGCCGTGGAAAAACTTCCGATGGTGGTGGTGATTGCGAACAATCAATTTGCTTACTCGACTCCTAACAACCGTCAGTTTGCCTGCGGCGATTTGGTCGAGCGGGCGAGGGGATACGGCGTTGGCGGATACTCCGTCGATGGCACAGATCTCATGGCTTGCGCTTCCGTGATCGGTGAGGCGGTCAAACAAGCACGTCTCGGAAAAGGCCCGCAAATGGTGGTCGCTAATTTACTACGACTCTCCGGCCACGGCGAACACGATGATGGTTCTTATGTTCCAGATTCTGCACGCGCTGGCTATTATGGTCGCGATTGCATCGAGGTCGCGATTGAGCAACTCGTCGAAGGTGGATACGCAAGCCAAGCTAAGATCGATGCTTGGCGAGAAGAGTTTTCTGAAGAAGTTCAAAGAGCTGTTGCACAAGCGCAGCAGGAGGCGTTACCAGATCCTTATCTGGAAAAATGGTCCGCCCTTTCCACAACCTTTCCCTACATTTCATCGTGAGCGTAACCTATATTGATGCAATCCGCGAAGCTCAGGAGGATCTCCTCCGTGAGGATGATCGTGTGTTTCTCTACGGACAGGACATCGCGAATTTCGGCGGTGCTTTCAAAGCGACCAAAGGCTTGGCGGAGGCTTACCCGAACCGCGTTTTTGATAGTCCGATCTCCGAAGACGCGATGATAGGTCTCGCAGTTGGTGCCGCCATCGAAGGCATGCGGCCGATTGTGGAAATGCAGTTCGCGGATTTCTCGTCGATCGCGTTCAACCAGATCGTCAACCAGGCTGCCACGCATTTTTATCGCACGGGAATGCCGATTCCTCTAACAGTTCGTCTTCCGTCCGGCGGTACTCCCGGTTCCGGTCCGTTTCACAGTCAGAGTATGGAGGGTTTGTATGCCCAGTATCCCGGCTTGGTTGTGGTCACACCGGCGACCGTTTCCGATGCATATTACATGTTGATCGATGCCGCGAAAATGAACGATCCGGTGATCTACTGCGAACACAAGTTTCTCTATCGCTGGTTGAAAGCAAAGACGATCAAGGGCGAACATCTACCGATCGGCCAAGCCCGTATCGCCAGACCCGGTAAACATGCCACGGTGGTGACTTATAGCGCGATGGTTCACGAAGCCGTTCGCGCAGCGGATCGTTTGCAACAGGATGGTTGGGAAATTGAAGTGGTCGATCTACGTTCAGTGAAACCGTTAGATATCGATACCGTGCTGGCATCGGTCGCACGGACAGGGCGCTTGCTCGCGGTCGGCGAGGCGTTTCCATGGGGTGGTGTGACTGCTGAAGTGGTTTCCCGTGTCACCGAAGAAGGATTTCATTTGTTAGATGCTCCACCACAACGTCTCAATTCACGCGACACGCCAGTGCCTTACCATCCAAAACTTTGGGCCGCGCATCGTCCGACTCCTGAGTCAATTTCAGAAGCGCTTCGTAAACTCTTATCCTTTTAGTAACTGCCATGCCAATCGTTCCCATACTCATGCCACAGCTCGGAGAGTCCATCGCCGAGGCAACGGTTATCCGACTCGATGTCAAAGTCGGCGACGTGGTGAAGACGGACCAGGAAATCATCGAGGTGGAAACCAACAAGGCGACCATGGGAGTTACCACGCTTTGCTATGGAGTGGTTTCGGAGATTCGGGCGGTGGAGGGTGTTTCCTATTCGGTGGGTTCGCTACTCGGTCTGTTAGAAGTGACCGAGGAAGAGGTTGCTCGCACTGGAGTGGATACAATCGAAAGCCTTGAAGCGAAAAATCAAAGCCAGCCACAGGAAACCAAAAGCGGTGAGGAAAACCTGCACTTTGCCTTGGATGGAGATTCCTATGAAGAAGATCCGAGCATCATTCCTACGGTAAAAGGATTGCCCGTGCCTACTGGAGTGATGGGCGCACATTATATTTCTCCAAGAATGCGTGCCCGCATGAACGACATGGGTCTGCGCGAGGCGGATATTTCAGCTATTGCCGGAACAGGTGCGGGTGGACGAGTCACCGTCGAGGATTTGGAAAGATTCTTGGATTATCTCGAAGCCTGGCCGAGCGCTCCAGCATCGCCGATGCGTCTTGCGGTTGCCGATGCGATGCGCCGCAGTTGGACTCGTCCGTTGGCAACGGTGGGACTTCCGGTTTTGTTAGATCGTTTGCTCGATCACCGCCGTCAACAATCACCCAAGCCCGGCTTGACGCTTTATCTTTTGAGAGCCTTCGCCATCGCTCTCAAAGAACAACCGATGACTGCAGGATACTTGATCGGTGAAAAAGTCGTTCACCCACGTTCCTTTGATATTGGCGTCGCCGTGCAGGTTGAAGATGGTGTGGTTGTCCCAGCGATGCGCAAAGTGGACCAGAAAACGCTCTCTGAACTGGTGCAGGAGTATGATGATTTGGTGGATCGTGCGCGTCGTCGCCGTTTGACTGAAGCTGACTCTCGTGGTGGTATCGCAACCGTCACCAATTTCGGAACGTTCGGGCTTACTACCGGGACACCTATTCCTTTGCCTAATGAAACCCTGATTCTTGGAATCGGTGCCGGACGTAAAAAGCCGGTATGGAGCGAACAAGTGGAGGCGTTTTTACCAGCGACCGAAGCTGAGTTGTTGCTGACCTTTGATCACCGTGTGGTGGATGGTGGTGGTGCTGGAATGTTGTTGAATCGGGTTGCTGCGTTATTGCAACAACCAGAAAACCTGTGATCTTATCAATTTGTGGGTAGTGAACCGGAAAAACACGAAAAGGTAGATATTCCGAAAAAGGCGATTTATCGGCTTTCGATCTATCATCGTTGTTTGCAGAAACTCAGCGATAGCGGCCAGAAAACGGTCAGCTCGATCACGCTCGCCAAAGTGGCTGGAGTGAAGCCCGCGCAGTTGCGTCGTGATCTCGGATACATCGGACAAATCGGCACCCGTGGGTTGGGTTATCCAGTTTCGGGTTTGATCGCCACGATCCGTGAAGCCCTTGGCCGCGAGCAGCTTCAGCCAGTTATCTTGGTGGGTGCGGGTAATTTGGGCTCTGCCCTGTTGAGATATCAGGGTTTCCAAAAGGAAGGATTTGAAGTGGTTGCCGCCTTTGATGCAAAACCCGAGGAAGCACGGGCACGGGAACTTAAAATTCCTGTGCACCATGCTTCTAAATTGGAGGCGTTTATTGCAAAAAATAACGTCAAATTGGTCATTTTATGCGTGCCCATCGGTTTTGCCCAAGAAGTTGCAAACCGCCTTGTGGCCTCGGGAATTCAAGGAATTCTGAACTTTTCACCCATCATGCTTGAAGTGCCATCCGATGTGACGGTCAACAACGTCGATCTGGCCCTGGAATTGGAGCATTTGAGCTATTTTATTAAATAATCAGCAAAAGTGAAAAATTCTTCAAAGATTTTGCCCATCGAGGACGTTGCTGATGAGTGTGATATTGGACCAACGATGAAACTGAGCCCTCAAGAATTTGAGTCATTCATCGAAGAAGCTGTCACAGAATACGAATCCTCTCTTATCGGCTATGCAAGAACCTACTTATACGATCTGGATCGTGCGCGAGATGTCGTGCAGGATACCTTTATTCGTCTGTGTAAGCAGGATCCTGAAAAGGTTAAGCTTCACCTTAAAAGCTGGTTATTCACGGTGTGCCGAAATCGCTGCCTCGATGTTTTACGGAAAGACAAGCGCATCGAACCACTCGATGATGCGGGTTGGCAAAAAATCGCCAGCCCTGACAGCTCTGCCAGTGAAAATGCGGAGAGCGGAGATGAACATCTGGATATCATGCGCTACATCGGCAGGCTTTCAGAAAATCAGAGGGAGGTCATTTTGTTAAAATTTCAACAAGGATTGAGTTACGAGGAGATCCATCGCGTGACAGGATTGAAATCGGGAAACATCGGTTTCCTGATTCATGCAGGACTGAAGCGCTTGCGTGGATGGATGCAGGAGAAAGGAGATGCAAATGAAGATTGAACAGGATGACCCAAGGTTGACCGCCTATGTTTTGGGTGAGTTGTCACCGAAAGAAGCGAAGCAGTTCGATCATGCAATCGCAGGCGATCCTGCGCTTAAACTGGCGGTGCAAGAAATCGAGCGCACGCAATCGGATCTATTGAAAATGTTGGGTTCGGAAACCGATACGCTTTTGCCAAAACATCGCAGCGCTATCATGCGCGCTGCAAGAGAAGCTTCTGGTTCAGATAAAATTGTCAGTATCAACCCTCAGCGTAAATCGTTCAGTATCTGGACATGGCCTCTATCCGCTGCTGCGGTAGTGGCTGCCACGATGGTTGCCATCAATTTAATCGCTCCACCGAACTCCGGAAATTCTGGTGGGAATGTGGGAAACGGCACAGATAATGGATTGGGTGAGGATTATGTTGCCGTGGATAACGGTGGACAAAGTCAAAATAAAATCGGCCTTCCACTGGTTACCGGAAATAAAAGTTTAACCCAAATCACCCGATCCATTCGCGATGCCGGGAATCTTCCAAGCAGGCAGGATGTTAGAATCGAGGAAATGCTCAATGCGTTTCCGCTGGATGCGAAAGGCTCCGTCGCTCTCTTTCAAGGCAACACTTTGGGCGTGGAAGTGGTCAAATGCCCATGGAGCCCATCGGGAAGTTTGGTGTTTGTGAAAATCAGAGGAGCTAAAGATAAAAGCTCAAAACTTACCGTTGAGTTTCAGAGTAACGAAAGCTCAATTATATCGAGTCGTTTGTTAGGTTTTGAACTCGAGCAAAACGATCGCCAACGCAAGGACATGCCACAACAGCTTTCGGCTGGCCAGGAAACCATGGTCGCACTCCTCGTTGAATCGAAAAGCGCGGATCTTGGTAAGTTGGTTTGGTCAGTGAATGGCGAGACCGCCCCGGCAATCGACCTGGTTAGTAATTATGAAAAAGAAGCATCTTCAGATAGTCGGTTCGCTTCCTTGATCTGTGGGTTCGGACTCTGGCTTCGTGAAGAAAAACCAGCGATCATTGACGACGCCCTCATTCTCGCCCTCGCCCGTGAAGTTGCTGCTGAAAGCTTGGTTGCGGATCGTTACGATTTTCTCGAACTGGTGGATCAGGCTGTTAAAGCCAAGAGCAATTAATTTGGGGTGGAGAGAGCATAAAAATCTAGGGGCTGTACTAGCTAAGTGATCTAAAATCACTAAACTAGCCCAGTCCATGTATCAAAGAAAAAGTCGATTATCACCTTACAAACAAGGAGATCTAATTAAGCTCTTTGTGGTAGGTGCGACTGCACGCGCGGCCGCTGAGATCGTGGGTGTTAACAAGCACACTGCCGCTACATTTTTTCTGAGGTTGCGAGAGCTCATCGCCTCCAAACTTCCAAGTTACGAACTCTCTGGAGAAGTTGAGGCTGATGAGAGTTATTTTGGTGGCGTGCGCAAAGGCAAACGAGGTCGTGGAGTTGCTGGGAAAGTAGCTGTATTTGGCTTACTTAAAAGGGGTGGTAAGGTTTACACAGCCATTATTGCTGATGCAAAAAGAGAAACTCTAATGCCAATTATCAGGGAGAAGGTCACCCCGGATAGCATTGTCTATACCGATCATTTTAAATCCTATAATGCGCTAGATGTGAGTGAATTTCATCACCTTCGCATTAACCACTCGGAGCTCTTTGCTGATGCAAAAAATCATATCAATGGTCACGGGTGTCCGGTTAAATTAAATTTCGATTGGCAAATTCTATTGTAGCTAAAGCGATAGCGGCCAGAAAATAATGTGACGCATTTGAACTTCAAAATGCTATTTTTCAGGTTTTTCGGCCATGAACACAGGCCGCTTTATTCTCTCTCAAATCATCGATTTAGTGCACCGACAGACACTTGATCGTATTGCAAAGCGATATGATCCGAGTGGCTCATTCCGACATTTTGGCTATCGTCAGCAATTTACCTGCATGGTCTTTGCTCAGATGACTTCTCGCGAAGGTTTGCGCGACATAGCTACTTGCATCAACGCTCGTCCGGAAACTCTCTATCACCTCGGCTTCACTGAACCTGTAGCCAAATCCACTCTCGCCGAAGCTAACGAAAAACGGGATTGGCGGATTTGGGAAGAACTAGCCAAGACGTTAATGCGAAAAGCTAGGCCTCTTTATGCTAATGAAGATTTAGGTCTCGATCTTGATAACACGATTTACGCGCTTGATTCCTCGACCATTGATCTCTCACTCACCCTCTTTCCTTGGGCTGACTTCCGCCAAACAAAAGCAGGGATAAAAATGCACACGCAGATCGATTTACGCGGACCTATTCCAACCTGTATAAACATTACTGGAGCACGCCAACACGACGTTGGCTGGTTAGATCACCTCTTCTTCGAACCAGGTGCTTTTTATCTGATGGATCGGGGTTACATGGACTTCAAACGCTTGGCTCTCATAGCAAGGGCAGGAGCGTTTTTCGTAACTCGCGCTAAAGCCAATCTAAAGTTCACTCGCCACCACTCTCTCTCGATAGATCGCTTGGCTGGATTACGCAGCGATCATGTCGGAAAGCCAACCAATCAAAAGTCCCGAGATGACTTTCCAATGTTGTTGCGAAAGGTGACATACTACGATGCGGAAACCTGTAAGGAATTTGTCTTTCTAACAAATAATCTCGAAATCCAAGCGCTCACCGTAGCCATGCTCTACAAGCGACGCTGGAGGATTGAATTGTTCTTCCGGTGGATCAAAGGACACCTGAGCATTAAGCACTACTACGGCACAAGTCCGAACGCAGTGAAGACGCAAATCTGGATCGCGGTATGCACGTATCTGATGATCGCCATCCTGCACAAGCAACTGAAACTACCCGGCAAACTCCACAGAACTTTGCAGATTTTAAGCGTTCATCCGTTCGAGAAAACCCTTATAAATCAACTACTTGCAGAAACTGACCACAGAAGTTATAGTGACTCAGATCCTAACCAATTGATACTCTTGTAGTTACAACCGGACACTCGTGATC
>Ga0315899_10010263_pt1 | contig 10031 bp, 3 predicted proteins | sample LakEriMetagenome_2_FD_203518 | JGI IMG/M metagenome (GOLD analysis project Ga0315899, IMG submission 203518) | Freshwater fungal communities from buoy surface, Lake Erie, Ohio, United States - Buoy 4 MA112 | ecosystem: Environmental > Aquatic > Freshwater > Lake | place: USA: Lake Erie, Ohio...
ACTAAAATCTATATCCACATATCATATTCATAACTATCTATATCTATATATCCGTATAGAATGATCATATCTTGTAATGCGAATTGCACCAGCTCCTTGATCCCGCGAGTCATCTGCTGCTCTGCCAAGCAGTTCAGGGTGTAGGGTTCAGGGTGTAGGGTTCAGGGTTTAGGGTTCAGGTTGCACCTGCTCCTTGATCCCGCGAGTCATCTGCTGCTCAGCCACCAGCTGCACGTACTCGTGCTTGTTTTCCTCCGTTACCTGCCGACAGCGCATGCCCATATATATGTGTGTGTATATATATATGTACATATATAAACACACACACACACACACACACACACACACACGGGTAAGGATTTAGGGTGTGGGGTTCAGGATTTGTGGCGTAGGTCACCTCCAGGTTGCGGCCATTGGGTTTGAGGTCAATTGTGAGCATCTCTCCAAACTGCTCGCGCACAATGCTGAAAGTCTCCTCCAGGATGTCTGTGATGTCGTTCTTGAGCATCCAGCCCAGATTGCGGAAGTACTCGGGGTCGATTGACTCCACGTCCGTGTACTCAATGGGCTGGTTCAGCATGTGTTTGTACATGGACTGGGTGAAATGCGCGTCGAGGAGCTGCTCGTCCCACAGCGCCTTGCCCACCAGCTGGCCTGCAAACTTGAAATACTTGAGGTAGTCAGGCTGGATGGTAGAGGCGGGGTTTGGCTGGTACGTGAGGCCGTTGCTCGAATGGATGAAGAGCGCCTTGTCGGGATTTAGCATCTGCTTCGACACGGTGAGGTACCACTCGCGCGTGAGCCCGCCAGCATCCACACCTTCTTCACCTTGGAAGACAATGGTGAGCCGGCCCTTGAGCTCCTCGGGCTTGCGCGGCAGGATCTGGTGGAACGAGTCTTCAAACACGAACTCGCGGCGCACGTTGAGGCGAATGCTGGGGTGGCGCTGCTGCGCGTTGCGCTTTTTCAGCTCCGAGCGCAGGTAGTGCTTCTTGTTGTCGAAGTCCAGCAGCTTCGGGAAGCGCACGAGCGACGAGTACGCCACAGAGTGTAGCAGCGTCTTGTCCTGCCGGATGAACAAGTTGAGGGTCTGGCGGTGCTTCTCTGCGAACGACACAAACTCCTTAGTGGCGACGTTCATGGAGGCCTCCCGCCCTAGCTCCCGCCGCACCGACGGCGACATCGAGCCCTCTGCAGCTCCCCCGGCACCCGCAGGATCAACCTCCATTGACACGCGGCTGGAAGAAGCGCTCGGCACAGCAGCGCCAGTGTGCACCTGCAACAAATTCTCAACAAGTTAGTGCTCTAGTACACTTACTATATAGCATCACCTTGGAGAGTCCTTGTTAGAATGTATGCCTGCTCCTTGACGTGGTCTGGGGCCTTTACCACCAGGAACGCTTCCACCAATGCCTGCATGCGCTGCAGCGCAGGCGACATGACTAACTGGTGCACAACAGGCACACCATCCCCAGCAGCAGCGTGCGATGCCGCCGCCGACGCGCCACCTGCCGCTGCAGATGCAGCACTGCCTCCCGCAGCACTGCCGCCTCCAGCAGCGGGTTTCGCCGAGTCCTTTTCCAGCAAGGACAAACACCGGCACAGCAAATCCCATAGGTCATCCAGCCGCACAACGTCTGCGAGCGGCTGCGAGGTGCTCTTTTGGCAGCTCTTGTCGCGGCTCTTCTCGCTGCTCTCCTCGTCCTTTACCGGCCACAGGGCACGGAGTGTCTTGACCATGCGCAGCAGCCGCACATCGTGCTTGTTGTTGCTGCTTAGCGACGCCAGGTTTGACAGGTCTCTGTCCTTGGAAGCCTGAAGCTCGCGCATCAAGCTCTCCAGGCCCACCCGCGACAACTCTGCCTCCGCCTTGACCTCAGCGACTAAGTGCGAGGTGCACGCGTCAAGATTCACGGGGTCGTTTGACAAGGTCTTAAGCAAGCTCGTCGAGCGCTCCATGATCTTGGTCGAGTTTCCGGACGCAGCCAGTGTGGACGTGAGACACGTGAGGTCCTGCATGCCAACGCGAGGATAGCAGCGCTCTGGCAACTTTGCCGCCTCGTGTGACTCCGTCTGGCCGGCAGACGCAGCAGCACCCTTGTCGCTCGCGCCACTTGCCGCGCCAGCCTCGGCGCTCTCGACTCTTCTGCGGATGGACGCAAGCTCATCTCTCTGTCTATGAAGCTCGCGCATTCTGGCCGTGATTGAGCCAGCCTCGGCGCTCGCTGCGCCACTCGCAGCGGCAGCCGTCGTCGTCTCCTTCTTTGCCACGGGCTGCAGGGCGTAGTTGAGCACCTGCAGCACCTGCTCCTGCAGCACCGTGCTCTTGGCGATGATTGACGATGCTAGGAGCGAAATGAGCAGCGAAAAGGGCGTGCAGGGCGTCAAAGCCTCCATTTTTTGCTTTCCCTTGCTCTTGTCCTCGCCGGCTTGCTGCGTCAGGAATCGCTGCACCTCGCACTCGCTCAAAAAGCCCTCGCGCAAAAGCCTATTGCACACCTTGGGCTGGTGAATGGCCACGTGGCACAGCGCCTCGAGCGCGCGCTTGGCCTGCAGCACCGCAATGCTGCCGTCGGACAGATTCCCAGAGCAGCTGCACCCGTAGATCTCGGGAGGCCTCTCGCCCGCACCACATGCCTGCAGCACTGACGACAAGAGAAAGCGCAGAGTGGCTTCGAGCGAGCTCGAGTGCATCGTCATGTGAAGCAGCATCTTGTTCATCAAGCCCTTGACAACCGGTTGCGAGACGAACAGCAGGCGCAGAATTTGTTTCACGCTGCCCTGCTCGATTACCTGCCTCTTGATCAGCGACGTTGCGGGCTGGGCCGCGCTCGCGCGCCCGGGCTGAGCGTCGAGCAAGCGGGGGGCGGCCATGGGGTGGCGGCGGGACATGTGCGCTGGATGCCCCCCGTAGCGAGCATGCCCTACGTTGGCCATGTCTTGCGATATGTGGCGCTCGCGCAGCAGATGCGCCTCGGCAACAAGATGCGGCGGGAGTGTAGCGAGGAACGCCTCGTTCGATGTGATGAGCACCTCCTCGCGCAAATCTGGCGCCAAGCTGGCGATGAAGGAGGCGTTGTCCATCTCCTCCGAGCGATTCGCCGCAGTATCGTCCGCCTCGGCGCGCTGGGCGGCAGCAGCGGCGGCCTCTTCACGCTGATGCTGTCGGATCACGTCTGCTTGAATCTCGGGGGGCAGCGCGGCCAAGAACTCGGGATCAATTGCGGATGAGGAGGAGGCCGCAAGCGAGGCAGCCGCGTTCTGACGTGCTTGCTGCGCCATTACTTCAGCCCGCAAATCCTCTGGCAGTTCGGCCAGGAAAGCAGGGTCGATGCCGGCTTCGGCAGAAACTTGGGCCGCGGCTCCGGCGCCACTTGCCGACTCCCCCGCGTCCTGGGACCCCGCGGGCGGAGCAGCTGCACCAGCAGCCGCAGCGTCAGCGCCTGCCGCACCCGATGCAGCAGCGGGCACCTCTCTCGATGCAGCAGCCGCTGCTGCCGCACCGTCACCACCAGCGGCGCCTGGTGCCGCGGCCTCGGCTGCCTCCAAGGACATGCGCAGCGCTGCTTCCAGCTCGTCTTCGTCCTCGTCCATGGCGTCCCCTTCGGCGGGCGGCAAGTGCAAGGGCTGCTGCACGTTCGCAGCAGCTGGTGTTGCTGTGCTGGTGGTTTCAGGTTGCGCCGTCGCCTGGGGTTGACCGAGACCGACACCGGATGAGTCGGCAGTTGTGGAGGACGCTGCTTGTTGTTCCGCTTGCTCGACGGCAGCCATCGCATCGGCGATGGCCTGGATCGCCGATGCCCGGCCCATCGCCTGTTGATAAGCCGACTGCACTGCCGCGGCAGGCGGCTGAGACGCAGTCTCCAGCTCCATTGATGTGGAGCGAGCACCATCGTTGGCCGCCGCTGATCCCGCCGCGTCCGTACCTGCAGCAACAGGCGGCTGGGCGGCAGCAGTCGCATCGTTTCCGCCACGAGCGCTGGAAGAGTCTTCCACTTGGCTCTGGGGAGGCGCTGCTTGCGACGCGGCAGACGAGCCAGTCGCCGCAGGCTGAGCCTGCAGCTCTGCCAGCTGTTCTTCGATGGCATCCATGATTTGGCGATTGTTCACGCGCTGGTCTTCGATTCTGGGTACATGTGCAGTTGCAGGTTCGGCACTAGTCAGAGCACGCACCAAACGATCCTCCATTTGCTGGGCCACCGTGCGCATGGAAGAAGAGGCCGCGCCGCCGTCGTCGCTCCATCTGTTGGCTGCCCCGCCGCCCGCCGCATCCTCCCTCCCAAAGCCCGGAGGCATGGCGGGATGGCCCGGATCCCCCAAAAAGAATCCCCGCGGATTCAGAACCCCCGGCTGCGCAAAGATCATGGGCGCCTCCAGTTCCCTGCGAACATGCCGGGAGAGGCTTTCCAGCCCTGCGAGCACATCGGCATTCCCCACATGACTAGCAGCCTGTGCTCGCGCGTTTGCACCGGCCCGAGCGAGCAGTGGGTGCTCGGCAGCGGGAACCTCGTGCAGGGCGGCAGGTGATTGCTGATCTTCTCCCTGCCCTCTGTCCCTGCCACTGCGTCCCGACGGCAGGCGGATCACCTGCAGGTTCTGCAAAATCCTGGCGTTGCCGCCGTGCCCGCCGCTTGCCGGCATCAGCAAGCTGAGCACCTGGTGGGGCAGCGGATTGTCGCGCATATCGTCGGGCATCAAGTCGAAGCCGTCCATCATGTCCATGTTCTCCCGCATGATGTCCATGTCCTCTCGCAGAGAGGCACCATGCGGGTCGCCCTCCATGAGCTGCTCGAGGATGCCATCAAGGTCGTGCCTAGACGGCAGGTGCGTATGGTGGTGCTGGAGCACGTGAATTAGTTCGCGATCGCCGTCGAAATCGACTTCTGGGCCCATGAAGCCGGCGGCCGCGAGGTTGCCCGCGATACCGGCGGGAAAAAGTGACATCTGGTCCTCGTCGTACTCGCCATCGTCAATCACCTCCTCCCACGCTTCGTCCTGTATCTGGCTGTCATGCTCATCGTCGTCGTGTTGCGAGCCCTCAGTCTCAATTTCAGCACCACTCTCTCCACCACTCTCCTCGCCCTCGTCATCATCGTCATCTTCATCAGACCCTTCATCATCATCCTCCTCATCCGAGCCACGCGTGTCATCGTTTACGGAGCCTTGATCCTGCATATCCTCGTCTTGACGGCCGCGCGCATCCTCGTCGTCCTCCTGCATGCTAAGCGCCATGAGCATCGAGTCCCGAGCAGGGGTGCCAGAATCATCCAGCTCGCTCCGCAGGGCCACCATGGACAGATCCGCGCTCATCTCTTGGTCACCTGGCCCCTCATCGCCTTCGGCAGGGCCGCGGCGCGGCGACACCCCAGCCCTGCCGGCCCCTGATGCTTGCGCCTCTGTCGGGCGGCTTTGACTCGACTTTGGGTCCGGCAGGCTCGAGTTGGCGCACAGAACATCGAGAGGGCGAAGCAGCATGCTGCCAACCTTGCTGGCGCTGGGGTGATGAAGGTCGATGCTCGCAATCGCCGCACACAGTGCTGAAGGGACCTTTGAATCAAAAAACTGGCGGACGGTTTCGGGGGCCACCTCTTGCGGGTTTCCCGAGCTCACCTTCGCTGTCAGAAACGTAAAGAGGACCGCTGCCAGACTTTGGAGCATCTGCAGATGCACAGTCACTCGAGCCTTAGGCGGAGCGTTGAGCACGCTGACGATCTCGGCCATGACTCGCTTGCGAACCTCATTGCTGCGGGACAGCAGCGCGAGCACCAAGTTGGTTGCACGCCGGGAAAGGTCCACCTGATGCGTGTGTGCCCCACTTTCTGCGCCTCGATTCGGCACCAGTTGACACAAAAGAAAGTGCACGAATGTTTCCTTTTCCTGGGGCCGCTTGCTCGCCTCACCCTTGGACGCACCATCAGGGCCATCGAGCGTGTACTTGATTACAAAGTGCGCACAGCCGGGGAAAAACTTAACCAGGTCCGCGAGATAACGGAGCAAGTTGACCGGGGAGATCGCAGGCATATCACCAGATACTGCCGGTTTGCCTATGACCGTTACGGCTTCGTCAGGCGGATCGACCTGCATGGTTTCGGTTGCGGCGGAGGCTGCGGTGGCAGAAGGAGCAGCATCTTGCGCCCTGGGCGCGGCGGCATTCAGACAGTCGGCGCTCTTGGTTGGGATACGCGGGTCCGACAGGAGCCTGTTGAGCAGGAGCGAGGTGACGTGACTCATTGCCTCCAAGCCCTTCTTGCCGTGCGCCTTGGACTTGCCGCCTGCCGACGCGGCGCGGGCAGGGGTCGTATCAGGCGCGCCCAGCGACTTGTCTACCGACTGATCAATCAAGATGCTGTCGCTGTGGACGCCCTCTGCTGGGCCAGTCGGCCCCTTTTCCTCCTTGCGATCCAAGAGGGCAACCACCTTGCCCCTCCGGTCGTCGGAAATGATGCGGCACGACGCACTGACAGAACGCATGAAAATTTCGGGATCCCTCTGAATCATGCATGCGCAGAGACTCAGGAAGTTGCGGACAGGCATGTGACGCCCATCGCGCACATTGACATTCGAGAGCAGCGAGCGGATCTCGCTCTGCATGCTAGCCTGCAGCGACGCTGGGTCCTCCAGCACATGCCGGATGAGCGAGCCCGTCACGATCGCCTGTCCAGAAAAAGCCGAGCTCTCCGACAGGTTCAGCACCTTTTCGAGGCCGCCCTCGTGCAGGAAGATGAGTGCAAGTTCGTGGCGGCGAGTCAAGCGCGCGCAAATGTCCATGATTGCATGCAGCAGGTGGTTGTCGGCTTTGCCATCAATCCGCCGCATGCAGAATCTCAAGAGCTCCGCGTTCTTGGCCAACATCTCCTGCACCGCATCTGCGTCGCCCGAGTGTGCCGCCGTTTCCTCCCCACTGGGAGCCATGCCAAGTTGTGCAGTGGACGCAGCGTCTTCACCGTCCTTGGCAGCAGCGGGAGGCTGGGGCGTTTTGGCTCGTGCCAAAAGCCGCGATATCTCATGTCGCTCCACCTGCACACATCAATCACGCCAAATGCGAGAGAGCGTTGTCAGATCAACCCCCGACAATGCTGACAAATGAGCACGACGCGAGTTGAGAGGACATGGCACGCACGCCAGGAAACCGGCATACCTGGAGGAAGGGAGCGAGAAAGAGAGAGATGGAGAGGGAGATGGAGAGAGAGCGAGCGTGACCGAGAGCGAGAGAAGGGTGCATGTTGTGTGTGAGAGAGCGAGCGAGGGAGTCGGACCGTCTGTGTGCAAGGGTGTGTGTGCTAGAGTGTATGTGTGTGTGAATGAGAGAGAGACAGGGCGAGAGGGGGGATGGGAGAGGGAGGAAGGGGCTCTTGAGGACCTGCTGCTCATTGTCTGAGGACATCATCTCCTCCTCCCTCTTCGCGCGCTCCTCGGCCTCCTTGCGCACGGCCAGCCTTGCTTGCTCTTTCTCGTACATTTCTCGGTCGAGGACACTCTCTGCTACCTTGGCGTGTTCATTGTGGATGAGAATCTTGTTCAAGATGAGCAGGCTCGAGCACAGCCACTGGTTAGCCTCTGCCTCCTTCTCGTGTGCCTTGAGTATGCCGACGAGCTTGGCCATGGAATTCGAGGACTGCTCCTGACTCCCGGATGCCGGCTCGGCTTGTGATTGTTCTTCTTCCTCACCCTGGGTCTTGTCAGCTGCACTTTTGGCAGACTCATCGCTTACAGCAGCATTCCCTTTCACGTAGAGCAGCTTGGTGATGACGCCGAAGGCATCTTGCTCGTAGGCAACTCTGCAGCAATCCACACTCTCATTGACCAGAATCGCCAAAACGCGCAAGAGGCCCATGAGGGACCGTGCCCACACGTCGGGCTTAAGGTGTAAGCTCAGGCATTCAATTATTTCCACTGGCAGTGCTCCGTGTGCCCTCACTTTGCCGTCGTTACCCCGCTGCGGCCGCGGCAACAGAGAAGCCCGCTCGTCAGCCTCCTTGACCTTGATCCGGTGGTCAGTCTCTTTCTCACTGGCACCGCGGATGGCCTCCAGCAAGCTCGTGATGACCTTTTTGCACTCCTCCTCCTTGCTCTTGCAGATCCAGGACATGATGTCCACCACGGCAAACTCCACCTTGTTGCCAGCGCACAGCACCTGTAGACCCCACTCGAGCGCCTTCGACGTGATGAAGTCAGCATTCTTGCTGCACACGTCCTTCGGGTCTACGACTGCCTCCTCGGCAGCAGGCTCTTTGGCCTCAGCCCCTGTTGGAGCGCTTTCAGACACCGACCCCAAGGAGTTGGCAAGCAACGCTCCCGAGGCCGGGGCGGCAGTTGACATCATGTCCTGGATCTGCAAGAGCAAGGTGGAAGGCTGGGCGCTAGACGAGTTCATCGAGAGCGCAATTGCAGCAGCCAGAGACGACTCTTCGTCGTCGCCAACGTCAGCATGGCTAAACAGCCACTCAGTTGCTAGCTCCACGTTGTTGGAATGAACGCCATCAAGCGCCGCGTGCACTCGTGCTTCTGGGAAGCCCATTTCCATGAGAGATGCGACTGTGGCCGGGTCGTGGGTGAAAGCTGGCGCAGCGTTGGCGGCCGGAGCGGGCGCGGGCGCGGGCCCCTCAGCCGCCTCTGAAACATTCGGCTTCATGAGGAGCAAGAGCATCTCGAACAAGGCTGGCGCCACGCTCGCGGACCAATGGGCGGGCGATGTTGTCTTCCACATGGGCTCGATAGCAGTAAACAGCTTGTTCTTGAGGCCAGCATTGAACTGCAGAGAGTCGAAGCCCGGCAGCGGCACCACTTGCCCGTTGCGACCGACGCTCGTGAGGGGAGTTTCCAGCAACTTTCTGCAGAAGGCAAAGCACCGCAAGAGGGTCCTCACGATTCGCTCCTGCGTCCTTGCATCGCGCAGCGAACCGGCCCGCGTCTCCGCCGACTGGCCATCGAGGACTGCTGCCACGAGCCGGGCGATCACTTGAGTGATGCTATCGACGCCATCGGCGGATTGCTCGTAGACTTGGAGCAGCAACATGTTCACTCCACCACGAAGATTGTGCCTGAGCGAATCTCCAACGAGGAGGGGCACGGCCTGATTGCCAAAAAAGCAGAGCGACATGGTTTCGAGGGCACCGTTGACAGAACGCGAAAAGGTACCCACATCGCCCTCCGGTATAATTTCGACAGCGAGCAGGCGCTTGAATGAAGCAGCTAGGGTTGTAGCAAGCGCCTTTTCATGCGCGTGCGAGGGGGCGTTGCGCTCGTCATGCCTCCTCCTTGCGGGATTCCCCGTAGATGCGCATAGGCGGATTAGCAGTTGTTCTATCGCGCTCGCCACCACTGCCCTCAGATCCGATTTGCTGGCAGCATCCGTCGCCCCAGAAAGCGGAACGACATCCAGCATATCGGCATCCATGTCGTTCGCTACGTCCGCGGCAGGGTCTCGGGACTGCCCCACACCATCTCCCGCGGACGCACCGCTCCCGCCGGCATCTGAAGCGGCCACAAACCCTTCAGACATCGCCGGCGAGGCAAACGCCGAAGCACGCAGCAGGCCGTAGCACACGGCCATCGAGTCGATCATTTGTTTGCCCCTCTCGTCGTCCCACTCTGTCGCTGCAGATGAGCCCCGAAGGCAGCTCACGATGCCCCCCAGCAGCGTGAGGTGCAGCTCCAGTGATCGCATCTCCTTCTCATTCACCTTTGGCTTGGGTGCACTCGACGCACCTACCTCGGCAGAATAAGCCGCGCGCGTTGATTCCAAGAGCTCTTGCGTACGCTGCATCACCTCTTCCAGCACCAGACCTGGCGTGTGGGAGGCCGTCCTTCCAACAACCAGAACAAAAAATCTGCCCGCTTCCGAGACCGTAAAGTCTCGCGGGATCTCGGGACGGTTGATCAGCTTCATCATGGCGGCCAATCCTTTGTTTCTGACAAAGGCGCGGGAGTGCTCAGCCACTGACATCAAGGGGTCCAACAGCTTGCCCAGGAATTCGATCGCGGACATGAGATATGCCTGCGCCTTCTCTGCCGATGCTGCGTATGAATGT
>Ga0315899_10010264_pt1 | contig 10031 bp, 8 predicted proteins | sample LakEriMetagenome_2_FD_203518 | JGI IMG/M metagenome (GOLD analysis project Ga0315899, IMG submission 203518) | Freshwater fungal communities from buoy surface, Lake Erie, Ohio, United States - Buoy 4 MA112 | ecosystem: Environmental > Aquatic > Freshwater > Lake | place: USA: Lake Erie, Ohio...
CGGCGCATGCGTCTTGGGAGTGCTTGTTGAGGGTCCTGCCCCACAAGTGATGGACCGTGAGGCAGAAGACTATCATCTCGAGGGGATCTCCCTGCTGGCCGCCAGTCTTGCCCCAGGCTGTTGATTGTTTATTTTTTAAGGTCACCGAGCCGAGTTCCGTACCGTACAGAACTCATCCCATGTGCGCCTCCGAATCTCGATTGGAAAGCCGAATTTCGTTTTGCCGAATCTCGATTCAGTCAACCATTGTACCAGTAATGAAATCAGTATGTAAATAAAAAGGTACATAATGGTACAATGGTTGACTGAATCGAGATTCGGCAAAACGAAATTCGGCTTTCCAATCGAGATTCGGAGTTAAAAATAAACAATCAACAGAGAGAGAGTCTCATGCGGGGATAGGCTGTAGTATCCTCTCCTCACCCCTGCTGAAGTTCACAGAAGAATGGCCGACAATCCTCTGAGTTATACATGGGAGGGCGTCAAGCGATGGGTCGAGGGAGATCCAGGAAGGCGAGATAGCCCTCGGGAGACGTTTCCAACGATGACGTTCCAGGCTGCCGCTTCGCGCCAGCTGCAACGAAAGGTTGCTTTCCGCTCCGAGCAGGTAACGCGCAGCGGACCCGGGCGCATGTGTGGGGCGTAGAGTGCGCGTGGGGCACGGAGCCCGGCAGGGCATGGGCAGGTGCGGGCGTGATGCGCGCGCGCACTGGCAGCTCTCCACCGGTGCGGCTGATGCCCGAGCGGTGTCTGCGGTGTGGTGCGCAGTTCAAGAACGGAAACCCCATGTTCGATTCTCTGCCGGAGGAGTTGAAGCAGGACAAGAATGTCAAGACGCAGTGGGCCCTCTTCGAACAGAGCAAGGAGATCTGCTCGCTCCTGCTCTACATTGTGCATCGCGACGTCACGTCTGTAGAGCAGTCGTGGCCGTCGCTGCCCAGGGGCATGCCGCAGTCCACGTGCGGGATCATGCTCAACGGCACCCGTGTCGACAACGTTCTCGTCGGTGGGCCTGCCTGCAGCTTGGGGATCGAGCGGGGCGATATCATAACAGAAATTGACGGCATGGCGGTCACGCCAGAAAATGTGCACGATCACCTTCTGGGAGACGATATCCCCGGCCACTGTGTGGAAATTTCCGTCACAAAACACGACAATGGCCCTGTTCAGAGGTACAACATTGAGAGAACACCAACGGCCACCCTTCTCGACCGACGTCGCCTCTGGGAGCAACTCACAGGTTTGAACACACAGCCACCTCTTGCTGCGCGCATACTTCCCGCTCTGTTATCGTGCAAGCAGCTGACTGATCTCTTCACGCTCCTGGACCACAGCGCTCAAGAGCAGGGTGGCGAAAACACATGGGCGGTTGTCACCGACACCAGGCACGAGCCATGCCTCCAGATTCGAACACGATATTGATCCGCACCTGGTAGATGAAATCATTGAGCTGTGGACCAAGACGGTGAAAGAGGAGGAGGCGGTGAGCAGAGTGATCGAAAACAACGTGATTAGGATGCAGGACGACGGCTATGAACAACTAGAGATGCTGAAGGCAGTACTGCACAAATTAGTCGAGTTGTTTCTGCTCTCCATCCAAGAGAACTTTAAGCCTTCAAAAGACTTATCCGCCCTGATCGAGGATCTCGAGTTCCAGCTTAAGGGTCTCCGTGCAAAGTACGGTGAAGAGGTGCAACACAGCCATGAGCTTGAGGAGCGAAATGCCCAGCTTCACAAGGATTATGAGGCCCAGCTGCAGGATCTCCGCACAAGATTAAGCGCAGAGGCTGACCGTAACCGATTGCTCGATGACCGTAACAGAGCACTCGAGGGCGAAATTGCAAATGTTAGGGTGGTACTTTCTGGTGCCAATCTGGATAATGAAAATCTGAGAGGCCGAGTCAAGCAGCTAGAAGCGCAGAAGGCGGAAATGGACCGCCATATCAAGAGGCTGGAGCGAGAACGAGATGATGCTCTGTTGGATGCAGAGCATGCGAACGGCCAGTTGCAGGAGCTCCAGCGCTCTGTGCCGATACTACGTGACCAGCTTTCAGCAGCCCAGTCTGAGCGCAACAAGGCATGCGCCGAAATGTCAAAGATTTCGGGTGCGTTTGCGGAACTGCGGGCGGAGTATGCAGAATGTGATCGCAAGCTCCAGGAAGCCGACGAGGCCACGAGTGTCGCACGTAGTTCAGAAGCTATTCTGAAAGGTGCCGATGATGAGATGCGCGAAATGCAAGCCGAATTGACTGAACGCCTGCGAAAGGAAAAGGAAGCACGCCAACCTGTGCTCGCAGAGCTTGCTCACCTCAAGGGATATCAACGCGAGCTTGAGGTACGATTGGCAATGCAGGACGCGCTCATCAAAGGGCTTGAGTCGGAGCGTGATGCAGCACAGGACTCCGCTAAACAGTGTCAGGGAAGATATGCGCACCTGGAAAAACAGCATGCTATGTGGCCAGATAAGATGTCCGAATTGGAAAATACAAAGACGTTGGCCATGGCCTCAGAGGCACGCGTCACGGGAGAGCTGGATGCTTTAAGAGCTTTACACAATGAGTGCACGTTAGAAATGCGCAACCTGCAGAAAGAAAAAGAACATGCTGTGGCGAAAAGCGAGCAGTGCCTCGGACGCATTTCTGAGTTGCAATATCGGATGGATCAGAAAGATACCGAACTGAAGGTGGCCCTGGCTGCGAAAGAAGCTGCTCAACAGGAACTCGAGCGAATCCGCGGGCAGCTGATGGAGCTCGAACAGCTCAAGGGCCAAGTGGTCGGTCTCAATGAAGAACTTTTTGGCAAAGAGAAGGCCCTATTTGATGAAACTGAGAGGAGTGCCAAGTATGCTCAGAATGCTGAGCGCCTCACGCTCCAGCTTGATGATGCCAAAAAACGGGTTAGCGATCTCAGTGCGCAAGTGAAGCAGCTACAGGGCGAGAAGGAACATCTGTGCTCAGAAGTGGAAAAGATACGCGGCCAGCTGCGTCAGCTGCGTGAAGAGTTCGGCCACTTAAGTGCGGAGCTGCGTCAGGTCCGAGGGGAGAAGGAGGCTGCTGTCTCGGACAAAGATCTTGCCCGTGGTACAAACATTGAGCTGCGCGAACAGGTAGCTGCGCTGGAGAACTCCCTGAAATTAAAGCAAAGCGAACGTGACTGCTTGAAAGCTGAGATCGACAAAGCAAATGGGCAGCTGGCCGAATTGGAGACACTCAAATCCCTGCTGAGTGAGTTACGCGAAATGCTCGCGCAGACTGCTGCAGCGCTGAGGGAGGCCGAAGATGGAAAGGTCGAAGCACAAAAGGAATTGCATGTGCTTGAAGGTTGCCATGAGGAGCTTCGGCTGCGGCATAATGAGCAGGCAGCGGAACTGAAGAGAGTCGAAGCTGAGAAGAACACTACTATCATGTCTGAAGAGAAGCTAAGAGGCCACAAGAACGCAATTGAGGCACAATGCGCCAAGCTGACTGACACGATTCGAGAGCTTGTTGCTGAAAAGGAGCAGCTTGCTGCTCTTGAAGAAAATCTGCGCGGGTCGGCTTTCGAGCTCAAGAAGCAGGTGCAGCAGCTTCAAGATGACCAGAAAGTTCTTGCCGTGGAAAAGGAAAAAGCAAGAGCAGCTGAGGAAAGGGCTGTTGCCAAAGAAGCGGAAATCAGCAAGGCCTTTGAGTATCTCAAGGACTCATACTCAGATCTCTCAAAGGAGTGTGATGAGTCAAAAAAGAAGGCAACCTTATTAAGTTCTGATTTGGAGCGGCTAAAAGTGCTCAACGCCAATTTGAGAGAACAAAATTCTGCTCAAGCTAACACAATCAAAGAATATGAACGACAAATTGAAGAACTGCGCCCAGAGCTTGACAGGGTCAAAGCTGCATACGATTTCCTTCAAATCCAGTAAGTTCATATGTTTGATTCGGCTAACACGCACCCACGCAGTAAACTGACGCACACATGCTCCTAAAGATTTTAGCGCTCCCTTTTCAACGTCTTTCGTTTCTGAGATCGTCAGAAAAACCACCTTGAATGCACCCTTATGTTTCAAATCTTGTCTTCATTTGCAGGCACATTGAAAAGGCAAACGAGCTTCGGGAAGCCTGGAACAAGCTTGAAAGCGTTAAACACGAGCGAGACCGGGCCAAAGGACAATTGGGTGAACTCAAGACCCATCTTGAAGATCTCAGGGCAAAGCTGGAGAGTACCATCAAACAACGAGACGATGCCCGGACAGAAGTGGACTCGCTTACGGTGCAGTTGCGCCAGATTGAGAATCTTCAAGGGAAAATCGTCACACTCAGGGATGAAATGGCCGTCCTGACTTCAACTCTCAATCAGACCGAGCTGGACAAAAAAGGCCTAAATGCTGAGATCGCCAGGCTTGAAGGTCTACTGGCTGCGCAGGAAGCTCTCAAGGCCCAAATACAGGAAGTACGTGAGACTTTCGCTACTCAAGCTCAAGCCCTCAAGGATGTACGCGAGGAGAAGCAAAAGCTGTATGTAGAAGTTGAGGCAGTCAAGGGTGCGCATCAAGAAACACGTAATGAGCTTGCAACCGCTAATCAGGATCTGCGCCTTGCCAAACAGGACCTTCAGTCGGCAACGTCAGCAGAGGCAGCTGCCAAAGCTACACTTGAAGATCTTCAGGCTCGCTTCGCTGACAAATCGCAGCAGGCAAAAAAGGCGGAAGCTGATTGCGTTGCAATTAAGGCTCAATATTCACAGGCAAAAACACAGTTGAATGGTCTGAAGGCACAGCTCCTCGAGGTGCAAGAGGCACTCGCAGAGAAGACGGCAAATCTTGAGGTCGCAGTCCGCGACAAAGAGTCGCAGGCTGAAAGGGCTGAAGAGCGATTGGGACAGATAGAAGAACTGAGGACGCAGCTCTCCGACAAGGTTCGCGAAAATACGAATCTTGTTTCGGCGAAGGACAAGGCCGTCCGAGAGGCAAACAGTATGCGGGGCCAGCTTGTTGAAGCGCAAGCGAATTCCAAGAAGCAGGTGGACTCCCTGATGGAGGCGACGGCTGAGGTTGCACGAGTGTCCGCCTTGGTAGCTGGAGTGGAAGGACGCATGAAGGAGTTGCATTTTGTGGTGTCTGACATGGACGCCAAGCTCAAACAATCAAATCATGAACGCGACAAAGCAATCGCGCAGGAAGCTAATACTAGAGGGCAGTTGGCAGTGAAGGGCACACAGCTTGTGCTCAAGGAAGAGGCTTTGGATGAAGCAAAAGCCGACATACGTCTTCTCCAGGAAGAACTTGAAAAGGCGCGAGGGCAGCTGAATATGACCGTGGAACAGCTGAACAAAGAGGTTGCGGCACGCAAAGTTGCTGATCAAGAGATTGGACGCCTCACACGCGCTCTTGCACCGTGCGAACCCACTATTGACGAGCTGAAACGGCTGAATTCGAGCCTCGAAGAGAAGGCCAAGGATAAGGAGCTGGAGCGCAGAGAGTATGAAGTGAAGTATCTGGATATCCAGGAACAGCACAAAAAGAGCGCAGCCGTGATACAGTCCCTCCGTTCAGAAATCGAAGAGGCGCAACGCGTGATATCGGAGCAGGATTTGGCGATCAGGGAGACACGTCGCGAGCGTGATGTTGCTGTTCAGAATCGCGCTGCCTGCGAAGCTAAACTTGCAGCCCTCAAGAAGCAGCTTTCTGACCTGGAAGTCAGTTTCGATCATCTTGAGAAAGAGCACGCACCGTGTGCAGCGCTGATCGCAGAGTTGCGGGCACAAATTCTAGAGCTGCAAAATGAGGTGCGAGAGCATTGAGATCTGAAGATGATGTTTGAATTCTGCGTGCTCGTTCTTTTGTTCTGCGTCCCGAGGTGTGCTGACGCCTTTGAAACGCTCACTTTAGGTGTCCAAAATGGGAATTCTTCGAATGGAAGTTACAAAACTGAGGTAATCATTGATCGCTGTTTTTAAATGTGATGCAAAGATGAATCTTCATAGCTTTTGGCTTATGTTCAACGGCAAGCTGTTGTATCCTTCAATGGTTGGCTCTGACGTGCAACTGCTGCTTGCAGCACCGAGCACGCGGTGGATCTTGAGACCATCTCATCAAACTCTACCATGATTGATGATCTGAAAAGCCAGATCGACGATCTGCAAATGCAGGTAGCTCCGTCTTGCCTCGACTTGCCTGAATGAGCAGTTGGGATACTGATTTAATATCTTTTATCCAGCTCGCATTGCTGCGGAAGGAAAATTCACAGCTGGCGAACGAGCGGGACAAATGGCGGGATGAACAGCAGAGGGGTGCCAAGGCGATTGCTTCCCTGGAGGGGGAAGTCTCGGAGTTAAAAGTTGAGATTTCGGCGCTTCTAAAAGAGTGTGAACAACTGCGCTTTAATCATAGCTCGTGTGACGAGTCCATTTTGAATATGCGCGATTCTCTTGCAAGGATGACCAACGAGTACGACCTCTTGAGGTGTCATGGACGTCATTGGATGTATCGCGGCGCCTGCTGTTGCTGCGGTGATTGCCAACGTGAAATCTGCATGCTGACTGACACTTGTTGGTGGTCCCCCTTTTCAGGAAGAAGCATGAGGCGTGTGACGACCTTATCGCATCCCTACGAAAGCAGATTTCTGAACTTAGACCGAAAATAGAATTTTCATCTCGTCCATTGCCAGTTCAAACGCCCGTTGATACCAGGCCTGTGGTGGGCGTGGGAATGATGATCAATTTCGAAGGGCCGGGCAGGATGCGTGTTACCCAGGTCGCACGGGGGGGGGGTGCGGCTAATAGCGGGCAAGTTAACGTAGGGGATTTGATCGTGGGAATCGCGCCAACTCCAGATGAGCCGCTTCAAGTGCCACTGGTAACCGCATGCGCAACGAATCCACGTATGTACATGGGTGCAACGAATCTAACGCGACTCGCCTGACCAACTTTGCGCACAGGGGCTTGATCAGGCGCATGACATGCTACTGGGGAGGGCAGGCACACAGGTGAAGAGAAAAATCGACACTCATTCTACACCTGCCGTGATATGCTTGATGAGGTGAATTGGTGCAGGGTGTTTGGCGCTGACATATTTACTTCTATGCCTCAGACTCTGCTTCAGCTTGAAACCATAGATGGAAGATTGATTACCGTGGAGTGCACACGCAAAGTGATTGAAGACCCCAAGAATCCTGCTTTACACGACCAATCTCGGGATTCAATGCAAGGTAGACATACGCCTCCAGGATCTCAGCGTGGAGCCTCACCCAGACCACAGGAAGCTCATCCAGGCCATGACGCATCCGTCATTGGCAGCATCGCCCACGGTATCATTACCTGCTCAGCGTCTGCACTCACTCTTGTCCAGTTGTATGGTAAGCTGTGACCCCCAGAATCCCTCCTCTGCTCCTGAGCAGGTTTTGCGCTGTTCAATCAAGGCAGTGGGCACGAGATCTAGAAAAGAGCAAACAGATACTGATCTTGATCTAAGCCTGTGGTTCGCTGAGCGGACTCAGAGTCTTCCGACCAAATATTCTGGCATCACACGGCTTTATATGTCTCCTGACGTCCAGGCTCTAGTGCGTGCTCGCAAGCAGTCATATCTTTCCAAGTTCAATGAAGTAAGTGATTCTGTCGCAAGCTAGGGCGCTTCAGACCTTTTCTAGCACGTGCAAGTATGTTTCCGTGCTATCTCAGGTCTGCTGATGCTGGTGCATGCTTCGCACTTCCACAATGCCACAAAGGTCTTGCGGCATTGTGTATTTACGGAGCATGCCGAAATGGTGGTTCACATGTGCCAGTGAAGCTCTCTTTCAAGACCCGAACTGGTAAACGCTCACACTCCATTTCGGCAGCTTCACATTGAGCTTGCCATCATGCACGGCGATGTCGAAACCCGCGCCCTTACTCGTCCACGAATCATCCCATCCCCCAAACTCCTGAGCCTGGGAATTGAAGATTTGCCTTGCGCGAGGACCCAAGGTTTCCCCAACACTAATGCCGTACCTTGTGTCTCCATCACACCACTGCCCATCACCAGCGTTGATGATTGCCACGTATTCGCCTCCTCGCTTCACCGCAAACACCACGTTCTTGTCATCTTGATGGGAGACTATGGGCTCATTCTTCCCTAGCCATGAGTTTTCTGCCCTTAATTTCAGTGTTGCGGCCACCAGACGCATCATCTCAACAGACTCCGGGCAGCCGCCTAGCAGAAATTCTGAAAAGTCAGTACCCTAGTGCATTTACAACATAAAGTCGTGATAGAGATTACTTTTCTGAATGCGCGCCCTCTCCCTCTATGCCCCCACGAGGTGCAAGTCCCCACTCCATTGGTTTGTCTGTGTGCCACCACCCCCCTTGCAGTGTTTCTGTGCCCTGAAACATCATGGGCACGCCTGACACAACCCCACTGCAAGTTAGCACTCGTGTTCGTATTAGCACTCGTGTTCGTATTAGCACTCGTGTTCGCATTAGCACTCGTGTTCGTATTACACTAGTGTTCGTATTAGCACTAGTCTTCGTATTAGCACTCGTCTTCGTATTAGCACTCGTGTTCGTATCAGCACTCGTGTTCGTATTAGCACTAGTATTAGTGCACTGCAAGTTAGCACTAGTGTTCGTATTAGCAGAAGTATTAGTATATCGCAGTATTAATATATCAGTACAGGGTCAATCTGGGAGGTAGAAACCACGCCGTTTGACCCAGCCAGCGTGTTTCTAAGCACACATAGATGAAGTCAGCGACCCAGCCTGCCAGCGGTGTCTCTACGAACCATTAGGAAACTGCCACCCAGCAGCGAGTTTCTAAAGCACATAGTAAGAAACTGCCCCAGAAACCACATATTAAGAAACTGCCCCAGCCTGCCAGCGTTGTTTCTAAGAACCATTAAGAAACTGCCATCCCAGCCAGCGAGTTTCTACGCCTCCCCTCTACGCCTCCCCTATTCGGGCCCCTCAGACTGGAGAATCCCTCATCCATATCATCCTCAAGAACCTTCCAAAGATGATATTGTGTCTTTGGATGGGAGACAGAGGGTCTAGGGGTCAGACTGCCGTATCCCTCACCCCCATGTCATCTTTCACTATTTTCCAAAGATGACATGAGTGTCTTTGAGAAAAAGCGTCAGACTGGAGTATCCTTCACAAACATCATCCTTTAGTACCCTTCAGTACGTTGTACAGATGATCTGATGGCAGGCTGGGTCGCTGACTTCATTTCATCTATGGCCTTGTTTCTAAGAACAGCGAATTTCTAAAGCACATGGTAAGAAACTGCCCCAAAAAATCGCAAGAAACTGCCCCAAAACCCCGCCAGCGGGGTTCTAAAGCACATAGTACGAAACTGGCCAAATCCAGACTGCTGTTTCTATCTCGTAGTTCGTAGTTCTTTGTTTCAACTACGAACTACCAACTACGCTACGTTGTTCGTGGTTGGCATTACTACTGAATAGCAGAGCTTTTTTTTCTTTTCCCCATGGGAAAAAGAAAAAAAAGCTCTGCTATTCAGTAGTGGTAGTTCTTCTTCGTAGTTCTTTAAAAGACTGCTGTTTCTATCTCGTAGTTCGTAGTTCTTTGTTTGTAGTTTCTATCTCCCTGATTGACCCGGTACAATTGAGAACAATTCTATAGAGAACAAATTCTATATTAGTATCAGTATTAGACTGTTGGTATTACCTGACACAACAGAGAACACATTAATAAGAGGAGGCATAGCGTACTATTAGTATCAGTATTAGACTGTTGGTATTACCTGACACGCCACATGAAACTGCAGACCACCACTACTATTTTTAATACTACATTTTACTACTAATCTTTGCTACTACAACCTGTCACAACACCACATGAGACTGCAGACCACCACTACTCTTTACTACTAATTTTTACTACTACATTTTATGACTAATCTTTACTACTACCACCTGACACAACGCCACACGAGACAGCAGACCACCACATACGCGTCTTCGCTCGCCCAATCCAGTCTTGTCTGCCCCCGACATGGTCAATGAAATATCGGCGGTTGCGCCCATCCCCCCCGCGGCCACCGTTTTTCCGGCACCCCACCTGGCCATGCG
>Ga0315899_10010266_pt1 | contig 10030 bp, 11 predicted proteins | sample LakEriMetagenome_2_FD_203518 | JGI IMG/M metagenome (GOLD analysis project Ga0315899, IMG submission 203518) | Freshwater fungal communities from buoy surface, Lake Erie, Ohio, United States - Buoy 4 MA112 | ecosystem: Environmental > Aquatic > Freshwater > Lake | place: USA: Lake Erie, Ohio...
AAGTGCAGGTACGCCCAAAAGGAGGGACCGAAGAGCGGTAGAGGAAGAGAAAGCGAGAGATTGAGAGAGAGATTGAAGAAAGTTTGGATTCAAGATTCCGGTGCACTCACGTCCAGGAAGAGGATGACACCGCCATCTTCTGCAACTCGCTTTTTTTGTTGGTTGTGAGGGTATGTACTAATGTGCATGTATGGCGCTGGGGGCTTTTTTTTGTTGCTTGCAGGCTGCGCTGGCGAATCCTGCTACATCCCTTGCCCTGGCCTCCGCCGCCGCTGCCCTCCGAGAGGCACGACAACAGGCGTCCGGACTGTCCTCTGATGACCAAGCGTCTGTATTTGACAAGGTAATGCGATGCACCTGCAGCGCGAACTGGAGCAGCGCGAACTGGAGCAGCGCGAACTGGAGCAGCTGTATAATAAACTTGACCATACCCCACACGGTACACAGTGTTACTCAACTACACAAACACCAGGTGATCCACCAGCAGCGGCGCGAACTGGAGCAGCTGTACAATAATATACTTGACTATACCCCACACCGTACACAATATTGCTCAACTATGCAACCTCCAGGTGATCCACCAGCAGCGGCGCGAACTGGAGCAGCTCCGCCAGGAGAAAGCCGCATTTGAGCGCGAGCGAGCCCTGAGCAAGGCACCAGCAATGCCCACGCATAGCACACACGCTTCCTCCTCCACGCCCGCATCGTCACGCGCTGCAGTCTCAGAAGGGAGGGGGGTGCGGGCTGACGCAGGGCTGGCACGAAGGGGGGGGGTGATTGAGGGGTTGCGAGAGAGTATGAGCGCGGGTCTGGATGTGGAGGCTATGGTGAAGAGGGTGAGGAATCCGAAAAGGGTGGCGGGAATAGTGTGTATAGTTGTGCTCAGTCTGGCCCTCTTCATCCGCATGCAGCGGCGCATGGACCAGGTTGGCACAATGGATGCCACAAAGCGTGTCTTTTGACTGTAAAGAGACCTACTAACACTATAAAGAGACCTACTAACACTATAAAGAGACCTACAAACACTGTAAAGAGACCTACTAACACTATAAAGAGACCTACTAACACTAGAACCGTTGACCAGGTTGGCACAATGGATGCCACAAAGTTTGACCTGCAGGTAGAGCACACGCAAATGGAAAAACTCATCGGCGACCTCCTCAAGGATAAGGCTCTGGTCGCTAAGGTCTCTCTCTCTCTCTCTCTCTCTCTCTCTCTCTCTCTCCATGGCCACACACGTATATTTGCATGTATCCATACATGAAATACAACACACACACACACACACACACACACACACACACACACACACACACACACACACACACACACACAGGAAAAGAGGCCTGGCAATACAACAAACCCAGACAGAGTAAAGGGAACCAAAGCAATGCAGAAGCATTTGGCCACAGTGCAGCGCCTTTTGGAAGGAATGCACAGGTACTTTTCCTTGTTTTTTTTTTTCACTGACACCAAATGAAGCTGGCTCACAAGAACACACACACACACACACACACACACACACACACACACACACACACACACACACACACAGGCGGCATATGGAGGCGCAACACGGAGAACAATTGAAGCTGGCGCAGGAAAACGAGGCTCTCGCGAAAGAACTTAAGGGCTTGCGGTGTGCTATTCGTGTGTCTCGTCCGTGTCTCTCTTTCTTTGTCTCTGGGTCTGTGACTCCATGTGTCTGTTTACACACATACGCATACACACACATACGCATACACTCACACACCAACACTCACAGAGCACAGCTGGCCTCAAAGTGGCGAGAGAGCAAAAACAAGACGGCTGTCGCTGGCCCCCCCACCTCCTCCTCTCCCTTCGCCCTCCCCGCCCAGTGACCGAACGCCGACTCCTTATCATGCGCGCTCGGACGTCGGGTCCCCAGGATCTTTTCTATTACCCGGGGGGGGGAGAGAGAGGTTTATTGACAATCAAGAAGTGACTGAAGGTCGGGGTGTTAGGTGGGAGGGATGTGGCGTAATAGAGGAGGGGTGGGGGTGTGAGTGATGACACTCAGCGCGAAAGCCACAAGCTACATGCCAAAAAGCCACGTTCTAAAGATGCTGGCACTGATCAGGCACCAATGGCTTCAACCCGCCCGTCTATTACATTGAGTAGCAATAAAAAACACAATATTTCTCAGTTGCACGGCTGCGCTGCTTGACACATGGATGAATATATTGGCACTCTTGCTTTGAATGACCTCCTGCTTCCTCCTCCTACTCCTCCTTCTCACTCCGAGCGATAAAGGAGACTTTATGGGCCGAATATGGGGCAGTCCGGATGTAGGGCTAGGAGAACCGTTTATCTCAGTCTTCCTTCCGGGATTACTAATGAGATTACTTCCGAGATTAATTCCGAGATTACTTGGTTGAGGTCTAAAGCGCGGATCGAGCAAGCCGAGAATTGTACTTAAATACCACCAAGGATGTTGTAGTTCCTGCCCCTCTCTTGCCTCCTCCTCTCTTCTCCAACACACACACGCACACACGCACGCACACACACACACACACACACACACACTATTTGTATACATCATATGTCTTACGTCGCGGCCTAAGCAATGCCCACTGACTGCATTCGAGGGGTGGTACTTGTCGCGGGCGTAAACTTGGGCTGCGGAGCACGGGAGACAGGTGGGCAAAATGTGTCAAGGAATCAAGAAAGGGTCACGTTATTGAAATAATAAAAACACGATCAAGTTATTGGGCCGGAGACAGGTTGTGATTGGGGTGTCGGGTGTCGGATTTCTTTCTTTGGGTGTCCGGTGCTGGCTTTCTTTCTCCTTTTTGAGGTTGAGTTAAAAGACAATACCAATCGCATGCGGGAATCCCAGTGCCAATAAACAACACACAGTCACCTCTTCTTTCGCTGGCTGAGGTGAGAACATGGTGCGCGGAGGAGTTGTGCTCCTTTGGGCTGGCGGTGTTGTTGCCGCCATCGCGATAGGTGACAGAGAGCTACTTTGCGGTGACTTTGGGTCATTGATGCCTGCGGCTGTGTGTGCGGGTGTGTGCGCGCATGCAGTCAGATATAAACGCACTCACGGTCAGATCTCTCAAGGTCGGTTCGTGTTGCATATGCACGTTTCGAGTTTTGATTGGTGCATGTTCGCCAACAGAATTTCGCTGCGCTGGGCTGGCAGCAGTATGACATGCAAGCATCTCTGGACTGGCAGCAGTACGAAATGCGAGTATCTCTCAAGAGTTTTCGGTCACTGGGGCGGAAGAGACGGCAGCGCACCTCCCCGAGATGTTGCCGCGCCCTCATTTGCCGATCTGTTCGTGTAGCCTGCCGCCGGATAGAAGGCTGTCGCCGGGGAAGTGCTGAATGCGTTGCCTGGCACTTGGAACTCGCGCGGCGTGCTTAGTGTTGTCTTTTCCTCTCTCGCTTTCCTCAAGTCCACCTGTGGGTGTGCACACGCAGCAAGCAAGGTGGAGCAAGGTTAGAGCAAGGTTGGATTCATGTATGGCGAGTGCGCGCAATATGCACAAGTGCTCGCATCAAACACCGGTGACCTGCAGATTCGTGATCTTCTTGCTAAGCTCCTCGATCACGGCAGCACACGGCCGGTGAGCTTTTCGTAAATTGGACACCTCCTCTTCCAGTTCCTGGTTTTGAACTAGCATGTCCGCAAGCGCCATACGGGCTCTTTGCAACTCGGTCTGTGCCAACTCCAAATCCTTCCCCTTCTCCCGGAGTTTCACATTGAGAGCCTCAACATCAGCCTTCACTCTGCTCAACTCGCGTACAGTCGCGGCGCGTATGGCAGCGAGCTCCTCGGCTGCTTTTGCTTGCGCTGTTTCCGCATCACGTTCGGCCTGTCTGATGGCATCTTTGAGCTGTTGCATCTCTTTTGCCGCTTCGCTGTCAGGAGACGCACGGCGCGAACGCTCTTGCACTGCAAGCCCTTTCTTGCATTTTGCCAGCTCCTCCTGCGTGCTTCTGAGGTCTGCCTGCAGCTGCTCAATTTGAGTCAAGTTCATATCGTACGCTTGCTTCTCTGCGACGGCAGCATTGAGGTCGGCCTGCAGCTGCTCAATTTGTGGAAGGATCATGTCATACGCTTGCTTCCCTACGGCGGCAGCAATACTTGCCTCTCGAAGTTTTTCCTCCAGCTCCTGCTTCCCACGTTGCTCAGATTCCAACCTTGCACTTTCACGCAACAGATCTCGCTTCAACTGCAACACTTGATCTTCCAGGTCGCGGACGTGTACAGCATCAGCCGCTGCAACTGCCGCTGACGATGACTTGGCTGCTGTTGCGGCCGCCTGCGCCGCTGCTATTGTCGCTGACTCCCCGTCGTGGCGCTTCTCCACCTCCCGCTCCTTGTTACGCTGAAGTTCAGACTCCAAGCGCGCCTTTTCGCGCTTCAAAGCAAATACCTCATCCTCTAACGCTCCCCCGCTGCCCCCATTCACCGACGCTTTTAGGGTGTTTGAAGATGTCTCCAAAGCCCGGGACGTGCTGCTACTTTCACGGGGGCGGGCATGAGTCGAATGTGAATTGCGAATAGTTTCGAGGCGATGTGAAACGCTCTCGCTGACCAGGCGGCTGTGTTGTGGCACAACGTCAGCCGTCAGCTGACCCATGCATGTATGTGTATGTGTGTGTGTGTGCGGGGGGGGGGGGCAGATAGATAGATAGATATAACGAATATCTACACCACGCATGCGCATATCTGCATTCGCTAATATAGTTTCAAAAGTGCCTTGGGTGTGAACTTGCGTACATATGTGTGTTGCCTGTACATTCCCGCGTCGTGTGCGCGGGCCGCGTGTGCGTTCGAGATACAAAAGTGATACACAGAACAACGGCACAGCCCTTATTAACAGCGCAATAGGCTTCCCGGATATTCCCACCTGACTTCTTCGCGGGACCTCTGGAGCTCCTCTTCGGTCTCCCGATAGGTACGGGCGAGATTCTCGAGCTTCTCAGTGAGCTCATGGATTATCCTATCAGCGACCGTGGTGTTGCCGGGATGCGCTGCGATTTCATGTTGCAATCGAGGAGAGCTCGTGCGCGAGCCAGAACCGGGTGTCTCGATCCTGCTGGGGGACACCCGCTGCAATTCTTGCAGCTTGCTCGTGTAATCTTTCAGCTTGCTCGTGTAAAGTACCTGCATGATGCAAAAGCATGTACGTATCAGTGCATCAAGTTGACATAGCGCCCTGTGCTTGCCGCATGCCGCTCAAGTCTTTCTCCGGAGCAAGACAGGAGAGGAAAAGACGTGCCTTACTCTAACGAATCATGTCATCAACCAACCCCATTACATCCTGAACACGTAGATGTCACCTGCATCTTAGCGAGCTCTTGTGTTTGAGCCGCAACTTGCTCGCGTAGCTCCCGTATCACGCCATCCTTCAGATCTCGCTCTGCGACGGCGAGGGCGGCGGCCTCCTCTTCCTCATGAGCCCGGCGTTGATACTCTGAGATCCGCGTTCTCATCACCTCCAATTGCCCCAAAGCCCTGCAGCAAGGAGAGCATCATCAGTATTTCACCATCATGATGGTTTAACCATCATGATGGTTTAACCATCAAGAAACGTGCAATGCGTTGTATGACCATTATAATGACCATAAAAAAATATTTAAAGACCGGCTGGCCTCTTTCGTCTGGTTCTGACGCTGCTTCTCTGCACGGGCGAGTCGATTGGCCATGTCGGTCAGATGATCTTGGAGAGCGAGCAATCTGCCTTCATCCCTGGGGCTGCCGGAATCTCTACCTCTGCTCCACGACCGTCCTTCCCGCCCGCCATACTGGTAGTCATCTGGACTTTGCCAACGATCGACGCCTTTTCTCATTTCCGCTCCTCTCTTTTCACTAATTTCGGTCCCTTTTGATCGCGTGCGAATACTTCTTTCTCTGTCTTCATCCCAGTCGCTGGTGCTGTCCCTGCTCCTCGTCCTGTCTTTGTTCCGACGCCCGCGTTCCGTCTCGCGTTCACTGTTGTAGTCTCGCCCCTCGCTCACTGTGTCTCTGTGACGATGCCTGTCTCTTTGCCCATCGTCTCTGTGCCACTCGTCCTCGTTCGACCTCTTTCCTCTCATGTCTCTTGCTCTTGCTCTTTCTCTTTCTCTTTCATCAGGACTTTCAGACCTATTTCTCCCGTTGTCAGCAGCAAATCTGCTATTCCCCCGCTCGTCTTTCCTGTCCCTCTCTCTCTCTCGTGGCTTTCGACCTTTTCCTTGCTCATATTGTTCGTTTTCTGCAGGTAATTCTTCTCGTTCCTTCGCCCTCTCCTTCAACTTGCTGACGGCCGCATCCAGCAGCGTGGCATTGTGACGCTCACGCTCCTCCATCAGTACGGCATTGTGACGCTCACGCTCCTCAACCGCACTAAGTTGTACGCGAACTTCATGCAGTTCCGTAGTGAGCTGTCCGCGAACTTCCTGCAGTTGCGCTTTGCTTTTTACGGCTTCTGCATTCAAGTTTAATATCTCTTCTTTCATCTTGAGCATTTCCGTCTGCTTCCTCCCCAGCTCGTCCTGCTGTTCCTGCAATTGTCCTTTGCTTTTTGCGGCTCCTGCATTCAAGTTGGAAATCTCTTCCTTCATTTTGAGCAATTCAATCTCTTTCCTTCTCAGCTCATCCTGCTGTTTCATGCACTGTCTCTGGAGATCGTCGAGCACGTTGGCACTTTCGTCCAATTGCGCAGTCAGCCGAGACTCGCTCACCTTGAGAGCCTCCTTTTCCACTTCAGCAGTTTGAACCAGCTCCCGCTGAGCCATGAGGTCAGCACGGTTGGCGAGCAAATCTGCGCGAAGAGTCAGGAGCTGCTTCTTGAGATTCTCCGAATCTATTACACCGCGCAAAAGGATGTCTTGCTCCACTTGCATTTTGTAGTTATAAATTTCATTCTCAAGCTCGCCTACTTTACCGCGCAGTTGTTCGCACTCAATACGGGCTCGCGCCAGGTCCGCGCGTAGCTGAGCCTTCTCTCCTTCAATTTCCTTGGTCTTTTGTTTTGCGGTCTCTGAAAGTGCAGCCAGGTCCGAAAGTGCCTGAAACAAGCACAGTAGATATTGAGCGAAGTCAGATCAACGCAGATTCGATCACTTCACATTGGGAGTCAAGGAATGAAAGACGGAATCGTAAGACCTGGTCACGCGAAATGCGCAGCTCAAACGAGTCCTCGCCATTCAGAACGCCCTCTGATATTTCTCGAGATAAGACCCCAAATTCCTGTACAATGTCGTCGATCAGGCTCTGTGAGTCGTGTTGTGCCCGCTGGATTTTGTCTTTGAGAGTCTGTCGGGCCCGGGAATAGGTGTCACCCATAGAGTCGCTCAAATCTTGCGCCTCCTTGACCAAGTGCGCCATTTCTGAATGTCTGGGCCCCGACCCTCCGTCCCTCCCAGCCCCGCGGCCAGAACCTATGCATTTGCTCAATGCTGCGAACAGCTCTTGCAGAGGAATTTGTTTCGAGGTGGCAGTGGCTTCTTTACTTGCGTAAAGTACATCTGTCAGCCCCTGTCTTATCCGGTCGGACAGGCGTTCCAGCGACGTTTCTATCTTCGTTATTCGCCTGTTAGAAGTTGCGTCTCGGATCAGTGCAGCGGGGGGCTACGCGAGTGAGTGGTCAACGCACGTATCGATAACACAAGGAGAGGGGATCATAGGACGATTGATCATAAAGGAATCCAGGGAGACAGACATGATTACAGGCGGAGCGGTGAGAGAGGAAACCTGCGGGATGCATTAGAATCGCTGACATTTTGCCAGCCCCGATGTTGCTCCCCGCCGCTTGCCCCGCTTGCAACATTCCCCCTGTGTGAGAAGTCGACCCCAAGGCTCTGCGTGTGCGAGAGATCTCCTTCAGACCTGCACAGGAAGTATGAAAACTCAGGCAATCTCGCGCACTGGAGAGGACTTGGCAACAAAACCTGTTAGTACGTAATCTTCAGACCTTTCGGGCTGGGACGGCGAAGGAACCCACTTTTCTCGTCCTCCCTGTGCATAGTTTGACCGCTGACTCGGAAGCCCAGAACGGGGACTCAATAGCGAACCTGATCGTGGGGTGAACCATTCTGTGCCTCCCTCAGCTTGGCTCCTACCCCTCGCGCTCCGCATTTCCTGCCTCTCTCCGTCGCCCGAGTCTCTCAAGCTCTTCTCCTCTCGTCCTGATCGTTCCCTGCTTATCGCCTCAAGATTCAAGAATCTGGTTCCGTCTTCCGAATCTCTTCGTCGAGTTGACCTGCGACTTTCATACTCCCCAACATTGCCGTCCCTCTCCCTCTCCCTCTCCCTCTCCCTCTCCCTGTTGAGGTTGAGGTTGAGGTTGATCTCCCTTTCCCTCTCTCTCGCCCTCTCTCTCTCCCTTTGGCTTTCCCTCTCCCTATCTCGCTGGCTCTCCCTCTCTCTTTCCCTCAGCCGTTCCATCTCCCGCTCCCGCTCCCGCTCTCTCTCCCTCTTTGCGAGGACCTCCAGACGTGCGGCTTGCAGGACCCTCTCCCGCTCCCGCGCGAGATGCGTTTCCCTGTCCCTTTCCTCCCTATCCTTTTGCCTGGTCCTTTCGCGTACTCTCTCTCTCGACATGTCACGTTCGCGAGAAATACTTCTAGCACTGTCATAATCGCTGTGCTCACGGCGTCCCTTAATGCTCCTCTCGTGCTTTCCTTCCCTCTCCCCACCTCGTTCCCTCTTCTCCCAGTCACCCTCCATCCCCCTGTGACTCTTCCTAGAGACATCTAGTTCGCGAGAAATACTTCTGCGCCAGCTCGCTGTCTTCGTGCCGTCTCCACCACAACCGACTCTCTCCTGCTCGATCTCCCGCCCCCTGCCTTCCTCGCCGGCTCCAACATGCTTACTTTCTTCTTCAACACTGTCTACCATTGGTAGAAAAATGGATGGTCCCATCAGTTGGTTTGGAATTTCCCGTTTGCTGTCTGGCAGCCCTCCAGCGTCCAATGCCTCGCGCATATTCTCCTCATCCCTTTTCTCATGAGCCCTCCTCTCCGGGGCTTGAGCCTTAAATTCTGAATCCCGGTCCGATGCCACTCCGCCTGCCGCCTGCGTGCCATCGTCCTCTTTCAGCTGCCTGCCTACTTTCTCGCCATCCTTGCTCGCTCGCATGCTACTGCTGGCAGTGTCTATTTCGTCATTTGCAGTTGCATTTAATTCCCCGTCGCACGCTCCGGTCCCTCTATGCCAGCCAGCTTCCCACTCTCGGCCACGTTCGGGCGTCCGGGGAATGGAGCGGGCTTTAGCGAGCTCGAGAACGAAGTCAGACATTTTCTGGACGAAATGACAATGTCAGTTCAAGTATGGCCCAGGGCAAGTCGGAGCGTAGGCAGCCTCACCTGCTGCTCCTCCAGCAGTTTTCGCAGATTGTCTCGCTGTTCCTCTTGCCCCACGCCTGCATTCGCATCATAGCCGCTTGGAGATGCATCGGAATCAACAGAACAGTCGCCTGCAAAGACCAACTCTCACTCTCTTGGACGCCCGGCGCGTATAAGTATTGGGCGTGGCACGCGGGGGCAGGAAAGTGGCGGCTCTGGGGTGAGGGGAAAGCGTGCCTCGATTTGACGGAGGCGTTGTCGAAAGGGGGGAGGCAGTGGCGCCGTGGGCCCATCCGCTAGCATTGGACATGGACCAGTCGCCCCCGACCACCTGGTGAGCACGGGCGCGCGCAGCGGGCATGCAATAATCAAAAGCGTCGTTAGCGTGAGGGTGGGGCCGGTGGACACGCGCTGCAGGCCTGACAGAGCACGCTCGCTCGGGGCGGGCGTGCTCGACGCCAGGCACCACGCGTTGCACAGACCTCTGTGCCTGGTTGGTTCACGCGGCGCTGTGCACTTCTTCCAGCCCCCCGGCCATGAATTTGCACGAACTTTTCGGTCAACGACATTTTCGATCCACGAACTGTTAGGCGTAAAAATAATCTGTGTAACTTGAAAGGGTGAGAAGGGGAAACCCTGATTGAGAGCCCGCTCACTTCGATGACATTGGTTACGCCTCCGCCACATGTCCTCGGCCCGAAGTACGAGTGACGGCAGAGGCCCC
>Ga0315899_10010267_pt1 | contig 10029 bp, 6 predicted proteins | sample LakEriMetagenome_2_FD_203518 | JGI IMG/M metagenome (GOLD analysis project Ga0315899, IMG submission 203518) | Freshwater fungal communities from buoy surface, Lake Erie, Ohio, United States - Buoy 4 MA112 | ecosystem: Environmental > Aquatic > Freshwater > Lake | place: USA: Lake Erie, Ohio...
TAAAAGAGATATCGCTCAAAAGCATAAACTTTTTTTATTTCTCAATATGAAAACGTATTGGTAGAAAACCTTATTATATGTTTAAATTAAGATATGATTCGATTAAATCTTTTTAGTAAAATTGTTCGTAAATAAAATTTTTCTTTAGTATTTAAGCATCCGATGTAACTGCCCCCCAATTCATTGTTTTTTGAAGCACTTTGATGAAACTAAAATTATTTCGAGGAATTTTTTTGAAAATGGAATTATAAAAATTGGTTTGATTTTTTATCTTACGAAAAAAATTATATTTTATTATATATGTTTTAAATTTAAATTATCATTTAAAATTTTTTTTTTAAAAAAATGGAAAGTGAATTGTGTCTAATTTATAATCTGTTATGTTTTTTAAATGGAAATGATTTGGAAAAAAGAAAAAGCGCCGAGATAGAATTAAAAAATCTTAAAAAGAATCGAAATTTTTTCTTAGTTTTATTAGAAATCTTAGGCGACAGTTCGATAGATTTACAAATTAGAAGATTTGCTGGAATAATTTTAAAAAATCAAATTGATGAACTTGGTCCTGGAAGTTTGGATAATGAATTAGGGTGGTTTTCGGCAATTGACAAAAATTTAAGAAACCATTTCAAAAAAACTTTAATAAACAACCTTTCATCGAATTATAAAATAATCAGGCGAACAGTTTCTCAGATTTTGGGGAAAATATCTTTCATTGAACTTAAAAATGGACTATGGGAAAATATTTTTGAAGAATTTTCTGAGTATCTTTCATTTAAAAATTCTACCAATAATTGTTATGAAGGTATTTTAGAAACTATGGAGTTTTTATTTCAAGAATTTTTCGACGGTCTCAAATTCCTAGACCTTTTCAACGCCAAATCAGTACTTATTCTAAATATTACTCTTGATCCACTCAAACAAAACAATCTGGCAAAAGAACAACTTATTTTTCCAGCATTAAAAACTCTCTATACTATTTTACATTTTATAGAGTTGAAGGAATGCGAGTGTTCTTTGATTTTCTCTCTAATTATAAATCAACTGATAACTTCTTCAGATAACATTAAAAAAATTTCATTTGAAATATTAGAAATATTGGTTAAACGGTATTATAAACTTGTAAATAGGTATATTTCCGTAATTTTTGATCTAACTTTAACCACTTTCAAATATGGTAAAGAAGAAGTTAGTTTAAAAGCAATCGAATTTTGGTCAGCATTAGCAGATGAAGAATTTCAAATCACTTTAAACTCAATAAGGGCTTTATCAGAGGGGAGAATTCCTAGAATTTACTCAGAGCAAATTGTAATAAAATCAGGTTCGGTTCTCCCTTTTATTTTATTACAATTTATCGAAAACAAAAAGATGTCGGAAAATGAAGATTGGAATTGTAATTCTGCGGTAGGATTGTGTTTAAATTTAATGAGTCAAGCTGGCCCGAATGAAATTTTACCACGTTTTATTGATTTTATAGAAAATAAGATTACACTAGATTCAAAAATAAAATTCAAACAGTCTGGGGTATTCTCATTAGTTTCGATTTTTGATGGGATAGGTAGTAAAGTATTATATAATCATTTAATTAAAACTTCATTATTGTGGTTATCATTCTCAGAGAATAATGATGAGGAACTTAAAAAAACCACATTCTTTCTATTCGGTAAAATTCTCCAACTTTCACCTTTTGTATTACGAATGAATTTGAATCAGATATTAAGAATATTATTAAAAAATATTTTCGACAGAAAAAATAGGAATAATATTTTTTGGATTCTTAATGAGATTTTCCAATCATTCGAATTGGAAGGATTAATTGAATGTTATCTGGAATCAATTTGTTCAGTTGTATACAATTTAATATCTAAAACAATTGCCGAATGCGAAATGGTTGATGAATTATATGAGATAATTTGTTCAATAATATTGAATTCGAATATTAGAAGTCAGTCACGTCTCTTTTTACTTATTCCAAGTACTTTCGTGGCTTTAAAATCTAGTTTTATTAGCCAAAATTTTAGTTTAAAAGAATTTGCCGTTAAAATCCAATCACATTTATTTAGATTTCTGGGGTCATTAATTCAAAGATTTGGACAAAAATTTACAGGAGAATTTGTAGATGAACTAATGGAGTTCATTCATGTGCTTTTAGAAGTAATAAAAAAAAAAAATTTTAACTCAGATTTAGAAAATGAAATGATAATTTTTTTTGGAACGGTGGTTCAAAAATATAAAAAAGAATCTAAACTATTAATAAAAGATTTTACTCCGATATTATTTGAATATATTAAAAAAAACACAGAACACCAAGTTATTACAATTGCTATTGGATTTCTTGGTGATATATGTAATTCATTTGAAGATCTACCTCAATACTTTATACAAAAAAGCACTCTTACTTTAATCAATTTATTGCAAAATGAATTTATTAATCTTGACACTAAACCTTTAATTATTTCTTGTTTAGGAGACTTATCTTATGTTTCTGGAAATTATTTTTTTGAGTTTCAAAATTTGGTCATTCCTATATTAAAATCTGCAATTGCATCTATCGGTAATCAGGAAAAATTAACTGATCAAGATTTAGTTGAATGGATTCTAACTTTAAAAGAATCCATTTTAGAAAGTTTGACAGGATTGATTCAAAGCGACCCACTTATTTCTTCTTCACAAAAATTTTTTGAAGAAAACATTGAATTCATTTGGTTAATTAAATCAATCTACGACATTATCACTGAAGATAGAATTTTAAGAATAACTAAATTGTGTATTGGACTACTTGGAGATTGTGGGGCTAATTACAAAACAAAAAAAAACAAATTATCCAGGTGCACATGGGTAAAACAACTAATATCAGAATCCATTCAAAATACAGGAAAAAATTTAGATTTTATGGGAACATGGGCTTCCGATACGATTTATGGAATATAATTAATATGTTAGGAATTTAGAAATTTTTTTAAATAATTTTATCTCAAACTATTTGGTTATGTGAATTGTTTTTATGGTTGTATCGAAATTTACAATTTAAAAATTACATTTTCGTCTTTATATAAATAAATTATTTATTAATAAAGTTAGAAATTTCCTCTTCAATATATTCATTTTCAGGGGAACAATTATCTTGACTAAAACCGTTTAATCCAAATAATATTCCTTTAAATTTTTTCTCAATAAAACCGTCAAAATAAAATTTTTTCAATTTTTCAAAAACCGATAAAGTCAATAAAGAATCGCTACCTGCTTGATGTAATTTCCCAATTCTTTCAATTTGAAGCCTCTCAGCCAGTTTATTAAGACCTCCGGTGAAGTTTCCTGAAAATAAATTGAGATATTTTACATCATAGAAATGTGGAAAATATATTTCAATTAATTTTAAAAATTCTGTTCTATTTTTAGGCAAAGATTCGTTTGTTAAAATTTTTAGTAAATATCCAAAATCATATCCCGAGTGGAAAGAGATCCAATAAATATTCTCATTAAAAATTAATCTAGAAAATTTTAACATTTCTACAAATTTTTCCAACATGACACCCTTTTTTTTATGATTTTGAAAATCAACACCTGAACGTAAAAGTAAATCTATTGAATCCTGTGCAAACATGTTTTGAGAAAGATTAAAATTAAAATTGAATTGTAAACATTCTTTAATAGTTATTTTACCTCCTTTTTCATCTGCAAAAGAAATCCCAAGTTGAATCAATTGAAGTAAATCAACATTTCTCCTTAAAATTTGAAAATATTTATTTTTGGATTTTATAAAACCTAAAAACGGTTTAGTTATTGTGCCCGGAAATTCGGTGTCCATCGCAACCATTGATGATGTACAAAGACAATTTTGAATTCGCGGAAGAGCCTCTGTAAAATTTTCTCTCCAGATTTCAATAATTTTAACCATCTGTAAATATAATTTTTTTGTTGTTTATTAATTAATTTAAAATTTTAAAATTTCCAAAATAAATTAAATAAAATAATTGAATTATTTTTTTAAATGAGAAATATGAATTTAAATATTTAAAAAAAATTGCTTAATGGAAAAGAAAAAGTGTTATCGTATATAAAAAATCCATTAAACCGAAACATTTAATTTTTGTAGTTGTAATACCAAGTTCTTCAGAAAATCTATTAATTCTATTAAAGTAATAATTTTTGGAAAAATTGGATTTTTCCAAATTAGGATTTTTGTTTTCGGTCAAAGAATCTGTGAATAATCTAAAATTTTTTTTTTTATCTGCTGAACCCATTCGAACATTCATTCTACTAGAAAAAAATTTGAAAAGTTGATTAAAACCCGGTCCAATACTCACCGGTAGTTTCTCTCTTCGAATAATCAAAGTTATATTTTCTTCTTCTATACTATTAGACCTTCCCTCTTGTTTTATATGTTTTTTCTTTGAAATGATTTTTAATTCTAACTGATCAAAAATGATATTGGGAGTAAGAAAATTAAGATTTTTATAATTTTTTTTATTTTCTATTAAAACTAATTTTTCTATCCTAGGGTTTTTAAAAAAGGTCTTTATTAGAATAGAACCTTCTTTTAAGGGTATATTTATCATGATTATTGTATCAACAAATGATATATTGTAAATGTCATTAGCGTTCTGAATAACATTGAATTTTTTACCGAAAAAACTTTTAAGATTTTTCTTTTTTTGTAAAAAAAAATAGGAAAATCTCTTCAAATTTAAAAATGATTCGGTATATTTAGCATTTTTGGAAATAATTAAGACATTTTCTTTATGTTTAATGGAAAATCTAACAACAGAGTTAATTACCATTTTAAATTTAATTTATTTAATTATAAAAAAATATCAAGAATGCCTGAAAGTTTAATTTATTTTAGATAAATTCGTTGATTTATTTTAAAACATTTACTTTTTCGTTTAAAACCATTTAAATCTAAAAACTAAGATACATATTATACCGTATCAAGAAACACATAAAAATAAAAGAATAAATTTTTTGGAAATTTTGCGATATCTGGAACTAATGGAAGAGTATGAAAACAATTTAATAAAAAATTCCTTTTAATATAATAAAAATGACAAGAATCGAACATAGTAGAGCCTTTGTTCCAGTTATCCAATTTAGGGGAAATCTACCTGGACTTAAAAAAGAACCAGTAACCCTTTTTTCGGGTCGACAAAGTTCTTTACAGTTAAAAAATGAACAAAGTTATTTTAGATTTCGCAGAAATATTTTTAATAAAGGTCTTAATTTAAAATCTGAACAACAAATTGCAGAAGAATTATTAAATGATCTAAGTTTTGAAAAAAAAGATTCTAAAAATTATTTAGAAAACATATCTCCTTCTTCCAAAAATTTCCTAATAATCTTCGCAACGATTGCTTCATCAATTTTTAGTTGGATTTTTACTCCTAGCAAAGGAAAATTGCTATCATTTTTATTTTCTTTTTTTATTGGAAGCACAGTATATTTTGCACTGCAAAAATTTAACCCAAAAAATACTTTGGGTGCCCAAAAGAAGATTTTAGAGAAACTGAGTGAAGTGAAAATAAATTCTAATTTAACTGAGTTTATTTGCAATTTAGAAAAAGACTTTTCTCTAACTTCTGATGAAATAAGAAGTGAAATTCTCAGGGTTTATAAAAAATTTTTAATGTTTTTTCTGAAAAATTCTACCGTAGAATTAGATGAGGTGAATAAACTAATAAGTCTTAAAAATTCTTTCGGTATTTCATCTCAAGAAATAGGAGAATGTCATTATGAATGTTCCCAAGAAATTTTTAATAAAAACCTTTTGTTTCTTGAAAGACAAACCTCAAACGAATCATCTCAAATTATAAACAAATTTTTATTTTTGTCCGATCGATTATTTTCATTAGATTCTAAAAAAGGATATCAATATGAGATTAGCCGTATAAAAAGAGTTTTAAATTTTACGGCAATTGATTTTGAAGAAAACCAAAGTAAATTATCCGAAGATTTGTACGTTAAATCAATTAAATCATTCCAAAAAAATGAAAAAATTTACCCTAATGATTTATCGGAAATTAAACAATTACTAGGAATAAACGAGGAAAGAAGTGAATCAATAAATGAAAGTTTATTTAGACAACAAATTCGCGTTAATATTTCCGATGAAAATGGTTTTGATAAAAATGCTATTCAAAATTTAAAAGATCTTCAGAAAATTCTATATTTATCAGATGAAGAATTTACTTTATTTGTCACTAAAGAAACGTCCACAATGATTAAAAACAAAATTGAAGAAGAAACAAAAAATCTTTCAAAAAATTTGAGTTCTGATGAAATAAATAAAATTTTAAACAATTTACAAAGTTTAAAGAAGAAATTTTTAATTCAAGATTCAACCATCTTATCTCTGTATATTGAAGCCTCTAACAGCTTAATTAAAAATAGTATTAAAGGAACCTTAACTAGCATTAAGTCAAAAACCATCTCAGGTGCTGTTGAAAAAATTGATTCTCTAATAATTTTGAACCAAAACTTAAAAGATTTGTTTGCTTTGCTCAACCAAGAAACCGATAAATTTCCAGAAAAATTAATAACCGAAGCAATAGAAGAGGCAGCTAAGAACTTTTCTTCTAATGAAACAAAACAAATCTGCAAAATTCAAATTCAAAAACTGATGGATGAACCTTTGTTTAACGAAAAAAAAAAGAATTCTATAGAAAATCTAAGAACAATTCTTTGTATTTCAGAAGTAGAAGGAAAAGAAATATATAAAAATGTTGTTGGACCGATTTTTCAACAAACTGTAAGAACTTTGATGGAAAAAAACCAATTTACTCAAGAAAATAAAAAATCTATCGATAACCTGGTTGAAAAATTAAACATAGAAACAAACTTAGCTCTCATTTTAAAAACTTCTTTATATAGAGAAAAGCTTCAAGATTTAGTAGCAACTAAAACTGTTTTTAGCACTCAAGATTTGGAAAACTTAGATGTAATTAGAATTTTTCTTGATCTTTCTTATACAAATGTTCAAACAATTCACGATACAATTTGCGAACCTATTTTTAAAAAATCTATTCAAGAGGCCATGGGTGCAAGTGGAATCGTCCCTTCAAATTACTGGGATGGACTTGAAAAATTAAGAAAAAGATTAAGATTAACCGAAAGTAAGTCAAAGGATATTTTCTATAACGTAATGAAAGAAAGGTTAAAAACACTATTTGAAAAAGCTATCGCAGATGATAAAAAGAAAAAACAACCTAATTCAGAGTCCACAAAAGATGCAGGAGAAGACCCGACAGTAAACAAAGGATCAGGGACTTCATTAGGAATTGAAGTCAATAATCCCGAAGGTAATGAACTTTTGAATCTTGTGGAAATATATTTTAGAAATAGAGTTTTCACAGACAAAGAACTTCCTTCTAATGAACAAAAAAAAGAATCATTACTAGGATTATCTGGAAGATTAGAAGCTCAAGTTAGAACAAAAGCGGAAATCACTTTTTCATATCCAGTTACTTTATCGGGTTTATTCGATAAAAAAATTCTTAGTGACTTATACAAACAATATTTAATCGAGTGTTTTTCATCAAAATTGCAAAGTGAAAAACGACGATTGTTTTCTAACCTCAATAAACTTGGACCGATATTAGGACTTGAAAAAGAAGAAATACAATTTATTCACTCAAATGTAGGTGTCTCTATTTATCAGAGATTTTTATCCCAATCATTATCCAAAGGGTATCTAGATAATTCTGATACAAGTTTTCTATCAACAATACAAAATACACTATCAATGGAAAATTCTACCTGCAACAAATTGATAAAAGATTCGAAGAAAAATTTCATCGGTTTGGAAGTTGAAAAAATATTTGCAAGCCCTAAAATTAACCCTAATAATGTTACAAAAATTAGAAAAATGGCAAATCAGTTCCAAATCAACTTAGAAAAAGACTTGAATATTTCAAATGAACAGCGATCAAAACTATTTCGGATTGAAATTGACGGAGGTATTGACGGAGGTGAAATAGGTAACCAAAGTTTTGACATCATCCTTAAAATTCAAGAAAGTTATGGGTTAGAAAATACAGCTGCAAAGAAAATTTTATTCGATTGTATTAACACTCGAAGCGAAGGACATTTATTAAATGCGATCGCCTCACTTAGAAGGGGTGATGATGCAGGGGTCTTAAAAGAATTAGAAACCATGTTAAATTTCGGAGCCTTACTTCCTATTAAATTCCAAAATAACCTAGCTTCCTCCAATGAAAAATCTCAGTTATATTCTATTTATGAATCAAATTTTGGAGATTCTGATCTTCAAAAAGATAAATTGAAACTTTTTAAGACTATGCTAGATTTGTAAATCATTTATTTTTTAATTCTAAAATCTTTTTAAATTATGTTTTTTTATCCATAAATTGAAAATTTTTTATTTTGGCTATAGAAATTAATTAAATTTATATTGTTTAGTCAATATATTTAAATCTCATTTAAGTTTTTAATAAATACTATAACTGAGATTTTTTTATTATGGATAAGATATTGGAATTAAAAAAACACTTAAAATCTATGACTTTAGATGCAGAAAAGTTTTTTCTGAAGAAAAATAATTCGGCTGGTATACGTGCCAGGAAAAAACTTCAAAAAATTAAAAAAATTTCACAAGATATAAGGAATTTTATCCAGAATGTTAAATTTAAATTTGTCCAAAAAAAAGCGAAAATTAAAGCAGCCCAAGCAGTTTATTTTGGTAAAAATATTCTTTCATCGGAAAAATTTCGTTTAAGATGTTTAAGAGAAAACAAATTAAAAACCTCTAAAGTTTTTAATTTAACTGGGCATTATATTGACGAAAAAAAAAACAACCGTGAAATTCTCCAGAAAATACCAATTAATAGTTGCTTGGAGACTTTATTGGACTCTAAAAATCCGGCTCCTATTCCTGTGTACAGCATTTTTAATTACAATAATTAGTCGTTCTTTTCAGACTAATAATTAGAAAGATTTTAGTATAGGTTTGAAATAAATTTTTATAAAAATTGAAATAGTGTGAAAAATATCTTTTTTCAATTATTTTAAAATTAAAAAAACCCTAGCAATTAAATTTTACCTATATTTATTTAACAAATAACACAAATAATATAATTTTTAATATAGAGATAAAGTTTAAATTGGTGGCCACTACATATTTGAAAATACCTGACTATGTATAAATAAATAAAAATAGAAATAAATCAATCATAAAGGTTATGGGGAATAGACTCACAAGTAAAAATTCTGAAACTATTATTACTAATCTAAAAATAATTGTCAAGAGTGGACGTTATACCCTAGGTTACAAATCTACTCTCAAAACTTTGCAAGAAGGGGCATGTAAACTTGTTATAATTGCAGAAAATTGTCCACCAACGCGGAGATTAGAAATTGAATATTATGCGATGTTAAATAAATCCCTGATTCATCATTTTCACGGAAATAATACAGATTTAGGAATAGCATGTGGCAAATTATTCAAATGTTCATGTCTTGGAGTATTGGATCCTGGTGATACAGATTTAACTGCTTTGCTTCTATAAAAAAACGAACTAGAATAATCATTCTAAACCAAGGAAATATTCAAAAAAAACAATTAGAAGGTTCCTTATCACTCCAAATTTGAGAACAAAATCATATAAAAATTATAAAATATTAATTCATGCAACAATTCATAAGTTAAATTTACCAAGTAAAATCAGTACATGAATATTTAAAGAAAAGAAGGAAGTAACAGAGTCTAGAAATTCTTAAAAAAATAATTTTTATTAAGAAAACTTAAAATTTTTTCTCAAGATTCCCTTTCTTAATATTTATTTTGTTCATATTAAAATTTGAAAGATATTAGTAGGGAAAAAAAAAGTTTTAACATATTTTCTTAGAATTTTATTTAAAATAGTATTTTTTTTAATTAGTTTCCAAGAAACCATGAAATGTAGCTTATTTCTTGTTCTTTCTTTGTTGCCTTTTTTTTCTATTTTCTCTTTTCTAGGTATGTTTGTGTTTATGGTTGCTCAAATTTTTCAAGTAAATAATTTATATTGTTTATTATTA
>Ga0315899_10010268_pt1 | contig 10029 bp, 13 predicted proteins | sample LakEriMetagenome_2_FD_203518 | JGI IMG/M metagenome (GOLD analysis project Ga0315899, IMG submission 203518) | Freshwater fungal communities from buoy surface, Lake Erie, Ohio, United States - Buoy 4 MA112 | ecosystem: Environmental > Aquatic > Freshwater > Lake | place: USA: Lake Erie, Ohio...
TATTGGCTGGCACCGCGATGGGCGATGACCAGCGGGCGCTCTCTGGCTGATTGGGCCACAGCGTTGCACGTGAGCGCGATTACCAGAGCCAGGGTGAGACTGGAGAGATGAGACGGCATGGCGCTTTCTATGCTCTGTTCCGGTCCAAGGCTTTACTAAAAAGCCTAGCCTGGCCGATGCGCCCGAGACAATTGCAGCCGCGCGTCGCCGAGCCGCCGATAAGCCGCGCAGGTCAAGACAATGGGCAGCCTGGCTGCTGTATCCATTCTACGGGAAAGGGCTCAAGCAATCCCGGCAGCGTCACCCCCTTCGGCTGCCGCCCATCCAGGATCGCCTCGACCATCTTCGGCGCCAGCAACGTCAGCCGCAGCACCCGCGAGACATAGGACGGGTTGATCTTCTCCGCCGCCGCCAATTCGCTGATCGTAGCGAAATCGCCCGATTCCAGCATCCCCCGCCACCGAAACGCCCGGGCCACGGCCTTGATCAGGGTGATGTCCTGCCGCCCCTCCAGCGCCATGACGCCGTTCGTGATCATGGTCTTCCGCCCGCCCCATAGCTTCACCTTAAGCGGAATGACCACCGTCAGGGTCTGCGCTGCCTCACTCATGCTGCTGCCCCCTGCGCGGCAAGGTCGCGGACCAAGCCGCCAAGGCCATCCAGCCGCAACCGCACCGCCGCCCCCTCAGCCCTGATATCGACCCGTTCCACCAGCAACCGGACAATCCGCGTCCGCTCGGCGGGGAACAGCTCGTCCCACAGGGGCTCGATCCGCTCCATCCCCAGCCGCACGTCTTGTTCCGTGACCTCTGGCGCCATGCCTCGTGCCGCCCGCCAGGTGCCGACCAGCATTTCCGGCTGGCGCAGTAGCGCACGCACCTGATCGGTCACTGCGGCTTCAATCTGGCCAGCCGGCAACCGCGCGATTGCGGGCCTTTCCTTCATGGGGCCTTTCAGCAAAGCTTGGCTGACATAGTAGCGATATCGCTTTCCGCTGCGGCCGCGACTATGGGACGGCGACATGGCGTTACCATCGCTGTCAAAGATCAAGCCGCGCAGCAGTGGCGCGGTGGTGTTTCGCGACCGGTTGATCCTGATGCGCGGGTTGATTTTCAGGATGGCCTGCACCGCATCCCACTGCACTTGCGTGATGATGGCGTCATGCTCGCCGGGATAGGAATTGCCCTTATGCACTGCCTCGCCCAGAAACACGCGGTTTGTCAGAATGCGATAGATGTCGTTCTTGTTCAGGGGCTTGCCGCGCTTGGTGGTGGCGCCTTCGGCGCGCAGCGCGTGAACCAGCTTCATGCAGGATTCCAATTCCGCAAAGCCCTGGAAAATCCGGCGCACCTGTACGGCCTCAGCCTCATTCACCACCAGCTTCCGGTCGCGCACGTCATAGCCGAGCGGCACAAAGCCACCCATCCAGATGCCCCGCTTGCGCGATGCCGCCACCTTGTCCCGGATGCGCTCGCCAATCACCTCGCGTTCGAATTGCGCGAAGGACAGCAGGATGTTCAGCGTGAGGCGCCCCATGCTGGTCGTGGTATTGAAGGATTGCGTGACGGACACGAAGGTCACGCTATGCGCATCAAACACCGCGACCAGCTTGGTGAAATCAATCAGCGATCGTGACAGGCGGTCAATCTTATAGACCACCACCACATCAATCAGCCCTGCCTCAATATCGGCGATCAGGCGTTTGAGCGCCGGGCGTTCGAGTGTGCCGCCAGAAATACCACCATCATCGTAGCGGTCGTGCACCAGCACCCATCCCTCGGCGCGTTGGCTTGCGATGAATGCCTCGCAGGCCTCGCGCTGCGCGTCGAGGGAGTTGAATTCCATGTCGAGCCCTTCCTCACTCGACTTCCGCGTATAGACCGCACAGCGCAGCTTGCGCGTGGCCGCGGATGTCGCGCTGACCTGCTTCGTGTCGCGCTTCATGCGGAAAGGCCCCGGCTAGACCGCAACCCAAAGAATACACGCCCATTCCAACGCGTGCCGGTGATGGCGCGCGCAATGGCCGAGAGCGATTTGTACGGCTGGCCAGCATATTCATAGCCGGTGCGCGTGACGGTCACGGCGTATTCGACGCCCTGGTATTCGCGGATCAGCATCGTGCCGGCGGTCGGCCTGTCATCGCCGCGCATGCGGCGGATGGTGATTTTGCCGCCATCGAGTTGCTCGCCGAGCGCCTGAAGCCGCGCCAGTGTTTCTGGCTTCAACCCGCCATAGGCCAATTCCTGAATGCGGTAGCCGAGTCTGCTTTCCAGAAAGCGCCGATTATAGGGCGGTGGCTCCTTGCCAAAGAGCTCGCGCCATTGCTGCTTCAACTCAGGTATCGCGGCAGTCTTGAGCGCGGCGAGCCTGCCAAGCACATCGGCGGTCGGAATGGCGGGGGCGGTGAAGCTCGGCGCGTTGGCCGGTTTGGATTTGGTTTTGCGCGTCATGCGTCTCTCCGTTTGGTCGGGTTCGCATGCAGGCGCTGTGACGCCGAGAAGTGTAGCAACCGCTCTCCCCGGTCAGTGGCTTTCTCGGCAGTGCGGCTCCTCAGCCGCAGCAGACCGCGGGCAAGGATGTCGCAGACCTCGCGGAGGTGCGGCGGAAGGTGGGGGTTGGGTGTCGATGTGTCATGCTGCATAGCGCGACAATACGCAGCACAAGAAGGCTTGGGGAGTGCTAGTTTGTAGCGCTACAAATTCAAGCAGCCAGCAATCAGGATCCGACCTGCCGCCCCAGCCAAATCACCCGGCCAATGACCTGAATATCCTCGGGGCTCAGATTGCGCTGCGGCTGATAGGCTGGGTTGTCCGACAGCACCGTCAGCCGCGCCGCCCGGCCAAGCTCCACCTGCAAGCGCTTCACCTGCAGCCCATTCCCGGTACGGATGACATAAATGCCATCCTTGTCGCCCGGTTGGTTCTGTCCGAAATCCACCAGCACGGTATCGCCGGTACGCAGCGTCGGCTCCATCGAATCCCCATCCACGGTGATGACGCCCAACTGCTCCAGCGGGGCGCGCGTCACGTTGCGGATCCAATCCTCGCGAAAGGCAATGCGGTAGATCACCGAGGCACGGTCAACTTCCAAGCCAGGCCCTGCAGAGGCTGCAGCATCATAAACAGGCAGCAGCGCGTAGCTGTCACCCGCCATACTCACCAGCTCGACCTCGGTAGGCCCAGTGTAAGCCGGCACGCGGGACGACATGGGTTTGCGGCGCACGCGCTGACCAAGCATCGCCGCGGCTTCCTCGGGCGTATTGATAGCAATGCCGCCCTCGGTCGGCTCCTTGCCGAACAAAAGCAGCTGCCAGGAGATGCCAAGCGGCACGGCAAGCTCGCGCGCGGCACGCGCCGTCAGGGGGCGGCGGCCGCTTTCATAGGCGCGATAAGTCGCCTCTGGCACGCCGGCGAGGCGGGCCAATTCTGCCCCGGAATCAATGCCTTTGGCCTCCCGAAAGCGGCGTAGGCGTTCTGCGATGGTGTCCATTGCGTTGCATCTTGTAGCGTTTACTGCGCCATTATGTAGCAGAAAGAAAAATATACAACAAGTCTTGTTTTAGTAGCGCGACTCTATGTATCTGTTGGCCACCCAACCCGTCTCGCCCCCCCGAGGAGACAATGCGCCAGCACCCTTCGCGCCCCCATACCCCGCAAATGCCGCGCGATTTCGCGGAAGTCATCAACCTCTGGCGCAGCGCGACCGAGCTCGCCATCGCGCTCGATGTCGAGGCCGTCACGGTCCGCGCCTGGCGCCGCCGGGGCATCCCTGCCCGGCATTGGGCCGGCGTCGCGGCTGCCGCGCGCATGACCGGCAAGCCAGTGGATGAACGCCTGCTAACCGAGCTTGGCTCCATCGGTCGCTCCCGCACCATTAGCGATGCGTCTGCTGATCGGTCTGCCAATCTGGGCAAGGCGAAACTGGTCCTGGCCAAGGGCGGGCCCCAACATGGGTAAGCCCTCACGCGACAAAGGCCTTCGGCGCGAACGCGCGCTGGTGGAGATCCACAAGCAAAGCGGTATCGCGGCGGAACGTGTCCCGTTATCCGGTGCCACACACTATCGCAGCAATGGCGCTGACATTGACATCTATGCGCGCGGCACGACCGAACCGCCCCTGGTGGCCGAAGTCAAGGCGCGTGGCGATGGCGAAGGTTTCAAGACGCTGGAACGCTGGCTTGGTAGCCATGATGCGCTGTTTCTCTGGCGTGACCGTGCCGCACCGCTTGTGGTGGTGCCCTTACATGTCTGGCTTGAATTGCTCGGGCGCGGCCTGCCGCCTGCCGAGCGGGAGATGCAGGCATGAACGGCTTTGCCTTGCATGGTCTTGAGCATCTCTCAGCGACCAGCCTCAATCTCTATGCCGCCGCTCCCGCGCTTTGGGTGGTGGAAAAACTGTTGCGTCGGCGCGCGCCGGTTGGCGCGGCAGCGTATCGCGGCACGGCGGCCGAACATGGCGTGTCGCTCGGCCTATTCGATCCGGCCTTGCCAGTGGCGGAATGCCAGGCAGCGGCACTCGCGGAATTTGATCGGCTGTCGGCACTTTCCGCCGATCCCAATCGCGCCAAGGAACGCGAGGCGATCCCGGCCATTGTCGAAATGGCGCTCGCGGAGCTGCGCCAATATGGGGTGCCGACCAGCCCGCCTGAGGGCCAGCATCAGCATCGGGTGGAAATTCGCCTGGATGATATCCCCGTTCCTGTCATTGGTTATCAGGATTTCGTCTGGGACGCGCATGGCATTGTGCTGGATCTCAAGACGCAATTCCGGCTGGCCAGTGACATCAGCGCGCCCCATGCGCGCCAGGGCGCTGTCTATGTGGCCGGCACCAATCGGGAAATGCGCTTTTGCTATGCCACGCCAAAGAAAGTGGCGGTCTATGTGCTTCCCGATGTGCCGGCACAGCTTGCGATACTGCGGGCCATCGCCATCCGCCTGGAGCGCTTTCTCCGCCTATCGCGTGATGCACACGAAATCGCGGCACTAATCTGCCCTGATTTTGAGACCTTCTGGTGGTCCTCGCCGGAAGCCCGCGCGCTGGGGAAGGAAGTCTATGGCTTTTGAACCCCGACGCGCGCGGCTGCGGCATGCGCTCTCGCCCGAATTGATCCTGGCCACGCTGCATTGGGCTGGCTTCTGGACGCTGTTGTTCCTGGCCTGGGGGCTGATCGCCTGACCCGGCCACGGCGCTGCGCGCCCGCCGCAACCGGCGCGCACCCCCCGCAAGAAAGGAGAGGCCAATGGCCCTCGGACTCAATACCAACACCAATGCCGAAATCTTTCCGTATATCCGCTACGATGCGCGCGCAGGGCGCCTGTTCCGCCATGACCGCGAACAAAAGCCTGATGGCAAGTGGGAATCCAAGAACACGGATATCACCTCGCCAGCGCCGCTCATGCTGATGGATCTGGCCCAGATTGAAGTGGGCTGGATATCCTTCACGGGTGGCGCGCCGGATTTTCACATGGTGCGCTTTGGCGAACCCATGCCGCAGCAACCTTCCAAGGAGCATCGCCAGGGTTTTCGCCTTCGTGTCTATGCGCCGAAGCTGCTCGGCGGCTTGCGCGAATTTACTGCCACCGCGCGCGTTGTGATCGCGGCCATGGATGCCTTGCACAACCAATATGAAGCAGCACCAGAATCAGGCCAGCGTCTGGTCCCCCTGGTGATGCTGGCCGGCACGACACCCGTTGTGAGCAAAGCGCCGCAGGGGCAGACGACTAATTACGCACCGATTTTCCAGATCGAGAAATGGCTGCCGCGACCAGATGACATGCCGATGGGCGCTTTGCCGAGCATCGCAGCACCTGCCAGCGTCGCGCCACGCGCTACCGCGCCGATAGCGCCCGCGCCCGCGCGCCATGTGCCAGCGCCGGTTGCGGCGCCGGCCCCGGAGTTGGCGACGCACGATACGGAATTCTGAAGCATGTCGGCGGTGGAGCAGGTAGCGTCCATGGGCGATGGGTTGATCTGCCCGTTGCCCATGGCGCTGCAAGCCCTCACCGCCGCCAATCATTGGGTGGTTTGGCGCTGGACGGAAACCAGCCCCGGCGCCAAGCCCGACAAGCCGCTGTTTCGCGCCAGCGATCCCTGGCGCCATGCCTCAACCCAGGATCCTGCGTCCTGGGATAGTTTTGCCGCCGCCATGGGTGCTGTCGCCGCCGCCGAGGCCGATGGCGCCGGATATGTGCTGCGCGATGATGCGACGCATGTCTTTCTCGATCTCGATCATTGCCGCGACCCGGCCACGGGCACACTCGCCGATTGGGCGCTACGCCTTGTTGAGGAAGCCGATAGCTATACGGAAATCACCCCATCCGGGCGCGGGCTTCGGATCATTGGCAGCAATGACGGGCTGCGCGCGCCGGTGCATAGGCGCATTGCCATGCCCGAAGGCGGCAGTGTCGAGATTTTCCATCGCTGCCCGCGTTACGTCACTGTCTCCGGCCGCCAATTGCCGCAAACGCCCGATGCCTTGCGCCCCATCGCTGATATTGCGACGGAATTGCTGCTGCTGGCGCAGCCTGATGCGCAGACATTGCCGGACCAAGCGCCACCGCGCGCCAATCCCGATAGTCGGGCTGCGGCTGCGGATATCGTCGCGGCGCTGGCGCAAATACCGAATGCCGATCTGCCCTGGGATGAATGGTCAAAGATCGGCATGGCGGTTTGGCGTGCCTCCTCCGCCAGTGCCGAGGGCCTTGCTGCCTGGCTTGCCTGGTCGGCGAAATCCACCAAGCACCAGGAAGTGGCCTGCCTGGAACGCTGGCAGCATTGGTTTCGCAGCCCACCCGACCGGATTGGCTATGCGTCCCTGTATCACCTGGCGCGCATGGCCAATCCGCTCTGGGTCAAGCCATCGCTGATCGCTGGAAACGCCATTGCGGCGGCGCGTGTTGGCGTTGCACCGCCTGTCGGGGAGGATTGGGAGACCAACCTGCCCAACCCGCCCCTGGCCGCGCGTAGCGCACCCGTAGGCGCCATCGCGGCGGAGACTGCACCCAGCCTGATTGCCACCCCCTTCGAGCCTGACCAGCTTGCCAAGCTGCCGCCGCGCGAATGGGTCTATGGCCATTTTCTGATCCGGCGCTTTGTCTCCGTGCTTGGTGCGCCGGGCGGCACCGGCAAGACCGCCTATGCCATCGCCGTCGGGCTTGCCGTCGCGCTTGGCCGCCCTTTGGTCGAGGAGCCAGTGCATAGCACCGGCGCGGTCTGGATCTACAATTTGGAAGACCCGCGCGAGGAACTGCTGCGCCGGGTTCAGGCCGCGCTGATTGCGCATGGCATTCGCCCTGCAGCCATGACGGGGCGGCTTTACCTCGATAGCGGGCGCGACCAGCCGTTGATCATGGCCGTGCGCCTGCCGGATGGTAGCACGGTTGCAACGCCGATCGCCGATGCGCTGATCGCTGAATTGATCCGGCGCGAAGTGCGGCTGCTGATTGTTGACCCTTTCGTCAAATCGCATCGGCTTGAGGAAAACCGCAACGAGCAGGTGGATTTCGCGGCAACGCTTTGGTCGCGCGTTGCCGATGCGGCGGGCTGCGCCATCCTGCTGGTGCATCATTTCCGCAAGGGCGGCGTGGCGGGCGATGCAGATGCGTTCCGCGGTGCCTCGGCGCTGGTTGATGCAGCGCGCGCGGCTGTAGCGCTACGCAGCATGGATGATGGCGAAGCCAAGCGCTTTGGCATCCCCGAAGAAGAACGCTGGTTCTATGTCCGCGCCGATAACGCCAAGCTCAATCTGGCACCACGTCCGCTTGATGCCACCTGGCTGCAGCTTCGATCAATCGCGCTGCCGAATGGCGATCATGTGCAGGCCATCGCGCGTTGGCGCCCGGCCTCGGTGTTTCGCGAATTGTCCATGAATGAATCCGCCGATCTGGTCGAGCAACTCGGCAGCCCCAGGGATGATGGGGAACGTTGGTCAGCACGCAAACAGGATCTTGGGCGCTGGGGTGGTGAGCTGATCATGGCCACCACCGGATGCAGCGAGGAACAGGCGCGCGCGATGCTCGCCGCCTATTTCGCGAGCAAGGCCCTTCGCATCGTCGATTACCCAAGCCCCAAGCAGCGCAAGCCGCGCAAGGGGCTCGAACATGATCCGCAGGTCGTCGCCGGCATGCGGTTGCACGCCGAGGAAGGAGAGCACCCATGAAAACCCGATTGACCCTGCCAGGCCGCCCAGTGCTTGGCAGTATCGCCCTTGTACAGCACCAGCGATTTGAGTGTGTGGAAATACGCCCGCACAAGACCAAGGATGGCCGCCAAATCGAACTGACACGCTGGCTTTGCCACTGCGCTGATTGCGGTGCCCCGTTTGACCTGCTGACGCCGCGTCGGAATGCACCAGTGCGGGTGGATCGTCGCCGTTGCGCCGAACATCGCGACCCGAAACGTCGGGTCAAGATGCCTGTCGGAGCCGAAGCATGAGCCGCGTTCGGCCTTGCGCCACTGGGCTGCGCCACTGGCAAATCACTGGCGCAGTGGCGCAGCAACCGGTGGCCGGGAAGGATTGCGCCTCTGCGCCACTGGCAAGGCCCACGCCCTCATGTCCCTTAGGGGACATGGGGCAGTGGCGCAGTGGCGCAAACCGGACCGGTGGGGCGGCGGCGCAGCCAAGAACCCCTGTTTTGGGCCGCCAGAGCAATTTCAGTGGCGCAGCAGTGGCGCAAATCACGACAAGGGCCGCAGCATGAATCCGGGCCAGCAGGACACCAGTGGCACGGCCATGGCTATCCAGGGCCTCGTGCAATCGGTTGATCTGGTCACCGATGCGCTGGAACGAAAATGGGGCGTTGGGCGGCTGCGGCTGCTGGTGGGCGATGGGCTGCGTGAGCGCTTTGACCGCCAATGGGCCAAGTGGCAGGCGGCCTATGCGGCGCAGGATCTGGAAGCCGTGCGCGCCCATTCGGAGGCGATGCGCCGCGCCTGGGCCGCGTTGGAGCAAGCCGCCATCGCAGCCGGCCATCAGCCCCTTGCGCCGGAGGTCTGGGAGACGCGCATGCCGAATGGCCGCGTGCTCGGCATTGTGCGCAGCCTGCCCGAAGCCCATGCGCTGGCCGGAGACGGGCGGGAGCGCGATATCTGGACGCTGGACGAGGTTGGCCGCGTGCTTGCCGCCTGGGATGCCTATCGCTGGGTCGAAGCCAGCCATGCGCATTTTCCTGGCGCGCAAATCACGGCGCTGCGGCTGACACCACGAGGGTCGGAATTCGACTGGAAGCTCGGCGATGAGATTCCCTTTGGCCATGGGCTTTGCGACAGCCACGCGCATACGCCGATCACAACAAGGGCTACGCCATGAGACACCTTGGCCCGCCCTTGTCGCCGCGGTCATCGCTTGATCGTGGCACGCGCAGCGCGACCCATGACGGGGAGATGGAGCGCATGCGCGCCGCCGCCTGGCACCGGCATGGTGTGGCGGCGCTTTCCGTTCTCGACATCACCGATCCCTGGCTGCGTCAGGCGATCATCAACGAAGCCACGCGGCGCTGGGGTGCGCGCAAGGCTGGAGGTTCCCATGGCCAATAAGCGTAAGACCAAACGGGGCGTGCCGCGAGAGGATTTGTCCCGTCCGTCCAAATGGCGGCTGCAGCATGGTGATTTCACCTCGCCAATTCGTGAAGCAGATCCTGAAACCGGCAGGCCGGTGCAGCATCGCTATGCGATTGATACACTCGCCGTGATGCTGAACAACGGCACCATCACACGCGAGATGCATGATGCGGGCGCGTCATTCCGCCGGCATTTTCGTACGGCAGCACTGGATACGCTGCGCGCCATGCCGATGATCCGCATGCCGGGCGGCGGTGGCGATACGCTGACCGAGCAGCAATTCCAGGCACGCAAGCGCGTGGCAGGAGCGCTTGAGGCGCTGGGTGGCGCTGCCAGCCCTGGAGGGGCATGCGTATGGCATGTGGTTGGGCTTGAGCAATCCGTCACAGAATGGGCGCGACAATCGGGCTGGGGCGGCAAGGCGATTGGACACGCACAAGGCCAGGGGGTTTTGGTATCGGCGCTTGGGGT
>Ga0315899_10010272_pt1 | contig 10027 bp, 7 predicted proteins | sample LakEriMetagenome_2_FD_203518 | JGI IMG/M metagenome (GOLD analysis project Ga0315899, IMG submission 203518) | Freshwater fungal communities from buoy surface, Lake Erie, Ohio, United States - Buoy 4 MA112 | ecosystem: Environmental > Aquatic > Freshwater > Lake | place: USA: Lake Erie, Ohio...
AGTGCCGAGCGCCAGCACGCCGAGCACTGCAGCGGGGGCAGCGCACAGATGGGGACCGCAGCCTTACGAGTATGCACGCATCTCCACTGGCAACAGCTTTCGCGCCGGTGCTGTTTATGCGGATCAGCCCCACGAAATGTTTGCGCTCCCGGGCGCTGTTCCCGACTCGGCACATGCAGTGCTGAGGAGGCCATCGACACTGTCGGACGGATTCGAAAGGGGGCTGTACGAACGGCCACCTGGTCTTCCAAGACAAACCGCAGAAGAAGACCAGTGGCTTATGGAAAGCAAAGAAATGGTGCGGCAGATGGTAAGGGAGTCGCTGAAGCTGAACTTAGGCGCCCACGGAACCAAGCAGGGGTCTTCCGGTGAGCCAGCGCACTGTTCACACCCGACAAGCTGCGTGCACCCGGTGGCTTTGCTGTGCCTTTATGCTGAGGGCACTGGGCTGTGAACGTCTTGCTCGCGATGACGGACCCACACTTTCTGTCATACGCCAGAAACAGCAAAGTTGCGGGAGTCTGCGACGCTGCCGGTGGATCTAAATTCACCAAAACAAGTGAAGAACGTCAAAACCCCCGATGGACCATTAAACAAATCTGCTGATGACACGGAGCTACCAGAAGAAGGTCTGCCGGATTCTATGCGTTTTATTTGCTTTACCCAATCCTTCGCGGCGAGGGGATGAGATGCTTACCTTTTGTGTTTCTCACCTTTTCTAGGGGAAGAGATCAAAGGCGCAGCAGAAGCGGCCGGGAACGTGAAGCCAGAGGCCGTTGATTTTAATGGCCAAGATACCCTCAAGGCAGGGTTAAATGACAAGAGGGTGGGATTCGAGGTAAAGGTCGCGAACGCTGGCGCGCGCGTGGGTGGTTGCGTGCACTTACGCATGTGGTCCATGAAAAGCAGTGTCACGAATGGTATCGCCACTCGTGGCAAGGAGCATCGCGGTCGCTGCTGTATGCACGTATGTTTCTGCCCCCTGCTCGTGCGCACGCCAGCGCATGATTGTGTGTCGTTTGCGTTTCAATGGTATTCAGGTGCCTGCACAAGAGGACGAGGAAAAGAGTTCGCCGCAAAATGATCGGAAATCGGTCATTTTATCAAAATTGTCACAAGAAAACGGGGTCCAGCGTGCCTCTCCCCTCGCCGAAATTACGCCCCAAAGTGAGGAAGCGTTCGGGGTTCCAAATACTCTGGATGAAGCCACCGAAATTAGCTGTCCATGGATCTTTGGAGGTTTCAAGCGCACAACCCCCGTTCGAAGATTCTGTTTCGATCTCACAAAGAAGGTTTCATTCAATCTTTTTCTGATGTTGATAACAATTGGCAACAGTGTATATATTGCGGCAGCGCCCGACCTGCTGAAAAGTAACGTATCAGCAAGACGCGATGAGGGTTCGGCCGACTCATTACTACCTCAGGATCTGCTGAAGACTCTGTTCTATTTTGACATATTTTGTGCCGTCGTCATGGGCTTTGAAATTTTGATCTCAATTGTTGCGTACGGTTTCTGCCGTACTCGTTCAACGTATTTGCGCAGTTCGGGATTTCACCGATTGGATATGGCATGCATGGTGGTCACAATCCTTGAGTACGTTACTATCATCCTTGGTCTTCCCGATTTCACCCTGCGCCCGTTTCGAATATTGAAATTCTTCAAGATTATCTGCCAGATTGAAATGTTCCAGGGCGTGAAGAACATACTCACGGCTCTCCATGAATGTTTCCTGCATCTCATGACCATTTTATTCTTACTCTTTCTGACACTCGCGGGATGGAGCCTTCTGTGCATGGCCGTATATTCTAAATCTTTCCGCCGAAGATGCGTCAATCGGGACGCAAACATTCCAGCGTGTGCTTCAGACTTCTCCTCAGGCTTCGGACAGACCTGTGACTTTGTGACCGACGTGAACAAGGTTGTGACGCAGGCCGGCGGGGACACCGCCATTTCCTCAGGATATCCCTTCGAGAGATGGTGCAAAATTTATGGTGTTGAATGGGATAAAGATGAGAATGGCGCGTGGAAGCTACCTCTACCTTTTGACGGGGAGTATGCACCGGTCGAACGCGGCTACTATGACAAGGGGTTGAACGCGCTTGGGTTCGAAAACATATTTACGTACCCGAAGGACAGCTCTGGGCGTTATCACAGCTGCCAAGCCGATTTATGGCGTAGGACAAATAACTTCACCGCTACCCAACGATGCGAAGTGGTAGGAAATCCAAGCGGCGGGTTCTCGCATTTCGATAATGTTTGGGGCAGTGTTGCCAGTATTTCGCAGGTGATAGTTCCAGATTCATACTACGAAGTTTGGTGGCGTGCACAGGAAAGTGAACCGTTGGTTCTCTGGGCAACGAGAATTCTCTTCGTTCTAATCAATATTATTGACACCTTCATGTTTCTTGGTCTCTTCGTGGCTGTCGTGACTGGCACTTTCCGGATCATCCGAGAGCAGTCGCAACCCGTCTCCGCAGCCGATAAACCTCTCGACACGGATAACCATGAAGATGATGCTCAAAATCCTCCCGGTGACCAGAACATCAGTGACGGCGAGGCAGTACAAAGGGCAGCCATTGCATTAACGAACTCCCTTTACTTCGAAACGTTTATTTCGTTTGTGATTATGGTGAATCTTGTAACGATTGCAAATTACAGGGAGACGGATTCATCCTGGGTGGACATGTCATTCTACTCCACAATTTCGTGCTGGGGTTTCTTTTTACTTGAATCAACGCTGAGATATCTTGCATTGGGCGACCTTTTCAAGTACTGGAGCTCACTATTTCATCGTGCTGAGGTTTTCTTGGTGATCATTACATTCGTGGGTATCTTTGCTGATATAAGCGAGCTCAAGGTGCTGGGTGCTTTCCGTGGGTACAGGTTGATGAAGTACTCCCCAGCCTTGCAAGAAATGCTCCAGTCCGCAGTCGCAAGTACGAATGCTGTCTTGAATGTAATTGTTTTTACCTTAATAAGTGGCATTTGTTTTGTGGTTGCTTGCCGGTACATGTTCGGCACATTGATGGATGGTATTACCCGAGCAAATTTTGGAACATTCGGGCTGAGTGCCGTAACCATGTTCCAGCTTTTTACCGGCGACTCGTGGAGCGGAGTGATGTATGCCTCCATGCAAGCATTTCCGATAGATCAAAAACTTAATCAGTTTATGGGAGCGTCATTAGTCCTCACCTGGTTTTTCTTTGCAAATGTCATAGCACGAAATGTTTTCGTTGCAGTTATCGTCGAAAATTTCCAGATTTCGGATACAATAGCAAGCATCAAGAAGTCGGGAGCAATAGAGTCCGTTCGCCAGCGGTTTCGTACGGCTTACGGTGGAATCTACAGGAAATCAAGAGCCATATCGAGTGGGGCAGTCAATCTAGATACACGTACCGGTATGATGTCTCTGGGAGCAGATTCTGGTAATCATATCTTCCGAAATTCCAGTGCACGTATGCTGTACTCAAATTACTCGGATATAGAGGAGAAAATTCGAGAAACAGCTGAGGCTTTGGCGAAAGCTGCAGAACGAGGTGATCATGCCCCTGACTCTAGAATGATTAAAGCTGTGTCCGGCGTGCAAACTGGAACGTCAAAAGCAAAGCGATATCAGGCTGTCGCAGACGAGGCGGAGCGAGTTTTATTTTTCCTTCTGCCTCAGCATCCCGTCCGCAAATTTTTTGTTTGGCTTGGAGCGTCAGTTTACTTCGACACCCTGATTGTCTGTGGCATCATCACCAGCTGCGTCTTCCTCATCATTGAACCGCCGTACACAGATATCACAGATTACCCTGATCAAATTGAACCAGAATCACCTCTGGTGTCTTTCTACACCATGGATGCGCTCACGAGGTTTTTCACCTGCTTCTTTTTGGTCGAATTAGTTTGCCGTGTGATGGGGCAAGGTTTTCTCTTGACCAGGCACGCATACTTAAAGGATGGCTGGAATCGCATCGATGCTATTGTCGTGATGTTTTCCGTGATCGAACTTTCTGGGGTTCTCGAAGGGAGTTCATTGGCAAGGGTCGTGCGCATGACCCGTGCTCTCAAACCACTGAGGCTGGTGAAAAGAAATCCGGGAATGCGTTTGATTGTTGACGCTGTGGTCGTGACGCTAGAGCCCATTTTTTACGTCATGCTCTTCCTGTTTTTCACTGTCGTCGTGTTCGGACTCGTCGGAATAGGGGTTTTTGGTGGGAAACTTTTTGCCTGTACAAGCGCAAATGTTGCCTATCCAGATGGCAAGACTGCGTGTGCAGGTACGACCTCGAAAAATTCCTATTGCCGAATGCAGTCAATCCATTCAAGAAACACCTTGTAAAGTATTGTAGTTGAGGTAAAATCTAGAAAGTTGGGTTCAAGCGCTTGCTATCGCTGACTTTCGGTGCCGGGCACTGACTCTTGAAAATCTCAAGAGTCAGTGCCCTAGTACATTTGCTGCAAGAATCAGTGTAGGAGGTGCCGGCACCTCAAATAACGGACTAACTCAGTAAGAGAGTTACTTTGCAGGAACGTGGGTGGCGACAGGAGGCAACAAGAACGGTGTTTTGCTCCCGGCTGTATGGGATAACCCTTACCATTTCAACTTCGATTCCTTTTCTGCTTCGTTTTTGTCATTGTTCATGACGAGCACGTTCAAATTTGTCAACATCATGTGGGCATGCATGGACATCACCCAGGTGGACATATCGCCGGTACCGAACAATACAGTGCACTCGAGTCTCTTCTTCGTGCTTTATACTGTAGTGGGAGGCCTCTTTGTCATGAATCTCTTCGTTGCCTTCATTATTGAAGGATTCAGCGCTGCCAAGGACCTTACTGTGGAGGATAAGCTTTATCAGCGCTTTCGACGCGTAATGCACGCTTCGAGACCTAGATACGATATCGTAAAGCGACCTCAAAACGTCGTCAGCACGCAAATACGCAAATTTATTGAATCAAGAATCTTCCAAGCATTTTCGTCTGCTTGTGTAGCTGCAAACGTAAGCCTGATGCTTTCGGAAAATGCAGGTGCGGATGAAAATTGGCAACGTGTCATAGACACACAAAATCACATATTTTTTGGAGAATTGGTCTTCGAAGTCGTCCTATGCGCAATTGCCTATGGACCACTGGGGTTTTATAATGACTTCTATCGATTCTTTGACGTCCTTGTGTGCATTGGCACCGTTTTTGGCTACATCTTCAACAGTCGCGCCCTTGGGGGTTTCATCAAAGTGTTTCGCTTGGTGCGGATAATTAGGCTTGCAGCCCGCAGCAGGTGATTTATCACTCATGAAGAGAAGTCCACTGCCTTGCCTTGTTTTCCATCTGTCTTGTTCCTAGAAATGACATTGCGTGTACTTGCATTTTTTGTATGTGTATGTGTGACCGAGCAGGTCATTCAAGCTAATTATCGATACTCTGGTCGAAACTGCTCCACAGTTAATCAACATCTTATTGTTGCTTGTTCTGGTCTTTTCGATGTTTGCTGTGGTTGGAGTGCAGCTTTTTGCACTCACCCGAAGCGGCATGCGTCTTGGGCCAACCGCGTCCTTTCGGTACTTCCCCGACGCCTTTTTCTTGATCTGGCAGCTCGTAACTGGTGATGAGTGGATGATCATTATGAAAGATGTCAGCGTGGTGGAGCCTTTTTGCACAGCCATATTTACACCAGAAAATCATCCGATATACAATGGGCCACCCAAAACATGGGGAGACTGTGGTCCAGGGGTTTACCTTGGCGTTTTTTACTGCATATTTGTCAAGCTCGTATGTGAGTACACGATGCTCAATCTCTTCATTGGTATCATTCTTGACAACTTCAGCTTCATCACTGAAGACGCTGCTCACAAGGAGGACGTGGCGTGGAGCAATGGACCCTCTGAAAGGCAACTCCAAGATATTTGTTCAGTGTTCAAAAGATACGATCTTGGCACGAACTATGTGCCGATTTCATCTTTGAGTGGCATCATGATGGATCTACCGCTGCCGTTGGGGTACCGGGAGGGAAGCAATAAGTTATGCTTTACTGGGAACGAGTACATGATTGAGCTTCTGATACGAGCAGAGCTCAATCTTTGCATTCGCCATAATAACGCGAAGAAGAAAGAAGAGGAGATGGCGAGATGGCGGTTCAAAAAGCCTGAGCTCCAGCAGGTATTTGTCAACGCTGTGGATTACGACGACCTCATTTCTACCATTACTTTCTGGCGCCTGCCGTCACTCATACCTGGACTGATCCAGTGGCAACGCCACGAGCGGATTGAAGAGTGCGTGCTCATGGCGCATGCGCTAAAGATCATGGAATTTTTCAGAAGTATTCTGGCGAGGAAAAAGATGCGTAAAATCAACGATCAGATGACAAAACGAAGAGCTTTCATGCACTTTTGTGAGGAGGATCCGCACCGCAAACGTCGCAACATGCATGCGTCTGAGATCAAAATCAGACAAAAACAGTGTGCACGCGACAACAAAGTGCCACTGCTGCACTTTCTTAATAAGCCCTTCGACGACAACGTTCGTGATCTGATCCTCAACTGGATTCCTGCCAGCGACGTGCCAGAGGACATTATGACACATTCTCAAGCGTGCCAAGCCTTTCACGAGCTGAAAGTGCCGCAGCCCTTCACCGGAATCGAAGTTTTCAGACAAAAAATACTTACGCATGAAATAGTCTTCAAGGTCATTGATCCCATTTCCAACAGGACCACCAACGATCTTTTGATAGCGGATCTTCGCGACCTTTCGTGGAGAGGTTGGGTTGCGCACAATTCTAAAGTGGAAACCTATTACCATCCTGTGGTTTTCAATGGTCTTGATGACAATGGGCAGCGCTTGGCTCCTGAATCATGGGACAAGATCGACATGTTCGTGAGGAGCCAAAAGAAAGGTTCGCGCCAGAAACGTATCGGCAGTATAGAGGATTTGCAGTCATACGTTGTCGAAGACTATTCATTGCTTGATCCAAAGATCAGAGCGCACAGTGAAGGCAAGAAACGGGCAAATAGAGCGCACAGCTTCTTGCGAATCAACCTTGGAAATCACCAATACAATTCTGACAAGGTCAAGCTGCAGGCTAAGAACTGGAAAGACCAAAGTGGCGTGGCCTTTGCAAGTGGCTTGGCCACTCAAGGTCTTACGAACCTCAAGAAATTTCGTGGACAGAATTTTATCCCTAAAGAAGACCGAGCTCTTGTCTTGACAGGCCCAAGTGATGTCACCGAGGGCGACACAGTGCTGGTACGTCCCGATGCCCCCTTTTGGCTTTGCGCGGGGTTTGCGAAGTGCACGTACCTTTTTCTTTTTCGTCTCTTAGTAAGTGCATCAGCCGCTTGACCGGATGTGTTCAAACACTAACGGTGTAATCGGATTTTTCAGGAGGTCGTTGGCTACATTCCTATCGTCGGTTTGAACTTCGTGACGAAGTAGAGAAGACAAGTCGTCTTTTTGTATTTATTTTTAGCAACTTGCTGCACAACTTCGACAATCAGATAATCGACAATCATATTTCCTTAGCCTGGTATTATATCAATTCATTCTCTCCCTTTCCCTGCCCTGGGCGTGAAGCGATTACGCCACCTTGTTTGTATAATGAAAACCCCTCCGCCCACCCGTGGGAACCCGTGTGTTTAGATGTGATCCCTTTCCCACCAAGCAGCGGCGGCTGTGCTCGATGACATTTGAAAGGGATAATCTCATCCCACCCGTCTTGCCAGGTGGTGATGAGATCTGCTCAGGATACTGAACCCCGCTCTGCGGATATTGCCGCCTCTGACGGGCGGCTAGATGTTAGGCCAACCTTGCCAAACACCGGTAGACATAGACACGCTTGCTGCAGAGCGATACCATATGAAAACGTCATGAACCCCCGTATCAACCCACCCAGATGATGCAGGTAATTTGCAGCCTCTTGTTCGTACGAAGACTTTAAGGACGCGTCTGTTGCACCATCGGGGTATGTGCGTGCGCCGCATCCTGTTCTGGCTACATCATCGTCGGAAGCAGTGGCTTCTAAGCATCCCTCGAGCTGCCCGCTGCATCCACTGGCCTGAAAGGCGCCCCTATTTCTAAGAGCATTTGTTCTCGTAAGCTGTCTTCTGCCTCCTTCGGAGAAGGAGTACGAAGTTCCAACGCAGTACATGTGGTTTCCCCCGCACGTCTTGCAAGTGCGTTGTGCCGCCTCCCTTGGTGGAATCGGTGCCGTGAGTGTATGCTGCTGCTGCCCTTGGTGTTGGTTTGTCTCTACATCCCTCTGTTCCCCCCCGCGCTCCGACTTGTCTTCTCGCGGCTTCTGTTGCTTCATGAGCCTCTTCCTCTCAAGCTGCTTTGTCTTTGCCTGCCAAATTTCCTCCTTTTCCCGCTGCTGACGCTCCCACTCCCTCAAGACTGCCTCCTGCTCGTTTACAAGAGCCCGCTCCTGTCTGTCCAACAACTCTTTGGTTTCTCTCTGCCACTCCGCGAGCCCAGCCTCAGCTTCCATGCGCACTTTAGTGCTGCCTGCCTGCCGCAATTCTCAAATCTCAGCTGGGACACCGTGCGAGCACATGGCGCAGCGAGTTAGACCTCAAATTTGAGCAGAAGTGAGCAAATGTAAGCTGCAGTTTGGTTGGTGGGTGCAACGCGGGGGCTAGCTCGCTGATGCTATCTCCTAAATATGTTTGACCGTATCCTTTGACAAATGTTGGACAGATGTAACCTGGAGACTGAGGTTCGCTTCTTGCAAACGCTTAGCAAATACGGCCAGCTCCTGCGACCTTTGCGCGCCCGCGCACTCCCACTCTTCCTGCATGTGCGTGTGTGCGTGTATGTATGTATGTATGTGTATATATGACACACAAACACACGAAATGGTAGATTGAAGATATCAAAAAAAGCGTCGTCGCCAGGGCCTCAAATCACAGTGTGCGGAGCCAAAAGTTCGAGATTTGCTCAAATGCTCAGCGACGTTTGAAATTCAGAGATGTATGTACATTGATACTATCTGTGTTGTACATTGTGTACATTGATACTATCTGTGTGCATGCGCGTATACGTATGTACATGTGTACGTACATATTGCGTACAATACATGTATGTACAATAAATATGCTAGAAACGTCTGGAGGTTAGACATGTGAGAAATTTCTAGCAGAATCTGGAAGTGAGAAGAGACTGGGTACGGTACAGCACGTTACGAGCGCCGGCCGCTGCTACCAGTGCCAGTGGGCCGGCGATCATCGTGCCGCCCTATCCCCTGCGCGCTTCAATGTCTCACTTCCATATTCTTATGGGATTGACATGACATACACCCTAAACCCTAAACCCTAAACCCTAAACCTAAACCCTAAACCCTAAACCCATCTTGTGTGTGTTCATCGCAAGTATTTTGAGTAATAAATAAAGCTCCATGCAGCGTGCAGCGCATCGAGCTTACATACTTACCGCAGGGGATATGCATATATTGGTGATACACATACACATCGTGCGTGTTTTCATCGCACACGATATGCATGTATGTTATGCACTCACCGCGCTCCGAAATTCATCTCCTCATCCCAAGTCATCAAAAACATCCTTTTGGCTTCGTGAGCAGTACAGAGATGCGTGTGCATGCATGTATGTATGTATACATACGTGTATATATACATATTTCGTCCTACTCTACGAATGTATGTAGGTATACATACGTATATATGTATGTATGCATGTATGCATGCATGCATGGGATGTATGCATATTTTGCAGCGTGCATGCTCGAGGTTATTCACACACAGATACGCATGCACGCATTTCACCTGCGCAAACGCAGCGCGCTCGCGGGCGTCGACAAGGTTGCCCGCTTCCATACTTGCGTACGCCTGCTTCATTGTCCGATCTCCAGCTGGGCACGCGGAGGGGTAGAGAGAGGAGAAAGAGAGACAGACAAAGAGAGTGAGAGATTAAAGTGCAGGAGAGGCCGTGTGCATGCGCGTCCGTGCTCAGAGGCAGTCGAGACACAGTGACAGAGAGAGAGGGGGGGAGAGAGAGAGAGAGAGGAGAGAGGAGCGATAGAGGGAGAGGGAG
>Ga0315899_10010273_pt1 | contig 10026 bp, 6 predicted proteins | sample LakEriMetagenome_2_FD_203518 | JGI IMG/M metagenome (GOLD analysis project Ga0315899, IMG submission 203518) | Freshwater fungal communities from buoy surface, Lake Erie, Ohio, United States - Buoy 4 MA112 | ecosystem: Environmental > Aquatic > Freshwater > Lake | place: USA: Lake Erie, Ohio...
GTTCGGTCCCAACTTCGCCAAGGTCGGCGGCCTGGAAATCAACCTCATCGCCTTCAAGGGCACTCCCGATCCGGAGCACCTGCGGCTCTTCGGTATCCCCGCGCAGGAACGCGGGCCCGGTTCATCCGTGACGCTGACCACACCGCTCTGACACTCGCGGCTATCCCATGCAACCTTCCGACCCCCTGCAGCAAGCCATACGGGTCCACCAGTCCGGCCAACTCCCGCAGGCGCGGGAACTGTACCACGCCATCCTCCCGGCCGATCCGCAAAATGCCGGAGCCCATCATTTTTTGGGCATGCTCAAGCACCAGGCGGGAAACAACCCCCAGACGGCCCTGGAACATTTTCAGACGGCTGTGAATCTGGAACCGGGCCAGGGTTTCTACTGGATCCATTTCGCCAACCTGCTGAAGGATCTGGGCCGCCCCGAGGATTCCGAGGCGGCCTACCTGCGCGCGGTTGAACTGCAGCCGGCAGATCCGGTGCCGCATTTACAATCTGGGCCACCTTTACCAACTCTGGGGCAAATGGCCGCAAGCTTTGGCCTTTTACCGCAAGTCGGTCGATTTGGACTCGGGATTTTTCCCGGGCTGGAGCAAATTGGCCGCCACCCACCTGCGTCTGAACCAGGTGACCGAGGCTGAACAAGCCGCGCGCAAGTCGGTGGAGTTGGCGCCGGACCAGGCGGCGGGCTGGTTTCACCTGGCGGATTGCCAGGGGCGCGGCAAGGACTGGGAGGCTTCCCGCGCGTCGCTGGAGAAGGCGATCCGCCTCCAGCCGGTTTTTCCCGAGGCCCACAACAACCTGGGCATGGCCTGCAAGGAGCTGGGGCTGAGGGAAGAGGCGGTGCTACCAAACCGCGTTGGCCCAAGACACCGCCATGGCCGATCCATGCGTGAACCTGGGCCGCTTCGCCGAGGATGCCGGCGACCTGGAGCAGGCGTTCAACTGGCTGTCCAAGGCATTGTAGGTGGACCCGTCGAACCCTCAGGCCCATTTCGCGATGGGCAACTTCTTGGTGAAGATGGGGCGGGAACAGGAAGGTGCCAGCCATTTGCGGCAAGCGGTGACCCTGAAACCCGATTTTGCCGAGGCGCTCAACAACCTGGGCAATGTGCTCCTCAGCCTGAAGCGGCATGGGGAGGGTCTGGAGGCCTTCCAGAAGGCGATAGCCACCCGGCCCGATTACCACGAGGCCTACGCCAACCTGGGCAACTTGCACCGCGAGGCCAAGTATCCCGATTTGGCGGAGGAGGCGCTGCTGCAGTCGATCCGACTCAAACCCGACTTCGCCGCCGCGCATTCCAACATGGGCAACGCCTGTTTCGACCAGGGCAAGATCGACCAGGCGATCCGGAGTTACAAGAAAGGCATCGATCTGGGCCAGGATGATCAGGAATTCGTGCCCAATTACCTGTTCGCGTTGAATTACAGCGCGGACTTGTCGGCCGCCGAGATTGGCGCCGAGCATCGGCGCCTCTGCCGCCAGAAATACGATCCCCTGGGAGCGAATACCCCGCCACACGCCAACTCCCGCGACCCGGGCAGGCGGATCCGTGTCGGTTATGTCTCCCCGGACTTCTGGATGCACCCGGTGGCCCGTTTCATGCTGCCGCTGCTGCAACACCACAACCGGGACGAGGTGGAGGTGTTCGCCTACTACACCCGCCTGTTGCGTGACGGCATCACCGACGAATGCAAAAAAAGGGTGGACCACTGGCGCGACACCCATGGCAAATCGGAGGAGGAGCTGGCCAAGCTGATCCTCGGCGACCAGATCGACATCCTGGTCGACCTCACCATGCATTCGCGCGACTGCAAGCCGGGCCTGTTCGCCCGCAAGCCGGCCCCGGTGCAGGTTTCCTACCTGGCCTATGGCGGCACCACCGGGCTGGAGGCCATCCGTTACCGCCTGACCGATATCCACCTCGACCCGCCGGGCCAGCCCACCCCCGGCTTCCATGAGGAACCGCTGCGCCTGCCGGTCTGCTGGTGGAATTTCCAGGTGCCGCCCGAACCGCATGTGCGCATGCCGGAGGTGCAGCCGCCCCCGTGCCTGAAAAACGGGTTCATCACCTTTGGCAGCCTGAACAACTTCGTGAAGGTCAACCCCGTCACCCGCGACACCTGGGCCCGTCTGGTGGCTAGCGTTCCCGGCTCGCGCCTGATGCTGCACATGAAGCAGTCCCGCATCCGCGAGGAGGTGTTGTCTTTCTTCGAGGAGCGCGGCGTCACCCGCGACCGGGTGCTCATCATCGGCTACCAGGATGGCCCAGACTACATCCGCACCTACCACGAGATTGATATCGCTCTCGACCCGTTCCCCTTTGCGGGCGGCACCACCACCTTCGACGCTCTGTGGATGGGCGTTCCCGTGGTGACTCTGGCCGGGGATCGCCCCGTCGGCCGCGGCGGCCTGAGCATTCTCAGCACGCTGGGCCACCCGGAGTGGGTGGGTAAAAACAAGGAAGACTATATCCGCGTGGGCCACGATCTTGCCGCCGACCAGACCCGTCTCCAATCCTTGCGCTCCACCCTCCGCGACAAGATCCGCCAATCCCCCCTGATGGACTCCCCCCGCTTCGCCCGCGAGGTGGAAAAACACTACCGCGCCATCTGGCGCAGGTGGTGGGAGGAACCTGCCAACCCATAACCCGGCATCAATAGGCTACATCTAATACACTCAAAATATTCATTACCGGCTAAAACCCGCCACGGTGCCCTGCCTCAAGGTGGCAAGTTCCCCAGGGGGCCGACAGGCATGGAGGGGGAAATACCCGGCAGACCTCGGCCAATACCTTTGGCCGGCAAAACAGCCAAACGCCTTTCCAAATCCAAAGGGAGATCCCCCTCCCCTGCCCCGTTTTTTCCAGCGTAATACGCGCCCCCACGCGTCACATCACCCGATTTTTCACCAAACATTTTTCAAAATATTTGCCATCTGGCCTCTTAACATCGCCCTCTGTGCGTCAACAATCCAGGGGTAGTGGAGAGGGAAAGAAGCCAGACGGGCTTGCCAGGCCAGCAACCCCCGCCTCGCGCCACCTGCCCCGATCCACGGCGGCCCGGGCCGGTTGAGACCGTTCAACCATCCCGGCGACTTTCAGCCCTGCCGGATCCGTTGCCACGGTGGCGCCGGACCGTCGGCCCGGCTCAACCCCGCGGAGGAGTGTTGGATGTTCCCCATGGCTCTCCAAGCCCTCCGCCCAACCGCGCGCCAACGGCGGGAGTCTGGCGCCAAGGGGCGCGACCATTCCGGGACCTTCCGACCCCGGAACCGCGCTCTGGATTATGTGTTGTTTCCCCAGGCGATCCGGCCATATCCGGATCTCTGGCATGCAGGTGGCGCACCGCCAAAACGGCGGCATCTCGACCAGGCCCCTCGGCCCGGTCACCCCCTGGTCCGCTCTATGTCACATCGGATCGCGATGCCCCGGCAGCACGCCCCGGCCCATCGCGGCACAGACCCGCCAGGGGTTTCCCAAACAAGTTTTCCCTCTCCATCCATGGAGAGGGAAATGCCCGCAGGGCAAAGGGTGAGGTTTCCGGACCGTTCAACCCTCAATCATTCCTCCCAAACCCGGCGGCCCCAAGCCCCGGGGCCCGTTCGAGGTCCATACACTTGCCACCGTTCCAGGCTGGATGCTGCCTCCTCCGTCAACCCATACGATTTCGGGATTCATTTCCCGTGGTCCTTGCGACAAACCGACAGAGTGGCGCCCACCGGGCGGAACCCATGAAAAAAATCGCGACTTGGATTACGCAGGCAGCGATCGTCGCCTGGGGCCTGGCCATTCTTGCCTTTTTGGTGATCGAGCCGCAAATCGAGGGAGTGAACGCCAATGCCACGGTTGTCGAGACCTATTTCAATCCGTTTGTTCTTTTCGTCTACGGTGCATCCATCCCGTTCTTCGTGGGATTGCGCCAGGCGTTCATCCTGGCCGGTTTTGTCCGAAAAAACCGCGCGACCTCACCGGAAGGCTTGAGCACCCTGCGCAGGTTCAAATTCTGCGCCCTCACCCTCCTGGTATTGGTCGTCGCGAGCGTTTGCTTCATGATCTCGGCTGACCCGGAAGACCGCCCTGGCGGTGCCTTCCTTCGCCTTCTGGTGGCCATCCCAACCACACTGGTGGCACTTGGCGCGACCAGGCTGGAACGGGTACTCCAAAACACCCCGGCCACAAAAACCCACTCACCGACAACCCAATTCGAAAGGCAAATGTAGTACGCCCCACTCTTTTCCAACCCACCCGACACCCGCACCCGATTTCCGCCACCCAAAAACAAAAACCGCAAGCCCTTACCTAGTAAGAACTTGCGGTTTAAAGCACCAATATCGGGGCGACAGGATTTGAACCTGCGACCTCTTGCACCCCAAGCAAGCGCGCTAGCCAGGCTGCGCCACGCCCCGAGTCCTCGAAGGACATTGTGGTTGATAGCCTCCACGGACCGCCGCGTCAAGGAGAGCTAGGCTTCCCTAAATGCTTGAGACGCCACCATTTGCCCAAAAGGAAAGGTGCACAGGGCCGGCCAAAATTTGCGCGGGAAGGCCGGCCTGGAGACGATGGCTTCAAGACCTTCAGCCGTTTTCATGGGATTTTTTCAGGAAACACGGCTGTTTGCTTGGAAACGGTCGATGAAATCCAAGGAATCTCGAACGATTGGGTCCAAACCCTGAACCATTTGTGGAACATGGCCACTTCATTGAAACAGCCCCCCAACCACCGGCGCAGTAAAAAAGCCGCCTGGAAAATGGCCGGTGGTTTGCTGTTGGTACTGCTCGTCCTCGTCTTGCTCGCCGTCTCGGGCGTCACCGCCCTGGGTAAGTGGGGTTACCTCACCTGGTTGGGCTGGGTGAATCTGGTCGCCGTTTTCGCCAGTAGCCTGGCGTTGGCCTGGGCTTTGCGCGGGCGCCGCACGGGACTTTCCCTGCCCGAGTCACCTCCCACCCACCTCGAGGGGGTCGAAATCCCACTCTGGCAAAACCTCCGCCAGTGGACCCGGTCCATCCGACCGGATGCCCTGGCGAATGCGGAGGAACGCGACAAACAATTGAACCGTTTGGAAGCCATTCTCTACCCCCCGGATGCGCCATCCGGCGCACCAACGTGGAAAGACCTCACTCTCGCGGAATGCGCGGCGGCCATCCGGCTTACCCAAATCCGGTTGGATTCCGATGCCCGCCGGTTGGCTGGTGCCATCCTCGACATCCCCCTGGGCGACTGGAAGCAGGGCTGGAAAGCGCTGTCTTGGTACTGGCGGCTCGCACCGCTGGCCTGGCTGCCGGGCATCTTGCTGGCACCTTGGGAAGCCATTGCCCGATGGACACTCACGCGGGTCGGACCGGAACAAATCAACCAGGGGGTGACAGGGCGGGTCCGCGACGACATCGGCCGCCATCTGCTGATGGTGATGAACGAATCCCTCATCGAATTGCGCTCAAGGCGGCTTCGGGCCGGTGCGGAACTCTGGCTGGCCACGCATCCCGCCCCTCCGGAGAAAAAACGACTGGTCAAAGGCGGCTTTCCCTGGATTTCCATGTTCCTCGCCGGGGTGGTGGCGGTGATCCCATGGCTCACCATCTGCCTGATGGGCGTCTGGTATCTGGGACTGACGCACCCCATCTGGCTTTTCCTAGCGCTGACATGCCTGGTGGCGGGTGCTGGCTTGGCGGGCTTCCACCTGCGCGACCTGTGGCCAGGCGCGCCACAGCAACCCATGGATGGCATCGACCAGCGCCTGGCTCTCGGGCTGACCGCGGGTGAGGAATGGGTTCAGCGCAGAGCCAACGCGGGAACGCTGCCGGTGGCTGATGCGAATGCCTGGCTGGAATGCCTGGTCGAACTCGATGCCACAATCCGCAGGGCCGTGGGCCATACCGACTCCCCTGGATGGGACCATCTCACACCCCGTGAAATCCTCAATTGGGCGCACGATCAGGCGCGCGGCCTCGATCAGGTGCTGCGGGACCGGGTCCCAGGGAGCATGCATTTGCGCCTGGGTGACTGGATGCGGGCGGTGGAATGGGCTGGCAGCCCCGGACAATCCCCGCCCGATCAGCCTGAAAATACTCCGACCCCCACCGGGCTGGGGGCTATTTGGCGCAACATCAAGGACCGCGTGGGCGGCGTGGTGGAGAGCATCAAACGCCGGGTGGAAAACCTCGCGGGGGCCACAATCGCCAGACACGCCAGCGAGGGGCTCGCCAGCCTCCACGCCCGCGTTTACCTGAACCGCCCCCAACAAACCGAATCAATACTGGGTGATCCGGTCCTTTCGCGGGCGGAAAATCCAGCCACCATCATCTTGGTGGGCCGGGAGGAAACCGATCTGGTGTGGCTGGAAAAGCAGCTCGATCCGCTGCTCAAGCGCCAAGGCGGAAGCTTCTCCTGGGTGGTATGTCCCCTGACCGGGGTGGATGCGCCCCACAGGAAGACCCGCCTGCATCAGGCTGCCCTGGCCTGCTCCCAGGCGGATTTGGCCATCCTGGCTTTGCCCTTGCCACCTTCCGACGACTCAACGGAGGGCGATTTCCTCAGGGAGTGGGCCGGGTTGAATGGCAACTCTCCGGAACTTACCCCGACTGAGGTGACGCTGGTTTTGCCCCGGGTTAACCGCCTAGCGCCCCAATGGGACTGGGCATCTTCATATGACTGGCAAAAAGGCGCCCATCCGGTGGAGCAATCCATCCGAAACGCCATCGACCAGGCCTTGGCCGAGCTAGGAAGGGCCGTCCCGTCCGGTTTCTCCAGCCAAAGGGAACAGGTCTACCCGGTGGCCCGGGTGGGCGACAGTGCCTGGAACCTGGAAATCCTGGCAAAATGTCTTTCCGACAAGGCCAATCGGGCCCGCACCCGGGCCTGGAACCGCTGGATTTCCGATGCCGGCAAACCCGGTTGGCGCCATCTGGCTCGTCAGGCAAAAGATGCTGGGAAATGGCTTTGGAAACGGTTATAATCCAGCCATCGATCGGCCACGGGGCCGTTCACCCGCCTGTTGGACTCTGTTTTCTTCCTCCCCAGGGTAATCTCCCATGTCCTCCCGTCGAATCAACAAAACCGACGCCCGTCGCGATTTCCTCAAGGTCAGCGCCGGCTTGGGCGCCTTTTCCATCCTTTCCTCAGGGGTACACGCCGCCAGTGCCTCGACCCTGAAAGTGGGCCTGGTGGGTTGCGGCGGCCGCGGGACCGGGGCCGCCAGCCAGGCACTCCGCGCCGACAAGGAAACCGAACTGGTCGCCGTGGGCGACATGTTCGATGACCGTCTTCAGGGCAGCTTGGCCCAACTGAAAGGCGATGGCGAGATCGGCGCCCGCGTGAAGGTTTCCCCCGAGAACTGCTTCACTGGTTTCGACGCCTACAAGAAGGTCATCAACAGCGGGGTCGATGTGGTGCTGCTGGCCAGCCCTCCCGGCTTCCGTCCGATGCACATCGAGGCCGCGGTCGCCGCCGGCAAGCATGTTTTCGCCGAGAAGCCCGTGGCCGTCGATGGCCCCGGCTGCCGCCGCGTGCTGGAAGCCTGCCGACAGGCCAAGGAAAAGAACCTGGCCGTGGTCTCGGGCCTCTGCTGGCGCTACGACAAACCCAAGCGCGAGGTGATGAAGCGCATCCATGACGGCGCCCTGGGCGAACTACACACCCTGCACACCAACTACAACGTGGGCAGCCTGTGGATGCGCAAGCGCCAACCCAACTGGACCGACATGGAGTACCAGCTCCGCAACTGGTACTACTACGCCTGGCTCTCCGGCGACCACAATGTCGAGCAACACATCCACAGCCTCGACAAGTGCCGCTGGGCCCTGAAGGACGAGAACCCCGTGGCAGCCTACGGTTTGGGCGGCCGCCAGGTCCGCACCAGCGCCGATTTCGGCCACATCTTCGACCACCACGCGGTCGTCTACGAGTTCAAGAGCGGCGCCAAGGTATTCAGTTACACCCGTCAGCAGGACGGGTGCTACAACGATGTGAACGATTACTTCCAGGGCAGCAAGGGCTACTGCAATGTGATGAAGCACACCATCACCGGCCCCGACGCCTGGACCTACCGACGCGATGGATCCGAGATCGACATGTACCAAAGCGAGCACAACGAGCTGTTCGCCAGCATACGCGCCGGCAAGCCGATCAATGACGGCGAGTGGATGACCCACAGCTCCCTGATGGCCATTCTGGGCCGCATGGCCACCTACACGGGCAAGCGCATCACCTGGGAGCAGGCTCTCAACTCCAAGGAGGTGCTGGCCCCGGCCGACCTGGCGCTGAACGACCAGAAACTCCCCACGCCCCCGGTCGCCCTCCCGGGCAAGACCCCGTTCGCCTGATCCCGCATCCCAATCTGGATCGACCGTCCTTTTGGGGCCGGCCGGACACGCCATGCGGTCCGCCGGCCTTTTCTCTGGAGAGCCCACCGCAAGAAGGAAAGGCGGCTTGTTTTCCCTGGCATGCTCACCATCCGCGGCATTGAAATCGAGGACACTTTCGCGGAGGCGTTCCCGCTCGCCTGCGCCCGGGTCATCCTGACGGCGGAACACCCCCGGCTGGTCCAGTCCGCCGCCGCCGCCGCGACAGGGAACGCCAGCTCCGTGATCGGCTGCGACGCCGAGGCCGGGGTCGACCGGCTCCTGGATCCGGAGGAGACCCCCGACGGCAGGCCAGGCGCCAGCCTGTTATTCTTCGGATATTCCCGCCCCGCTTTGGAACAATCCCTGATCTCCCGCATCGGCCAGGGAATCCTCCCCTGCCCCACCACCGCCGCCTACAACGGCCTGCCGGTCGACCCCGGAAAATGCCTGCAGGTGGGAAGCCGCATTCGCTTCTTCGGCGACGGCTGGCAATCGAGCAAGCTGCTGGAAAACCGTCGCTTCTGGCGAATCCCGGTGATGGACGGCGAATTCGTGGTGGAGGAGACCTTCGGCGCGGGCAAGGGTGTCGCCGGGGGCAACCTGATCCTCCAGGGAACCTCGCGGGAGGTCACCCTCCAGGCCGCCGAGAGGGCCGCGGACGCCATGGCTTCGGTTCCCGGCGTCATCCTTCCATTCGCCCACGGCATCGTCCGCGCCGGCAGCAAGGTGGGCAGCCGGTACCCAAAACTCAAGGCCAGCACCAACGAGACCTTCTGCCCATCCCTGCGAGGCCAGGTCAAATCCGACCTCCACCCCAAGGCCGCCGTCGCCTACGAACTGGTGGTGGACGGCCTGGACCTCGAATCTGTCCGGCAATCCATGCGACTGGGTATCGGGGCCGCCGCCATTCCCGGAATCGTCCGAATAGGCGCCGGCAACTACGGTGGAAAGCTGGGCCCATTCCTGATTCATCTGAAAGACCTGGTCGGGAGGGCCGCTGAACCATGCTGACCCTCACCCGCCTGCAATCTCACCCCGTGCCCCTCGAGGCCGAATGCCTTCGGCCCGAAGCTCTTTCCGCCCTCGACAACTCCGCCATTGCCCGCTTGACGGTTTGGCACGGCCGAAACAAGGCCGAGTTGGGTGATTTCTTTGCCGTGACCGGCTCTGCCAGCGATGGCGAGGTGGTCCTCAAGGGTGACTGCTCCAGGGTCAAGCTCGCGGGGTCCGGCATGACAGCCGGCCTCCTGAAGGTGGAAGGCCCGATCGGCATGCATGCCGGCACCGGGATGCGGGGCGGCACCATCCGCGTGGAGGGCGACGCCGACGACTGGCTCGGTGCCGAAATGTTCGGTGGCACCATCGTGGTGACAGGCAACGCCGGCCATCATGTGGGGGCAGCCTACCGGGGCGCCCTGCGCGGCATGCGTGGCGGTGAAATCATCATTTTGGGCTCCGCTGGCGACGAACTGGCCTCCACCATGCGCCGTGGCCTCATCGTGGTTGCGGGCGATACCGGTGTGTTCCCGGGCATCAACCTGCTTGCCGGCACTGTCATCGTCCTGGGCCGGTCCGGGGTTCGCCCGGGTGCCGCCATGCGCCGGGGAAGCCTGCTGTTCCCACACCACAGCCCTGAGCTTTTGCCCACCTACCGCTGCGCTGGTCCTCTGGACTCCGTT
>Ga0315899_10010278_pt1 | contig 10024 bp, 4 predicted proteins | sample LakEriMetagenome_2_FD_203518 | JGI IMG/M metagenome (GOLD analysis project Ga0315899, IMG submission 203518) | Freshwater fungal communities from buoy surface, Lake Erie, Ohio, United States - Buoy 4 MA112 | ecosystem: Environmental > Aquatic > Freshwater > Lake | place: USA: Lake Erie, Ohio...
AGTCCAAGTGTCACTAGCTACTTGTTGGTCGTGTAAATAGTAGTCTCTAACTTGCTCCTTGATGTATTCAAAGTTAAGATTGATATTCACTGTAGCTCCTGTAAAGTCAGAAGAACCAGTCATACCAACACCTAATACTAAAGGAGTAGCCTTTAAGAAATACGGAGAAACAGAACTGATAGAGTTATTGTATACCAGGTCAGAGTACAAAGGAGTCAATTTGCCGTATCCGTAGATATTACACTTAGCCTCTAGCACCTCTACTACCTTATCTAATTTTGATGTTCCAACATAGAAATTGTCTGCCCATTCAACAGCTACCTTGTATAAAAAGATTATATCTCTCTCATAATCAAGGGTTTCGCTATCTTCGGCAAACATATCGTTGTACGCATCAGTACCAAGTCTATATAACGTCTTGTCTGCTTTTAAAAGTACATCTGATATTTGACCTGATGTATAAGCCATTTTAGTATCCTATTTTAAGGTTATCAGATATCGTCTTACCTCTGTCTAAACAAGACTGAGCAGCGCCAGTATCTCCATCTATGCCAGCTTTTTTAGCTGACTCTTGTTCTATAAATAATCTTTGTAAGTCTTTTACAAATCTGTAGTCTTTCTCCAAGCCTGGGTTAATAGCCATCTTATGTGCATTGGTATAGAAAGAACTCATTATAAAGCACACTAAAACAGGCTTTTCCTGCTTAGTGTATACACTCCCTGATTGAGGAGAACTTGACGTTAAAGTCAATGTAGCCGTATATGCGTAGTCTTTATCAAGACCTGTCATTGTGATTGAGTTTCCAGATGTAAACAGCCAAGTGTAGTTATTGTAAGTAACACCGCCAGACACAAGATAAGTGCCATCTGATTTTTGTATAGTAAGCTTTCTTAGAGTGAATGTGCCAGTCGCCTCCACATTATAGGTGGATGTATCATTTATGATAAACTGACTACAGTCTGCTCCTTGGGTTAAGCTTATTGATGTAGTAAAAGGCATATTAAAACGTTTACGCAAATATACCTAAAAATCACTATTACTCTTCTTTGCCTATTTGTCCGTAAGCCCTAGCCACCTCTGGAGTCATTATCTTAAGCTTTACTACATTAGTCAAAAACTCATAAGCCTTTTGCTCATCCATTCTTTCAGCTAAATCGTATATTCTTTGAGCTTTTTCAGCTGTATTTGGTATTTTAGCAATTTCTAAATAATCAGTTCCAAATACGTTTTTGATAAACTCCAAATCTCCTTTTTTCATTATGTTTCTGCCAACAACAGTTTGATTCTTTTTATTAACTTCTACAATCTTCTTATAAGAATCTTTATCTTCTGTTTTAACCTTATTAATGAAAGATACAAGCTTGGACTCTGCTATGCCTATTTCCTTATTTAATTGACTATATTCTTTAGAATTTTTACCTTTTGTAACTTCTTCAACAGTTAAGTTTTCTTTCATATTCCTGATTTCAGCCAATTCGCTTATAACTCTAGATTCATAATACTTATATGAAGCACTAAACAGTCTTTTTTGCAAACCTCCTGCTTCAAGAGTTGTTTTCAACCAGTCTTTTTCAAAGTCTGTTTTAATTTGAATAGGTGCTCCAGTAGCTGCCTGAACTATTGTAATATAAGCAAGCTTAGGTATATTCAACATAGGGTTTCTAGAAGGGTCACCTACAATCTTCATAATAGCCTCGTATCCTCTTTTAGGAGAAGCGTCTATACCATACTTATCTAACCACTTTGTAGTTGATTTAGCAACACCTGGGACGTCTTTGTCCTTGTAAGCCTCTAAGTAGTCAGGCATAGCTTCTTCGTTTCCTACAATTAATTTTTTCTTAAATGAATCATAGTTACCACTAAATGCTAAAAACGCATTTACTAAAGGAGGCATTTTTGATAATAAACCTTCTGCATCTCCAAAAGGATTAACAGCTAACCCGTTTTTAACAAAATCCATAGTATTAAAACTTCCATTCATTTTAGCATTCATCATACCCATCATACCTGTAGCCCATATATTCTTAATAACTGGAGGTAAAGGTATTTTTATAAATGCAGAATCTGGGTCATCTCCTCCAAACGGATTATGTATATTCAAATAGTTTAGCTTAGTATAATCACTTAATGCCTTATACATTTCTTGCTTCTTCTTTCTTTCTTCTTCATCTTCCCAAGGCAATGGTACTAAGCCAGCACTAATAGCTTGAATAGCTCCACCAGCAACTAAGAACTCGCTTGTTTGATATATAAATCTTGCTGGATTCTTTCTTATCTGAGCCAATACTGCAGCACCAGTTTGAGCTGTTGAGTTTAAGTATAAGAATGACTTAGACAATGGTTTTACAACACTACCACCTCTAGCAAAGTCAGCACTTCTTCTAGCTTCGTGAGCAGCTTTTGCTCTTATATCAGACATATCAGCATCTGTAGGCTGAGTACCATTTTCTTTTACAAATTTCTTTGTAAATACTTCTTCAGCTTTTAAGTATACAATAAGTCTTGTAGCCTTCTCTGTAATATCTGTAACCTTGCCAATTCCTATTTTATCTATAAACTCACTAACGCTTGTGCCTATTTGGCCTATTTTACCTTCATATTTTAAACTTGATTCAAGTTCTTTACCTACGTTCATTTGAGTGAATGCTCCAGCTAAAGCAGCCCTTCTATAATCTGCACCAGCTTTTGATACTTGTACTACAGCATTTTTCCATCCAGACGCAATTTGAGCATATGCTATAGGAACACTCATTGAAAATACATCTGTTGAAACAGCAACTGTAATAGGGTCAAGTAACATCATTTGATAAATACCAAATGCAGCGTTCTTACCAGTAAGTAAAGATTGCGTAAATGGAGCTAATGTAGCTTTACCCAATACGTCAAATCCACCTGCATCATATTTAGCATACCATTCGTTAGCAATAACTAAATCTGTAAGTAATGCTCTTCTTTTACCGTCTTGGTAATAGTATATATATCCTTTGCCTTCTGGAGCTGATGGATATCTAGGATTGCCATCTGGATTTAACACTTCGTTGCCATCTTCGTCTTTAACAGATTCAACAAACTCAACAATTCCATTATCTGGCATATCTTCTGCTAATTTAGCTAGTCCTAAAGTTGCTCTATTGTTAAATATGTTTTTATAGTGGTTGTTTGCATATACATCTAATACTGCTTTGAAGTCTGTTAATACATCTCCATCAGCACCACCAGATAAAACAGACTTAGTCATTTGGTTTGGATTCTTTGGCGTAACGCTAGAATAACCAGGAACTTCATCGTTTAATATATGCTCAATATATGAAATAGGAACATAGTCATACTTGGATAATATATCGTATGTTTCTTTGTCTATCAAGCCGTTTTCGTATTTATCACCTAAGAATGCTCTATACGTATTAAACATATAGTCTGCTCTCTCATTTAATTCACTAAACTTATCATAAGACTGTTCTATAAACGCTAATTTCTTTTTAGCCATTTCTGCATTGTTCGCAATAGCTTTTCCATTTGCATCTACAGTAGAACCTACTTGGTAGTTTTGTAAGTAGTATTCAGATTTCTTTGTTTGAGGATTGTATTTCTTTCCTAATACTTTTCTGTCATTTAAGTATTCTTCTATAAACTTAATTTCACCCTCAATAACAGCTTTCTTTTTATTACTCTTGGTTTTTGCAAGTTTATCTTGTAATGACTTTAGTCTATCAAAGTTATCCTTAAGCATATCTTGTATAGCAATCATTCTTCTTTGGTTCATCATTTCGTTTAGTAATTCAACTTCACTAAACTTAACACCAGCTATATCTATGTTATTTTTATTAGATAGGCCTTCGTATACAACAGAGTTTACATCTTCTGCAACTAGAGAAGCTTGAGCCCCATATCCTCTAGATGTAGTAAGTAACGCTTCAACAATAGCACCTCTTTCTCCAGCATCTCTAAGAGATTTTCTAGTCAAAGCTTGGTTGTCTATTAGTGCTCTATTTACACCATCTAAGTATTTTCCCTTAGTCTTTTCCTTAATTACAGTTTGTGCTCTTTCTTTTCTTTTAGAGTCGTACTTAAAGCTAGCTTCTACGTCTTGCTGTGTTCTGTTTGCTTCAGCCTTTGTTTGTTTAAAAGACTTTCTACCAGTCTCCTCTTGCTGTAATGCAAGTTGATTGCCTACAGTTATAATAGGCTGTGCACCCATAGCAGATTTAGCAGCCTGTGGCTTACCTCTTTTAGCCAATGGAGTTTGATTAGCCTCCTTAGACTTTGGTACAAAATCAGGAGCTATTTCTCTAACATCGTAGAATTGATTAAATATACCTATTGGTGTACCTGTAACCACGAATGGATAAGACGGATGATTCTTAAATCTATCGTCTGTTCTTGTATCTATAATAGGGCTGTTCTTGTCAATTTGTATAGCAGCTACAATATCACCGTATTCTGCGTCTTTCACAATTGGGTCATTAGATATAGCAAGTGCTGTTTCTAGTCTTGGTATACCAAAGTTCTTTTCTGTAAATGCGCTAAATACTTTTTTAGTAAATCCACCTCTTTGTTCATAGCTAAACTTAGAAGGGCCATCAATAGGCATTAAGTTCTCTAAATCAGCTATAGACTCTATACTTGTCTTCTTACCTTTATTAGCTAAAAGCTGTCTAAATGTTAAACCTTTTTTTACATTGGTATCTAATTTACCATCAAGGTATTTAACTAAGTCTCTTTCTGCAACTCCTTTGTCTATTGCATTGTAAAGCTCACCAATCATATATCCATAGAAGTCATAACTTCCAGTGATACCTTCTTCTTTTTGTGACATTATAAGACCAACACCATCACTATCTTTTGCTCTGTTTAAAAACTTCTGAGCAGCTGCTTTTGTAGTGAATGCCCAAACGCCCGTTCCGTCTTGGTATGAATAACCAACACCTCCGTTGAACTCGTGCATATATCCACTAGGTGATTTAACAATAGCCGAAACAGCCTTGTCTGCAGCAAATATAAACGCTTGCGCACCATCAATATCACTAATATCTATAAACTTAAGATTCTTTTCATCAAAGTTTCTTTCAGCTATTTCTAAATTTAATCCTTCTTTATTTGCGAATCTTCCTGTAGGCTTAATATTGCCAGCATTAATTACAATAGTGTTTGATGTAATACCATCCTCTGTTGCAGACCCCGTAGTCTCGCTAACTATCACCACTTCTTTTCCAGTTTGGAATGCATCTTTAATCTTAGCAGCTATAGACTTTATATCGTCTATTGTATTTATTTCTGTTCCTAAGCCTATAATATCTAAGAACCCTTTGATTACATCTATAATGTTTTTCATTACAGTAGGCTGTTCTACAGGAAGTTGAATTTGTCCATCAGCTACTCTAGCTATAAACTCTACAATAGCTTCTGATTTTACAGTATCGTCTCCATACATAGAATATCCATCTCCAAACGCTAATACACCATTAACACCATCAATAGTCTCACTTAAGTCTCTTAACTGGTCGTACAATGTACCTACAGCTTCTGAGTTCTGTTCTGCAATAATATTGATAATAGGATGCGCACCTTCGTGAAATAGAGTAGATGTCTTACCTCTTTTATTGATATTCTCAAGGTTAAGATATATAATGTCATCTACTGGGTCATAAGCACCATTAGAGCCTCTTAAATCCTTCTCTCTTTGCTTGCTTACAGTTTCTCCATTATCTAGTTCAACTTGAACTAAAGCATCGCCATACTCTTGTATATTAGGCATAGCGGCTACCTTAAGACCTGGCTTAATACCCCTAAGAGCAGATATTACATTAGATGCCATATTAACGACTGTATCCGCAAAAGTCACAGGATTTTCTACCTTAATAGTATCTGCGTTATTTACATCAATAACTACTTTTTCTTGTTGCGTCTTGCTGCCGAAAGCGCTATAGCGATTATCTGTTTCATTGGTCGCTTGGTCTTGGACGCTTTGAGTTCCCTGATATTGGCTGACACCGCTGCTTGCTGTGCCTTCTTGCCCTTCGCTGATTGTAGTGGCATTTTGTTTAGTTTTAATATTTAAACCTGTAGCATCGTCAACTTCTTCTGCAAGTGGGTCTTGAGAATCTTGTGCTCTGCTGATTCTTTCATTTACTTGTTGTAATTCTGTATTCAATGCATTTAATGCACTAACGTTAGTCGCTGGCGTATTATTGATTTGTTCTTGAATAGCTGCTGCTTTTATCGTAAGTCCAGCAACGGTAGGTGCAGCATCTTTATTAGCTACCATAACCTTAGTCTTTGCTTCTCTGAACTTGTTTACATCTTCTACAGCCTTTTTAGCTGTGCCTTCTGGAACTAAACCTGTTTGCTCCATAGACACCATATTGTTATATATAGTCTGATTATCTAAATTAGATATAGCATTGTACGCATATGACTTTACATACTTAGGAACAGATACAGCGCCTCCTATTGCAGCAAATCCTAACTGTGTTAAGAATTCAGCCTTAAATTGCTCCTCTGCAGAGTCATCTGAGCCACCTCTAATCTTTTCCATAGAATAAGCAACAGCACCGTCTAAAGTGCCCGCTAATGACAATTCCTTGGCTCCTACGGCTGCATCTTTAATAAATGCCTTAGCAGCCTGTCCAAATGATTTAAGTTCTCTAGCAGGGGCTAATTCTGAGAATTTCTGCAATGTCTTGCTACCTACATATTGGCTAACAATACCTTCTGCAGCACCAGTCAATAAAGACACCTTGCTGTTCCAGAAGTTGTTAGCTACATCATATGCATCATCATCAGATAAACCTTTTTGTTTTGCTGTTTGGAAAGCTTGGTTCATACTGTCAAACTGCTGTCTTTTACCTTGTACAGCACCGACTACCAATGGAGATAATACTTGTCCTAAACCAGGTATTGCACCAACAGCTACACCCGTAGCAATGTCAGGAATAACACCACCCATCATAGAAGCTGTCTCTGCAAAAGCACCTCTTCTTTCCATACCTACAGTGCCAAGGTCTTTATCCATAGGCTTGTCTAAGTATCTTGGCTTTGAAAGTCTTCCAGCCTCTCCTATTGTTGGAATTTGAACTCTTTTATTTCCTTTCATAAAGGCAATCTGCTCGTCCTTGTCCATCATACCAAACTCTGCAACTTGAGCATTTGCACTTAGTGTATTTTGTACACCATCTATAAAGTTTACGATAGTTCCGTCTATAACTCTTTTAAGTACAGGGAAGCCTTTGTCATCCTTAGCTGTTCTCAATTCCCCGCTTTTAAATCTAGAAAGGAAGTCCTGCTTTTTTTGGTCTATAAATACATCTCTCATAGGCATATCAGCAGGAAGAGCATCAGCATATAATTTAGCCTGATTGTCAACAGCTATCAATGCATTTTCATATGTATTTATATTAGCCTTAGCCTTTTCTAATTTAGGCTTTTCTTTGTCTTTCGTAAGAACTACAGGTCTATTTTCCTTTATATTTTCTGGCTGATAAAAGTCAATTAAATTAGCTTTTTGAACTTCAGACGTAGGTCTTTTAGCAAATGCAACAGACTCCTTTAAGAAATTTTCAGTAGTCTGTACTTTTGGTTTAGCAGTAGGTTTTGCTATTTTTTCTTGGCTTGCAGACTTATCCATAACCTTCTTAAAAAAAGAACTTACTTCTGCTGTATTGTCTTTATTAAGCCAAGGATATTTTGTATTATAATACATAGACTTCAGTACCTCTGAAGTGCCTGAATAACCTGTTCTTCTATCCTTGGGGTTAGTAGGGCCTTGACTATTGTCTTCGCTATTGTAATCAACGGTTTCGTCTGTAGTATTTTCAGCCATATTTACGTATGAATTATATACGCAAATCTACTAAAATTTACCTAGTATTGGGTAATACTTATTTTTTTGCTGGCGGTGCTATTATTATTGGACTCCCTTCAGAACCTCTCATATTCTTAATAGCTGTTCTTGACCTATCTAAGTCTCCTCTAAAATCATAAGGTGTTGAGTCAATAAAATCTGCCATCCAAGGAGTTATTTCATACCCTCCATATTGAAGATATCTTCCTATGCCAATAGCTTGGTTTGTTTTTGACATACTTAACTTCTCTGACAACATATCTAAAGACTTTTGTCTATTTACCCATTTTTTCTTTTGGTCTATAACTTTAAGCTTATCCATAAGCTCTTTGTTATTTAAAACAGTTCCAACTTGTTCCTTATTAAAGTAGTTTCTTTTATACCCAAATGCTAATTCTGCTGGTATATCTTCTGGCTTTTCTATATTCAATCCACCTTGCTCTCCAAAAGAAGAATGTTTTGCTAAAGCTTGAATATCTAAAAATGCCTTTTCTGCCATTTTCTTTCTTGTAATATTTTCAATATTTTGAGCATCACTTAAAGAAGGGTCATTTATAGGCAAATTATAGTCTGATATTATGCTAGACTTAGCTTTTATAGCGTTATTTTTTACTCTCTTATTAGCGGCCATAGAACCACCAACAAGTTGCATAACACCAGCTGGTTTAGCCATTTTATAAATAACATCTTCTGTAACATCTATTTTATCACCCTCTAAATCAATTTGGTATTTTTTAGCTCCAGTTTCTGTTATCTTCTCAGCCTTAGCGCCTGCTTTAACAATCTTGTCTACATCTGCAAGTTCGTCTTGAGAAGCATCAAAATCAAAGCTCATAGGAGACTTGATATCCATTTTTTGCAATTCAGAAGATGGAAGCTTTGCAATAGAATGCATAGTCTTCAAATAGTCATCTGGTAAATCAAACCCAGAAGCTACCATTCTCTCTCCAAATGCTTTATAATCTTTATATAAAGATGCATTAGCCTTTGACTCATTATAAGTTCCGTATATATTTCCTTTAATAGACTTTATCTTAGATTTTAATTCCTGAAGTCTAGAAGCATTTGCATTAGAATTATTTAATCTGGTTAATTCCATTTGCAATGGTTTTAATTGTTCAAAATCCTCTATAATAGCCCCAGCGTCCTTATCTAATACTTTGTCTAATTCAAACTTAGACTCAAAGTCTTTAAGGTCTTGTCTTGCAATTTCCTCTTGCCTTCTTTTTGCAATAGTAGCTTGCTCTATGCCACGTGCTATACCTTGACCAAACCCAGTAAGGTCAACTCCTTCGGTCATTAAACCCCAATTTATTGCCATATTATTATTTTATATACTATTTACCTTTAAATAAAGATTTAAATCCACCAGCTTGACCAGCAGCGCCTATTAATGAACCTGCTACACTTCCAATACCAGATAGTACTCCAGTTTTTGCTTTATTAATACTAGCCTCTCTTCCTAAATTATAATTCATTAATTGTTCTGTCTTATATTGGTCTAATGCCATTTTTTGGCCTCCAAATTGAAGCCCAGTTTGGATACCAGCCAACATATTCTGTTGCTTTGTAGCAGCATTTTGAGCAGCTAATTTTAATGCAAAATCAGAAGAACTTGTAGCCAAGCCAGAAATACCAGCTAATGCAGAACGTCTGCTGCCTAATGCTCCAATAGCAGCACCCATACCTCTGCCTTGCTCTTGTATAGCCATTTGCTTAGATGCAGCATCCATACCTTGATTAGCCATCATTTGAGATTGCTGATATGCTATTTGAGATTCTGGAGACATTTGCATAGATTGAATGTCACTTAAGGCTCTTTTTTGTCCAGCTTTAGCGTCTTCTAACTCTTGTTTACTTTTATCTAGTACATTTTTACCAAAACCTAATGCAGCAGATTTTAAAAGAGTTGGAGCGGCTTTTTTCAAAAGACCTCCAAGAACTGCTTTGCCAGCTGCTGCTTTACCAGCACCAACTACTCCAGCTACTAAAGGCATTAAAAACGGTATAGGCATATTATCTATTATTTAAAGGTTGTTGTATTCCTAATTCTACGTAGTACAAATCTACTAAACTTTGCGGATTTACTGGCTTTAAGTTTACTTCTAACCAGCTACCCTTTAAAGGTCTTCCATTTAACAGACCTCCTGGGCTTAACATATCTCTCTTGAATGCAGCGTGAT
>Ga0315899_10010280_pt1 | contig 10024 bp, 7 predicted proteins | sample LakEriMetagenome_2_FD_203518 | JGI IMG/M metagenome (GOLD analysis project Ga0315899, IMG submission 203518) | Freshwater fungal communities from buoy surface, Lake Erie, Ohio, United States - Buoy 4 MA112 | ecosystem: Environmental > Aquatic > Freshwater > Lake | place: USA: Lake Erie, Ohio...
CGTGTTATGTGTTTGTGTGTGTGTGTGTGTGTGTGTGTGTGTGTGTGTGTGTGTGTGTGTGTGTGTGTGTGTGTGTGTGTGTGTGTGTGTGTGTGTGTGTGTGTGTGTGTGTGTGTGGGAAAGCTGGACGACAGTGCTCGCTTGGCTCTCATGATGCCCCTCCACCAACAATACGCCAAGAAGCTCCCTAGTCTTTCCTTAAACCCTAACTAACCCTAAGTAAAACGGTGCCTACCGACAGTGATGATGCCCTTGCACCTAGCAATACCAACCAGCTCCATCCTATTTGCGGTGCACCACCTCAATGTCGGCGGCATCATCCCTCTCTCGGTGCCGTTTCTCCCTGCCTCCTTCTCCCTGCCTCCTTCTCCCTGCCTCCGCCCGTCCCTCCCTCCCTCCTGCCCCCCCTGAGTAGTGTAGATACGTATAAAAACAATGTCATTTCACATATTTATGATATAAAAAGGCACTCTAACGAGTGCCACCCTTTTTTCTACTTGACGCGAGAGGCTTACGAATACTTAAGGTACTCTCCCCTTTGCCGACATCGTTTTTATACATTTCTGATATATTAATGAATCGACCCATTCCACAACCCACCCATCCACCCATTCCTGAACCCTACATTCCCCTCTTTCTTGTGCTGTCCAAAGAGTCTTTGCGTTCACGGGTTCAGGTGTGTGCGTGTGCGCGTGTACGCATGTGGGCGTGTGCACACGTTTGCGCGTCAAGGAAACCTGGTGCTTGCAATTGCTATCCTCTAGACTAACCAAACTAAGCTACACGGAACTAAACCAGGTGCTTGGATTTGCATGGGCTATCATCTACACACATTCGCGAAACCTACTCGTCACCATCCTCATCCACGGTCCCTTTCTAACGCTCCTTTTGTGACACCTTTTTGTGACACCTTTTTGTGAGACCCTTTGCCCCTGGTCGCATGACTCCTGTGTGCGCCCGTCCTGTGGTCACCTCCTGTGGTCACCCCCCCTGCCTTCTCTCTCTCTCTCTTTCTCTCTCTCTCTCTCTCTTTGTCGCGCGCTCTCTCTCTTTCCCTCCTTCTCGCATGCTGCCTCCACACACACACACACACTCTTGCTCGCTCGCTTCCTCTCTCTTTCCTTTCCTACCTCCCTCCCTCCCTCCCTCCCTCGCCCAAACACTCTCACGCTATTTGACTCCAACGCTATTTGCATACTTGAACCCGAAATGACACAGCCCTGAAAACCGCGGACACGTGTGTGTGTGTGTGTGTGTGTGTGTGTGTGACCGCTACTTGGATGCTGACTCACATGCTACATGCCCGCTACATACATGCTGACTGACTTGACTGGCTGCATGCTTCGCGTGCGCAGCGCTGTGGAATTCGAGGGTATTCCTTGGGTCCTTCAACTCTTTCGTTGCTCCGTGGAGCATACTGGGGCCGCTCCCTGCTAGTGTGGGGCCGCTCTTTGCGAGTGTGTGTGCGAGTGTGTGTGCGAGTGTCTCTTGGCTGCCGCTTTGAGCTTGGCATGCCCTTTTTCTTCGGCTAGGTCAGATGTGCGGGAGAGTGAAGCGAGGCCGGACGCGATAAAGCGTGTGGCAAAGAGTGCGGGATCAAACACGTTGGGGGCCTCCAACGTCAGTTTCCCCCGCCAGATTTTTTCAGATTTTTTTTGGTATTCAAGGTGGGTCTGTGGCGTAAAGGTGTGGGGCGTAAAGTCAGGACGACTGCCTTGATTGGGTCATTCATTCAGAGGTTTAAAGGCTTTTTTCACTGTCTTCTTGGGACCGTCAGAGGGCGCCGCCTTGCTCAGGGGGAATGCTTATTCTTCAAGACTCTAGTTTTTAAAGGTTGTGCCTGGGTTTGGGCTTTCGTGATTTTGATGGACAAATTCATTCAATATGAGGGGGACTTGGGAGGTCAGACTGATTCCAGCACAAAACACAACCCCGGGTACCCTTTGCAACCCCGGTCTCAGCATTTTTTCGAAACCCCGGAGGGATTTAGACCTAAATCCTAGACCCTAAACCCTAAACCCTAAACCCTAGACCCTAAACCTTACCGGCGGTCTAAACGCCTCACGTGGAGCTTGACGCGCGCACCTACAGAGGGCGCCGTCTGCTCCATAGACCTGCGCAGGGCTTCCTTTTCTCCTGCTCGTCCTCGTCCCCCGCTGGCGGGCGCCTGCGGTGCTTCCCCCCCTCCGTTATGGAGGTGTGGGGCCCGAGGGGTTGCTCTCCCTTTTCCGCTGGCGCGGCAAAATTAATTCCGAGTTTTGCTTGTTTTTGAAGATTCGGAGAGAGACTGGAGAGATGGTGGGGCTGCGACCGTCAGAGGGATGCTTGTTTTTGAAGGTTGTGCCTGTTGCGGCACATGACTCTGTACCTCCGGAGGTACCTGTCTCTGTGCAGGTCTAACCCCCTGCACCCAAAGCAGAGCGTCGAGTTCTGGCAGCCAGGGCGCAACGAGGGCGGAGGGCCCTGGGGCGTAATCCAAAATGAGGCGTTGGTGTATCGCGAATCTTGAGAAATATGCAACAACTCTGAATAAAAACAAGACAAAACCAAGGGCGACCGAATCTGGAGAAAGCCGCCACGCCGCGGAGTGCATACGCCAGCCAGAGCCGCGTGATATGCATCAAAGCGGCCCCGCCACGCACAAATACACACGTTCATACACAAGCACAACACACGAGTCTTCAAAGTGCCCCAGCCCCTCTGTTTCCCCACCCCCTAGTTTTCCCCACCCCGTCGTCCCAAGCGAAAAAGGTGGCGAGCGCCGCGACGCGAAGCATCGAGCCGCTCGCTCGGATGAAAAGTCAGAAAAACGCGGCGTCCAACCCCTAAGGGGCTGGAGGGGAGGGCTGCCTCCTGACCAGGGGGAGGGCTGCCTCCTGACCAGGCTCACTGCCCCGAAAACAGGCTCGTGAACAATCCGGGAAACACAACGGTTCCTGCCCAGCATGCGAGCACACGTAAGCAGAGCACGCGTAAACAGAGCACACGTAAGCAGAGCACGCGTAAACCCTTGCGTTGGCCCTCCATTGCACCTCGCACACACATTTGGTGGCCCGGCATTGCCCCGCGAGTGGCGGGGATTCCTCGACAACACACAAACAAGCCTATCGAGGTTTCTGTCTAAGTGCTCATTCACAAAATCCTCCAACGTCATAATTATTATTATCACAAAAAAGATGCCGGCGCGCCACGCCGGCATACTAAAAGTATGGCGGCGCTCCACGCCGCGCCGGTATACAAATCATGTCACAAGTATGTCACAAGTATGTCACAAGTATGTCACAAGTATGTCAAAAGTATGTCACAAGTATGTCAGAAGTATGTCAGAAGTATGTCACAAGTATGTCAAAAGTATGTCAAAAGTATGTCACAAGCATGTCACAAGTGCGTCACAAGTATGTCAAAAGTATGTCAAAAGTATGTAAAAAGTATGTCAAAAGTATGGCGGCGCTGCGCGCCGCCATCCTATAACACGCGCCGGCATACTTTTTTTATTCCGAGTTCTGCTTGTTTTTGAAGATTCGACTCCTGGCACACACGTTGACCCTCACACGTTGTCCCTCACACAACGCCAGGGGAGACGGCATCCTTAAAGATGCGAGGACGTCATCGAGGGGCTCCAGGGCATTATTGACCTCAAACTAGACCCTCGCCACCGTTTTTGCTTGGACGAGGGGGTGGGGAAACTAGGGGTTGGGGCATTTTGAAGACTCTTACCTCAAACTAGACCCTCGCCAAACCTAATTTAGCATATCTTTGGCCTTTAACAGATTCAAGTACGTTACCGATAACGAGGCCAAGCCACAGCAGCTGAAGGGCTTTCCACAGCTGCGGGTTCTCCTCCTTCCACTGTTTGACCTCAGGCTTGTAGAAGTCCTGCTTCATGCTCCTGTCGAAGTCCTGTGTGAGGTGTATGCATTTTGCGTATCAAGACATACCCGAACTTCTTTGCAGGGTTGGCTAAAGTCGAATCCTAAGAAACAAGCAACAACGCTGAATGTTAGGCGCCTTATCCTCGACCGACCTCTTGTTGCCGGACTTTGACAGCAGCCAGCCACTTTTCGCGCGATTCTGATCCCGCCGGGGCATCTTTCCCCTCCTTCATCAACCTCCTGTACTCCTGTTGCGAGGCACATACCACCAGTTAGTCAGAGGCTGGGCCTGGGTCAGACTCAGCTTCGCCGAGTCTTCAAAATGCCCCAACCCTGTTTCCCACCCCCTCGTCCAAGCAAAAACGGTGGCGAGCGCCGACGCTTCTCGCGTCTCGGCGCTCGTTTGGATGAAAGGTCAGAAAGACGCGGCGGGCCGGCGTCTTCAAATTTCCCCACCCCCTCGTTTGAGCTAACGAGCGCCGAGACGTTTGGGCGCTTTGGTGTGGTGCATAAACAACCCACGGACGCGCGGTGCACCTCGTCGCTGATGCTCATGCGCGGTGCCGCGAGCGCACGCCTCCTGCCTCTGCAAACACATGGTAGTTTAGGGTCAAGGTTTAGGGTTAACACATGGTGGTCCTGGCACTGTCGCGCGTGTATCGGGAGGAAAAACAATTACTAGGAGCCACACTCGAAAGACAAGGCGCAAAGACAGCACGGCACCGCGCATCAGCACCTGAGACCGGGAGCTTGAGGCGTCTTGGTCCGCTGCACCTGTCACGCCAAGGACACGTGCAAACGGGTTGGTCCGCACAAACGTCAGCGCAACCCGAAAGATGCACGCCAAGGACACGTGCAAACGGGTTGGTCCGCACAAACGTCACGCGCAACCCGAAAGATCAACGCACCAGCGCAGAAGCAGGATTGGAAAAGGCCGCAGCACTCTGCATTATGGCGATAACGAGGAGCACAAGACAGTGTGCGCTTTGCAGCATTGCTCTGTGCGAGAGGAGTTCGTGACGGGGTTGCTGAGTCACAGACTCGAAGAAGGGACAGGTCGCCTCCAAGCGCCATAGCAAGGGGCGGGTGGCGGGTGTGGAAGAGAGCATAGTCGCTTTTTCTCGTCTGCAGGGGTGGGTGAATTGCTGTTGAACCCTAGCCTAGGGCTGGGGGGGTGCTGCGCCCTCACGTCAACGTATCCCAGAACCAAGAAATCGTGAAAGCCCACCGTTAATGGTGGGCACATTTCGCAAGGGCGCTCATGCAAGGGCGCTCATGCTACTGTTCACAGCCGTCCTGGCGCCGGTCAGTGCCCTCCTTTGCAGCACAATGTCTTCTCTCATTCCACCCCTCTACCCCTTCTGTTGTTTTGCACGTTGAGAGCAAACTTTAGAGACGAGGGCTACCTCAGTCTCTCTTGACTCTCGCTCTGATATGCCTCTGCCTCGAGCGCTGCAATGTGCTCGGGCTTGCGTAACGGCCATGTTTGCCGCGTGCAGGTGCTGGAGGGAGCGCAGCCATCAGAGCCAGCCGATATGCAGGCGCGGGCACGTGCGTCTGCACAGGCTGAGGCCATGGCCCAAGCTCGGACACAGTTGCTCAAATGGGCTCAGCAGAGCCCAGCAGAAGGCCAGAACAGCTCCATCAAGGTGTGTGCCAACCCAAAGCGGGTTGTCGCACTCCTCGGCCGACTAGCCTGCCGCATCACGCGTTAGCCCGCCTCGACAATCGAAGAACTGTGTTGCCTGCTACCTTTGATATACATACAAAATTCTGCATATTTAGAAACAAGCAACAACTCTGGATGCTGCCTCGCCGTGACGGCGGTTCTGGCTTGCAGCATTCAGAGTGGTTGCTTGTTTCTCAAGATTCAGTATAGAGCGTGCGGAGTTGACCGACGGACGTTAGCTAGTTCACGCTCGCATGAGCGAGAGCGAGAGCGTGAGCGTGAGCATGAGCGTGAGCGTGAGCGTGAGCGTTGGGTAGTGAGTGCTCGGGGGGAGCGAACTCGTCTTGCCAGCGCTCACGTGGTTGTAACACGTGAGAGCTCACGTGGTTATGTGGTTTCAAGTCACAAGACACGTGTCTTATGTCTTTGTCTTGGGTATTTGTGTTCCTGCGCAGCTCCAGGCAAGTGTGCGCGGACGGGGGGCATCTGCGGAGGCGAGAGGAACGCAACAAGGGGCGACAGGTAGCAGCTTGAACGTGGACGGCTTCTCGTCCCACGCCTCGGCCAGCAGCACGCACACAAACAAGGTTGTAGCACCGGAGGCACGTGCGCGCAATGACCAAGGGTCCCCACAGACAGCGAGCCGCGCCACAGAGCGCGCCACAGAGGCGTCTTCCTTTCCGCGTCAAGGTGCGCACGATAACGGGAACGCGAAGCAGGAGCCCAAGGCAGCACCGCAGACGGCAGCACCGCAGACGGCTGCAGCACAAGCGGCAGCACCTCGAGCGGCAGCACTGCAAGCGGCTGCACCACAAGCGGCTGCACCGGAAACGGCTGCACAGCAAGCTCCACCAGCTCCTGTTGCAATAGCCGCTGCTGTAGTGCCTGCACCCGGCATAAGCGCCACAGGATCCACCTCCTCCTCCATGTCTGCCGCCGCGACTGTTTCCGGCGCCAGCGCCGCCTCTGCGCTTTCAGCGTCCGTCTCTCCCTCTTCCGCGCCCCCAGCACCTGGGCCAGCTGCCGTGGGGGCGCGGCCTTCCCCACCTCCAATGGTTGTGCTCTCGAGGTCGGGTGAGCACACGGCATCAAGAGTGCTGGAGGGCAAGGTCGCCGCGCCACGCAAGGACGAGTCAGGGGTTAAGAGCGATACTAGGCAGGGTACAGACGAGGGCGACAGTAACCACGCGACTGACCCCAAGCCGCAAGCACGCCCTGAGGTTGCCCGCCCTGATGTTGCCACCTTCATACCTGTGGGCCGAGAGGAAGAAACTGGCCGCGGCAGCTCGCCCACGCCCGTGCGGAAAGGAACGAAACGTGGTGAGGAGGAAGCGCGGTCTGGGGATGGGGACCAGGATGCCGTGCAGATTGCTGAGAAAGAGCTCTTTCCCCCGGAAAAGAAAGTGGCTGGCGCACGCACTGGTACGACACGCCAGGAGCAAACATCTTCCAAGGCTGAGGAGAACGAGGGGCGCACTCGCACTGGCAAGAGGGAGGTGCGGGGTAGGGTAGATGAGGAGGTGGGGATGCGTGGGAGCACGCGCAACGTTGGGAAGCGTGCTAGCAGGCTCGGTGGTGGAGCTGAGCAAGGCGATGCCGGTCATGACATGTCCGCTGAGCATGCCGGTGCGCATGTGGAGGAGGAGAGTCGCGGCACGGCCCGCAACACTCGACGTCGTGCTCCTGGTGCACCAACTTCTGGGCAGAGTGTGGATGGGCGGCCGCCCTCCTTCGAAGGCGGAAAAGAGGGCGTCGTGGATGTGCGAGAAGATGACGGCGACGCTGGAGGCCAAGACACGGACGTAGATGTTGAAGCTGCTGACTCTCCTCTTCGGAGGCCTGTGCGCGGGAGGCGCGGGCATGCCTTGAGACATTCTTCGAGAGCGGGCACGCAAAGTGCGGATGAGGATAAGGAAAGTGAGAAAAAGCAGTCGAGGTCCGACATGGAGGAGGAGGCAGCGGGCGCGCGGCAGTCAGGACAGCCAAGTTACGAACCTCGACCCTATGTTCGTGAACAGTCAGGACGGCCGAGCAGGCCAGCATCAGTCACGGCAGAGAAGGATGTAGAGGAGGGTGTAGAGGAGTCTGATGCCGAGCGGATGGACTCTCGTCGAAACAGCATGCGTCCAGAGGAGCATATGTACGGGGAGCAGCGGAGCCCACAGAACGCGCGAGATGTTGCTCGTGGCGGCGAAGCGCCGAGGGGGGAGAAGCGCAGAGAAAGCACGGGGCGCGCACGTCAAGCGCCAATGCCGCTGGACAACAGAGGGCGAAATGCGCCAGATCTGCCTGATGCGCAAGAGCGGGAAAGCGTCAACGACCGCGAGGCAGCCGAGGGCGACGAGGATAGCCACCAGGATGCGCCGATGGATGCCGCGGGCCCGGCACGCGGATCGCGGTCCTCTGGGACGCGCAGTGAGGCCAGCCCACTTGGACGCAAGGCTCCGGGGCAAGGGCGTGGTGTCCGCGCGCTCCCCGGTCAGCCCAAGGCCTGGGCAAAGGATGGCATTTATTTGGGTAGCCCGGATGGCTTGCCCCCTCAGGATCCTGTGCAGGATGACACTGAGACACAAGCTTATGTTTCGGATGACGAGCCTCTCAACCAAGAGGAAGGAACGCAGAAGCGTGGGGGCGCCGCATCATTCCCGGGGCACGACACTGCTGCGCGCTCTGGCGCGTACCTGTCGAATCCGAATAGGCGGGGTGAACAAGGGAAACAGGGCCAGGCTCAACGGGGCCAGTTTGACCCCAATTTTCGGGGCAAGCAGGGGCAGACTCAACAGGGCCAGTTTGCGCACTCGTTTGGTTCTTCCGCGCAGTCGCGTGGTGGTGTAGCTGGTGCCGATGAGGGTTCTGCCGACGGTATGGGTGCTGGGGGTGAGAGGGAAAAGAGGGGAAGGGCGGCTGGGAGGGCTGGCGGACAGGAGCGGGGCAGAGGCGCAGACATTGGGGCGATTCTTGCAGACATGGGTCTGGACGCGGCAACGTTCAACATGTGCACCTGTTGCGCCCATCCGCAGGGCGCTGCTGGCAATTCTGCTGCCTGCTGCTCCAAGGTCCGTGCCCTTGTTCTGCGTGTGATTTCTTGAAAATATATAAGAAACGCTGAAGTCATCTAAATCCCGAGAATCTTTTAAAAACCACGGGCACACTGAATGTGACACCAAACAAAACATACAAATTCCTAAATTTGAAAAAGAAATCAATTGGGTTTTGTTACATTCAGTATTTTTTTATTGGTTTGAATCATCCTTTGAAGACATTGGTTTGAAGTTTCTTTCAATTTTTCTTTTAATAACAATCAGTATTTTTTTATTTGTTTTACATTCGGTGTTCTCCTGATGTTTTGAAAAGATTCACTTGTCGCATTCGTGTATGAACGCGTGAGAGAACATTGCGGCGCGACAGACAGCCGCCCCACTCCAGCGATCTTAAAGTTCGGCGGCGGCGAATCCTGAAGGACTCTGGCCCTAGCGCACAGTTGAATCTTGAAGAAGAGCAAGGAGGTGTAGTGGAAAGTTGTGCAGAGCGGGCATAACTTGCGTGAGGTGTGACATGAAGAATCGTGTCACGAGTGCAGGTGGACAAGGACAAAAAACGGGCAAGGACAGAGTGCCAGGCCATTCTGCAGCAGGTAGCTGTCCGGCGCTCGGCTGCAGCGGGTGTTGGCGATGAGGTGGCGCGCGGAGGCCGTGGACCAGAGACGCATCCGGGCAGGTGTGTCAATGTCGACGTGTCAAAAACCAGTGTTTTGCTCGCTGCTTTACTTATTTTGTGTTCGCTGCGTTACTCGTTGTGTGTTTGCGGGGGTGTAGTGTAGTGAAGTCTGTGGTTCGTTGCACGCTGTGAGGTGCTGTCGGCGCAGCCGGGGCGCACGGCACGACATCCGGTCCACCCCTCTTTACCCTCGAGCTTGCTGTGTGCGATGTGCCGGCAGGTCGTGGCAGCTGTTTCCCATGTCAGTTGCGTCGAGTCTGTTGACGTTCCTCGTGGCCATAGTGTCAATCTGTCTCCTCGCCCGCCGTCTCGGGTAGCTGCACAACTCTTTGCGCCCCGCCACTCACGCCAGCGCCACCAACTCCAACCCTGCTCTCGCGCCTTCATGGTACTTCGCGCTTGGAGTGGATCGTGGCTTCATCGTTTCTGCCAGCCTCCCCGCCCCCCCAACTAACTTGTTTTTTCTTTGACGTCTGTGTGCAGGGTGTGCAGAGGGCGCAACAACGGCCGCAAGTACGGGCATTACAGAATGACCTCCACAGAAGGAGGCAACAGAACATGAGTTGGATAAAAATGCCTGGGCCAACAGCGTCTTCAAAAAGCGCACCCCCTACGGTCCCCACCCCTTCGTCTGCCCTCGCCCCCTTATATAATTTCACTGTGAGGGGTTTAGACCGAAGGTCTAGCGCTAACGTAGGTCTAAACCCCTCAGAGTGAAATTATATATGCTGAAGTACATTGTCAAAAAGAGCGAGTAAAAGGGTCC
>Ga0315899_10010281_pt1 | contig 10023 bp, 10 predicted proteins | sample LakEriMetagenome_2_FD_203518 | JGI IMG/M metagenome (GOLD analysis project Ga0315899, IMG submission 203518) | Freshwater fungal communities from buoy surface, Lake Erie, Ohio, United States - Buoy 4 MA112 | ecosystem: Environmental > Aquatic > Freshwater > Lake | place: USA: Lake Erie, Ohio...
ATAAGACTCTATGGGGGGTGTCACACACACACACACACACACACACACACACACACACACACACACACACACACGCAGGCGCTATGGGCGTCAATCACATCATCTCTGGCGATGCTTATGGCATGGTCGGGAAGCTCTCCTTCGCCACAAGGCAGACACATCGCCGTGACTGGTGCCATGCTTTTTTGTTGACTATATATTGTTTTGTCGTATCGACCGTAGGCGTAGTCCTTTGACCTCTCGATCCTTCTGTGATTGTGTGTGCGTGCATGTGTGCATCTGAGCATGTGTGTGTGTGTGTGTGTGTGTCTGTGTGTCTGTGTGTGTCTGTGTGTGTCTGTGTGTCTGTGTGTCTGTGTGTCTGTGTGTGTGGTGTACGCAGTCACGACACAGCTGCTCTTTGTATTTTTCATCGGCGCGTCAGGCGAGGCCGCAATATGCATGGTCGTCCAGGATCGAAAGCGAAAAGCTACCAGCGGCTTTTCGCCTCGTCCGGCCTCCCTTCCTGACTGGGTCACGGTATGCGATAGTGTGTGTGGGAACATAGAAGGCACTAGAAAAGGAGATCTTGGTGCCTTGTGGCGAAGGAGCGCTGCCCGACCACGGCATCAGCATTGCACACGCGCACACTGTGCACACGCGCACACCGTGCATACGCGCTCTGCGTGTGTGTAATTCCAGCAGGGTTAATCGCTTGCTGATTCTCTCTCTCTCTCTCTCTCTCTCTCTCTCTCTCTCTCTCTTCTTCTCTCACTTCTCTCCCTCTTAATTTCCCTCTCTCTGCACCGTGTACCCTTTACCGTTAGGCGCTATGAGCACCGCCACCACTCTTCGTCGGCCTTTCCTCGAGCACTCAAAGCCCACATTATATATATTCATCGATAACCACCAGCAGCAGCGAGAGCCGCATGCAACAGACAAGGGGGAGGAGGCGGGGCGGATGATCCGTACAGGTGTCTGTGCATGTGTGTATTTGGAAGGATGTAGGGACAGATGCTTAGGTACAAGTACGCTCACACAGAGCGTGGCCCTTTTCACGCCCACACATGCGGCATACGTCGACACAGGTGCAGGTGCAGGTGCACTACGCATTTTCTGCATTCAAGATTTAGATTTTCAGTCGATAGCAATCACGAAAAGCCTCACCTGCCTCCCTCAATGTGAATAAATTGGTACATGGTACCAACTGGGGAATTCGAGTGCACCATGTCACATGCGTTAGGTCACGTTTCAGCCTCCCTTCGTGCGTGCTTTTGCAACGCACATGTGCGCAATCGTTTGCGTCGCGCCGGCCCCCCAAGCACTGGCGCACGAATTTTGATGACACTTTATTACGAGAAACAAAACTCAACGCGACTGTCATGGAAATAGTCTAAAGAACAGTGGATAAAGAGTACAAAACACTGAAGGGGGGGAGCGAAAAGGCGGCCCAGGACATCATACAAGGTTACATACGACAAATAGGGAGGGATGTGAGGATGAAGAAAATTCCTGGGCTCTAGATCCCTCGCGAGGGACAGAGGGAAGCGGATGAGAGAAGGCAAGAGGGAAAGAGTTCAGCCTGTAGAGAGAATACACCGCCGGTCTTCTGATTAGCTACATGATGAAACATATCTCGTATGGTCAAGTCCGCCAACGAGCTTACTGGTTGTACCAACTGCCAGCCACCACGCACGCGAACACACACCAAACACTGTCAGAAAGCACAAACAACCAACTTGTACTGAAAACAAGCACACAAGAGAAACGCAAGCGCTCGCGTTTGCATTCCAGGTGCTGCGCTCGCGCTGTGTGCGCGTACATGCTTCCATCACGGCAGGGCAAGCATGCTGTGCAGCAGGGGAAACGTACGAGGTTCCTCGGAGAACTTTTTGTGCGTCTGTACTCAGCTTATACACAAAGTGGTCACTGGAACCCGTGTAGATTGTCACTGACTTGTCTGCATTGGCGACACATCTATTTCCCAGAGTCACAAGCAAACACCATTACGTTAGCTTGTCCAGCAGGCGACGAGTTGCAGGGCGAATGCCGGCATCCTGCGGCACCCAGGAAAAAAGGTGTACAGGCTCTGCCAGTGTTTTCACCGAGAAGTACCTGGAAGCAAAGATGAGGAGACCAAGATGCAGAACACGGGTTTACAAAAGATGACATACCGAGGTGGAGACTTGATACGCTTGCCAGTCATGTACTTGAATTTCACCACGCCGTCGAGCCCGAGACCGTAGACAAACTTGTTGGCTGACGTTGTCACCAGAAGACCATTTGAGACGCATGGCGAGGTTGCCCCCCAGCCAGTGCCTCCTCCAGAGCCACACCACGCTCCAGATGACCATTCCAGGAAGACGGGCGTGTCAACGCTCGCGTAAGCGGTGCACCTGTTCATCAATGTAGCGTCGTCAAATGCGCTGCAGTACGAGGAGGTAGCAGGGACCGAGAAACTATTTGAGCCGGGAAGCTGCGTCAGTGCCAGAGTCCGTGTGCTTCCCACATAATTCGAAACTGCGCCAATTACTTGGATTTCGTAGTGCGATGCCTTTCGGATCCATTTCGCGCAGTTGGCAGTGTCTTGGCAGGTTCCCGCTTCCGTGTCTCCGACAGGAGTGCAGTGGGCAGGATCGCCGCAATAGTCCAGGTTCCACACGACGTTCGCCTCTCCCGACGTTTTATCATAAGCTGAGATCGTCCCCTTGAGCCCCGTGCCAGGACCGTCGGTAATCACGAGAACTGCGCCAACGTAGTTGGTATCTGCGCGTGTTGTAGACTCGTCGGCGAGCTTTACCTTTCCAGCTTTGTTCGAGTAGGTTGTCGGGACCAATTTGTACCCAAAGTACGGTTTCGGGGACACAGAAAAGTCGGTCCTGTCTGCGACAAGCCCCTGTCTAAAGACCCCACCACCGCCCGTGAATCTGTACAAATCATTGGCGGCCACGGCGTAGGGCAGGGTTGGGACCGTCGCTGTCAGCGTGGCTCCGGCGTATCCCGTGACAGACGTGAACTCAAAGGCAAGGGTTACAGCATTCGCTGCATGAGTCGCCCTTGTTGTGCCATGCATGCCACGCTCGACAGTGATTAGCTTGTTGTTGGCATTGTCAGCGTCGATTGCGAGGACTTTGACCAACTCCGAGTTGACCTTGATAAAAGAGCCCACCCCGATTTTGAAGGCACTCGCCGTTTCTGTCAATGTCCACACCGTTTGTGAAGTGGTCGTGACCTCTGCGGAGAGAGAACCTGCTGTTGCCCGACGGATGGTGACTCCCATGCCCTTGTAGAAGTCATTCGACGGGGACGATTGTGCATCTAGCACCAGAGTGGTTGCTGATCCACCTGTGGCCTTTCCCGAAAAACTGGGGTACTTGATACTTTCGGCTGCCGGAATCACGACCGTGGTGTCCTCGCCCGGCTCCACCCTTGGCCCAATACGAAATTTGGAGGTATGGTCAGGAATGACCGTAAGGAAGTCCACGTCACAGCGGAAGTTAGTTCCGCTGCCATAGTACTTGACGCATGTAGTTGTTTGGCCCGCGCCTGTACCTTCGTAAATCTGGATAAAGTAGCCATTCAGCATGTTTGCCGTGTTTACGATGATCCCCGCAGCAACGGTTGCCAACCTCACTAAAGTGTGACTGCAACCGTTGCCGGCAGCGCAATCGAAGGTGCCGTCTGCGAAGGGCACGGTCAGTTTCAGGGTTGCGGTAGGAGTTGCAAACGTGTATGTTGCCGTGAACTTGGGGATAATCGCAGGGGATACAGTGTACGTAGTGGTGGCGTCCGGGACAGTGTCCACGTACGTGATTGTCGCAACTCGCGTGCTGTCGACGTAGTCCACAATCGTCGCGGTCTGCCCGGCTCCCTTCCCGGAGACGAAAGTAATTGTGGAACCCAGGCATGCATCATTAGCGCCGCACTTGCCAGCGGCATTGTCTTGCAGCTTGACGCTCGTGACCGAACACCCCGCCGCGCAATCCAAGGTCCCAGAGGCTCCTGCAAACGCAATCTGTCCCGATGGGAGAGTCGTGCTCAGTGGGTACAAGGCTTTTGCAGCGCCTGTGCCCGCCGTGACAAGTCCCGGCAGCACGAGTTCCACGATTTCACCAGGTACCATGCGGTCACTTGTTTGAAATTTCAACACGATTGCTGTATCCTGCTCTGAGGCGTCGGTGAAATCGGTGTCGTGAGTGGCATAGGTAGGCGCATATATCACGTCGAAAAAGTCGATGGCAGAGAACTGGCCCACTCGCAGAACGCCCGTGCCGATCCTGAACGTGGCCCGGTAGCCAGTGTAATGGCCGTCAGCACTACTGGGAACTGCGCCTTCTGGGTAGTAGCGTGGCGCAGCACTGGAGGTTGTGGCCTGGAGCACGATGGAAGAACCATCAAGGGCATTGTTGTCCCCCGTTGACACACTCAGACGGGAGGTGGCATAAGAGGCGTAATTCTTATTGCCGACCACAACGGTAGCTGCTTTGCATACTCCTCCCGTACCACCCGTGTTATACTTCCACAAGAGCTGGCCGTCCGCCTGTATCGCAAAAATCTTGCCATCAACCGTCGCCACATACACTTCGCCGTTGGGGCCCTCGGCCGGCTGCGACTCGATGCTCGAAGTCACAGAGTACGTCCAGCGGACGGTGCCATCCATCTTGAGGCACACGACCTGCCCGTACTCTTCATCATTCTCGCGAGTGCCAAACACGATTGACACATCCTGAATGAGCGGAGTCCCCGCGATTTCCTGGCCGGTAGTAGCTTTGAAGATCAGAGTTCCAGTGGTCGCATTCAGGCAGTACAAGTAGGTGTCGAGCGAGCCGAAAACAATCCTGCCATCGCGAGTCATGGCCGAGCCTCCCCAGATCTCTCCGTTGGCATGGTACTTCCAGGCAACTGAGCCGTCGAGGTTGAACCTGTAGAACGTGCCGTTGCGATCGCCGATAAAGACACCCGTGTCCGTGACGAGTGGAGACGCGTGAACCGGCATCGGCGTCGTGTATCGCCACCTCGTGATTCCATTGGAGGTGACGGCCCATACGTTGCGGTCGCCGCTGCCAAAGTAGATTGTTCCGTCGCTGCCCATGGCGGGGTTGCCGACGACTGAGCCAACATAGATGCTCCAATACTTTTGGCCACTGGAAGAGAGCTTGGTTAGAGCGCCGCGCAGCGAGGCCACAATGACATCCCCGTTGCTGTCTACCAAAGGTGAGGTAACAAGTTCGCCGTTGGGAATGAGCGTTTTCCAGTCCAGGTGCACGTTCTGCATCCCCGCTCCACTGCCAGACGATCCTAGCCGACGCATACCAGTTGCGAACCTCTCGTCGTAGCAACCCTTCTGGATCGAGTACGTGCTAGTGGAGTCGGTGCCGAGAGAAAAGTCGACAGTGGCCGTGAAGGACGCCACGCCGTTGCACAGCGGATCGCAATTGTCAGAGCCCTGACCAACCTTCATGATGCTGTACGTCGACCCTGTAGTAACAGGGGCTGCGCATGCGAGATTGGCCGGGTTTCCCGTACAATCGCTCTTGAGAATACAAGGCGACCCCAGGTTTGCCTTGCAGTTGGGCTCGCGCACTGGATCATGCCAGTTATGCTGGCACGCTTTCTTGTCGTGATCCAATAATGACGCTACGTCTGCCACGTCGCCTGCCGTGTTTGTGCAAACTCCGAACAGTCCCGTTACCAAGATCTGTCGACTCCTGCACACCGTGAGCACACGTCAGTTCAAAAGTAGAGGAAACGGCCGCAAGCGCGTCGCAGCCTTGCAAAGCTCGTGCGAGGCAGAGCGAAGGGACACGCATTCAGCACGCGCGCGCGTGTTGGGTGCTCAGAACTTACGCGTCAGGCCCTGCCCGGATAAGACCGACGCCACCGGCACCGGTACCGCCCGTAATATAGATGTTGAAGCCCTTCATCGAGCCTTTGCAGTCGGCAGCTTCGCGGTAGTCGGTCATGCGAGGCATCGTGAGGCGGCTGGCGCAAATGGCGATGTTGGCAGCGCCGGCCACGATCGCACGCCCCCCGCCATCTGTGGCTGGCAGCGTGAGCATCAACGTCGAGGCCGCAATCGTATCACCGGGACTTTCGTTTTCTACCGAGTTCTCCGTGAATGACACACCAGCCAACGTCCCCGAGCTTTCGAGTCCCTGGCACTGTGAGTGCGACTGTCCGCAGTACTTGGTGATGACAGAAGAGGCACCCGCTCCTGTGCCGCCCGTGATCTGGATCTTTGAGCCCACGTAGAAGCGATCGTCGACCGACGCCGTGGACGCAAGCCTGCCAGGCTCCAGCGCACAGCCACGGTTCAGCGCGAGGACGCGCAATATTCGCGCGCACAGAGGAGCGTGCGCGGCCGGCGGCGTGCGGCGTGGACGACTGGCGGGGTCCACCGCCCGCCGCGGCCTGGGCGCGCAGCGGCGCGGTTGCGCCACCAGCGGGGCAGAAAGCCGCACCTGATCTGCGCCTTTGTCGACGCCGCGGCTCCAGCCTGCAGGGTACCAGTCTCCGGCATGTTGCACAGCTTCTCCCCGCTCCCCGCGCCCGCGCAGGCGCCGAGGAGCAGCACGGCCAGGCCGCGACGGCACGCAGACGTTGACATCACGCGCGCTCGACCCTCGGCCGACAGACCGCGGCGGCGGCGATCGACCGCGTGCGAATCCTGCAGGCAGTCGCGTTTCAGCACCGGCGCATAGCGCTGCTCTCGCCCCCTCCCGCTCTCCACTCCCACACGCCCCGGTGCCCGATCCGCAAAATGACTAACTGCCCAAAGATAAGGTCCGTGGTAGGCTTTGCGCCTTGGGTACGCTTTATCACCACGTGTGGGTGCAGGCATATTTTTGTGTACCATAATGAAAAGCTCAACAAATATTAACAATAGTAATTTTCCCACGAACTTTTTAACCACCCCTCTATTTTGCGTGATCAGTACCCCCTTTCGTGAAAAATGGGTAACTGCCGACATTCAGGGCCGTGACCTGAAAAGAACATGGTTGAACAGCGCGAGTGTTTTAGGCTGTTTTCGGCGCGCGCCAGGTTGCCGCGGCGCCAGGAAAGCGCCCGGAGACGACACCAGACCCCCGACCGCAGTTTTTGGGACCCTTTCGAACAAGACTGCCGCCTAGGATTTGGCCGGCGCCTCATCTTCCCTGTTTCCGCTAATATTCCAGACGGTATGGAATCTCTTTGTGCGTCGCTATGGAACACTCGTTGTACGTCGTTTATTTTTACTCGGGCGCCATCAGCGGGAGTGCGGCTCGGCGGGGATGCAACGGTCAGAATGGTTCATTGTTTCTGAAGATTCGGTCGACGTGCAGTGGGGACCTGGACGACGCAGACGTCGAGGGGCTCGGCAAAGTCAATGAGGCAGTGCGCGACGCGCACCAAGACACGCGCAGGACGACACCGTGGACGAGAGCCTGAGCGAGGCGTCGCGCGTCACGCACTTCATCACCCGTGGTCGGTCACCCCTGCGGGTCAACTGCGCGGTGCGCATCCTGCGCGAGCAGCTCGCAGATCCATCGCAGCGCGCAGCGGCAGGGAGGCATTCTCAGACGCTATGGAACACTTCTGCGCTTATTCTTTTTCTCCTGCGTCGGTCAGCGCGCCGTTTTCCCCGCACGGTCAAGGTTGGTGCTTGTTTCTGAAGATTCGGGCGCCATCTGTGGGAGTGCGTCGGCCAAGGTACGCGCGCTGTCATTCAAAAAAGAATGTGACGTGCATTGCCCATTGACTCGACCACCTACCGTGTCCATCCCTACAGGGGAATCGCTCTTCAAAAACAATGAACAACTCTGACCGTTGCATCCCCGCTACCGAAGGCGCCGTCCTTTATCCGCTAAACTCTTGGATCCGAAGTCGCTAAACTGGGCCGTTATCCTGGTATAAAGCCTCCGACTTATCCTCCTTTATCGCTTCAAGATTCGCAGGAGCGGAGAAGTTTCGGGCCTCTTGGATGGAATATCCCGTATGAATTCACAGCGGGTGACATCACGTCTTCGCTCCACAATTTGCTCACCGGGCGAGACCAAGGAGCATCCGTTATGGAAGTTCTCGTTCCTAACACAATCTTAAGAGTGTGGGTGGGTACTGACATGAAACAATAAAACTTTGGGAGACAGGATGTGTACTTGTCCTGAGACACTGCAAGCGCAAGGTGCAGGGCAAGGTGGACTTGCCCTCCAAGGCTCACTTGTCCTGAGATCCTGCAAGGGAGACAGAAAACATGTTCCGGCTGACTATTCCATCAAGCAGCAGGTCTTAAGGGCCCTCCGGAAGGCCCTTAACCCTTCTACCGCTCTTCCTCTCCCTCCCTACAGGAAGTCCTTGAGCCTCAATATCATGTCGTTGCCAGCGCCCCCACCCCTCTCTTCTATTGCAGCCCCCGCCTCATCCGCCTCCGAAGTTTCTCGAAGTGTGGGCATAGACTTGTGGTTGGGCATCGTGAGCGGTGAGAGCGTACCCATGAGCTGCGCTGCCACTTCCCGCCAATTTTGCGCATCCAGCTCCGCCGCTAAATAGACAGCAGGGTGTAGGGACCACATGGTTTAGGGTTTAGGGAGCAAGGTGGGAAACACAGGGAGAGAGGGCAGTGTAAGCTGCGTGTGTCGCAGGCTGCGTGTGTCGCAGGCTGCGCGATCCGGCTTTAGCGTCTCTATATAACTGGGGAAAAGGGGAAGGGGGCGAGGGAGGGGGCGAGGGAGGGGGCGAGGGAGGGGCGGGAGCGAGAGAGCGCACGCGCTTGGGAGAGAGAGCAAGAGGAACGGAATGAGGAAGGGAGCAAAGGAGAGAAAGTGCGTACCCAAGCTGCGGATGGCAGCGGACATGCATGCGGCGTTCTGCATGATGAGCCAGAGGATGGGCGTGTCGAGCTGCATCAGGAAGCTCTGGCTCCCGAGCCGAGCATGCTGCCCCATGCTAACTGCAGATGATCAAGACGCAGGTCAACAGATGTAAGTAGGCGCCAATAATGTGTGTGTGTGTGTGTGTGTGTGTGCGTGTGTGTGCGCGCGCGCGTGTAGCCATCTATTCCTCTTATCATGCTCGTGGGTGTATCCGACACTGAATCGCTGCGTGGCTAAGGCAAACCTCCACATGTACTCGGCACGAACACGTAGCTCGTCTCTTCTATTAAGGAGGATTTTTTGAATTTGCGTGATTAAAGATAAATAACAATTAAATGCCAATAAATACCACTAAATACATACCACCAGAACAGGGTAGGCACGCACACACTCCGCTCTTTCGTCTCTCACACGCGCACAGACACTCTCATATCCTTCAAAATATTTCCAGTTTCATCATTGTGCTTTCTATAAGCTACCAGATGCCGGGACTCCATGACCCACACACGACCCTCTTTCGTCTCACACACGCGCCCTGCGCCCTGGGCCACAGCCACAACTGCCACCCTAAGCCCTAAGCCCTAAACCACAGCCACACCTGCCAGGTGGCGAGACTCCATCACCCACAACAGCGCCCACGGCTGCAACTTGTGAGCAGGCTCCTTGCTCTCAGCAGCCAAAGCAACAGCGCGCAGCACGTCTGCCAGACCCAGGCGCCGCATCGTGCGGGCACACGCCTCGTCGCTCGCCATTCTCACGAGCGCCATGCATGCCATGTCCACCTCTCGCGGCACCTGTTCAGTTTGTATTGTTTGCGTAGGGTGTGCCATCCCAGAGTCAGCCCACACAGGGAGGGGGAAGGGAGGGGGGAAGGGAGGGGGGAAGGGAGGGGAGGGAGGGAGGGAGGGAGGGAGGGAGGGAGGGAGGGAGGGAGGGAGGGAGGAAGGGAGGAAGGGAGACCCGCCTTTCTCGCGCGCGCTCTCACTTTCACTTTCTCTGTCTATCTCCGTCTGTTTCTCACTTTCTGCCTCCCTCTCCCTCTCCTCTTGTGTGTCATGCCGGGACGCACCTCACGGCATGCCTGCCTCGGCTCGCCCGAGCCCGAGCACCAACTCGATGTCGCATCGCTGCCTGCCTCTCCTGTGCTCGCCGAGTTATGAGCTTCCGCCTCCGCGTCCGCCGGGCGGCTTGAAGC
>Ga0315899_10010285_pt1 | contig 10020 bp, 20 predicted proteins | sample LakEriMetagenome_2_FD_203518 | JGI IMG/M metagenome (GOLD analysis project Ga0315899, IMG submission 203518) | Freshwater fungal communities from buoy surface, Lake Erie, Ohio, United States - Buoy 4 MA112 | ecosystem: Environmental > Aquatic > Freshwater > Lake | place: USA: Lake Erie, Ohio...
TTTGATGAACCTACTCGTAGAGCGTGGGAAGAGTCATTAACTACTGCCAAGCAAGAACTGCAATCTAATGCTAATGCAGTTGATAATGTTATTGCTAAAGTTGAAAGTAAGCAAGCTATTAACGAAGCAGAGCAATCTGTTCTAGTTGTTGCCTTGTCTCGTGAACGTCGCAATGCTCGTGCCTTACTTGAGCAAACTAACGAAGCAACAAGTGCAGAAGAAATTGCTAGGTTAACTGAACAAACTAAAATAGCTGAAGATAGAATTGATAACTATACCAATGCACTTAATAGAGCAGGAAGTGAGACGGCTAGAACGCTTAACGCACGACGTGCGATAATAGACGCTGCTGAAGACGTTATATCTATTCGTGCTAAGGCAAGACAGACTTATGGCAAAACGCTTGAAGCTGCTGATGAAGAAGCAATTACTGATATAGGCAAAGAGCTTGAGGACATTAACAAGCAAATTAATGATGCAACTGGCAAGGGAACTACTCCTGTCGAAACAGTCAAGGCTAACACCCGTGTCAAGGGGATTAAAGAGTCTGCACCTAAATTACAACCTAAGGCAGATGATAAACGTGTCAAACAATTTAAAGCTGTTGTAAATCGTGTTAAAGAAAAGCTAGACGCATTTGTTCGTCCGTCAACTATTGAAACAATGGGAGTGCCAACAGAGGTAGATATATGGCAACCTAGACTTAATGACCCTGCAAGCCAAGCCTACTTCAAGCAACTGGCAAGTGTACAAAATGACATGGGCAAGGTCATTCAAAAACTTGTAACTGATGAAGCCATTGAAGACTTTGATACCTTGCTGACTCGGTTGCAATCAGATGGGTTTAACATTACAGATACAGACCTTAAACTTATTTTGAGTGCTGACTACCCTACGACTAAGCTGTATGACTTTAGTGACATTGAAAAAGAATATGTCAAGATGGTTCGACGCCAACTTGAACAAGAAGCCAAAGGAAGTTCTGTTGCAGAGCGTGGTCGTCTTATTAAGAAGATACAAGACCTCAGCCAAAAGGTTCAAGCAGGTGTACGCAAGGCTACAGACAAGACAGTTAAGACAGCCTTTGAAGAAAACATTGACTTGCAAAATAGACTTGATGACTTGCAAGCAGAGTCTAATGTTAAAGGTCAAATTGACAAACTTAAAGAGCAAATTGCTGACCCTGTTCTAGTTGACAGAATTCAACGTGAAGTCCCACAATATATTCAAGACCTAGTACATCAGCGTGAAATATTGCGAGGGCAATTGAATGACAAGTTACGAGAACTTGCTGACAAAAAATTTAGAGAAGAACATCCTTACCTTAATGCTCTTGAAGTAGCCGCTAAAGTTCCAACAGAATTACTTGTTTCTCTTGACAACTCAGCCGCTTTTACTCACGGTGCATTTAGGAGTATAAGAAATCCTCTTAAATGGACTAAGGCAACAAGCAAATCTTTTCAGGCTTTAATCTCTGATGGTAAATACAAAGATATTTTAGCAAGTGTTCGCACTCGTGATAACTATGATGATATGGTTCGTGCTGGAGTAGCTGGCATTAAACAACGTGACCTACAAGATGCTACTATGTATGCCTCCGTGCTACAAAAAGTTCCTTACCTTGGTTCCTTGTTCAAGCGAAGTAACGCTGCTATGGAAGTATTTGGAGCTGTCATCCGGTCAGATTATTTTGATGCGTTAACTGAAGCAAGTAGAAAAGAATATTTACGAGGCAAGATTACTCGTAGCGAATTGCTGGATAGATACAAACTTCAAGCTGAATTTATTAATACAGTTACTGGGAAAGGCATCAAAGAACTTCCAAGACCTGTTAGTGTTATTGCTCCATTTGCTAACTTTGGAATGTCACGAATTAAGACTGCAACCATGACTCCATTTTTTAATGCTATTGCTAAAGGAGACAAAGTAGCCGCAAGACAATTTGCAACTGAGTTTTTTAAGTATGTATCAACTTATATGGGAGCTCTTAAAGTTGCACAAATGTTTGGTCTTGAAGTTGGGATTGACCCTCGTGACCCTGAATACTTTGGCAAAATAAAACTACCAGGCGTTGATAAGTGGTGGGATATGAGTGGAGGTATCTTGGAGCCTTATAGAATTCTTATTAACACCAAACCTGTGAGAAACGTTACAGGTGCAGAAGAATCTAAGTACAAAACTATAACTAATTTTGCTGAAGGAAAATTAGGAGCACCTGCAAAAACAGCAATGAATGTTTTTCAAGGCATGACAGGAGAAACTCCTTATGGCAAAAACTACGATGTTAGAACTGATGAAGGCAGATTAAATGTGTTGATGGATAATCTTCCAATTAACGTTAAAACAGGAAAAGAACTTGTTGAATCTGACAAATCTCTTGGGGCAAAAACTGCTGAAGCTGGACTTCAATTTATGGGTGCAAGGCTAACCAAGGATAAAGGAAGCAAGGCTCGACAACCAGTAACTCCAGGAGTGACTCCTTAGTAAGACAAACTTACATTTTGAAACGTCTATAGAACAAGAGAGAAAATATGACAACCTTTCAACTAAACGGTACATTTGCAAGCGTGAGTGTTACAACCACTCCAGCTTTGCTAAACATTCCTAATGGTAGCAATGGGATTATCGTTACTAATCCTGATACAACTAACTCTATCTTTATCCACCTTTCTCCTATTGGTGTAGCCGCTCCATCCGCAGCAGAAAACCTTAGAGGGATTCGGGTGTATCCAGGAACAAGTGTTTCTATCTCTATTCTCAATGAGCCACCGTATGGATGTAACCTTTATGTCGCTTCCAACGCTGGCACGATTACCGCACACGCCTACGGAGTTGTTTAATGTTTACAGAAATTCTCTCTGATACCGCAGGGCAAGCCGCTCTTTCTCGGTTCGCTACCGCTAATACATGGGCAGCAGCACAAACGTTCACTTTGGCTGCCACGTTCTCGGCGGCGTTTGCTTCAACTGGAGGTGCAACATTTACCTCCTCTGCGACTGCTACTCCGTCTGCATCATTTAGAAGCCAAGGTACTATCTCTGCATTCCCAACAGGAAGTAACAACATTGCGGCTCAATTCATTACCGCACAAGCGGCTACTGGATTTATTCAAATGGAGTCCTCGGCGGCTCAAACGTATCTTCAGTTCCGAAGACGAAATGGAACCTATGCAGTTCCAACAGCTATTGCTACAAACGATAGGCTTGGAACGGTATCTTGGGCAGGTCAATGGGGAACGACCGTTGGCAACCTTAGCTCAGAAGATGCCAACTTTTTTGTTTATGCAACAGAAGCGTTTACTTCAACTGCTAGAGGAACAGGTTTTGGATTTGAAACGGTAACACCAGGAACTACTACACTTGCAAACCGATTGCTCCTTACAAGTGTTTCTGCCGCTTTTACTGTCCCAGTTATTTCTGGCGGGAACTACGTTCGGGTAACAACTGCTCAATCACCAGCAACTTCTGCGGCGGCTGGTACTACGGGAGATATTGCTTGGGATGACACCTACCTCTATGTCAGGCAGTCAACAGGCTGGCGACGAATTGCACTAGGAGCTGCGTTCTAATGGTAACTATTAACCTCACCTTACAACAAGTCGAAATCCTTATCAATGTGATTGACAATGCTCCTTTCAATGGAACTGTTGGTCAAGCAACCGAAGTGTTCAATGCGATTGGACAACTTTTGGACATCAAGAATCAACTGGTAGCAAAACCAGAGCAAGCAGAGGCAGAAAAATAATGGCACTAGAAATTAAAATTGAAACGGCGTTCGGTGTGGATGCCACTTACCACAAACTCATCGAAGTCAACTATCAATTCCGTGTCAAGAGCGGAGTTGCGGTACTTGCTTGCTACAAAGACAAGGCGGCGAGAGATGCAGACAAAGCACCTCTTGTTACCTACTCGGTGGTGCTAAATGATGTTGTTGATCTCGATGCAGAAAACATCTATACTGCGATAAAGTTAGACGAAAAGTTTGCAGATGCAGAAGATGTGTGATAGAATAGAGTCGTTGAAGCATGACGTTTCAGCGTGACACTCCTAAACTCCTCCTCCTAACCCTCATCAGAAATGGTGGGGGGTTTTTATTTGTCATACATTAAAAAGCCCTGCTGTGACACAGGGCTAACCAAACACAAACAGAACGTTTCAACTCGTCCTATTAAAGTATACGTCAAGAGTCGTCTTCTTCTTCCTTGTAACCCATCTTTTCTTCATCTTTTTCATGGGTAAGTTCTTTGTACTTTGAGCGAAACCAGTCTCGTCCAGCAGCTCCTCCCCAAAGTAGGGCAGCAACGTGAGCAGGTGACTTGTCAGACTCTTTCAGGAATCTTTCATTCCGTCCCCACCATTTGTTGCCTTTGCGTATCTTTTCTTCTGAGGCATCATCTCCAGAAATAAATCTCTTAGCCCATGCTACGGTATCAGGTTGCAATCCACTTCCAGACAATCCCATTTTGTGTAATTGCATACCTCGTTTTAAGGCACTAATCATAGCATCAGGCGGTGAGAACTTCATACTTGTAAGACGTACTAGATACGCTTAGAGGTTCGCTTGCTATACAAGTCTCGACACTTGGCTAAAGCTATCAAGCAGACTGCTAATACTATTGCCTCAATAAAGAACGTGTTAATAAAGTCTGACATAAGTTGACTTGCTTGATTCCACGCTTGCTCTTCATTCATCCTTCCACCCTAAATATAGTGCTACCACCGCCAACTCCTTGCCAGTGATGATGTCGAGGCTTTCTTTTGAGCTGAACTTTGATAACCCAAACATCCCGCCAACATGTTGCTTATAACTTTGAGGATAGTCTCCGCTGATGTTGTTCGCCCTAAAGTCGGTGTTGAGATTGAGCCAGCCAAGGGCTTTCAATGCTCTCAAGTAGTCACTCATTCCATCTCCTCCTTTTCCCTTGCCAAGTCAATTAACGTTTGCTCGCTAATGATGTCGGTCTCTCCATCAAAACTGATGTTGAAAATGCCTCTGCTCGTCTCAACAATCTCAAATTCATCAAGTACTTCTATCGCTCTTTGTATGGTCATTTTCTATCCTCCCACTTCCAGCCAAGCAACAGCCGAGCCGTGAGGCGGTGGAACCAGTTGGGCTTTGTTCGAACTCGTATACGGAATGACGAGGTGATTACCCACAAACCAACGTGGTCATGTTTGTTGATTTCTTCTGTATGTTTTTGGGAATAAGTTATAACGTGGGTATGTTCATTCATGCTCATTCCATCTCCTCCGCTGTAGCAAACGCCCAGACAACGATGCCAACGCTGACGACTAGGAAGACCAGCAGCCCTTGTGCAAAGCTCATCTTTCATCCTCCAAAATCTCAACGCACTTGAACCTTGCTTTTTTAAGGCTCTCATCCGACAAGCTAACCTTGCTATATAACGGATGCCAATAACCATTGTCTACTTCTGCAAACGTTGCCTCAAACTCAATCGGCTCGGACTTAATTTCTCTTAGAGGCTTAATGCCAAGAGTCGAGAACAATTCTTCTGGAATGAATGTATCCGTGTCCCACCAGCGAATCCCAATGCACTTGCCGTGATAGTACTCTAACGCAATCTTGTCGTTTTCTAGCAAATACACCTTGCCATTCACCTCAATATTGGTGGCTTCTGCCAACGTGCATTGCTCAAACTTCTTCTCGCTCATTTCTTTTCCTCCTCTTCCTTCTCCTTCGGCATCAATAGGTCACTCAGTCTCATGTATCACCTTGTTCAAATTATCTCGTAAATCTATTACAAAATCAATAGCTTCTGACTTGGTGTGAAATAAATGTGGAGAGTCAACCTTAATTAATATATTGCCAGCAGTCACATAGTAACTGCCAGCAACACAATGAAGATGTCCCACATCAATCTTTCGGAGTGAGACGTCGCTACCGTTAATGTCTACTTGCCAGATGGTGTCTCCATGCTTGAGGGAATCTTTGTCAATCATGCTTTCACCTCCTTCGCAAAACCCTTGGTATCCAGCAGGGCAAAGAGTTCGGTTGCGTGACCATATTCGATGTGGTCTTCAACTTCATACGCCATGTAAGCTCCAGTATCCAAAAATACTCGTCCGAACACTTTGTTGTTTCGAGCCTGTTCCAATAGAGTAACTGAATATTCTAGTTGAGTAACAATTGATTCTTTCATTGCGTCATGGTTTAGCAAGGCATCAAGGTGAGCTGAAAGCTGGTTTGGTGTTTCTTTCTCCATGTACCACCAGAACAAATCAAGTGCCATCTTTTGTGGCATCTCTACCACTGTGGTGTCCTTGTCGCTGGAAGTCTCTTCGATGCTGAGTCGGATTCTCCAACTGTAGTTCTTGGCGGATGTTTCCGCAAAGTTTGTGTTAACGAGGTGGTCAAGTAGACCGAGGTTTTCTGCATGAATGTAAATCACAGCGATACCACCTCAAAGTTATTTCCAGTTGCCACTTGATAAAAGTCACGGGCAAAGGCTTGGACTACGAAGACTCTGTATGCTAGCATAAGGTGAGTAGTAGCGTATGTCACCGAGAAGTCTTGAATTTCTAACCACTTCTCGTAAGCTAGCTTTGCCAGTTCGGGCATCTGCTCAATGTAATCCCAGTCGAACATGGCGAGAGGGTCATTCATAAACTCGTCCAACTCTTGAATGTCCATTGTTGCACTCAATCCTTCACCAGTATAGGGCGGGTCACCACATCCATTCTCTGGGTTGAAGTATCCGTTATGGCTTGAATGGTCACCGTATCTTGCGGTGTGGCTTGTCTCGTTCAGTAATTCTTCCCAGTATTCCTTGAGTTTCTTTTGTGTTTCTGTCATGTTAATTCCGTGTCAATCCCGTGACTGACATATTTATTATAGCACTAAACATAAATATGTTATACTATTTTTATGGCAGCAACAAAAAATATTTCTGCAAATGAAGTTCGACGAATGGTTGACCTTGGTATTCCCATCTCTAAGGTGGCTCGAAAGCTAGGAGTCAGTCGGTTTACCATCTACTACCACCTTGGCAAAATTAAGCAACGAGTCAAGACAAGGAAGAACAATGACGCTTGAGGAAGCATTGAAGGTCTTGCTTTCCAAGGGCTATAGAATCCACGCCACTGTTACCAATCCAGAAGGCGGTAAGACGGTCTTGTTCTCAAGACGTGGCAGGATTAAGCAGCTCTCAGAAGACTTGGTGATTAAGTTAGCCAAGTCCTACGAGCAGGATTCACTAGGCTTATGATGTACCGTGAAGATGGAGCGTCAGTCTTTGAGCAAGCTACTGGTAACTCTCCTAACCCTGATAGAAAGTCCAATGCCAGGAAGCGTAGGGAGAGAATGAAAGTAATAGCCACCGTTGAACAAGACAAGTGGTGGCTAGATGTTGAATCAGGAATGTTACGACCTGAAGTTATTCAGCGGGTGCTAGAGATAAAGGGTGAACGGTAATCGTAAGGCTTGATTCTTTCTGCTTCAAGTAGTTGCACGTTACCGAGAATCCCTTGATAGTCTTGTGAGTATCACCTGCTAGTACCTTGGTTTCTACAAGTGCATCTTCTGGTGCTTTGATATGGTTGCTCAAGTCACCTCGAAAGCTAGTGCCAAGATTGAAGAGGTACTCAATGAATACCTCTCCATCTACAACTCCCATCTCTGCAATCATAGGGTGGCATAACTTCTGCCAATCACGGTACTTGCCATTCTTGACCCTGCCCTTGCGATATACATTGACGTACATTGCATTAACAGAAGGTGGCATTGGAACCGTGACTTGCTTCATTCGTCATCATCCTCAAAGGGACAATAAGGCTTAGCTTCTTTCTTGGCTGCTGGCTTGTCCTCTCTAGCTCTGTCTAGTCCAGTCACGTTGTCAGCGGTAATAAAGATGTCAGTCACCTTCTTCCCGTCCTTCTCGTAAGTGTTGGTGTCCAGTCGTCCTTGCAAGGAGATTAACCTGCCCTTACCTAGATACTCATGAACGTATTCACCTGCCTTGCCCCAAACCTTGACTCGAAAGAAGTCAGCGTCAGCCCCTCCATCCTTAGGCTTGTACTTCTTGTTAACAGCAATGCTGAAGTCTACGACACAAGTGTCTTTTACTACTTTTTTTTCAGGGTCACGAGTGATTCGACCCACCATTGATATGATATTCATTGTATTGTTTTGCGATAGCTTGCATATGTTTGCAAGCATGGTCATTGTTTCCCCTTATCAGGTCAACGAAGTGAGGAGTTTTCCTGCGAAAGATGGAGTCCATACAATCGCAGGTTGTTTGCCCGTGTTGGTTGATGAAGACCTCGTACCATCTAAAGTAGTCACTCTCTGAGCGTACAATAAATAGTGCTTCGCCTTCATAAACGTCAACCAAGTGTAAACGGATTGGCAAGTTTTGGCTTCACGCTCATAGCGTAGTGGTAGATTTGCTCAATGGTTTCACAACCCTCTTGCAAGGCATGGTCAACAAAGCAGTAGGCATCTACTGTATGCCCTGCCTCCTGGAGACTTGTCATAAGCTGCTTGAATTGTGAAGGTTTACCGCCCATGTTTCTCCACTTGATAGCAATAGCATCTCGAAATACCTTGTCTGCTTCCTCCTTGGTTATCTCCTTGACTACGTTGGCTTGCGTCTTATCGTACAAGGCTAACCCAAATGGATTGCCAAAGGTCATCAATGCTCGTTTCATGGCATCTGATTCAGCTTCCTTGACTGCTGACTCGTGTGCCTTGCCTAAGTCACGGTCAATACCTTGACCAAAACCCATACCCTCTCTTGATACGCCATGTACGGTAACTACTGACTTTGCTAGGTAGCTGACGTACCATAAACCTTTGTCCCCCTTTTGCTCCGCTTGTACTAGCTGAAGGTCATTTGTCTCTCTCCACCATCCATCCCATCCAAAGATACGATTGGCTTCTGCAATGGCGTGCCAGGACTCAATGTAAGATAGCTTAATGCCACCTTGTTCACGTTGTTTGACATTGGTCGAAACCAGTGGCTTGTTTAATTCATCTGCAATTTGTTTGTTCATGCTCCGTCCTCTACTGTTCCATCTACCTTCATCCACTTGTAGCTGAATGTTGATGTCTCGTCTTCACCTGTTAACTTGTTTGTCCATGTTACCTGAACGTCCAAGAAGTCACCTCTATCTACGTTCTTGATTGACTTAGCTCCTTGCCAATCCTTGGTTCTTTCAAGTATGTCAACAATCTCTTTCTTGCTGTTGATTGCTGAACCAATCTTGGAGTTCATAGTCCAATGACCGTACTCGTCCTTCTCAAACAAGACGTACTTGTTCTTTGCCACTAGCCCATCACCTTGATGCTCATAAATTCCTTGTCAGGTACGACCTCAAACCCTTCTGGAACCTTAGCTTCTAGCAGTTCTCGTTGAGCAGGGTCTAACTTGCTAATCTGGAAGGTGGCACTAAGCTTGATTGCATTGGTAAAGCCATTGAGTTGAGCGTAGTCGAGAGCAAGCGTTGCATCTGTAACCTTGAGCCCACCCTTCACGGTTCGGAAGCTAATCTGACCGTATGGTGTAGTCAATGTCTTGGTTTTCTGCCCTTCAAGTCGTTGCTTGGCATACTCCTGAATATGTGGCTCGTACAATGCCTTGAGGTAGGCAAGGTAGCTTGCGGTCTTGACCTCAATCTTTCGACAGTTCTCCAAGATTGCTTGGTGTCGTTGTTGTTGTCCTGTCAGTCGTGCTTCCACGTCTGCAATCTTTTCTAGGATTGCTTCAAGTGAAGTTTGATTGTCAATGGTTCCAGCGTCTGAGATTGCGTGTCCTAAGACCTCGCCATTCTCGTCCACTACTAGGTTATCAAGTATTTGATAGTTCATGGTGTCTCCTCTTTTAGTATAACAGCTTTGCAAAATATTGTGCAAGGCATAGATAAAATGATGATATAATGTTTCTCGTGTGCTGGATTTGTCCTCCAGCGGGGCAGCTTTAGTTCATGGGGTTGCCCCTCCGTTCTACTTCTTCTCCACCCACCTTGCTTGAGTTGGCACAAAGGCTAGTTCAACCACTCCAGT
>Ga0315899_10010286_pt1 | contig 10019 bp, 9 predicted proteins | sample LakEriMetagenome_2_FD_203518 | JGI IMG/M metagenome (GOLD analysis project Ga0315899, IMG submission 203518) | Freshwater fungal communities from buoy surface, Lake Erie, Ohio, United States - Buoy 4 MA112 | ecosystem: Environmental > Aquatic > Freshwater > Lake | place: USA: Lake Erie, Ohio...
CATCGACGCTCATACAGGCGATACCGCGCGGCACAGTAACGCCATATTTTCTGAGTAGCTCTTTTCCCTGGTATTCGTGGATCTTCATGCGGACTTCCCTTCAGACGCAATGGATAGTGGTTTAATTAAGTAGTACTTGGTTAGGCTAGGTAATGATTGCGGTGAGCGTTAGTTATTCGTGATGGTTTTGATAAACCAACGCGGATAATATTTTTCTACTGCTGGCCCATCGCGACGTAACGCGTGACAGCGATCGAGTTGAAAAGGAGTCTGGGTCATATCCTCGTCCGACCCTTTGTCACCAGTGGGGAGAACATCGCCCGCAAACGCCTGTATTGCCGCTGTTGGTAGCACACCAGCTAATTCGGTCAAATGAGTACACCCTGCTGTTCCAGCTAAGCGCTCACGTAATTCTTTACGAAAGCTTCTCATCAAATTCAGACCGATGAGTTTTTTATAAGCGGGACTGACAGAGTCGCAATAACCTGGATAAGGGACGGCTACTGATACTGATTCAGCATCAACTATCGTCAGACGCGTATCGATAGTTACGCGCAACCAAAGGTCATGAATAGGAGAACCTGGAAGGCGATCGCCAGAAGCCAGATGAGCGACCCTGGTTTTGGTATCGGTAATGCGGGTATCAATATCCCACAGACCATCCTCACGCTCAAAGGCTTGCGCTTCGATGCTGCGGGCATGGCGCAAAACACGGGGTAGTTTCGGAGCGGGGAGGGACATAATTCCGGTAGCGTACGTAGCAGCTTGTATGCTTGAGCACGAATTGAGCAATTGTGCAGCCTGTCGCAGTTTCTACGACTGGTGCCGCTCATGCGGCGCTGCAAAGCTGCCGAAGTTTAGCACAGACCCTAGCCAGTTTTTCCCAAAACGAGTGGATCAACACACGGTTTAGCCTAGATACTCTGCTATTTTTTATGGCTCTTTGTAGTCACGGGCTGCCTTTACTACAAACTGTATAGCGCTATGCGAAAAGCCACGCTGCTGCAAAAATCGCATCTGTTTTGCACGCTCTTCGAGCGTCAATGGCTTAGTGCCAAATTTTTTTTGCCAAACATCTAACGCGCGCTCATTTTCACCATCCAGCAAGGAAATTCTAAGCGTAGAAACAGTAGCGTCATTCAAGCCGTGACTTTGAAGTTCAGACAGTATGCGTGAGCTACCAAATCGGGAAGCGCGCCGGTTAACTAGTGATTCAGCAAACCGGTCGTCGGATAGAAATTTTTGCGCAACTAACCAGTCGAGCAACTGGTCGAGGTCATCTCCCTCTTGTGCATAGCGAGCTAATTTACGACCTAGCTCTAGCCGACTATGCTCGCGCGCTGAGAGATATCTCAGCGCGCGAGCTTTCAAACTAATTTTAGAAGATGCAAAGGACAACGGATGATCACGCTTCCTTCATTTCAGCAGCAGCTGCAGCAGCCTTTGCTGATTTCTTTGAAGTTGGTGTGTCGGTCTCAGCGGCAGCAGCTAATTGTTTGGCTGGCAGCGATGGTAAAACCGGCACGCCTAAGTGTTCACGCACTTTGTTCTCGATCTCGTGGGAAAGTTCAGGACGCTCTCTGAGGTACTGACGAGCGTTGTCTTTACCCTGACCAATTCGCTCGCCGTTGTAGCTATACCAAGCACCTGATTTTTCTACGATTTTTGCATCTGAGCCTAAGTCGAGTATTTCGCCTTCGCGCGATGTGCCTTCTCCGTACAAAATATCGAAGTGAGCTTCTCTGAAAGGCGGGGCAATTTTATTCTTAACGACTTTGACTTTGGTTTCATTCCCTATGACTTCGTCACCTGATTTAATGGAGCCGGTGCGGCGTATATCCAAACGAACCGAAGCATAAAACTTCAAAGCGTTTCCACCAGTGGTAGTTTCTGGGTTACCAAACATGACACCTATCTTCATGCGTATCTGATTGATGAAGATGACCATGGTGTTGGTGCGATTAATTGAGCCTGTCAGCTTGCGCAGTGCTTGCGACATGAGGCGAGCTTGCAGGCCAGGCAGGGAATCACCCATATCGCCTTCAATTTCAGCGCGCGGCGTCAATGCCGCAACGGAATCGATGACTATCAGATCAACTGCGCCCGAACGCACCAGCGCATCAGTGATTTCAAGTGCTTGTTCGCCTGTATCTGGCTGGGAAATGAGTAAGTCATGAAGATTGACGCCCAGCTTTTGTGCATAAATCGTATCAAGAGCATGTTCGGCGTCAATGAAAGCACAGGTACCGCCTAATTTTTGCATCTCGGCGATGACCTGAAGTGTCATGGTCGTTTTGCCCGACGACTCAGGGCCGTAAATCTCGATGACACGGCCGCGTGGCAAACCACCTACCCCTAAAGCCACGTCTAAACCCAGAGATCCTGTCGATACGACCTGGACTTCCTCTGCCACGGCGCCATCAGCCATACGCATGACCGAGCCCTTGCCAAACTGCTTTTCTATCTGCGCCAGCGCCGCTGACAATGCCTTGCCTTTTTCGGAATTCGCCAGTTTTTTGTCGTCCATGAGTATCTTTCGCTGCTGTAGAAGGTGGAATCAAGACCGCGCACGCTAATGCATCGGGTTACGCAGTACTGTATAAAAAAACAGTAGATGATGCAAGCAGAATTTATGGTTGATTTAATAGCTTTTTACTAATTCGACTGAAACCCTCATACATAATGCTTGGTTGCTGCCAGCCAACAAACCCAATAGACTGGGTCTTGCCCCATTAAATTATTCAAAGACTATGCGCATACTCCTGGCCGAAGACGACAGCGTACTTGCCGACGGGCTGACCCGTTCGCTGCGCCAGTCTGGCTATGTGATTGATTGTGTCGCCACTGGTCAGGCGGCCGATAGTGCTCTGTCTGGGCAGGATTTCGATCTGCTGATTCTTGACCTTGATCTTCCCAAACTTTCTGGACTTGACGTGCTTAGCCGCTTGCGGGCGCGCGATTCTCGAATCCCGGTATTAATCCTCACCGCGGGTGATTCGGTAGAGCAGCGCGTAAAAGCGCTGGACCTGGGTGCGGATGATTTCATGGCAAAACCGTTTGCTTTGTCTGAACTTGAGGCGCGCGTTCGCGCCCTGACCCGGCGCGGTGCAGGCGGAGGCCCAACAATTATTAAGCATGGCCCATTGGGTTTTGATCAGGTCGGGAGAATTGCCTATTTAAATGAGACGATGATAGATCTGTCGGCACGCGAGCTTGGTTTACTCGAAGTTTTGTTAAAACGCAGCGGAAGACTGGTCTCTAAAGAGCAATTGGTCGATCATTTATGCGAATGGGGCGAAGAGGTCAGTAATAACGCCATCGAAGTTTACGTACACCGTCTGCGTAAAAAAATAGAAGGCGGGGGCGTGCGCATTGCAACCGTGCGAGGCTTGGGATATTGCCTCGAAAAATTTTCTCAGCCTACTCCTGTTGAAAACCAGGAAGCGGGTACTAGCTAAGCCTTAGCGTGCTCAGCCGCAGCCAAAAATCTATAGTGGCCACATCAAATCTACAGCAAGAACAAAGCGTACAGCGCTCCCTGTTTGGGGAAATCCTCGACTGGATGCTGATGCCTTTGTTACTGCTTTGGCCTATCAGTATAGGCATTACGTATTTTGCAGCTACCTCCATTGCCAATGAACCTTTTGACCGATCACTAGAGGATCGCGTCACCGTACTGGCACAACAAATAAAAGAAACGAATGGAATTGTCACTGCCCAACTACCTATATCTGCGCGCGATATTTTACGAGCTGATGATGTCGACAATGTTTACTTCCAAATCGCAGGACCCAAACAGGAATTGATCGCGGGTGACCAAGATATGCCCTACCCCGTCGAAGAAGATAAACCTATTCCCTGGTCTGTACTTTTACGCGATGCGCAAATGCGCAATGCAGAAGTGCGTGTAGCGTACATCTACGTTAATTTGCAGACCCTGCGCAGCCCTGGCACAGAATCTGGAAAAAACCGTTTTGCACTTGTGCAGGTAGCCGAGACACTGGAAAAGAGACGCGAGTTAGCCAAACAGATCGTTAAAGGTGTAATTCTTCCTGAATTCATTATTCTGCCTGTCGCACTTACATTAATCTGGTTTGCACTTACGCGAGGCTTATCACCGTTAGCCAGTTTGCAGGATCACATACGATCACGCCGACCAGACGATCTCTCACCAATAGATGCGAGCGGCGTACCTGAAGAAATTTCGCCCTTAGTGCAATCGCTAAACGATATGCTGGGCAGACTGTCGCAAAGTATCCAGCTACAAAAGCGTTTTATCGCTGATGCTGCGCATCAAATGAAAACACCACTGGCCGGTATGCGTATGCAATCAGAACTGGCATTGCGACAATCCGATCGATCAGAAATACGTCATTCGCTGGAACAGCTCTCAAAAAGTTCAGAATCTGCCACGCGCATGATTAATCAACTGCTAGCTTTAGCGCGTGCAGAGACACAATCAGCACAAACATTGCCATTTGAAAAAATTGAACTTACTAAGCTTGCCAAAAGCACCGTGCAAGACTGGGTTCAGACAGCTTTGTCACGTCAAATTGATCTTGGCTTTGAATCTGAAAATGATACGTTACCCATTTACGGTAATCCCACGATGCTGCGCGAGATGATCAACAATCTGATCGACAACGCTCTGCGCTTCACACCCACCTTGGGCAGCGTAACCGTGCGCGTGAGGGCTGATCGTGAACAGCAAAAAGCTTTATTTGAAATAGAAGATACCGGATCTGGGATTCCACCATCCGAACGCACAAATGTATTCGAGCGTTTTTATCGAATCATTGGCTCACACGTAGACGGTAGCGGTTTGGGTCTGGCAATTGTTCGCGAGATCGCTATTGGCCATGATGCAGAGATCGATATCACCAATAATCCACGTAGCAGTGATGAACGATATCCCGGAAGCTTATTTAAAATTTCATTCAAACTCGACACAACCCATTTAGATAAATAAAAAAGCCTAGATGTTTAATCGTGACTCATCCTCAAAAAGCCATGCCAGCTATTGGCAAAAAGTACGCGCGCTAACATTTGCACTATTGTTAGCCTGGACGCTTTTAAATTTTTGCGTGATATTTTTTGCACGTGAGCTTGCTGGCCTCATGCTTTTTGGCTGGCCCGTTCCTTTTTATATGGCAGCGCAAGGAAGCATACTCATTTATTTACTGATCATCGGTATTTATGCGCGTACAGTCAATCAATTAGAACGCGCGCTAGATAATAGAGACATAGTGAAAGCCTCAAATGAGTCAGACTAAGCTTCCGCTGGGTCGGTATCTTGGGTTGTATGTCGCAGGCTTAAGCCTGTTACTGATATCGCTTGCCATACTCGAACGTGAAGGCTTTCCACGCTTTTGGCTAGGCTATCTTTTTCTCTTTACATCTATCGTTGTCTACGCAGGTATAGGCTTAATTAGCCGCACATCAGATATCACCGAATACTACGTTGCTGGTCGGCGCGTACCCGCATTATTTAATGGCATGGCGACTGCTGCTGACTGGATATCGACGGCTACCTTCATCGGGCTCGCTGGTGGCTTGTATTTGCAAGGTTTTGATGGGCTCGCTTACATCATGGGTTGGACGGGTGGTTACTGTTTAGTCGCTTTATTGATTGCTCCCTATTTGCGCAAATATGGAGGCTATACCGTGCCAGATTATCTGGCTGCACGATTTGGAAAAAATGGCAGCGGTAATGCAGTTCGATTACTTGCCGTCGTTGCCACCTTGCTCGTGTCATTCACCTATATTGTGGCTCAAATTTATGGCGTGGGTCTGATTACTTCACGCTTTACAGGTATTGATTTTTCTGTCGGTATTTTTCTGGGCTTGGCAAGTATTTTAGTGTGCTCATTTTTGGGTGGTATGTTGGCAATCACTTGGACGCAAATTGCACAGTACCTCATTATCATTGTTGCTTTTACTATTCCCGTTGCATGGCTATCAGCTAAGCAAACTGGTGTACCACTTCCGCAAATTGCTTATGGCTCGGCGATTGCTAAACTGACCGCATACGAATACATACTGGCAGATGACAGCAGCGAACAACAAGTTCGTGATTTGTATCGCAAACGGGCTGAGCGTTACGAAAAAAAGATTGCTCTGCTACCGCAATCGTGGGATGAAGGACGTACAGAGGCGCGCAAACATTTGCAAGATCTGCAAACTAGCAATGCTTCGCTCAAGGACATTAAAGCGGCTAGTCGTTTGCTAGCCGAATACCCAAAAAGTCCTGCGGAGGCTAAACGTCGCTGGCAACAAGAAATAGATATGGATATAGCGCGTGCACAGCCACTGCAATCTCACACGCAACCCTTTCAGGGAACAGACCGGCAAAGCTCAGATATCAAACGTAATAATTTTATCGCCTTGATGTTTTGTTTGATGCTGGGTACTGCTGCACTTCCACATCTGCTGATGCGATCCTGTACCACTTCGTCGGTGCAAGAAACACGAACCTCGGTATTCTGGGCACTCTTTTTCGTCATGCTGCTCTACACCGCACTGCCAGCCATGGCTGTATTGGTTAAATTTGAAATTTATACCAATCTGGTCGGCTTAGACTATGCCAACTTACCGGATTGGGTAACTTATTGGGCCAATATCGATAAGTCCAAACCTATGATCAGCATTATCGATATCAACATGGATGGACTGATTCAGTTAGCTGAAATAACGATAGATGGCGATATGATCGCTTTGGCTACGCCTGAAATTGCCGGGCTACCCTATGTTATTTCTGCTTTAATCGCTGCGGGTGCCTTGGCAGCTGCGCTATCGACTGCCGATGGTCTGTTGCTGGTTATTTCCAGCGCACTGGCGCATGACACGTATTTCAAAATGGTGAACCCAGAAGCTTCTAGTCAACGACAAGTAACTATTTCGAAATTGTTATTACTCGTCGTCGCCTTGCTAGCTACATATGCCGCTTCTTTTCGGCCTGGTGACATTTTGTCTTTAGTTAGCGCTGCATTTTCTCTGGCGGCCTCGACTCTTTTCCCTGCACTTGTTTTGGGCGTTTTTTGGAAACGTGCGAACCAAGAAGGGGCGGTCGCGGGAATGTTGACTGGCTTTTTTGTTTGCCTCATCTATTTGGTGCAAACCAGTCCCAGCCTGGGCGGTGATATCGAGCACCAGTGGTTTCATATCGCACCCGTATCCGCAGGTATATTTGGCGTACCCGCCGCATTCCTAGCCATGATCATCGTATCGCTATTGACTGAGCCTCCTGGTGCAGAGGAAATTGCGATGCTGGAAAATTTGCGCAAACCTAATTAAGGTCGCACTGGCACATTTCTTGATACATCCCTAAGACTATCTAACAAATAAATCTTCGGGGTAAAGGGCCCATGGCCACTTTTTTTAATGAAATGTATGTGGACGGGGGCGCTGAAGTCCGAACACATTACCGGTCATTCGAAGACTGGCTAGCGGAACAACCTACCGATATGCTGGCCCGCAAGCGTGTTGAGGCCGATGTTATTTTTCGTCGCGTTGGGATCACGTTTGCTGTGTATGGCAGCGATGCAGGTACTGAGCGTCTCATTCCCTTCGATATTATTCCGCGCATCATTCCGTCGTCTGAATGGACTCAATTACAAGCAGGTTTGAAGCAACGCGTACAAGCACTCAATCTGTTTATCCACGATATTTATCACGACCAAACTATCGTCAAAGCAGGCGTGCTACCGGCCGATCAGGTATTTCGTAATGCGCAGTATCGTCCAGAGATGCAAGGTATTACAGTAGCTTCAGACATTTATGCGCACATAGCCGGCGTGGATATTGTGCGGGCTGGCGCTGGTGAATTTTATGTACTGGAAGATAACCTGCGCGTTCCCTCTGGCGTGTCCTACATGCTGGAGGACAGAAAAATGATGATGCGACTTTTCCCCGACTTATTCGCACGTCATAAAGTCGCACCTGTTGCCCATTATCCGGATTTGCTGCTCGATATGCTGCGCTCAGTGGCGCCGCAAGGCGTTGATAATCCGACGGTCGTCGTGATGACGCCGGGCATGTATAACTCTGCGTATTTTGAACACGCCTTCTTGGCTCAACAAATGGGCGTGGAACTAGTCGAAGGACAAGACCTGTTTGTCAACGATAATCATGTTTATATGCGAACCACGCGCGGCCCAAAACGAGTCGATGTGATTTACCGCCGAGTCGATGATGATTTCCTCGATCCACTTGTATTTCGATCGGACTCTACTTTGGGTGTCGCAGGTTTGTTATCCGTCTATCGTGCAGGCCGGGTAACACTTGCCAACGCCATAGGCACTGGTGTCGCAGATGACAAATCTATCTACCCTTTTGTGCCTGACATGATACGGTTTTATCTGTCTGAAGAACCCATACTTAATAACGTCCCTACGTACCAGTGTCGCAAAAATGAAGACCTTCAATACACCCTGGACCATCTGTCTGAATTAGTCGTCAAAGAAGTTCATGGCGCAGGTGGATACGGCATGCTGGTGGGACCGGCATCAACTAAAGCAGAAATCGATGCTTTTCGTGAGCGACTCAAGGCAAAACCCGAAGGCTATATCTCTCAACCCACCCTGGCACTCTCTTCATGTCCTACTTATGTTGAATCCGGTGTTGCCCCGCGACATATTGATCTTCGACCATTTGTTTTATCGGGCAAAACTGTGACCATGGTTCCTGGTGGATTGACACGCGTTGCCTTAAAAGAGGGATCGCTCGTGGTCAATTCATCACAAGGCGGTGGTACCAAAGATACATGGGTTCTGGAGAAATAATATGCTGAGTCGCACCGCTGATCATTTATTTTGGATGGCTCGCTACACCGAGCGTGCCGAAAACACAGCACGCATGCTGGATGTGAACATACAAACTCAACTGCTACCTCAATCAGCAGAAGCCGCTGAACAAGGATGGCGCGCCGTTCTTGGCATCTCTGAATTACAACCTGCGTTTGATGAAAAATACGCCATAGTCTCGCGCAAGGATGTGCTTGATTTCATGGTGAAAGATCCGGATAACGATTCGTCTATTATTTCGTGTCTCACACAAGCACGCGAAAACGCGCGCGCTGTGCGCGGCACATTAACTACGGAAGTCTGGGAAACGCAAAACACCACATGGCTTGAAATGAACACGCTACTAAAAGAAAAAATTTTAGAGCGTGAACCTAGTGAATTTTTTGAGTGGGTGAAGCATCGCTCACATCTCTCACGAGGCGTCACCATTGGCACCATGCTTAAGGACGAAGCCTTTTATTTCATACGGCTAGGTACGTTTCTCGAGCGTGCAGACAACACAGCACGCTTACTGGATGTAAAATTTCATGGCGCAGACCGTGAGCTACTTGGCGCAGCGGACAGAGATTTTTATCACTGGGCAGCGGTACTGCGCTCAGTATCAGCGTTTGAAACCTACCGCAAAGCCTACCGCGACGTGATTACACCAGAGCGCGTTGCCGAGCTCTTGATTTTACGTGGAGATATGCCACGCTCGCTGATCGCCTGCATGAATGAAGTTGTTACTAATCTGGCTCAAGTGCGAAATGATATATCGTCCGAAACTGAACGATTCGCTGGTCGACTGCATGCCGATCTAAAATTCAATAGCATGGACGACATTTTGCGGCATGGCCTTCATGACTACCTTACTCATTTTTTAGAGCAAATTTACGAATTAGGTAACCGTGTCAGCCATGATTTTCTGTTGCCCCTAGCTGCATGAAAACCTCTACGCTGTCCATACGACATGAAACTCTTTATCGCTATGAAAAACCCGTAGGATATACATTACAGCTGCTACGCTTAACACCGCGCGCAGAACACAGTCAGCGTATACAACAATGGCAAATTACCAGTGAAGGAAAGCGGCAAAGCTCACTTGATGCATTTGGCAATAACAGCGATATGCTCACACTAGCTTTTCCTCACCAAGAGATACGGATTGTTGCCAGTGGCTTGGTGGAAGTGCAGTCAGCTGATCGAGGCCGTATGCCCGATAGATTGTCTGTCTCTCCG
>Ga0315899_10010287_pt1 | contig 10018 bp, 6 predicted proteins | sample LakEriMetagenome_2_FD_203518 | JGI IMG/M metagenome (GOLD analysis project Ga0315899, IMG submission 203518) | Freshwater fungal communities from buoy surface, Lake Erie, Ohio, United States - Buoy 4 MA112 | ecosystem: Environmental > Aquatic > Freshwater > Lake | place: USA: Lake Erie, Ohio...
GGTCCTCGGTGTCACCTTCCTCAAGGTGGCCGCATTCATCGTGCTCATGGGGGTGGTCGGACGCCGCGTCGTGCCGTGGCTGCTCACGCATGTGGCGCGTACCGGCTCGCGAGAACTGTTCACGCTCGCGGTGCTGGCGGTCTCGCTGGGCGTCGCCGTGGGCGCTGCGGCACTGTTCGGCGTATCGTTTGCCCTCGGTGCTTTCCTGGCCGGCGTGGTGATCAGTGAGTCGGACCTCAGCTATCGCGCTGGCGCCGACGCTCTCCCCATGCAGGACGCGTTCGCTGTCCTTTTCTTCGTGTCGGCAGGTATGCTGATCGAGCCGTCGATCCTGCTGCAGCAGCCACTCAAGGTGCTGGCTACGATCGGCGTGATCATCGTGGGCAACTCCTTGGTGTCTGCTGCGCTCTTGGTCATGCTCAGGCATCCGCTCGGCGCTTCGCTGCGGCTCGCTGCCAGTCTTGGCCAGATCGGCGAATTTTCGTTCATCCTCGCGGGGCTTGGCGTCTCGCTTGGCGTGCTCTCGAACGAGGGGCGCAGCCTCATTCTCGCGTCGGCACTGTGCACCATCGTGCTCAATCCGGCGCTCTTCTGGGGGATGGACCGGCTGGCTACGTGGATCTCGCGTCATCCGCGACTGCTCGATCGCCTCGAGCGACTGAAGGCGCCGCGTTTAGTCACGACCGACCTGTGGATGGCCACCCCTGCCAACCACGCCATCCTGATTGGCTACGGTCGGGTGGGGCGCACCATCGGCGAAGCCTTCGTGCGCGTGGGTGTGCCGTTCATCGCGATCGAGCAGGATCGCCGCGTGGTGGAAGCCATGCGCACGCTCGGCGTGACGGCCGTGTACGGTGATGCCACGCGCCCCGGCATCCTCGATTACGCACGCCCTGAATTCGCGCGGCTGCTCGTGATCGCCACCCCCGATCCCTATCACGCCCGCCACGTGATTGAACTGGCCCGCGCACGCAACCCACACATCGACATCATCGTGCGCACGCATGCCGACACCGAGCAGGCATTCTTCGAGCAGCTTGGCGTGAGCAAGGCGCTCATGGGGGAGCGCGAACTGGCCTTCGGTATGGCGTACCACAGCCTGCGCGCCGCTGGCTGCGACGACGACCGTGCCGACGACGTGATCGCCAGTCTCCGCGGTGGAACCCGCATGTCCACGCGCGAGTTCAGCTCGATCATGTCCGGCGACCCCCCGACTGCGGTGGCGCCGGAGCACTCGTGATCGCGGCTCGCGGCTACGCCTTTTCGATCCCCGCTTTCCCATGCGTCACTCGCCACGTGGAAGCGGTCTCGATCGGCGCCCCAGGCTTATCCACGAATGGTACGGTGCGGTAGTCGGCGGTCCACACGTCACGGTTCACCATGCAGCGTACGTAGCCGCGACGGTTCTGGTACCAATGCAGGTGCGGGTTCTCACGGCGCATGTCGTCGAGGCGTGCTGCCGGTACGTCGCCGCCGTTGCCGCCACTCGAGATGCTCGTGCCCACGAATTCCGCGCCCACGACCGGCCGATCGGGGCGTGAGAAATCGCTGCGCAGATCATTCACCCAGTTGCTGTGAATGTCGCCGGTGAGCACCACGGTGCGGTTGGGGGCACGCTTGGCCACCTCGCCCAGCAGTCGGTCACGGGCGACCGGATAGCCGCTCCACTGGTCCATCGAGGTACGAATGGCATCGCCTTCGGCCGCATCGTACGGGGCCATCATGATCTGCTGCGCCAGCACCTGCCAGTGTGCGCGCGAGGCGCCAAGCCCCTTTACCAGCCACTCCTCCTGCGGTGCGCCAAGGAGGCCGCGTCGCGGATCGCTCCACTCGGCGCATGGCGCCTGCGTGCCGTCGTTGCACGCCTGGTCATCGCGGTACTGCCGCGTGTCGAGCACCCAGAAGCGTGCCAGTGCCCCCCAGTTTACCGAACGCGTGATCGTGAGGTCCGCCCATGACTGCACGCGCGGCACCCGTACCGGCTGGTGCTCCCACCACCCCTGATACGCCGCCGCGCGACGCGCCCGCATCTGGTCGGTGCTCTCCATGCCGTTCTCGCCGACCAGTCCTGCGTAGTTGTTATCCACCTCGTGGTCGTCCCACGTGACCACCCACGGGCAGCGCGCATGCGCAGCTTGCAGCATCGGATCGCTCTTGTACTGCGCGTAGCGCCGGCGATAGTCGTCGAGCGTACGGATCTCGAGCCCCTGATGTGTGCGCACGCTCCGGGTATTGCCGGCGTACTCGTAGATGTAGTCCCCCAGATGCACACCGAGGTCGATCTCCTCGCGGGACAGGTGATCGAAGGCGGTGAAGAGCCCCTGCTCCCAGTGCTGGCAGCTGGCGAAGGCGAAGGCGAGCGGTGACATGGCGCCGTCGGCCGGCGCGGTACGGAAGCGTCCCGTCTTGCTCGTCGCGCCACCGCTCATGAACCGGTAGAAGTACCAGCGGTCCGGCTGCAGCCCTTCGAGCTCCACGTGCACGCTGAACGCCAGCTCGGGGGCGGCGGTGGCGCGCCCCTTCTTCACGATCGTCCTGAACGCCTCGTCGTCGGCGACTTCCCAGTCCACGGTGGTGCGCAATCCGTCCATGCCGCCATCCGGCTCGAAGGGACGGGGGGCGAGGCGCGTCCACAACACGCCGCCGGTCGGGGTCGGATCGCCAGAGGCGACGCCGAGCTGAAACGGGTCGTCGGCAAACCGGGGACGGGAGGTCACACGCCACACGTTGGGCACGGCGGCACAGAGCGCGGCATAGCGCGCGAGATCGGAGACAAAGAGTCGGCGGTCCATGCCCATAGCCTACGCCCGACGGACGAAAACGCGAGTCGAAAACCAAAATCGGCACCGGTGCGTTACAGGCCCATGACTTCTCCTTCGTTTCCCCGTGGCGCCGGTCCTGGCCGCCTGTCGTACGCCCGCGCGCGTCTCTCCCTCGGCATCAGCGGGGTGGGGACGGCGGTCCTGGCCGCCGTCTGTCTGTTGGCCTTCGATATTCCAACGGCCGGCTTCTCGGTCAGCGCCGAGTACTCGTTGGGGCGCTCGCTCTTCGCCCTTGGGATCTTCTTCGCCATGGTGGCGGCCCTCTTCTTTCTGTTCGACCTGATGGGCGGCGCATGGGTGGTGCGTCGGAAGGGTCATGCGCAGTACTGGTTGTTCCGTTGGCTCCGTGGCGCGGCGCTGCAGTGGCTGGTGTGGATGCTTGCCGCCGTGGCGCTCATGGTCACGGCACGTACGGTCGGCGGTCTCGCGACCGTGGCCGTGTTCGTGGTGGTGCAGCTACTGCTGGCGGCCTTTCGCGGACGCATGGCTCGTCTGGTCGCGCCGCTCACTCCGCATCCGCCCAGCGCCACCTTCGTGCAGGCCGCCGAGCTGGCGGGGCTTCGTGTGGAGCAGCTGCGCGTGGTGGACTCCCCAGACGAAGGCTTCGTGGGGGGATGGAGCAGCCTCTGGCCGCGCACCCTGCTGGTGCCGATGCGCTGGGGCACCCTGCCGGTAAGGGTACTTGCGGCACAACTGGCGCGTCGCAAGGCGGTGGCCGACAGCGGCGCACATCTGCGGGGGGTGCTCGGCGCCCTGCTCTGGAACACCATCGGCTTCGTGGTCGTGCAGCAGGTCACGGGTACCACACCGGCCACGGCGGCGGGGGTGGTCACCCTCATGGCCGGCATGACGCTTTGGGCCTTCGCCGGTGTCCTGTTGCTCCCCACCCCCTCGCGCGCCGCGGTCTATGCCACCGACGATGCCGTCCGTCGCACGCAGGGCGACGCGGCACTCCGCACGAGCATCGAACTGCTGGACAAGTGGCAGGATGACGAGCCCACCCGTACCCCCAACGTGGAGCGCATCTTCCATCCGGTGCCCGCACGCTCCAATCGCTTGGCGCGACTGGATCAGGATGTGGCCGGTGGCCTTCGCCTTTGGCACGCGCACAATCTGGCGCGGCAGGCACTGTGGATGAGCTGGGGTGCACTCACGCCCATCTCACGGGTCGTGCATTGCAACGTGGGGCGGACCGCGCTCTGGGTGATGCTGCCCGGGGACTGACACGGTAGCTTTGCCCGGATGACCAAGGATCTGGGACCGGCGGTGCGCTTTCCCCCACCGCTGCTGTTTGTGGCGGGGCTTGGCACGGGCGTGATGATCGATCGATACGGCCAGCTCCCGCCGTTGTGGCCTGCGACCCCTGCTGTCGAGGTGGTCGGCGCGCTGCTCGGGGTGCTGGGGCTCGCCATCGTGTACACGGGTATCCTCACCTTTCGGCGATTCCGGACGGCGATCTATCCGAATCGACCGGCGAAGCTGGTCGTCGATTCCGGCATCTACGCGTTCACGCGCAACCCCATGTACCTCGGCATGTCCGTGTTCTATGCCGGTGGTGTGCTGATCCTGCATTCGCTTGGCGCGCTGGTCCAATTCCCCATCGTACTCGTCGTGCTCCACGTGCACGTGATCGCCCGTGAGGAGCGTCACTTATGGCAGCGATTTCCGCAGGAGTACGCCGCGTATTGCGCGAGGGTGCGCCGTTGGATCTGATCCGTCGGCTCCTGATCGCCGGCATGATCTTCGGTGCCGGTCTCCCGCTCAAGGCGCAGCCAGTACCAGTGGTCACCCCACGCCCAGGGCTGGTGATCACGTCGAGCGTGAAGGTGCGGCCAGGCGTGTACCGGTTGCGTGCCTCCGCCTCACTCGATTCCGCCCTGATCACCGTGCGAGGTCGCGACATCACCGTCGACATGCGCGGTGTGGTGCTGGTGGGCACGCCCACCGATAGCGCTCCCGACGCGGCGCGCGGGACCGCCGTGCGCATCGACGGCGGCCGCAACGTGCGTCTGCACGGGCTCGTTGCCCGCGGCTACAAGGTCGGCATTCTCGCGCGCCAGGTGCGCGACCTGGTGCTCGAGCGGAATGATCTCAGTTATGGCTGGAAGCCACGGCTATTCAGTCTCGTCGAACACGAGAGTCTCAATGACTGGCTCTCGTATCACAAGAACGAGGACGATCAGTGGCTGCGGTTCGGCGCCGGGGTCTATTTGCGCGGCGTGCGTGGCGGCCGCATTACCGGCACTACGGTGCGGCAGGGCATGAACGGGCTGCTGCTGTCGCACAGCGACTCGCTCGACGTACGCGACAACGACTTTTCGTACAACTCCGGTCTCGGTATCGGCATGTACCGCGCCAGTTGGCACCGCATCGTGAACAATCGCGTGGATTACAACGTGCGTGGTTCATCGCACGGCTTCTATCAGCGAGGGCAGGACTCCGCCGCCCTGCTCATGTTCGAGCAGTGCATGCACAACGTGGTGGCGTACAACAGCATGACCCACAGTGGCGACGGGCTGTTTCTGTGGGCCGGGCAGCACACGATGGACACGGGGCAGGGGGGATCCAACGACAACCTGTTCCTCATGAACGACTTCAGCTTCGCGCCCACCAACGGCATCGAAGCCACGTTCAGTCGTAACCAGTTCATCGGCAATCGCATCGAGGGGAGCACGCACGGCTTGTGGGGCGGCTACAGCTATGGCACGCGCATCGTGGGCAATTGCTTTTCGAACAACCGCATCGCGGTGGCAATCGAGCACGGGCAAGACAATGTCGTGGGCGGCAACCACTTCAGCGGCGACACGCTCGGCATTCGTCTCTGGGCCGATTCGATCGAGCCGAGTGATTGGGGTTATCCGAGGCACCGCGATACGCGAAGCCGAAACTGGCGCATTGTGGAGAACCGGTTTGAGGCGGTGTTGCAACCGTGGCGCATTGCCAACACCAGTGCGCTGGACAGCGCGCGCAATCAGGTGGTGACGGTGCGTCCCGACAGCAGCTGTGACCCGGCGCGCATCGTTCCCACGACGGCTTGGTGGCGCGTCCCGGACATTCCCGCTGCGCCGCTGCGCTGGCCTGCCGCTGGGAACGCCACCCGCAACCGTCAGGCCATCGTGGTGGACGAATGGGGGCCGTACGACTGGCAATCCCCGCGACTCTGGCCACTCGACAGCACCCGCGCCGCGCCCTTGCGCCTCAGGGTGTTGGGACCGGTCGGACAATGGCGCGTGATTGCACAGCGCGGCATCGCGCGTCTTTCCGCGGGGCGCGGACGCACCGGCGACACCATCACGGTGGAGCCGTCGGTGGCTCACCGTGGCGACTGGCGCCTGCAGCTGGAGTATCGCGGCGAGGCCGTCGTGCTCCGCAACGGCCGGCGTGTGGGGCGTGGTATGCCGGTCCGCTTCGCGTATGCGCACTGGGAGCCGGCGCAGGAGTGGACGCAGCGGTTCTTCGCCTATGCCGACAGCACGGACCCGTTCACCAGGCCGGAGGCATTCGCGGCCCTGCTGAACGAGGCCCCGCTGCTCACGCGCACGGTTCCGCGTCTCGATCTCTTCTGGTCACGCCCACGCGAGGCGGGCATTCCCATGTCGCGCTTTGCGGTCGAAGCAGAGAGTCGCATCGAATTGCCGCCCGGTCAGTACACGCTGCGCACCCTCAGCGACGACGCGGTGCGCGTCTGGGTCGACGATCGGCTCGTGATCGACCACTTCGCCCCCCACGAAACCGCACCGGCCTACGCTGAGCTGCGCGGCGGGTCTCACAGGGTGCGTGTGCAGTACGTGCAGGTGACCGGTTGGGTGGAATTCCGGCTGGACTTCCTCAAGGGACTGGTGCGGCGGAGCGACGGCTCTGCCGGGCCACACTGACGGTCAGGGGCTACCGCCACCACCGGCGCGCTGCGAGCTGCCGGGAGCGGCTGCGCGCCAATACCGGCGCACGCGTTGCTCCAGAGCGAACCGCCCCCCACATTCCCGCTTCATGGACCTTCCCTTCCTGTCTCTCCTCGCCGGACGGCGCGCATGACCATTTCCTGGATCGATTGGGTCATCGTGGCGGCATCCATCCTCGTGTGCTTCGTGCCCGCGCTCTTTCTCGCTAAGCGCTCCGGAGCCAGCACCACCGAGTTCTTTGCCTCGGGCCGGTCGGTGCCTTGGTGGCTCGCCGGCCTGTCGATGGTGGCGACGACCTTCTCCTCGGACACCCCCAACTGGGTCACCGAGCAGGTGCGACGGTATGGTGTGGCGGGCAACTGGCAGTGGTGGGCGTTCGTGCTCACCGGCGTGGCCACCGTCTTTCTCTTCGCGCGCCTGTGGCGCCGCTCCGGGGTCCTCACTGATCTCGAGTTCTACGAACTCCGCTATTCCGGGCGTGAGGCCTCGTGGGTGCGCGGCTTCCGCGCCCTGTACCTTGGGCTGTTCTTCAACTGCTTCATCATGGGAATGGTGACGCTTGCGGCCTGCAAGATTGCCAACATCCTCTTCGGGCTTGCCCCGTGGCAGACGATCCTGCTCACGGGTGTGCTCAATGTGGTGTTCGCGGCACACTCCGGTCTCTGGGGCGTGCTCGTCATCGACATGATCCAGTTTTTCATCAAGATGACGGCCGTGTTCGCGGCCGCGTGGTTCTCGCTCGTCGAGGTGGGACGCCGGCTTGGCAACGACGCCAGCGGCTGGACGGGACTCACGCTGCTGATCGAGAAGCTCTCCACGCAGCAGGTGGTGCAGGGGGCCGGCGATGCGCAGCCGGTCATGTCGGTCGCCGACGGCTCGGGGCAGCCCATCCTGGACATGCTCCCCAACTTCAGCATGTCGGAATTGGCGCTGATGGTGTTCATTCTGCCGATCGCCGTGAGCTGGTGGGCCAATTGGTATCCGGGTGCGGAGCCGGGCGGTGGGTCGTACATCGCGCAGCGCATGCTCGCGTCAAAGTCAGAAAAGGACTCGCTCGGCGGCACGCTCTTCTTCAACGTGGCGCATTACGTGCTGCGCCCATGGCCGTGGATCATCACCGCCCTCTGCTCGATCATCGTCTACCCCGACTTGGCCAGCATTCAGGCCGCCTTTCCCATGGCGGATCGCTCCCTGATCGGTCACGACTCCGCCTTTCCGGCGATGCTGAAGTTCCTGCCGGTCGGCTTCGTGGGGCTGATGATCGGTGGTCTCATCGCCGCCAATTCCTCGACGATCCTCACGCACCTCAACTGGGGCTCGTCATATCTGGTGCACGACTTCTACCGCCGCTTCGTGCGTACCGATGCCACGGAATCGCACTACGTGAATGCGGGGCGGTGGTGTACGGTGCTGCTCTACGTGGTGGCGGCTCTGCTCAGCCTTACCATGAGCTCCGCGCAGCAGGCCTTTCAGGTGCTGCTGTCCATCGGTGCCGGCACCGGTCTCCTGTACATGGCCCGCTGGTTCTGGTGGCGCGTGTCGGCGTGGTGCGAGATTGTGGCCATGGTGATGTCGCTCGTCACCAGCCTGGCGGTACCGCAACTCATACCGGATGCCGGTTTCGCCATGACCACGATCGTGCAGGTGGGCATCACCACGCTGGCGTGGCTCGTGACCGCGTTCGTGGGGCCGGCCACGGACCGCACCACCCTCGTGGCGTTCGTGCGGAAGGTGAAGCCGGCTGGGCCCGGCTGGCGCCTGCAGCGCGCCGAGGCCGGCGTGAGTGACGCCGAGGTCGCACGGGAGAACCGTGTGGGCACCTCGCTGCTCGGGTGGGTGGCAGGCTGCCTTGTGATCTGGTCATCGCTGTTCGCGATCGGCAACTTCCTCTACGCAGCGGGCGATCCGTCACGTGTGGCCGATGCGTGGATCCTTACCGCCGTGCTGGTCGTGAGCGGTGGGGTGCTGCTCGGCGTGACGCGACGCCTATGGGCCAACAGCAACGGTTGATCCATCGCGAGACGCCGGGTGGCGTTTGCCTCGAGCACGAGGGCCGCGCCGTCGGCGACGCCTTAACATCGGGGGCGGAGCCTCGTCCAATGAGGTGAAGCGGGCGCCGGATGGGCGACCGTACCCCTCGACCGGAAAGGATCCCATGACACATAGCCGTTCCCAGTTCCTGATGGCCGCCACGATCGTCGGGCTGACCCTCGCGTCGGCTGCCGAAGCGCAGGGTGCGGGTGGGCAGGGGCCGCGCCCACCCGTCGGTCAGCGCGGGAGTGCCCCCGGCGGCATGATGCCGCGACGTGGTCCTGGCGGTCCCGGCGGGCCGCCGGGCGTCATGGGTGAGCGCGGCGAACGGCCGGGGCGTGGCGCCCGCGGCAATCCGGCGGCCATGCTCCTCCGTCTGCGCACGGCCCTGTCGCTCACGGACGATCAGGTGAAGAAGCTGGAGGCGCTGCAGAGCGTGGCGGCCCCGAAGTCGAACGCGTCGGATCTGCTTCGTGCGCGCGCTGATCTGATGGACGCCATGCAGGGCGACGGGAATCTCACGAAGGCGCGTGCGGCCCTCGACCGCATGAGTGCCCTTCGCAACGAGCGCGTGATCGGGGGGCTCAAGCTGCGTCAGGACGCGCGCGCGGTCCTCAACGCCGAGCAGCGGACCACGCTCGACAACATGCGGAAGGCGATGCGCGGAGAGGCGCGCGACAAGATGCGCGGCACGATGCGCAATAACGGGCGCGCGGGCGGGCGGGGCGTCCGCCGCGGCGGCCCGCAGCGCCCGCTCGGTCCGGGCGGCGCATCGTAACGGCCGAGGGCGGCACGCCCCCGCTGATCATCGAGTGCCTGAGGGGGATGTGGCCGACCGGCTGCATCCCCCTCGCTGCGTTCAGTGTTCGTCTCGACGCGGCGGCGCGAGAGAACGGCGCCATTGGGCCACATCGGTCGGGGTATCCAGATCGAAGTGGCCGTTTGACAACGGTACGGTGATGGTGCCGTCACTGGCCAGGAGTGTCCGCGCGCCCGTCTCGCCACGCAGAGCACGGAGCACCGGCCAGTCCTGCGCGGGAAGAACGGCGGGAATACCACGCACGCATCGCCCATCGTCGCTGACGTAGGTCGAGGCCACACGCCCGCCGCTGCGCGCGGCATGCAGGAGGGCACCCACATGCGCGGCATCGACCGACGGCATGTCGCAGGCCGCCACGAGCACCCCGTCGCAGGACGGAATCGCTGCCACACCGGCGGCGATGGATGTGCCCATGCCCTCGCTCCATTGGAGGTTCAGTACGCACT
>Ga0315899_10010289_pt1 | contig 10017 bp, 9 predicted proteins | sample LakEriMetagenome_2_FD_203518 | JGI IMG/M metagenome (GOLD analysis project Ga0315899, IMG submission 203518) | Freshwater fungal communities from buoy surface, Lake Erie, Ohio, United States - Buoy 4 MA112 | ecosystem: Environmental > Aquatic > Freshwater > Lake | place: USA: Lake Erie, Ohio...
TTGTATGGAAATGCGATTGAAGGAATTAGACTGAGAGTACGCAAAGAAGATAAAGTCAAATTTGGATTTCAAATTGTATGTCTTGATTCTCTCAATAAAAATGCTGGTTCATGGGTTTTGTTGAATAAAGAAAGAGTTCAAACTCAAGGTGCAGATTTTTTCTTGGTAAGTGCTTTTGGAAGATCTTATGTAACCCATACCTATAAAGGTAACTTGGCTCAAGTACCAGGTGAAATATATTGGGATTTTGCTTGGTTACCCCCAGCAAATGGATATCAGGGAAAAGTCACTTTTTATGTCATGAGCAATTGTGCAAACAATGACAACACGAATGGTGGTGATACTTTTTATGCCTCGAAGCATACATTACGACATATGTCAAGCATGACATCAATTGAAGATGATGGACAAATCCCTTTTAAAATTGGGTATAACACATGGTTCTTACCAATGAATCTTCATCATGAGATTACACAAATTCGATGCATTGATATAAAGGGTAGAGTCAAACTCATTAACTGGAATATCATTGGTGATCAGGGATTCGAAATTACATTGCCATCAACCGATTTGAGAGGATTTGTTACTCTCATCATTGAATTCGAGAATGGGATAACACTGAAAAAACACGTAATTATCTGAATTTGATTCTGATACTGTAAGGAATTCAATACTTTTGTGTCTTACTCTTTGGCGGACGCCTTGTCCGTATTGAGAACCACGGATGCAAGACATTATGGCGGACTCAGAAGTGCATACAATCAAAGAAGTTAGCTTGATTGTTGATGAAGAACAACATGTTCTTCGTTATTGGGAAAGAGAATTTGCTTTTCTCAATCCCCAGAAAAATGAAGCAGGAAATAGGATGTACACTTCAGTTGATTTGGCAATTGTCAAGGAATTGAAGCGATTGATCAGAACGGAAAGGAAAACCATACAGGAAGCAAGGAAAGCTTTTCTTGAACAATATCCCGATGGCATTGTAGAAATACCAAAAGTTAGCAAGGTTCAATCTCAAGGTAATTCTGATTTGTCTCAAATACAATCTGAATTAGAAGAGATTATCAAAAAGCTCAAAACCTAATATTAGTACATAACAACTCAACATTTAAAGTAATTTGGGAATCACACAAGATGCGCAATATGCTCAAGTATGTCGCAATCCCTATTGCAAGTTATATGATGATGTCTTTTTCGACATTTGCGCAACAGCGCACATATGACTTGAAAACAGTAGGAAAGCATGATGATGAAGTTCTCGGTGTATTTGTCAATGGAGACAATACACGATTTGCAACTTCTAGTTTGGATGAAAGCATAAAAATTTGGTCAATACCTGAAGGGAAGGATTTGATCACCATCAAAGGTCACCTTGGTCATGTCAATAATATTTCATTTTCCGGTGATGACAAGCAAATTGCTAGTGCAAGCACTGATCGTACAGTAAGAGTATGGGATGTTGCAACAGGCACACAGCAATATGTACTCACAGGACATACAGCAGAAGTAATTGGCGTATATTTTAGTCCTAAAAATGATTATATCGCTAGTACTAGTTTTGATCGAACCGTAAAATTGTGGGACACCAAACTTCGTACGGAAGTCAAGACTTTACGCGGTCATACTGATAAAACAAATGATGTTGCGTATAGTTATGATGGACAATATCTTGCTTCATGCAGTGATGATAAAACAATCAAAATATGGAGTACAGACATTAACTCAAAAGAGGCATTATTGACACTGACAGGACATGATACTCAAGTATTAACAGTCCTTTACAGTTTTGATTCCAAAAGACTTGCTTCTGCTGATGAAAAAGGCGTTGTTAAAATATGGGAAATGCCATCTGGCACTTTGCTCCGTACAATCAATGCTCATAATGAAATCGTTCAGTCTGTTTCTTGGGCAGAAGACAATCGTACTATTGTTACTGCAAGCCTTGACAAGTTCGTTAAGCTTTGGAATAGTGATACAGGTGAAAATTTGATGTCGATGGATGTAGGTTCTGATATCTGGGGTGTTGATTTAACCAGTAGTGCCGATCATATCATGGTTGGTTGCGCCGATGGTACTGTCAAAATGTTGGTCGAGAAAAAAGAAGCAATCAAAGGCAAAGAAAAACCCAAAGGCAAAGGAGGTAAAAAATGAAATATCTATCGTATCTCCTGCTTTCAAGTTTATTCTTGATTTTTAGCTTTAATTCTGTTTCTGCTCAGCAAATCATGAGTGTTACCGGAGCTGTAATAGATCAGACGACTCGAAATCCTGTCAGCATAATCGTGTCATTCTATGATAAAAACAATAAAAAAATGGGTTCTTCAAAAAGCAACTCTGCAACAGGTTATTATCTTGTAACAGGTTTGAAGCAAGGCGAAACCTATAAAGTGCAACTTGAATCTCCTGATTATTTCAAAGATGAATTTGAAGTTACGCTTCCCGTGTCCAAGAAATATGCTGATGTTTCTCGTGACTTTGCAGTTAAGCCTCTAGCTAAAGGCACAAAGATCCTATTGGAAGTGGCTCCATTTGAATTGAAGAAGTCTAAACTTCGAGTGGGTGCTGAAGATTATCTGGCAGATGTAAAAAAAATGATGATCTTAAATCCAGGTGTTACAGTTGAAATTCAGACATATCCAGATGCCGAAGGTGACCCAGCGGTGAATGAGACATTCACCATGGAAAGAGCTCAAGCAATCAAGAAGTATTTAGTAGATAATGGGGTACGCGAGCAGAAAATAGTACTCAAAGCTTCAGGTCAGACTGATAGCATTAATCCACCTCCAAAGTATAAAACAGCGAAAGGAAAACGCTATATCGGACCAATTTATATAGTAGTTACCAAGGTATGATTCAGTAATAGCATCTGAAGACTTTTTTCCTATCTTGCAGGGCATTCATGTGAATGCCCTCATTATTTTAAAGAAAGATGAGCAATTATTCAGATAGAAGAGATTTTCTTAAAGTGCTGATCGGGGGAACCGGTGCAGCATTTCTCGCACTGCACGGTTGTGGAGATGACACATCTAAAATACAAAGGGTTGCCGGTCCTAATCCTGAGACCATACTCAAAAGACAAAGATTCTCCATTGCACATCAATATGTGCGTGATAAAAGTATAGATGGGGCAAAGAATAATAATGTACCATTGCAATGTGATGTAGTAATAATCGGAGCAGGAGCTTCTGGTTTGGCAGCTGCATTGACATTACATGATGCGGGTTACGATGTGTTATTGCTTGAAAATGAAAGTCAAGTAGGAGGTGCAGGAATTCATGGAAGCATGCATGATATAAAATATCCATATGGCTCTGTTTATTTTGTTGATTACTCGGATGATATTAAAAAGATCTGTGCAAGAACAGGCTTGCAACCATTGCCCGCACCTGAAGATGCGGTATTGCATCAAGGACAATTGATTGGTAATTTTTGGTCAGATGCATCTCTTCAATCTTTAGAAGTATCTCAAATTGAAAAAGATGGTATGAAGCTATTCAGGGATGTGCTTTTAAATGATCAAAAGGTCCCTTCCTATCCTTTGCCTCGAGTATTGTCGAAATATGAAGCAGAATTGGATGCACAATCTGCAAAGGATTATCTGTCTCAATTTTCTTCCCCATATCTTGAAACATTGCTTGATCTTTATTCAAGATCTTCAATGGGTGGTGCATTAAATGAATCCAATGCATATTGCTTATTAAACTTTTATTCTTCTGAGATTGGAAGCGAGTTTGGAAAAGATCGCTTTACTTTTCCTGGTGGTATGAATGCACTGTACAAAGCAATTGCTACTCTGATCCCACAGGAAAAGGTGATGACAAATCATTTGGCATTTGCAATTGTAAATACAAAAGATGGCGTTGAAGTATCCTGTGTGAGTGATGACAATGAAATCAGAAAAGTGAAGGCAAAAAAAATCATTATGACAGGTCAAAAACATGTTTCTGCTTTTATGATTCAAGATTTACCAGACGCTCAAAGATCAGCGATGATGTCAATGCAATATCCTCCATATGCCACCATGCATTTTACATGTGAAGAAGAACTCTTTCCGAATCATATCATGGATGTATGGACTCCCGAGGCTACCCCATTTTGTACTGATATCATTTGTTCAAATGCAATGCAAGGATCTAAGAAGAAGTATGATCATCATGTGTACTCAATTTTTGGTGCAATGCCACAACAGCAAAGAAGTGTTTTGTTGGATGATCAAGCCATGGCCAAACATGGTGTAGACATTATTTCAAAAACAATGAAGTATCTTGGCAAGTCGCTTGATTCAATTTCTCAAATTGAAGTATTTGGATGGGGACATGCCCTTGCAATACCATTTCCCGGCTCACATAATGGTCCGGCTCAATTGGCTTCTGCCAGACATGGAAATATCTTCTTCGGTGCATCTGACAATGATGCCGCATCTAGCGTAGAGAATGCACTTGCAAATGGTTTCGCTTCAGGTAGGGAGGTCATTCAGTCATTGAATTAAGGGGTAGTATGCAGAATAATATGCGATGGGGAGCTAATGAAATCATTGGATTGTCTTTGTTGAGTTCAATCCATGGACCACTACTTCGATCAATTGTCGAAAAATACTCCTCTCTTGAATCCTATTGTAGATATGGCTTGACACAGCCATTATTTTTGGGAAATGAACAATCAAACGCAGAACATATCATTCAAATAGGAAGAAATCATAGGGAACAACATGAACAATACAATATCTCAATCATTACGTTTAATTGCGAAAACTATCCAGAAACTCTCAAACATATAGAGTATCCTCCTCCATTACTCTATGTAAAAGGTTCTTTGAATCATTCAATGGGGTATGCAATTGTAGGGACAAGGAATCCAACGCTTTATGGACAAAGAGTTACGGAACAATATGCCGAAGAATTTTCACGACATGGAATATGCATCATCAGTGGATTGGCACAAGGCATTGATACCATAGCGCATCGCTCAACATTGAATTCAAATGGTTTAACTTATGCCGTTATAGCATCAGGACATGAAATGATTAGTCCTAAATCTGCAAAGTGGCTATCGGATGAAATTATTGAAAAAGGTGGTGCAGTCATCAGCGAATATTCAATGAATGTAAAGGCAAAACCTCCATTTTTTCCTAGAAGAAATCGCATCATTAGTGGTCTGAGTTCTGCTGTATTAATTGTTGAAAGCGGTAAATCAGGTGGATCAATGATAACCGCTCAATTTGCCTTCGATCAAAATAGAGATCTATATGCCATTCCGGGAAGTATTTACTCTCCAATGTCTGAAGGAAATCATTTATTACTTGCCCAACAAAAAGCAATCTTGACTCAATCTCCACTAGACATGTTGGTTCAAATAAAGAAACATGTCACAGTACCCATAAAATGCAGCGAATGTGATTCAAATGAACATGCTATATTGCAAGTATTGGGCGATGAACCATTGCATATAGATCAAATTATTGCATTGACTACATTTACTATGTCCAATGTTCTATCTACTTTATTGGCTTTGGAGTGCCGGCAACTTGTGAAGCAAATGACCGGCATGAATTTCATACGATTGACACATGCATTCACACTCAAATCGTAAACGCGATCATATTGATATCTGTCTTGGACCCGAAATTGAGCATGCTTCGGGCAGTGGTTTTGATGCATATGAATTCCTTCATGTGGCATTGCCTGAGATTGATTATGAAGATATTGAACTTCAAGTCAATTTCTTGGGTCATGACATCAGTGCTCCACTGTTTATTTCAGGAATGACAGGTGGAATTAATGATGCAGTTAACATTAATGGTGAATTGGCTGAATTATGTTCAGATATGAATATTCCATTTGTGCTCGGATCACAGAGATCAATGTTATACGATCTTGCATCTGATGAATCATTCACCATTGCTAGAAAAAGAGCTCCAAATGGATTGATATCAGCAAATATTGGCGCAACAGAAATAGCATGTAGTGAACATCAGGCGGGAATTTTGTCTATCATTGATAGGATTGACGCAAACTTTCTAACAGTACATGCTAATCCTTTGCAAGAGTTGTTTCAACCTGAAGGGAATACGAGATTTTCCGGTGTATTGCGAGGAATTGAACAAATTCGTGGAAAAATTGACATTCCAATCATTGTCAAGGAAGTGGGTTCCGGTATTTCTTTGGAGTTAGCCAAAAAATTACATGATATCGGAGTGGATGCAATCGATGTAGCGGGAAAAGGTGGCACCAGTTGGTCTGCGGTTGAAATGAAAAGAAATCAAAGTGAGTTTTCAGAATACTTCAGAGAATGGGGAATGCCAACTTCCTATTGTTTGCTATCACTTCGGGAGTATTGCGGTAAAGTTGGAATGAGTATAATGTCTTCAGGTGGAATCAGGAATACGCATGATATAGCGATGTCTATTGCAATGGGAGCAACATCAGTCGGTATGGCTAGACCTATTCTACTGGCATATCATGAGAATGGAATTCAAGCTGTTCAAGCATTACTGGAGGATAACATGATAAATCTGAAAAGAATCATGTTTCTTACCGGTTCCAAAAACTGCAATCAATTATCACATGCAATGTTCAGAAAGATTTAACGAAATTGATCCTCAGTGATTCCTTTATTGACTATGATATTTGTGTAAGCGATTTGTGCGCTCCCTTTTGTATTCTTCTTCTCACCACCCTTCTTCTTTTCTGCTAGTAAATCACCTGTCATGGATTTTGGGAGCGAGAAAGCGGGGACATCAAATGACATAAAAATTGAGGATGGCAGAGCATATCTTTCAAATTGCTTCTCATAATTCATGTCCATGATGATAGTTCCACCTTTGGTCACAGCAGACATCTTGCCTATCAATTCTTTCTTAGAATCGATCCATACTGTTGCTACAATGATCTGACCTGTATCAGCAATGGGAATGACTTTTTTTACTTTATACACTATTCCCTTGATATTTTCATCTGGAAGATCAACACTTGTGAATGGGGATTCCAATAATGCAGCAAATGGTAAACCTGCACCTTGTTTGGGAAGCATGGAAAAACCTTCGGACTTGACTTTAAGTCTACCCGGTGCTTTGTAGAGTATTGTGGCTTCAGAAGGCTTGGCTTTTAAAAACTCAACATTTAGAGTGATAACTGCCTCTGCTCTGAAATCTTTGATTGTACGAACTTTGTCTCTGACTTTTAATAATAAAGCATCATTTGCAAAAAGTGGGGAAGCAAGCAAGAAAGAAATTGCGATGATGATCAAATGCATGATGGATATACCTTGTTGATGATGCGTCTGTAACACGCTGGATAGACTAATCGTTCCTTTCAAACCTCCACATAATTCATGTCTTTACCGAATGTCTCTTCCAAGGGTAATACTGATATGATGGCAATTGCAGTACAGGCAAGTCCTACGCAAAGTGCGGCATATTTCATACCTATCATTGGTATGAGAGCTGCAAAAGCCACAGATATGATATTGAGTGACCCACGAGCAATATTGGGTACGGTGGTTGCAACTGTCGCTCGAAGATTGGTTCCAAATTGCTCCGCTGCAATCGTAACGAAAATTGCCCAAAAACCTACTGAAATTCCCAATATGAAAATCCACCAATACATCATTATTGCACTTGAAAAAGGTATTGTAAGATAGCCGATGAAACAGAATGCATTGAATGTCAAAAACTGTAACATGACTTTTCTTCTGCTCTTATATACTTGGCTGAGCCATCCTGAAAGAAAATCTCCGATGGCAAGCCCGGCATAGCAAAATGCGATTGCATCTCCTCCCGATATCTTTTCGGTTATACCATGCTCTTTGGCAAATTCAGGTGCAAGAGTCACTAAAATGCCAACAACAAACCAGGTAGGCATTCCAATCAAAATGCACAGAATAAAGCGTCTGAGTAAATGCGGGGTAGTAAGCAATTGCAATAAGCTTCCTTTTTTATGATCTGATTTCTTGACATCAGAAAACATATCAGATTCCACCACTTTGATCCGCAATAACAATAATGCTAACCCCATTATTCCACCAACGATATATGCTGTTCTCCAATCCAATTTCGCAACCATATTTGCGAGTAAAGCTCCTGTGACGCCAATTCCGGCTACTATCATGGTGCCATAACCTCTTTGATCTTTAGGCAATACTTCGGAGACAAGAGTAATACCTACTCCCAATTCACCTGCAAGTCCAATACCGGCTATGAAACGAAGAACGGCATATTGTTCTACAGAAACCACAAAGGCATTTAATGTATTAGCCAATGAGTATAATAATATAGAACCAAAAAGAGTGGATATTCTTCCTTTTTTATCACCTAAAACTCCCCAAAACACTCCACCAATCAAAGTTCCTGCCATCTGCATGTTCAATAAAAACAAACCTTGTGATGTGATTTGTTCAGGCAATAAGCCAAGTGATGCCAAGCTGGGAACTCGAACAACACTGAAGAGAATGAGATCATAGATATCAACAAAATAACCGAGTGCAGCCACAATAACCGCTGCATTCATAGCTGAATTTCGTAAACCTGCTAAATGAGACATAGAGTAACCATAAATTAATGTCGTCCGCTAAAATATGTTGCATCAATGAAATCTTCGGTATACACTCTTTTTTCTTTGATTGAAGGATCGGTATTCTCGAGCATTTCCTGATCAATTGTCCATTCACTTCCTGTCAACATCTTAATGATATCTTGAGATTTGCGAATCTCGGCAGAATATTTCTCTATTTGCTGATTGAGTGTATTTGCATGTTGAGAAATCCAACCGGAATCTTTTAAACCCAATGCATAGCAGAATGGAATCTGAGTTTTGAGTTTTGCTATATATTCAACTTCTTTGTTTATCAGAGTTTGTACTTTTTGTAATTCATGCATCAATTCTTCTTTATTAGAGCTTGATTCTTCCAATGAATCTGAAACTACTAGGGGAGAGTTGCATATGAGTGTGTGTAGTGCATGAAGTGTATGAAGATCTTTCTCATCATATGCTTTTTGTACTGAAATCCAATATTTCTGAGTTAGATCCGGATCGGCGCCGGAATCTGGATGTAATTTCTTCGCCAATTCTCTATATAACTTTGGTAAAGATGCATGAACATGTGAATGATCTACTGCAATCTTTGATTGGGATTGCTGATTAAGTAATTCTTGCATTCTGTTTTTTAATGCAGCGAATTCTTTGTCAACCACTTTATGAATCAATGCAATCAACTCAGGAGTCAATGTTTCCCCTCTCTGAAATTTCGTCATCAATAATTCGGCTCTTCTTTGTAACTCACTGTTTTGCAATGCTTTTTGCTGAATTTCAATCTCCAGATGTTTGAAATGTATATCGTACTCAGCATGTAAAGAGCTTTTCTCGTGTTCTTTCATTCGATGATGCTCATGCATCAATTCCTGTAATTCTCTTCTGGATTTGAGAATCTGATGTTTCAGGTCAATGATTTCTTGATGAAGCGATATCTGCGACATACTCATTGCGGCATGAATGAATGAAAAGCAAGGGCAATTGATGGAGAATTTGAGAATGCATCTTTGGAAGTCGTCAAAATGGCAATATGATAGAGTCTGTCATCGAAAAGATACATTTCCGAAGTGCCATAGTATCTTGTCATCCCATCGAGCATGGTGTAAAAAGTTCGTAAACCCTCAGTTGATTTGTTGTGTATTGCTTTGACACATTTCATTGACTGAGTACTTTTTGCATCCATGGCATGAAGAAAATTATTCATAGCGGATTCAAAGAGTTTTTCGGGCTTCCGTTTTTGAATCACATTTTTGGAATAGTGTGCAACACTAATGGTCATGGAAATTGAATCATTCTCCATCAAATATACATCTTGTATTGCATTGTCATAAATGGTTTTTAAGGTGTCTGTTTGCTTATAAGAAATTCTATTTAGCTCTTTTGACAATGAAATGACAAAAGAATTATTATTGCCTGTAAATACTTTTGAAGCGGGCCATTGATTCTTGCGATTCTGAGATGGCAATTGTTGCTCTTTTTCATCCGAACAAGA
>Ga0315899_10010290_pt1 | contig 10017 bp, 9 predicted proteins | sample LakEriMetagenome_2_FD_203518 | JGI IMG/M metagenome (GOLD analysis project Ga0315899, IMG submission 203518) | Freshwater fungal communities from buoy surface, Lake Erie, Ohio, United States - Buoy 4 MA112 | ecosystem: Environmental > Aquatic > Freshwater > Lake | place: USA: Lake Erie, Ohio...
CGTTTTTAATCCGTATATGGTTTTTGGAGAGCTTTCGAATCAGCGCTCGAAAGCGCCTCATTCGAAAAAGTCCTTTGGGTCCAAGGACTTAAAATGGAGCGGGCGAAGGGATTCGAACCCTCGACCCCAACCTTGGCAAGGTTGTGCTCTACCCCTGAGCTACACCCGCTTCCGCTGCTCGCGCAGCGATGGCTATATGACGCAAAGCCGTGGCACATGCAAGTGCCATGAGGCCCGCCCCGGCCGGGAAATTGAGGTAAAAAACATCTCCCGACGCGTGAGGCCGACCCCCGGCCGGCTCAGCGTCGAAGCTGGTTGAAAAAGGCCAAGCTTGAGATGGTGGAGGACAGAAGCGGCTCCGCGCCTTGAACTCGCAATCATCCGCCCCAGTGTTTACACGGAGACGGATCGACCAATTCATAAGGCGCGTCCAATGAGCATGAATCGTCCCTATACGGATATCACAGCGCTTCCTTCCATTTTGCCCATCTTTCCTCTTGCAGGCGTCATCCTTTTTCCTCGAACGCAGCTTCCGTTGAATATTTTTGAGCCTCGCTACGTCCAAATGATCGATGACGCCATGAAAAGCGAGCGTCTGATCGGAGTTTGCCAACCAGCGGATTCCGCGCGCCAGACGCCCACAAAACTCCAGTCGATTGGGACCGTCGGCCGCATCACGCATCTGAGCGAGACGGGTGATGGGCGTTATTCAATCGTATTGACCGGGGTGGCGCGCATGCGGCTCTTGAGCGAGGAGCCGCTGCATCGGCTTTATCGCGAATTCCAGGTTGATTATCAGGACTACGAGCAGGATCTGTTCGAACAGGAAGAGCCGTTGCTCAATAGGAAAGAGCTTCTCGAGGCGCTTCAATCTTTCGCGACGGCGAACAAAATGAAATTGGATTGGTCCGGAATCGGAAACGCGCCGGACGAGAACCTGGTGAATGCGATTTCGATGTTGAGCCCTCTCGAGCCGACGTCGAAGCAAGCGTTACTCGAAGCAAAATCGCTCAGCGAGAGAAGCGCCATGCTCATAGCGCTCACCGAATTCGAGCTTTCCAAATCGCACCACGCCTCGTCGGCTCTTCAGTAGAAAAGAGCGGCGGCAAGCGCAGGCTAACGGCCGAAGGGATGGTCGCCTTTCAATCCCGCCGCCTCGGTCATGAGATAATCCTTGAGGATGGGAGACGTATCGACGAGGCGGAGCGCTGCGGCGCGCGCCATGTGAGGGCCGAGAGAATCCGCGCTGAAAATATCGTGTAGCAAGTCCAAGAAAGTCGCGTTGACGAAACTATCCACCCTTCTGGCTTCCGCATATTCGCGAAGCCCCACGCCGTCACCGACGTCGAGGCCGAGTTTGGCGCGGTCCATGACGATCCGGCACAAAGTGGCGGCGTCTCGAATGCCCAAATTGAGCCCCTGACCCGCCAAAGGATGCACCCGCCTTAACGCATCGCCGATCAATGCGAGACGATGAGCCGTGAACTCACGGGCGTGTCGATATCGCAGCGCGAATGCGTTCGGGCCCTCTTCGATAGCCAGGACCGCGCCAAGGCGACCCTTGGATTTCGCTTCAATCAGAATGCGGAGCTCCTCAAGGGGGAGGCGCATCAATTCGAACGCGATGTCCGGCGCTTCCGTCCAAACCATCGACGTCCTGTCCCCATGCAAGGGAAGCAGGGCGAAAGGTCCATGGGGGTAGAAGATCTGTATCGCCGTTCCGGCATTGGGTTCGTCATGAACCAAGGTTGCGACGAGCGCCGTTCGTCTGTAGTCGCGCTCGATGCTCTCAATCCCTGCGATGGACCGGAGACGCGAGTTTTCCCCGTCGGCGGCGACGACGAGCCCGGCCATGAATTCTTCGCCCGTTTTGAGCGATACCCGCGCGGCCGAACGCTCGACCCGATAATCCACCACCTCGGAAGCGATGAATGCGACCCCAGCCGCATGGGCGGCCTCGATCAGCAGCGGCTCGAGATCGGCGTGAGAGACAATCGAGGCGAGCGGAGCGTCCTCGCAGAAACGCAGGTCGGGAGGACCGGGCGGCGCCCAACGATCGGTCGAAATCTCCATCGCATGAACATGCGCGAGATCAGGATCCAACCGCGATCCAACAAGCTGGCGCAGCAAAGACAACGGGCCGGGGGCCAGCGCCGACGCGCGCAGCCGGCTTGGCTTGCGTTGGCCTGCCGGATCGACCAAGGCGACGCGCAAGCCGCCGCGAGATTGCGTCCGAAGCATCAGCGCGGCGGTCGCGCCGACGGCCCCTCCGCCTGCGACGATTACATCGTACTTTGTCATATCTCAGATCCCTAGGTCGCTTTTACCCTGAAGCTGCGCTGAAAGTCGAAAGTTTTTGCCTCAATTTTATGCTTCTGAAAGGGGCAGCGATGCCTCAAAAAGATGCAAATCGAAGCTTTTCGAGCGTTAATGCTCAGATAAAGGGGAATTCCTGCGGCTTCCGAAGTGGCACGGCGCTTGATTGACCGGGTAGGTAAGCGCGTAGCTCGATTTGTCGATCCACGCTGCTCAAAGCCTCAAATCGCCGCGGAAAAGCCGCGCCAAGCGGAGTGTGTCAATGAAAATTGTGATGGCAATCATCAAGCCGTTCAAGCTCGACGAGGTGCGCGACGCGCTCACCGCGGTCGGGGTTCACGGCTTAACCGTGACCGAAGTCAAAGGCTATGGGCGCCAGAAGGGCCACACGGAAATCTATCGTGGCGCGGAATACGCCGTCAGCTTCCTTCCCAAATTGAAGATTGAAGTCGCCGTCTCTTCTGACCTCGCCGAGACCGTCGTCGACGCCATCGTCGCATCGGCGCGCACCGGTCAGATCGGCGACGGAAAGATCTTCGTTTCGTCTCTGGAGCGCGCCGTTCGCATCCGCACGGGCGAAAAAGATTCCGACGCGCTCTAAAAACATCGCGACCCTTTGGAGTTTGATCATGCAATCAAATGAATTCAAGAAAAAGGGCTTGGCCGCCGCTGCCGTCGCAGGGGCGCTGACCATGTCTTATTCCGGCCTGGCTTGGGCCGAAGCCGCGCCCGTGCCGAACAAGGGCGACACCGCCTGGTTGCTGGTGTCGTCCCTGCTGGTGCTGATGATGTCGATCCCGGGGCTCGCCCTGTTCTATGGCGGCCTTGTCCGCTCCAAGAACATGCTGTCGATCCTGACCCAAGTCTTCATGATCGTTTCGCTGGTTGCGGTGATCTGGGTTCTCTACGGCTATTCTCTCGCCTTCACCAACGGCGGTAGCCTGAATGATTTCGTCGGCGGCTTCTCGAAAGCGTTCCTGATGGGCGTCACGCCTGAATCGAACGCCGCGACCTTCTCGAATGGGGTGGTCGTTCCTGAGCTCGCCTATATGGTGTTTCAGGCGACCTTCGCCTGCATAACGCCTGCTCTGATCGTCGGTGCCTTTGCGGAGCGCGTGAAATTCTCTGCGCTCATGCTCTTCGTCGCCTTGTGGGTCACCTTCATCTACTTCCCCATCGCCCACATGGTTTGGTACTGGGGCGGCCCGGACGCGATCGGCGACGCTGCGAAGGCGCTTGCTGGCGCGAGCGGTGAAGCAGCCACGAAGGCCGCGCAGGCGAAGCTCGACGAGGTCAAGGCGGACGCTGGTCTTATTTTCCAGTGGGGCGCTCTGGACTTCGCGGGCGGGACTGTGGTGCACATCAATGCGGGCATCGCCGGCCTCGTCGGCTGCCTGATGATCGGCAAGCGCATCGGTTATCCTCGTGAGATGATGGCCCCGCACTCGCTCACGATGACGATGATCGGCGCCTCTCTTCTCTGGGTCGGCTGGTTCGGTTTCAACGCCGGCTCCAACCTTGAGGCCACGGGAACCGCGGCGCTCGCCTTCGTGAACACCTTCGTCGCGACGGCGGCCGCCGCTCTCGCCTGGCTGTTCGCGGAATGGGGCGCTAAGGGCAAGCCGTCGCTTCTCGGCATGGTGTCGGGTGCCGTAGCGGGTCTTGTCGCTGTCACGCCCGCCTCCGGCTTCGCTGGTCCGATGGGCGCGCTGGTGCTCGGTCTGGTGTCCGGCGCAGCTTGCTTCTTCTTCGTCGCGACGGTGAAAAACAAGCTTGGATATGACGACACTCTGGATGTCTTCGGCATCCATTGCGTCGGCGGCGTCATCGGCGCGATCGCGACGGGCATTCTGGTCAATCAGGCGCTCGGCGGGGTCGGCATTCCCGACTATGAGTCAAAGCCGGGCGAACTGGCGGTGGCCGCTTACGACATGTCGGCAGCGCTGATCGCGCAATGCAAGGGCGTCCTTCTGACGCTCGCCTGGTCTGGCATCGGGTCCGCGATCCTCTTCAAGATCGTCGACCTCGTTGTGGGGCTGCGCGTCTCGCCTGATCAGGAACGTGAGGGCCTGGACGTGGCCCAGCACGGCGAGCGCGCCTACAACCTCTAAGGTCCGCTCGAAGAGCTGACGGGGCGGCGTCCTCCAAGGGACGCCGCCCTTCTTTATTTTGCGCCTCCCGAAGGTTAATCGGGATTTAACTTTCTGACGATAACGATTTGTTTTCCTATTCCATCGCGTGCCCGTTCTCTGGAGCCGCGCTAAATCATCGGTCTGCTTATGCGCTCAAGCAGTCTAAACTCGGCCCATCACCTGACCGATGCCGCCCGGCTGATCTTGATAAAGAAAGCTGCTCAATCGGTAGGATTGATCCTGATCGCAGCGGTCCTGGCCGTTTTGCTTGGCCTGTTGACATGGTCTGCTCAAGATCCCAGCTGGAATTTCGCTCACGACGGTCCCGTCCGCAACGCCCTGGGCGCTCCCGGGGCTTTGATCAGCGATCTCCTTATGCAGATCTGGGGCGTCGCCGCATTGGCGTTTCTGGGTCCGATCGCGTGCTGGGGATGGATGCTCATGCATCATCAGCGCATTGACCGCATCTTCAACAGGATTTTCCTTCTCGCCTGCGGATCCATATGCCTTGCAGGCCTCTCGTCGCTCCTCCCGACGACGGCGAACTGGCCCCTTCCCACTGGTCTTGGCGGCGTGGTCGGAGATACGATCAACCTCATCCCTCATAAATTGAGCGCTGCTTTCCCTGTCGCTAATGTTGTCGCGGGAATCATCTTTTCGCTTGGCGCGATCGTCTCGATCTCGGCCGCCTTGAGCCCGGTGAAAGCGGACGATCCCGACGCCGATCATATTCCGCTCGAGAAGAGCAAGTCGGCGCGGGACTTTGACGAGCGTGACGCCGAGGGCGATCCCGGTTTCGCGCTTGTCTCTCTCGGCGCGATCGCTCATGCGCTTTTGAGTTTCCGCGCGCGTCTGAGACGACGTCGCGCAGCCTTGGAGGCCGCGTCAGCAGCGCCTGCGGACTGCGCTCAGCGCCGCGAACCGGTTTTTTCGCCAGAATCCCCGCAATCTTCTGCTTCGGATTGGAACCTGGCCGACGTCCCGCCCGACAACAAAGGCGACAAGCCGTCGAATGTCGCGATCACGCCCTCCGTCGCAACGATCAAGCCCGGTCGGCGAATTGCGCGGGAAGCTCAGAAATCATTCCTCGACGATGATGAGTTCCAGCTGCCGCCGCTCCTTCTGCTATCAGAACCAAAAAAGATCGTGACGGGACATTTGCCGCAGGAGGCGCTCGAGCAGAACGCGCGTCTGCTGGAAGGCGTGCTTGATGATTTTGGCGTCCGCGGCGACATCCTGAACGTCCGGCCGGGCCCGGTGGTGACACTCTACGAACTCGAACCCGCGCCTGGCATCAAGTCATCGCGCGTGATTGGACTTGCCGACGACATCGCTCGCTCCATGTCGGCTATATCGGCTCGAGTGGCGGTCGTGTCCGGACGCAACGCCATAGGCATCGAACTTCCCAACAATAAGAGGGAGACGGTCTATCTCCGAGAACTGCTGGCGTCGGCCGACTTCGAGTCGTCAAAACATAATCTCGCGATCGCCTTAGGGAAAACTATTGGCGGAGAACCGGTCATCGTCGATCTCACCCGCATGCCGCATCTGCTCGTCGCGGGCACCACGGGTTCAGGTAAATCGGTGGCGATCAACACATTCATCCTGTCGCTCCTGTATCGTTTGAGCCCGCATGAATGTCGGATGATCATGATCGATCCGAAAATGCTGGAATTGTCCGTTTATGACGGCATTCCGCATCTGCTTACTCCTGTCGTCACCGACCCCAAGAAAGCCGTCGTGGCTTTGAAATGGGCGGTGAAGGAGATGGAAGACCGCTATAAGAAAATGTCCAAACTGGGCGTCCGAAACATCGACGGCTTCAACCTGCGCGTCAATGAAGCGAAGGATAAAGGCGAAACAATCTTCCGTACGGTTCAGACCGGATTCGACGCTGAGACCGGCGAAGCCGTTTATGAAAAGGAAGAGATGGATCTGGCGCCCCTGCCCTACATCGTCGTCATAGTCGATGAAATGGCGGACCTTATGATGGTCGCGGGCAAGGACATCGAGGGGGCCATTCAGCGGCTTGCGCAAATGGCGCGCGCTGCGGGCATCCATCTGATCATGGCGACGCAAAGACCGTCGGTGGACGTCATCACCGGGACGATCAAAGCGAATTTCCCGACGCGCATTTCGTTCCAGGTCACATCGAAAATCGATAGCCGGACGATCCTGGGCGAACAGGGGGCCGAGCAGCTACTGGGTCAGGGCGACATGCTTTATATGGCCGGCGGCGGTCGAATCTCCCGCGTACATGGACCATTCGTCTCTGACGCCGAGGTTGAAAAGATCGTCGCGCATCTCAAGACACAGGGCCGACCTGATTATCTGGATAGCATCACCGAAGAAGACGAAGAGGGCGAGATCGGCGAGTCCGGCGGGCAATTCGGTGATGAATCGAGCGATCTATATGATCGCGCGGTGGCGATCGTCTTACGCGACGGAAAATGCTCGACAAGCTACATCCAGAGACGCCTGTCCGTTGGCTATAACAAGGCCGCGTCCCTCGTGGAACGGATGGAGCAGGAAGGCGTTGTGGGAGCCGCAAATCATGCGGGGAAACGCGAGATTCTGGTCGGCGGCGGCATCGATCGCGGCGCCTTCGAACGATGAATTTCGTCGAATCTTCGCCACAGGTCGGCGCTAACGTGATCAGCCAATCAACTGGTCCACGCAAAATGCTGAAAATCGGAGCCCTGCTGCTGTGCGGGGCGCTGCTCACCCTGCAGGTTTCGGAAAAGGCTGGGGCGCAAGGGGCTCCGCTGCAGATTACGCCAAAGTCTCAGGCGCAACCTGTCCCCCGCGGCACATCACGCGCCCCGACTCAAGAAATGGATCCAGCCTCTGTGGTCAAGAGGGCCAATGCGGCGCTGAACGGGCTTACCAGCGTCATCGCGGATTTCTCCCAGACCAATAGCCTTGGTCAAAACGTCAACGGGCGCCTTTTTCTGTTAAGACCTGGTCGTCTGCGCTTTGAATACGCCGCTCCGTCTCCGCTTGAGATCATCGCGGATGGGACGAGCCTAGCGATAAGGAATAAACGCCTGAACACCCAGGACGTCTATTTCATCCGACAGACGCCCCTCAAATTCTTGCTTAAGCCGAACATAAACTTGAGCCAAGATGCAAGCGTGCTTGGCGTGTCGTCCGATCCTGACCATACGATTGTCCACATCGAGGACAAATCCACGTTCGGTGGGACGTCCAAGATCGATCTGTATTTCACTCATACGGACTTTCTGATCTCGCAATGGGTCGTGATCGATCCACAGGGCGGCGAGACAAAAGTCAGGCTATCAAATATAGATCAAACGAAGCGGCCTGAACGATCCCTGTTCGTCATCAATTACGAACGACTGGATAATCAGTAGCCCGGAATCTGAAGCGTGGAGCAGGTCTTTCTCAATGCCGATTCGCATCGCTACCTGGAACATCAATTCCCTTCGCCTTCGCATTGAGGCGGTGTCGCGTTTCGAAAAAGCGTTTCGGCCTGACGTGTTCTGTTTTCAAGAAATCAAATGCCGGGAAGCTGAATTCCCTTACGCGGCTCTCAAGGCGATGGGATATGACCATTTCGCCGTGAACGCTCAAAAGGGCTACCACGGCGTCGCCATCGCATCGCGCTTTCCGCTTCACGATATCGAGAGTCGCGACTTCTGCGATAAGGGCGAGGCCCGGCATGTTTCCGCAACCGTCCAGGCGGAAGCAAAGGGGAATGTCTCCGGTTTCCAGATTCACAACTTCTATGTGCCCGCAGGCGGCGACGTGGCCGATCCGGAAACGAACCCCAAATTCAAACACAAGCTACAATTTCTGGAAGAGATGCAGCGGCATTTCTCCGATGATGCGCCATCGTCGCACGCCATCCTCGTGGGGGATCTCAATGTTGCGCCACTGGAGAACGACGTCTGGAGCCACAAGGCTTTGCTGTCAGTTGTGAGCCACACGCCCCAAGAGGTCGAGCGGCTGAACGCCGTCTTTGAATCTGGAGGATGGACAGACCCTGTGCGGCGGCAATCTCCCGAACCAGAGCGGGTTTACACCTGGTGGAGCTATCGTTCGCCGAATTGGGCGCTGGCGAACAAGGGCCGTCGCCTTGATCACATCTGGATCAGGGGCGCGCTTTCCATGTTGCCGGCCGAAACCCAGATCGTAAGGGAAACGCGGGGCTGGGACCGCCCGTCCGATCATGTGCCGGTTTTGCTTGATCTGCGATGAAGGCGCTTAACGCAACAGGCGATATCCGGTTGCGTCCGTGACGAGCACTTTCGCCTGACTTGGATCTCGTTCGAGCTTTTGACGCAGGCGGTAGATATGCGTTTCCACCGTGTGGGTCTCGGCATCGGAATGATAGCCCCATAAGTCGCGCAGGAGCTTTTCACGTGAGACCGGGCGTCCTTCCGCGAGGTAGAGACAGGAAAGAATCGAGGCTTCCTTTTCCGTCAACTTGAACATCGCGCCAGACGCGTTGACCAATTGCTTTTCTGATGGTGCGTACTGGCACTCAGAAATATTCCAGACGCTTTGGCGGTTCTGGCTCGCAGAAGTTAAAATCGAAATCAGTCGCCTTGAGAAAACGGGAAATCTGAACGGCGCCCGGATCAGATCGGCTTCCGTCTCGACGAACGGATCTCCTTCGCGACAGAACGCAAGAATACGCGAGATCCAATGCCGCTCTTCCACGGCGCTGCGAGCGTGAAGCACGTCGCTTGAATGTCTCACATAGCCAATGAGGACAAGGTTCGGAGACAGCGGCTGCGGGAATATCCGATCCGCTTCCGCGAATGTCTGAGCAGAGAAGAAGTTAAACTGGTCCTGATGCGCCATCTGCTCGCCGAGAGCCGACGTAAGCTGAGCACAAGCGGAGACAAGCAAGACGTCAGCTGGCATTCGGACTAAAATCCCCGCGTTCATCTGCCGGAGCTGATTGATCATGCGGCGTAAGCGTCTTTACAGCAAGCCAGCGAAGAATTGCAGATCCGATAAAATTCGCGTCGCCTACATGCGCTGGACTGGAGGACGTCGCGCCGTCTCGAGCGGTATGCTTCAGGTCGGCCAATCCTTTATGAAGTGCCAGTTAGGTCGGAACGGCATGGCCCATAGGAAGCGAGAGGGCGACCAGAAGACGCCGCGCGGCAGGTTTCGCATTTTATTCGGCTTCTTTCGAAGAGATCGGGTGAAACGTCCATCCTGTCAAATCCCGTTAGGCGCGCTTAAGCCGACCGATATCTGGTCGGACGATCCCACGGACTTTTCCTATAACAGGCTCCGAAGAGCGCCAGCGCGGTTCCGGCACGAGAATTTATGGATGGAAGAACAGCAATACGATCTGGTCTTCGTACTAAGCCATAATATCAAACCGAGAGTTCTGGGTCGCGGCAGCGCGATTTTTTTGCATATTCTTGGAAAAACAGATCACACGTCGGGATGTATCGCTCTGAGCCCGGCCGCCCTGCGAAAGACGCTTCAGCGTCTGAGCGCGCGCGCGTCGCTGGTGATCTAACTGTCAGCGAAAAGAGCGCTGCCTATTCTCACCCGGGTCGCGCCGAGCTGGATCGCCAATTCG
>Ga0315899_10010291_pt1 | contig 10015 bp, 6 predicted proteins | sample LakEriMetagenome_2_FD_203518 | JGI IMG/M metagenome (GOLD analysis project Ga0315899, IMG submission 203518) | Freshwater fungal communities from buoy surface, Lake Erie, Ohio, United States - Buoy 4 MA112 | ecosystem: Environmental > Aquatic > Freshwater > Lake | place: USA: Lake Erie, Ohio...
CGCAAAAAATCGCAAAATGGAACCACAATGGGGCGATCTATCCCCAGCGTCTCAAGCGATCGTTGTACCTTCCCTGCGAATGCGTCGAGCTCAACGGGGTCGATAGAATGAAAATGCCATGGCTTGAGGAGACTTCGATCAGTCGAGGATTGAAGTGGAAGCGGAATCGTTTCAGCGCTGAACTTCGAGGCCCCTTCGCTTTGTCGCACCGGCACTCGTATCGATGTGGCTTTTGCAAGATCGTGATCGATGATCACGTGCAAACTCGTTGCTGGGGCATCGTTGTCGCGAAGCTCCTTGGCAATGGAGTCGAGGTAGAAATTTTTAAACCATACTCCTGGATGAAACGCTTCGGGTTGATGACCACCGACAATCCACCGAACTTGAGCAATCCGATCGGCGGTCTCTTCGTCGGATTGGGGAGCGGACACACCAAACGGTTCTGTTCCTAATGGCGAAAAATCGGGGATATAAGATCGGACGTAGGCCAAGGCCGCTTGAGCTATCTCTCGGCGAGTGCGTTCTCGCAAGGTAGCAAGCCATGATGGGGGAGATGCGTTCGAAGACGAGTGAGCATTCGACGCTTGATTTGCAGCGTAGAGGCTATCGAGCCACTTGGAACGAGGCGGGACAATGAGGGCTTGATTGTCTTCCGCCGGTGCTTTGATATGCCCCCAATCGATCTCGTTTTGTTCCAACGCTGGCCCCGCCACCTCTAGCAGCACTCGGTGCCGCAACCACTAATCGCTGAAGGCTTGGGCAACTCGTATCCTCTGGCTTGCATGGCCAAGATACTTTCGTCGATGACTTGGTTGTAGTGATTCAAGCGAACTCCGCCATCATCAAGTGCACCACCGAAGGATCTTGCAAGATCGAGATAAATCAAAGGAACAGGGATCTCGAGGATGTTCAACCCCAGCATCGCTGCCTGGGCCCACAACTCTAGGGGCATTGCGTAACCGTCGATGGTGATTCGCAATTGTTCCAAAGCTGATACGCGGTAGGCTTTGAATCCGCAGAATGCATCGGTCAAATTCCAATGAAACGTATCATTGAGCCGTTTTGTCACGGTGCGATTGATGAACAGTCGCTCAGGGGGAGGCAACGAGTCACCGTCATAGGTTTTCAAGTAACGCGAACCGGATACGATGTCGGCGTGTTTGCACGCGGTGACGAAACGTGGGATCCGTTTCGGTTGATGTTGGCCATCGCAATCGAGCGTTACGATGACTTCGTACCCTTCTTCGATGGCATACTGAAAGGCTGTTTGCAAGGCAGCTCCGTAGCCCCGGTTCTTCGGGTGATGGAGCACGGTCACATCGCGGCGTTTATCGAGCAAATCCGAGGTGCCGTCCGTCGAGCCATCGTCGACGGCGAGAACATCCGGGGCGTAGCGTACCACTTCGTCCAAGACGCCATCGACACTCTTCGCTTCGTTGTATACAGGGATTGCAGCCAGCCAGCGTTTCATAACCCAAACCGTTCCGTTAGAGGGACTAGTAACCTGACCATTGTAGATGCCAGGGGGCTAGGGTCAACGATCACCGCGCCGCATTGCGGATTCCTGAGGTGCTACTTTGTCGATGATTCGGATTGCGGAGACTTTAGCAGCAGGCAGAAGGTGGCTAGGACCCAAACAAGCGTCTGATTCGCTCAACCCGGGGGCTTGTTCTCGATCATTGTTGAGGTACGGGTTATCGAGACTCACCAATTCGCTGAGTTTCGGAAGCCTAAGCCATTGGACGCTTCCGTCGCTGAACAGGATATTGACCGCCCGGCGACCGTGCATTTCGAAGTCCGAATCGAGCGATTCTGCGGAGCCGGTAGGAACCGGAAGTCGATCGCCGATCCAGGCAATTCGTCGGGAAGATTGAGAATCCGGCGTTGCGTACTTTCCTCCGATTATCGTTCCCATGTGGTAAGCGTAGTCCCCACCGGCGAGGAATCTCCAAATTTGCTGTTGCTCGCGACCGGCCAGGAGGTAGTCGAGGGATGTGGGGACGTTTGCCATCCAATTTGGAGCAGGTTCCGAAGGGCATTGCAGCCAGCGTTCGGTTTCGAGCAACTCAAGGTCTCGTAGCCGGATCGCATAGACACCCGCGAAGGAAAGTGGGCTGTTCGGTTCGATCCCAGGAAGTCTGTGAGCGGGCTGGAATTGAGCAAAGGCTCGCAACGCGTCCCCGATGTGCCGAAGGTTATCTCTGCATTCCTGCTGACGTGCGACTTCTCGCCAATGCAGCAAACCTGGGAGCAGAAAAGAGAGAAAGACGATTCCCACAGCGAGGGCAACGAGGCTATCGAGCCAGGCGAGTTGGATTCCAAAAGGTGCTGAGGCAGGTTCTGACGATCCGCTTCCCGCACGATCACCCAATGCCGAGACTACGTTGGAACGTTGGCTGATGGCTTGGTCGTTTGCAGTGTTTGGTGCGTTCGCTGTGTTTGGTGCGTTCGCTGGATCGCGATCGGAAGAGTTGGATTGATCGAGTTTGGCGATCATCGCCATAGTCTCTTCGATAAAGCCTTCTCGAAATCCCTCTTGGCTCGCCACACCTTTTGAGTCATTAGGCTGTAAGGTGTCTTGATCGCCGTCGGCATTGTCTTCCGCTAGAAGCTCATCTGCGAAAGGCTCGAGCATGGAGCGAAGGTCGCGCAAGCGTTGCATCAAAGCGTCGGACTTGGCCAATTGGTCTTCAATAGCTAACGATTCTTCATCGGACAGGGCGCCGAGAAGGTAGCCGAGCAGCGTTTCGTCTGAAGGGGGCAGTGGGTCTGGACGCATGTAGAGTCACAACGGGGGGTTGGTTCGCGAGGCGATCAATACCACGAGGCTCAATTGGGTGTTACGACGCCTCGTTCTCTTGCATACGCAACCAAATCTCATTGAGTTTGCGCATCGCGGTAAAAACTCGACTTTTCACCGTTCCGACTGGAATATCTAGGATTTCGGCGATATCCGCGTATTTAAGACCTTGGTAAAACGCCAACTGAATTAGCTGTTGGGTTTGTTCGTTGAGTTGAGAGACGGCCAATCGGACTCGGGAATTGGTTTCCGATCTCAGGGCGATTTCCTCGGGGGTCGCTTCGCGAGACGGGATCCGACCGGCGAGAGCTTCATCGGCATCGTTCTGCTTGGATACTCCATCGAGGCTGGTGGCTTGATGGCGTTTGTTGCGTCGCATGAAATCGATCGCTTTGTTACTTGCGATCGCATAGAGCCAAGGTCGGAATCGTTTTCCGGGTTCGAACTGGCTGATGCGTAAGTGAACGCTCAGGAAGGTTCCTTGGAAAACGTCTTCGGCATGCTGAACGCTTCCGAGGAATCGGCGTAAGAACGTAAAGAGTTCACGTTCATAGCGACGCATGAGGGCTTCGAAATGCTCGGGGCGTTGTTCGTGCAGGTACTTGTCTACAAGCTGCTCGTCGGTCCACTGAGCAAAACGACATTGCTGCGAAAATCCGGATTCCGGGGAGGAGATGATTTCCTCGATCGAGTTGCTTTTCGTAGACTGCATAGGAATTGCTTTCCTGAATATCCACTGACCGGTAGAGCCTTTTAGACGGAGTAAGTTTACCGGGAGTTCCCGGAAAAAGTCAAAGAGCGTTCACTGGAAATTCATACCGGAACGATCAAACGTAGCGATTTCGCTTAATTTGCCGTCTTTGATGCTGCTCGCTAGGTTGCCAGGACTTCGGATTCTCCGAAGGACTCTTTGAGTACTTTGGGAGAAAAGTGGCCGAAACGGAAGGATTTTCCGCTGCGTAGATTGACCATGGTCAGGACGGCGGGGGCGAAGAGACCTGGGTCGACTTTGTAGAAGTCATACCCGTAGGCTTTGAAGGTTTTTGCAAAGGGTTGTCCGCAGTCGCGCGAAGAATTGCTGGGGACTTTGGGCCCTATCGCGACGAGCTGATCGTCTTGAGCGTCGACCCATAGGGTGACATGTCCGCCGTAGAGGATCGCATCATTGGTTCGTCCGATACCGGTCGCAAAGTCTTTGGCGACGGGAGGAATTGGTGCCGAACCGACTCCTGAGCGAATTTGATTTAGGTCGAAACCGAGTTCGAAGAGTTTGTGCAACGAGGTTTCGATCGACCTTGCGACCACTTGCATGACTCCCGCAATGCTGCTTGTAGAAGCAACGCAGAGGATGAGTTTGGAGGTCGGGACGTTGCATTCGGCGGCAATTTGCTCGGTGATTTCTTCGGTAGGAAGCTCATCGCTTTCAAGCACACCGACGGCGCTCGTGGAGTGATCGCCAATAACAAATCGATCCAGCACGGTTTCTTTACCACGTTTTGCTCGCATGGGACCGGATCCCATGGCAAAGTACTTGCCGTGGGCAATTTTCCAACCGGCGTACTGGCTTGCCATGCACGCTTTCAAGGGAGAGTCGGTGGAGACCAGCAGTTGTGGGCCGTTCCAGATGGCCCGGTCAGCGGCGGTAAGTTGAACGTTGGCGCTTAGCCCCATGCAAATCTTGGAAAGTGCTAATCCAGCTTCGATTCCTCCTGAGACACCGCAACCGAAATCGATGACGCGAACACCGTTTTGAAGGATGTGCGTCTTGACTCGAAGGTCATCTTCGTTGGCCACAACCTGTTGTTCGATCCATTGAAGCGTTCTATCGTTTAGGGACGGGTAAGTAGCCATCGATGGATCTTGGGAACGTGAAGACAAATACAAATTCGGTCTGGTAAATCGGTCGTTGTCGACAGCGATTTGATTGGGAGCACGTGTTCGACGATTCGGCGATGCAAGAGCTTGTGACTACGGTAGATGAGATAGTCACAAGCGAGCTTGTTGTTTCGTCGAAAAGAGTAAGGATTACTCTTTGGCTTCTGTGGCACCTTCGATGATGGTTGCCTTTTTCAGAACGATCGGTTCGACGGGAACGTCGCTGTGTGGGCCTTTGTTCCCCGTTTTGGCTTGAGCCATCTTGTCAATGATTTCCTCTCCTTTGACGACACGGCCGAAGACGCAGTAACCGTAGCGATCGGCGGCGTATTTTTTGTCGAGGTCGCGATTGTACTTCAAGTTGACGTAGAACTGGGAAGTCGCCGAGTGCGGAGCGCGTGTGCGAGCCATCGAGAGGGTCATACGATCGTTCTTCAGTCCGTTTGCGGCTTCGTTTTCGATCGGGTCATCGGTTGGCTTTTCCTTCATGTCGGGAGTCATCCCGCCACCTTGGACAACGAAGCCTGGGATGATGCGGTGGAAAACCGTTCCGTCATAGTGTCCTTTTTTGACATAGCTAAGGAAGTTCGCAACGGTTTTGGGGGCTTCCTTCTCGAAAAGTTCGATTTCGACATCTCCAAGGGAAGTCTCTACGAGGACTTTTGGGTTTTGTGCTACCGCGACTTGGCTGGCGAGAGCCAAGCACATTCCGGCACTTAGCAAAGCTGCTTTGTTGCCCACCATCATGCATTGTTGGACGAGACCTGACGCCAATTGGTGCAAATGCCCCATGTTTTGTTTTCTCCGATTTTCTTTCTTTAAGAACCCGCACTTGGTTGAGGGTTGTTTCGCCTCTTCCCACTGGTGAGATATGATACCGACTTAGTTACGATGGATCGACGGCTAGTGGTTCAGTTTTACCTGCCTGTTTTCAGCGAGTTTGTTTCCATGTTTTTATTTGCTGGGTTTTCGCGTCGGGGTAATTTTGCCGCGATGGGTGTATGGTTGCTTTGGGCAAGCTATTCGCTGTGCCTATTGGTTGCTCAGGAAAGTGCCGTCGTGCAGGAAACTGGAGAGAGGGAACTTAAGCCTACGAATCCGAAGTCGCCGATGACGATTGCGGAGCGATCGAATTTTCTAGCGACTTCTCGGGGGGAGGAAGTCGAAGGTTTCCTCAGTCAGCTTGCGCGATCGAGCCCGTTTGCGAAGCTGATGGAAGTGGGGCAAACGCACGAGAATCGTTCGCTTTGGGGATTGGTTGTATCGAAGGATCTCAAGGTTTCATTGCCACTGGCCGCGGATGATCCTCGCTTGGTGATTCTGATGATCGGCGGAATTCACAGTGGGGAATGCGACAGTAAAGAAGCCTTATTGGCATTGGCTCGCGATACTGTTCAAGGAAAGCACAATGATTGGCTCGATCGATGTGTCTTAGTTTTCCTACCGAATTTCAATGCGGATGGCAATGAGCGAGTCGGTCCGATGCATCGCCCAGGCCAAGAGGGGCCTGCTTTGGGGATGGGGACACGTGAGAACGCGCTCGGACAAGATTTGAACCGGGATTTCGTCAAGCTTGATACACAAGAAGTCCGTTCGCTGGTCCGATTAATTGACGCTTTTCAAGTGGACGTTTTGTTCGATGCGCACACGACGAATGGATCGTTGCATCGTTACGACATGACGTATGACATTCCACATAATCCAGCTGTCGACCGCGACATGATCGGGTGGCTCAAGTCCGAGATGTTGCCTGCGGTCTCACAAAAGATGCAGGCACTCGGTTCGCCGATCTTTCCCTACGGAAACTTCAATCGAGACCATACAGTTTGGGAAAGCTACGGGTTTGAGCCGCGTTACAGCACGGAGTACATGGGGTTGCGGGGCAAGATTGGGATATTGGTGGAATCGTATTCGTATGCGACTTATCAACGGCGCATCGAAGTCAGTTACTCGTTCATCGAGGAGTCGATCACCTATCTATGCCAGAACTTCGATGCCGTTCGCTCATTGGTTCGCAGGCCCGTTTCGACTTCGCCCAAGGGAGTTGCGATTCAAGGAGTGATTGAACCGGGTGAAGAGCGAGCGAAAGTGGCTGGCTATCGTTGGCCGGAGAAAACGACAACCGAGAAAGATGTACCCGAGGGATCTTCAGCGGAAAAGTCTTCGGCTGAGAAGTCTCCAACGGAGACCAAGCCGCAGGAGGTTACCTTCCCTAGTCCGAAGGATCGCAGTCGCGTCAAGGAGATGGAGCAGACGCAATACGAAGTTCGTTTAGCAAACGTGGCGACGAGAAAACTTGAGGTCGACGCGCCGATCGCTTACCACATCCCCAAGGAGTGTTCGTGGCTTGCGAGCCGCATTCGGTTGCATGGAGTCCCGATGATCGAGGTCTCGGGCGATGCTGTGACTCTAGTTGAGCAATACAGAGTCATTGACCGCAAAGAGTTAAATGAGTTTCAGTTTCGCAAGTTATCGAAATACAGCGTGGCGTTGGAAGAAAAAGAAGTGGTGCTAGGGCCGGGCTGGATTGTTCCAACAGACCACCCATTGGGTGTGTTGGTTACGTACATCTTAGAGCCTCATTCCGATGAGTCCTTGGCGATGTGGGGATTTCTCGATCCGTTGCTGCAACCGGGTGCGGTTTATCCTATCACGAGGTGCAAAGCGATACCGAGTTTTTCAAAGGTAACTCCCCTTGAGCCGCTTGCATGGCTTGATTTGAAAGCGAAGGGAATCGTTGGAGAGAAACTAACGCTCGACAAGTTGTATTCACCAAAGGACAAGATCGCTTATTCAGGTGCACCAAGTCCGTTACCACGTTGGATGCCACATGGCGAAGGGTACATCACTCGTCGGGAGCAGCGTTGGTTTCATGTCGATGCTGCCAGTGGCGCGATGCATCCATGGGAAACGCCTCAACGGATGGTCGAAGCGCTTTCGAAGCTTCCTGAGTTCCCGGATAACGCAGCGGCTCCCTACGGCCGTCAGATCGAGCTCTTTCAAGATGGTTTGGAATCGGCTGTGATCAATCACAAGAACGATTTGTACCACTATCATCTGTTGACCGATGTTGCCCAGCGCGTGACCAATACGCCAGAGCAAATCGAAGAGTTAGTCGAGCTAAGCCCGACGCAACGCCACATTGCTTATGTTCACCAACAGGATCTATATGTTGTTGATTGCAAAACCAAGGAAGTGAAACGACTGACCGAGGATGGTGGAGGAGAGATTCTCAATGGCAAGCTCGATTGGGTCACTCAAGAGGAGGTCTACGGTCGGGGGCAGTTCAAGGCTTACTGGTGGAACTCCGATGGAACAAAGATCGCCTATTTGCGGTTGGACGAAACGCCGGTTCCGACGTTTGTGATCGATGATTCCCTTTCCTTTGCCCAGAAGGTTGAGAATATGCGATATCCGAAAGCCGGACAGCCCAATCCGAAGGTTTCCCTGCATGTGGTTGACGTTCAGACGGGAGTCAAGCAAGAGGTGCCATTGAGCATAGCGGATCCTGCGGAGCGATTGGTTGTGAGAGTGGGCTGGAAACCAGGGGTCCCAGATGCATTGGTTTATCAGATTCAGAATCGCATCCAAAATCGACTTGATGTGGTCCTTTATGACTGTGCAGCACAAGCCTCTCAGGTTCTTGTTCATGAAGAGTCCAAGGCTTGGGTGGACGTCATCGATAGCCCGCGATGGCTTCTCGACGGTAGCTTTTTATGGGTAAGTGACAGTGGGCTCGATGGGCAATATGTCGGCAGAAGGCATCTGTATCACATCGCAATCGATGGCAAGAAACGAGCGTTGACCCAAGGGGATTGGGATCTTAAGGAGATCTCGGGAATCACCGATGGCGGAAAGTACGTATGGATGACGGCCCATCGCTCTGCTCCGACGAACACCGACGTCTTGCGACTAGCCCTTGAGACCGGGGAGCTGGAGTCGATGAGCGAACGGACTGGGGCGCACCGCATCAGCGTTCATCCGACCGGAAGCTACTTTATTGACAGTTGGAGCGACATGAATAATCCGCCCGAGACTTGGTTGAGGGATCGTGAAGGGAAACCGTTACGATTGCTCAGTGGGTATCGAAGCGATCGATTCGACTATGTGCAAACTGTTGCCCCTGAGTTGGTTCAGATTTCCGCTCGCGATGGGCAGGTGTTGCAAGGATTGCTTTACAAACCAGAGCATCGTGATGGGGATAATAAGCGTCATCCAGTAGTGATGTATGTGTATGCGGGCCCGTCTGCACCGACGGTAGAAAACAGTTGGACGCATCGAAGCGATCTGTGGCATCGGTATCTAACCGATCGGGGCATTGCGGTGTTGTTGTGCGATAATCGCTCAGCGCTGGGCAAGGGAAATGCGGACACGTGGAAGGTCTACAAGAACTTAGGTGCACTCGAATTGCAGGATCTTGAGGATACGGTGGATTGGCTAGGCAAACAAAATTGGGTCGACAAGGACCGGCTAGGACTCTGGGGCTGGAGCTACGGAGGATACTTCACAGCGTATGCAATGACACATAGCACGTTATTCCGTGCGGGTATTTCTGGTGCACCGGTGACCGATTGGCGCAACTACGATTCGATCTATACCGAGCGATACATGGATACTCCGCAAGCGAATCCTGAGGGTTATCAAGCCAGTTCGGTGGTTGAAGCGGCGAAAAATCTACATGGGCGGTTGTTATTGATCCATGGAGAGATCGACGAGAACGTACACATGACCAATACGTTTCAGTTCGTCAATGCGTTGCAGGAAGCAGGGAAGCAGTTTGAACTGATGGTATATCCCAAAAATCGGCATGGTATTGTCGATCCTGAGCAGATGCAGCATCAGTACCAGATGATGACGGACTTCTTTGTACGCAACCTTGGCCTATGAGATATGCTCGTTTCAATCCGAATTACTGGTCGCGGTAGACTTGGGTGCTCTCATCGCGGATCACTGGGACGGGTCGCAATTGGCTTTGGATTGCGGCTCGTAGGATTTGAGTTCCTTCGCGTCCATGCTTGATGGAAACCTTTACGGTGATTTGTTCTTTCGAAGCAAGGCTCGGAATTGGAGCGAAGACGATCTGCCTTCCCGTGGATTGATACTTCATAGGCGCAAAGACTTGGTCGACAGATGCACCTTCGGGGACCTCGATCACCAGCCGAACTTCTTGGTCAGGTCTAGTTCCGATATTGTTGATCTTTACGGCGTAGGTAGTCACGCCGCTGGTTTCGATAGGATCGTTATCGTCCTCGATATCGAATACCAGTTCGCTTTGGCCTTCGACGAGGACTTCACGCTCAACTGGATCCGCACGAAGGCCTTCTGCCTCGGTGCTCATCA
>Ga0315899_10010292_pt1 | contig 10015 bp, 10 predicted proteins | sample LakEriMetagenome_2_FD_203518 | JGI IMG/M metagenome (GOLD analysis project Ga0315899, IMG submission 203518) | Freshwater fungal communities from buoy surface, Lake Erie, Ohio, United States - Buoy 4 MA112 | ecosystem: Environmental > Aquatic > Freshwater > Lake | place: USA: Lake Erie, Ohio...
AATGCCCATGCCTTTGGGTACCGGTTTCCGGTCAAAACAAATCTATCAACTTTGGAGCCTTTTTATGAAATTTTCTAAAATTTTCCTAGCGGTCGCGATCGTCACAGCCAGCATGGCTTCGAACAGCCAAACCTCTGGCGGTACGACTGGTGGTAGCGGCCAGCAAAAAGCTGGTGGCACCACCACCCAAACCCAAGCTACCGGCTCAACCGGTGGTCAAACTACCGGTTCAACCGGTGGTCAAACCGGTACAAGCGCTGGTGGTCAACAAAAAGCTGGTGGCACCACCACCCAAACCCAAGCTACCGGCTCAACCGGTGGTCAAACCGGTACAAGTGCTGGTGGTCAACAAAAAGCTGGTGGCACCACCACCCAAACCCAAACTACCGGCTCAACCGGTGGTCAAACCGGTACAAGTGCTGGTGGTCAACAAAAAGCTGGTGGCACCACCACCCAAACCCAAGGTACCAGCTCAACTGGCGGTCAAGGCCAAGCCAAGCAGTGATCTGATGGCTTGAGTGAGTCATGTCTCCCATATCTGCGACAGGTATGGGAGACATTTGTTTTTATAAAGATAGTGGTGTGTATATGAAAAAGTTAGTTGTCACCTTGGGCATGGCATTGGTATGCCCAGCCTTTGCACAAAATGCGGCGGTTTTCAAACTCGACGATGTCAATTTGAAGCCCATCAAGCTCAGTGAGTTCATTGCGCAAGTCAAGGAAAACAACACCTGGATTCGAACCAAAAAATTGGCCAATGAATCCACCGCCTCATGGCAGCAGTCCATGTCGGCCTACAACCTCAACCCCTCATTCAGCTACAGCCGGGGTACCTTTTACGCCCAGGCGCCGACGGATGCATTTGCCAGCCGCTCACCCCAATCCGGCACATACTCTTTGTCAGGCAATATTGAAGGCCGTGGCAAGCAAGACGCCCGCAAAGAATTTTCGGGCACTGAACTGGCCCGCCAATCGGTGGACTTGGGCGCCATGGTTTATGGCGTGGAAGTCGACTCCGCCTTTTTGTTTTTGGACGCCTTGCGCGTCAAAAACCTGTGGCTGGTCAAACACAAGGCCCAGACCGAATTGGAAAAAATGGGCAACCCAGACCTGAAGCTGGCCATTGACGATTACAAGCAATTCAAGACCGACCAAGCCAATGACTTCAAATACTTTTCTTTGGGCATGGCCAGTTTCTTGGGCAAGCCCAGCAATGTGTTGCCTGACCCGACAGCCGAGCTCAGTGTGGCCCCCAGGGACTTTGACGTGAGAAGCCTGATTGACAACGCCCGCCGCTCACGCCCCGATATCTTGTCGCTGGAAGCGGCATTCAACGTGGCGAAAGCAGGCGATGTGTTGGCACAGAAAAACCGCAACCTGGATTACAACGTGAGTGTTTATGGCACAGACACACCAGGGTACGTGGGGACCTACAGCGGATATTCGACCACCTATGAGCGTGGAATCTCTTATGGCTTCTCAGTCACCGTGCCCATCCCCATCAGCCAGTTGTATGACGCTGATTTGGTGGCTGCGAAAAACGCCCGCTTGCAAGCCGAGATCATGCTGGAAGATGCGAAAAATCGGGTGTACTTCGAGGTCAACCAGGCTTTGTTGCAATTCAACAGCGCCAAGACCAAGCTGCAAACCGCGTTGGACAACCAAAAAAACCTGGCCGATAAAAAAATGGCCAATTTGGATGATGTGAACAACTGGCATGCCGCAGAGGTGGAAACCATTGACGCCAAGGTGAACTATGCCAAGGCCTTGCTGTTTTTGGGCCGTGTCAGCGGCTTGAAAAACGTTTTGGCCATGTGATTGACATCACACCGCCCCACCGCACCACAGAAGTCATAAATGAATGATTACAAGAACTTCAAACACAGTGCCACCGTCATCACTTTGATGTGGAGCGCAGCCACCTGCCTGGTGAGTGCTCAGCCCACTGCCCCCGCTGCTCAGATGCCCAACCAAGTCGGTGGCAGCACCAGCGGCACGCAGGCGGGTGGACAAACTGGCGGCCCTCAAGGACAAATGGGTGGCCCCCCGAGCGGCCAAATGGGCGGCATGGGCGGCCCTGGCGGCTCGATGGGCGGTCCTCCCCAGGGCCAAATGGGTGGCATGGGCGGCCCTGGCGGTGCGATGGGCGGTCCCCCCCAAGGGCAAGTGGGTGGCATGGGCGGTCCCCCCCAAGGGCAAGTGGGTGGCATGGGCGGTCCAGGCGGCACGATGGGTGCACCTCCTCCAGGCCAAGTGGGTGGCATGGGCGGTCCACCCAGTGGACAAATGGGCGGCCCCGGCGGTGCGATGGGTGGCCCCCCCAGTGGACAAATGGGCAGCATGGGCGGTCCTGTCAGTGGAATGGGTGGTCCTCCCAGTGGGCAAGCTGGCAGCATGGGTGGCTCAGGCATGGCGATGGGCGCCCCTTCCGGTGCGCCAGCAGTTGGCATGGGTGCGCTTGGACCGTCTGGGGCGTCGCAGATGAGCGGCCCGCCGAGTGGCCAAATGGGCGGCATGAGCGGGTCCAGTGCCACGGTGGGTAGCCCTTCCAGCAGCACAGCGCCTGGCACCAGATGAATAGTTTGCTGAACTTTAATTCGAAGTAACTGATAAAGACTTAGCGAGATGAACATGAATAAAACACCCAAGTGGGCGGCCATGCTGGCGCTATCTGCCATGCCGTGGATGGCATTTGCACAACAAACCTCCGCTCCGCCGGCCAAGGCTCCTGCGCCAGCTGTCGCCACCTGCCCACCCACGTGCGCCTTGCCGGGACAACCTGGTGGTCCGCCACCGCAGGTTGCTGGCAGCCAGCCTGGTAGCCCCCCACCTGGCGCACCTGCCGGCACGCCACCGGGCACGGCACCGGGTTCGATCCCAGGCATGACGCCGGGCAAAGCACCGGGTGCAGGCCCTAGCCCCATGGCGGGTGGTCAGGGCCCTGGTGGAGCGGGCGCTGGTCAAATGGGACAGCCCGGTAATGGCGCCCCTGGTGGTCAGCCTCAGCAACCCATGGCTGGAACCCCGCCTGCACCTGGTGGGCAGATGCCCGGAGGCGCTGGTGCACCAGGCGGCGGCATGGGCATGGCCGGTAGCCCCATGGGTGGTGGCATGGGCATGATGGCGGGCAGTCCGATGGGCGGTGGCATGGGTGCTCCGGGCGGTGTGCCAGCTGGCGGTCAAGCCGGCGGCGCGGGTGGCCCGCAGGGCGGTCCTGCGTCTGGACCAGCACCGCGTCCAGGTGGGACACAACAAGCCGGCGGCGCGGGTGGTGCTGGCCCACAGGGTGGCGGAACCGGCGGTCCTCAGGGCGGTGGCCCCGGCGGTGCTGGTGGTCAAGGCGGCCCAAGTGGATTGGCCATGGCCTCAACTGGCGGCAACACCCAAATGCGCGGTGGTGTCACAGCGAGAACCAGTTCGGCCTCTTCGGGTTCCGCTGGTGTCAGCAGTGGCTCATTCCTGAGCACCCAAAGCGTGGCCTCGGTGTCGTTTCTGGCCAGGTCGCCCACCCAGCGTTGATGCCTGGCGCTTTGGCGCCGCACAACTTTGATGGTCACTGGTGCGGACGCTTACCGTTCCACAGGTGCTTCATCAAGCCCCCAACCCCACGCTCTCACCGTGGGGTTTTTTCATGGCCCGTCAAGCCATACGCACGCTGCACATGTGCGCCCCTTCAACGCCCGGTGAAGTGGGGCTGGCGTCCGCTCACATGGGCTTGCATGCCTTCATCGGCGTCCTGGGTGAACTCGAAGCTGCGGCGCAAATGGTCTGACAACAACCGCGCCGCGCCAAAGCCTTGGGACATGCGGGTGCGGGCAATGGCTTTGGCGCCCAAGCTGGCCAAGGGCCCCACTTGCGCGTACTTCTCGGCCAGCTCGTGCAGCGCCGGCAACAATTGCGCGCCATCCACCACTTGGCTGACCAAACCCATCTGTTGCAACTCGGGGGCGGTATAGATTTTCGACAGGGCCACCATCTCCAGGGTGTGGGCCATGCCCACCATCGCAGGCAGGCGCACTGGGGCACCCGCACCTGGAAACCCGCCCCATTGGGCCTCGGGGAATTGCCAAGTGGCGTGCGCGGCCATCAGCCGGATGTCGCTGACCAGGGCCAACTCGCAAGCCCCGGCGCGGATGGTGCCGTTGATGCCCGCGATCACGATTTGGGGCAATGCCTCCACCGCGTCAAAAGTGCGGTTGGCCAGGGCCACCAACTCCAGTGTCTTGTGCTTGCCCAGGCTTTGTTTGATTTGCGGGGTCAAGATGCCGTGCGAGAAAAAGGCGTTCCCACTGCCGTGGATCACCACCACGCGCACCGATTCATCTTGTGCCAGCTCTTGGGTGTAGGCATACAACTGGCTGAGCACGTCTTCGCTCAGCCGGTTGTCGCGCTCGGGGTCGTCAAGCACCACCCAAGCAACGTGGCCTTGGCGCTTCATGGAAATGCCTGTGGTCATCTTCAATACTCCTGAGTTCGCAGCCCCAAGCCCGGCTGTGTGGGACACAACAAATCGCAACCATCCATCACCAAGTCGCACAGGTCGGCTTGGCCTTGCAAGCGCAAAAAGCCGTTCATTTCGCCGGGCAATTTGAGGTTGGGCAGCGAAAAAGCAAAGTGCGCTTCGGCACTGTTGGCAATCGCCCCAGCCAGCCCATTGCCCACGGTCACCGGAATGCCTGCGGCTTGCAGCACCGCAACAATTTTGCGCGCGGGGTGGATGCCGCCCACCTTCATCAGCTTGATCTTCACCGCATCGGCCGCTTGCAATTGCACCAAGCGCAAGGCGTCTTGCAAGGTGCGAATGGCCTCATCGGCAATCACCGGCGCGTCAATGGCGGCGCTGATTTTGGCCAAGCCTTCTAAGTCGCCGTCGGCGACGGGTTGTTCAAACACATTGACCCCGGCTTTTTCCAATGCACGCAGGTGCACGATGGCGGTGTCATTGCGAAAACCTTGGCCATGCAGACTTTGGCTGAAGTCCACCGCGATGGCCACATCGGGGCCGACCGCTGCGCGCACGGCCGTCACATTGCGCACATCGTCTGCCAATGCCAAGCCCACCCGCAGGTTGATGTGGCGGTAGCCTTGGGCCACAAAGGCGGCGGCCTGCTCGGCCATCTCATGCGCTGGCACGATGCCCAGGTGCGGTGCGCACAAGGCCAAGCGCTCACGCAAAGCCCCGCCGATCAACTTGACCACGGGTTGCCCACTGGCGCGGCCCATCCAGTCGTGGCAGGCCAGGTCCACGGTGGAATGTGCATACAAATGCCCTTTGGCCACGCGGTTCATGCGCAGGTGGATTTCTTCCAGGTCGTGCGGGTCCAGGCCCATCAGCGCCGGTGCGATGTGCTCTTGCACCACCTGGCAAATGGCAGATTGAAATTCCTCAAAGCGCGAGTAGTTTTGTGCGCTGGTGGTGGCCTGGCCCACGCCCACCTGGCCATCGTCGGTGCGCACCACCGTCACCACCGATGTGGAGACGGTTTTTTGCGCCATCGCCGTGATGTAGGGGATGCGCATGGTCGCTTGAACCGCATGCGCTGTGATGGCAACAATTTTCATGGGCTCTCCATGGCGTGGGGCCTTTGATGCGAACCTGGTCTGGACGAAGGTCAACCCGGGCTGGGCTGAGTGCACCGCTGAACCGCGCCTGGACCGGCGTCAAGGCCCACAGGTCTGCGGCGGTGGCAAGCTCAGTTTTTGGGGTATTGGTCGTCGGTGACAGCGCTGCCCCAATCGGTTTTGCCGATGGAGGTGGCCGTGTGCAGCATGTAGCTGCCTTGCTCAGCGCCGTGCCAGTGGCGTTCATGGGGGGCAATCCACACAATGTCGCCCGTGCGGATGCGTTGGGGTGGTTTGCCATCCAAACAAATCCAACCACTGCCAGCAATCACATTGAGCATTTGGCCTTGCTCATGCTGGTGCCAGTGGGTGCGTCCGCCCGGCGCAAAAAACACATTGTTGATGGTCACGTTGTCGGTGGTGGGCATGATGGGGTCGCCCCACACGGTGCCGGTGCAGGTGGCAGAACCTGTGCGCGATTCAGAAGGAACGCCATCTTGGCGTGCGTGAAAAACTTGCATGAAAGGTCTCCGATTGGTTTTTGAAAATCAGCGGGGCAAGGTTGGGGTTGTGGGGCAGGTCGCACAGGTGGCGATCAGCCTTGGCACGGTGTACCACCCAAGCGCGTGTGAAATATACGCCATGGCCTCTGGCTGAAACTGCTCTGTTCGATAACCGACATTCAAAAGGCGGGGATTCCTGGCATTGACAGGCGTGGCGGGGTGTACCAACATCGCTCAACCCATGGGCTGGCCTTGTGAGTGGGTATTCCCACTTGGAAGTGTCCATCGCAAACATATGTTGGGGCGCTGCGATGTTGAGGTTTTGGGGGATGGTTGAGATGAAATTTTTGCTGATATTCAAATGTCCATCATTGGTTTGATCTTTGTGGCCGTCACGCTGGTGTGCGGTGTGGCCTACTGGTATGTGGACAAAAAAATGGTCTTCACCATTGCGTCGCTGAAAGACCTGTACAAGCTTTGCTTGATCATCATTTATGCGACACAGTTGATCTTGATATTCATTTTTCTGTTTTGAGCCCAGCGACTGTGGCGCTGCGCGAACGGGCTCAGTTGGCGCGGGCCACCCAAATGGTGGCGCCTTCGGGCCCATAGTGTTCGGCATGGGGCACGTTGCGAGCCAACCGAAACGTGTCGCCGGCTTGCAATTGGCGCACTTCTTCACCCACGGTCAGGCGGTAGTGGCCGCGCACCACGCGCACGCTGGCATCGAAGGGATGGGTGTGGGTGTCGAGCACGGTATCGGCCTGCCACTCCCGCACCAGCACTTCATCAAAACCTTCTTCCAGCGACTGGGCGGTGAATTCATCATAGGTGGGTTCGCTCATGGGGACTCCTGAGAAGTGGACGTGGATTTGCGGGGCAAAGAGGCGCAATGGCCGCCCGAACCGGGCTTCGTGCTGGGCAGCTGAAACTCGGTGTTGTGCTGGCCCAAATGGGGGACAGGCCCACCCAAAGGCAAACGTTCGCCATCAAACAACAAGGGCAGGCCGTGCAAGTCGTAGCCTTGGCCCGGCACGGGCACCCGCAGACCCAGGGCTTGCACCTGTTCTTGCGCCAATGCCTCGGCCACGGTGTGCACCGGTGAGCACGGCACGCCCACCGCCAAGAACCGATCTTGCCAGTGCGCTCGGCTTTGGGTGAGCATGGCGGCGCGCAGCTCATGCAGCAGGGTTTCTTTGTGGGCGATGCGGGCGCGGTTGGTGGCAAAGCGCTCATCGGTAGCCCAATGGGCGTGGCCCACCACTTGTGCAAGTTTGGCAAACAAGCGGTCGTTGCCGCAGCAAATCAGCAAGGGCCCGTCCAGGGTGTCGAAAGCTTCATAGGGCACAAACCCACTGTGGCCAGAGGCATGGCGCATGGGCTCGCGGCCTTCATGGATCAAGGCCTCAGACTTTTGCGCATTCCAGGTCAAGGCGGTTTCGAGCAGAGAGGAATGCAGCACACCGCCCCGCCCTGTGCGGTGGCGCTGCTGCAACATGGCCAAGGTGCCAATCACCACCCACATGCCCGTGCCTTGGTCGACCACCGAGGCCCCCAAACGCATGGGTGGGTCGTCGGGCCCGCCGTTGGTGCTGGACAAGCCGCTGAAGGCCTGCAGCAGGGGCTCATAGCCGGGGCGCAATTTCATGGGACCGGTGTGACCGAAGGCCGATATTTCACCGTAGATCAATCGGGGGTGGCGCTGGCACAGGCTGGGCCCATCGATGCCCATGTCTTCGGTGACGCCAGGCCGCAGGTTGTGGATCAAGATGTCGGCGCTGGCCACCAATGACTCAAAAGCCGCCAAGCCGACTTCACTTTTGAGGTCCAGGGCCAAGGATTTTTTGCCCCGGTTGAACAAATGAAAGTTCAAGGCATCGCCGCCGCGAAACACCGGGCCCATGCGCCGACCGTCATCGCCACCATCCACGCGTTCGATTTTGAGCACCTCCGCGCCCAGGTCGGCGAAGATGGCGCCTGCAAAGGGGCCGGCCAAAATTTGCCCGAGTTCAATCACCCGCAGACCATTCAGTGGGCCAGGGTGGGGAGAGGTTGATGTGTCGGATGGCATGCGCTGGGCTGTGGGTGTTTGGGTCACCCAAGATAGCAGATTTCACCTGCCTGCAGATCCAGCTAAACCCTGGCCCAGGGTAGGATGCTCTGCTGACATCTCTTCGCATCGCCATGCAAACCCCACGCCCTGTACCCCATGACCCGGCCGCCAATTTGGTGGTTTATTCGGCAGCGTTCAAACCGTTTTGCCAGGCTTTGTTGGCGGGGTTTGCCCAAGCCCATCCTGGCGTGCGCTTGCAATTCATCGACGCCGTCAGCACAGATTTGCACACCCAGTATTTGAGCCTGCACCAAAGCGGTCAAGCCCTGCCCGATGTGATTTGGAGCTCTGCCATGGACTTGCAAATGGACTTGGTGCGACAGGGACACGCCAGGCCCCTGCGCAGTGCCAATACACAGGCCTTGCCCGATTGGGCGCGCCACCAAGACTTGGCCTTTTGCACCACGCTGGAGCCTTTGGTCAGCTTGCGCAACAGCCAGCATTTGGGTCCGTCAGATGCCATCAGCACCTTGCAGGAGATCGCCGATTTGATGCGGCAACGTCCAGACCTGCTGCGCCAACGCATGGCTTGTCTGGACATTGAGGCCAATGGCATGGGCTTTTTGGCCATGTTGGTGGCACGCGCCCAAGACCCGGGCTATGCGCGCTTCATGGACTTCGCGGCTGGCATGGGCTTGCAGGGGCATGGCGCCAACCCGCCACTGGTGCAGGCCTTGGTGAGCGAAGGCGCGGTGTTGGCCTTCCCTGTGTTGGGCGCTTTTGCAATGCGCGCGCTTGCATCACACCCGCAGTTGGCGGTGTGCACCAGCCCTGCACCGCGGTTGGGCGTGTCGCGGGTGGCCTTGATTCCCAAGGCTGCACCGCACCCCGAAATCGCAGCTTGCTTTGTGGATTTTTTGCTCTCATCCGAGGGTCAACATTGCATGCGCCAAGATGGCCTGTTCCCTTGGCAAGACCAAGGCCACAGTGATGGGTTGCCAACCTTGGTGGTGCAACCGCTGCCGATCGACGATGGTTTTGGGTCGTGGCTGGACCCCCAAGCGCGCTCAGCGCTGCGCCAAGATTGGGCTCGGTTGCTTCTGGCATGATGCTTGTTGCCTGGATGTTTTGTTTTTAAAAGGACGCTGTATGAATCTCAAACGCCGCCATTTCCAACTCACGCTGTGGGCGCTGTTTTTGGGCTTGTCGCCCTGGGCCCAGGCCCAGTCCAATTGGCCCACCAAGCCCTTGCGCATCGTGGTGCCGTTTGCGCCAGGTTCGTTCACCGATTTGTCCGCCCGCGCCTTGGCCGTCGAGTTGTCCGAACAATTGGGTCAGCAGGTGGTGGTGGAAAACAAGGGCGGTGCAGGGGGAACCATTGGCGCTGATGCGGTGGCCAAATCCGCCCCCGATGGCCACACCTTGTTGCTCACCGATAACTCGTTTGTCATGGCAGCGGGCCTGTACCCGCGCTTGCCCTTTGACCCGCAAAAAGACTTTGCCCAGATCAGCGCCATTGCCGAGTCCCCATCGATCATGATCGCCCGCGCTGATTTGCCCGCCAAATCGGTGGCGCAGTTGGTGGAGGCGGCGCGTGCCAAACCCATGGACTTCATGTTCGGCTCGGGTGGCCAAGGTTCATCGGCGCATTTGGCGACCGAATTGTTTTTGAGTGTGACGGGCACCAAGATGACCCACGTGCCCTACAAAGGTGTGGCTGCGGCGATTGCAGAGGTGATTGCTGGGCGGCTGGACATCAGCATCGCCAGTTTGGCCAGCGGCATGCCGCATGTGCGCAGTGGCCGGGTGCAGGGCTTTGGTGTGAGCGGCAAAGAGCGCAGCGCTTTGTTGCCGCAGGTCCCCACCTTTGCCGAGCAAGGTTTTGGCGACTACAACA
>Ga0315899_10010293_pt1 | contig 10014 bp, 7 predicted proteins | sample LakEriMetagenome_2_FD_203518 | JGI IMG/M metagenome (GOLD analysis project Ga0315899, IMG submission 203518) | Freshwater fungal communities from buoy surface, Lake Erie, Ohio, United States - Buoy 4 MA112 | ecosystem: Environmental > Aquatic > Freshwater > Lake | place: USA: Lake Erie, Ohio...
TCGGTTCCGCCAGAATCACATGGAGATTGGATCGATGTCGATGCGATTGAATTCGAAACTAATGATTGGCATGGCGTTGCTGTGCTTGTTGTGGGGCCAATCGGCAGAGGCATGGCATCGTTGCTACTTCGGCTACGGGTATGGTTGTCTGACTCGGCCGTGGTGTAGAGCTCCCATCATTTACTCCGCTCCCTCGATTTACTACGTACCAACCATGGTCACAGGGCCAATTTATGCGGCTCCTGTTTGTGTAGCGCCCTACTATGCAGTACCCGTCTATTCGGTGCCGAATTGCAATGATCGATACTGTGGCGGTTATCTTTCATGCCGGGCATTCGGGGGAGCTCGATGTTGTCCAAGCCGAGCGAGCTATTACGGAGCGAGAGCCTATTTTCCGCCCGTCTATTGTGAGCCTGTATATTCAACGCCGGTTTATTCCGACTATCTAGAGCCTTACGATTGGTCAGTGCAGCCGAGTTTTTATGGAGCCTCGACCGTCCGACCATCGACGGGGACACAGCTCTCGCGTCGGGTGACTACGGTCGGTTTCGACAGCGATGGTCTTAATCGCTGGCCCAGCCGCACCCAAGAGTCGCTGGTGCGACGAGTGGATGCTGCCCCGATCAGCACTCCTTCGACACGGGCGAAAGCGCTGGTGGTCAAGTCCGATCGTCCCAGGCCTTTGCAGCCGTATTCCCCTGTTTGGACGGAATCCGCAGTTGGCTTGATCGATGATATGGTTGCTCGCGGAGATTGGGAGTCAGCATACCAAGGATGCCGACGCATGGAAAAGATCAATGCAACCAAGCACTATTCCATCCTTATTCGGCACGCCGTTTTCGAACTTGTCGCTATCCGGCAAATAGTCTTAGATGCGGAGTCCGGGGCTGGATTGGAGAACCTGGATCGTGTGCTCGATCTTTTTGAGCTTGCGTGTGCACAAGGTGGGACACTCCATTCTGAAAGTTTGGGAGGTAAAACGATGGGAGCTTACCTAGGAGCTTCTCATGTTGATGCCGATCTTATGATGGAATCATTGTCTCGTAGAGTGCTCGCCCAACCGACTACGAGCGGTCGTGAGATTCTTTTGCTCGCAACACTTTTGCGTTTGGATGGGCAAGGCGAGCGGGCTGATCTTTTCGCTCGAGAATCTTTATCGCAATCTGCAATGTCGGATACATTCCGATGGAATCATTTATTGCGAGAGCTCACCGGTGCAGGCCAAATCGCCATCGCCCGCTGATCGCGATGGTTTTTGGCAGGCTAACGCTTAGTCGCAGCGAGAAGCTTTCTCAGCTGCCGATGCAACAATTGGAATCGAGCTTCGGAGAGTTGATTTGGCAACTGCTTCTGCATCTTGCTGAGCTTTCGACGCTCGCGGTCAAAAATGGTTTGCCATGCCGCCGCAAGAGTTAGACTATCTGCCGACTCGAGTTGCGATTGAATCATGGATACGCCTTGAGCACGGTCATGCAGGTTTCCCAATTCGGTCTGAATCTCCACGAACGCCTTCAGTGCCTTGCTCGCAGTCTTTTTAGGAACAAGCACCGAAAACAATTCCAGGTTATAGCGAGCATGTTTGCCTTGGATGCGAAACCGATGGATCGCATCAATGTCTTTCCAGTTTGTAGGACGTTGGCATAGATAGTCCTCGAGTTGCGAACGCAGGGAAGTGACTGCAAAATCGCGGAAAGGAGTTTGAAGAAATGGAGATTGCTCGTCCGTGCAGTCGCGGTTCTCTTTTTGGGAAAGAGAAAGTTGCATCGAAAGCTTGCGAAGTCTTTTTGAATTGAGGCTTCGTTTTAGTTCATCACGCATCCTCGCTGCTGCATCGTTGCGATGCTTCTGAAGGATTCGAAGCAGTCGTGCTCGGTTCGGAACGATTGGCCAGTTGCGGATGTTCTCTATCAACACGTCCAATTCGCGAACTTCATTGGTTGCTCGACGAATTTTTCGAAGGCGTTTCGAAATCGGATCCAAGAGAGAAACAGGGCATGCTGCTTCGAAGAAAAGCAACCATGATTGAGCGCGCCGGCATGCGACGCGAAGTTCATGAACACGCGTCGCTTCGTCGCCGCCCTTGTTATGCACGGCCTTGAGGAGTTGACGAACGCATGCGATTTGATCTCGGAGGACTAAAACGCAAGCACGAAATGTCGCAACCGATTCGCCACGGCGTTTGAGAACCTTTTTGGTTTTTGGGCTCAAGCAATCGCTCATACCCAGTAGCCCCAAAGACAATAAAGAAACCGAACAAACGGCGCCCTGTCCGTTTCAAGTTGATTGATTCTAGGATACTGTGGTCGTGCTTTGGACGAGTGTGAAAAGTGGGGAAAACCTAAAGCTTGCCCTCGGAGAACACAGTGAGCCAGACCTCGTCAGGCCGATGCGGTAAAGCTGCATGCGACAGGATCATTTGGTCAGGATCATTTGGTCAGGATTAGTTTCCCTTGCCGTGTTCGCCGGAGTCGATAAATGGCTCCTTCGTTTTCGATCCAAATCTCGTCGCCACACCGGCACAACTCTGCGAAAGAGATGATTTTGGGAATGGAACCTAAGCCCTGCAGGCGTCTCAGTGGGGTGTTTTGAATCGAGGTCTCATCGGGAGGGTTCGGTTCAGGTTCTTTGCTCATGGCAATTAAACTTCCTCTGTCCCGGTTGGTCTTCTTCTAGACCTCCCTGTTTTCGCACTACCTATTGTGAAAAATGCTCTCTGGAGGGATTGTAATGAGATTGAGTCTCAGTAACAATAGATCGGGAGTTAAGAAATGAGCAAGCGACCGGAGTGCTTCGAAGTAGGGCATTCCTCAGCCAGCCGCGAATTTGCTGGGATTTAGATCGAGGAGTCGATTGGAATGCGTGCGCTCAAGAAACCGTATCGGGGCGAATGTCTTGAAGGGTGGTTCCGTTCGGATCATCTTTTTCAACAGGTCCGAGTTTGGCAACGAGGAGGATGGAAAGGGGCGAGACCCTCGGATCGTCCCGGATTTACCTTGGTGGAGTTGCTGGTTGTCATCGCCATTGTGGGAGTTTTGGTCTCGCTGCTGCTGCCAGCCGTTCAAGCGGCTCGAGAAGCGGCCCGCAGGATGAGTTGCGGTAACAATTTGAAGCAGTTGGGTCTGGCGTTGCACAATTATGAGAGTGCCTTCAAACGCTTCCCGTCTTCGGCGATCACGCGCGGAGGAAGTTCGGCTCAACCGTGGTCGGGCCAGAGTTTTTTACTCCCCTATGTCGAAGGAGATACCCTTTTTCGACGGATCGATTTTTCTCTCGGCTACCATCATCCCGACAACAGATCGCAGTTTCCTCCCTATGGAGTTGCAGCTACGAGAGTTCCCGTCTTGCTATGTCCGAGCGAGGTGAACGATCGACCGAGATTGAATGCAACGACGAACGTTCCTGAACACTATCCATTGAACTACGCCATGTCGGTTGGCGAGTATTTGGTCTGGAATCCGAACACTCGCCAAGACGGTGGCGGAGCTTTCGCACCGAATAGTCGGTTTGCATCAGCCCATTTTGTCGATGGTCTCAGCAACACGCTTGGATTCGCCGAGGTGAAAGCGTTTACTCCCCGATTCCATGATGCCGCCACGCTACCGTCAACGCCTCCAGCCTTGCCTCAGTCAGCATCGGTAAGCCATGTTGGAGGTGTTTGGTCGGCGACCAGCGGTCATACGGAATGGGTTTGTGGACGAGCCATTCATACGGGCTTTACCACGACATTTACTCCCCAAACTCCGTTCCTGTATCAGCATAGCGATGGAAAAACCTATGACATCGATGTCAGTGGAATCCGGGAGGGTACCGACCAGACTTCGATTACGTCCGCGATTATTACGTCTCGCAGCTACCATACTGGGTTGGTCCACGGGTTGCTGATGGATGGCTCCATTCGTCCGGTCAACAGCAACATTCAGCTGAATATCTGGCGGGCCTTGGGGACACGTGCTGGAGGTGAGGTTCTTAGCGGCGATACCGAGTGAGCCCATCCATCGGCGTCGACACGTTGCCAATTTACAAAATCGTTGCTGATAGACGTCGTTGCTGATCGACAAGCAGCGGGCGTTGGCCAACGTCATCGATCATTCGAATAGTGAGCGGAGAGCCGACCGGATTCGGGCTTCGGCTCCGGGGGCAACCCACAACCAACTCTCGTGAAATCCGTCGATGAAGGCGGACTCGGTGGGGACATACCCCGTCCAGCATTCTCCGTAACCGATGGGCAGAACGGGTTTGCCAGCACTCAATTCCTGCGCCATGAATTGATAACCCACGAAACTCTCGCCAGGGAATACAACGACCCGAGCTACTTGGAAATCGATGCAGGGCATATCGATCGATTGGCCCCGCGCGACACGGTTCTGCGCCGCCAATCCCATGGCTGCCAAAATCCGTTTTTCGGTAGTAAGCGTTTCATCGTGGAGTTGACCATTAAGAAAATCGCCTCTGAGGTTTTCATCGCGGCTAGGTTCGAGGTCTAGGGTCGCATTTCTAAAAGTAAGCCGCTCCAGCGGGATTCGTTGAACATGGTCGCTTGAATGGCACATTGCCTCGTACAACCGATCTGTCAATTGACCTCGCGATTCTGGAGTTCCGTCGTTGAATTTTCCCGCGGTAACATCACCGCTACAACCCGATGCATACACCTGCGCAACGTTGCGATCGTCTCGCTTGCGACGCTCGCGGGCCAGACCGACAAAGTCCGAGGTGACTTCGCCGCGGCCGTAGTAGCTCATCGGGTGAGTTGCGTAGGTGTGGTACTCCAGCAAGCACCGCTCATGATTCCAAAACGATAGGGTTCTAAGTTTTGGATCGATGAGTCCCGTTTCGGCATCGCGAAATAGCTGTTCCCGTCCGCTGCTGCTTCCGCGGGAAAAAGATACGACACCCTCTGCATTCACGATTCGCCGATTCGATGCAATGTCCTGCACGACGCATTCTGAGTATCCCACATGAGTGATAGGTGCTGGAGTGGCAATCGCGTCCTTCAACGCCTCCTCGACGCGTTGTAATACCGATTCATGGAAATCAGGATCGAAGAGTTCGTTGATTAAACCTACGCTATCTAAAAGAGCTTGGGCGTCGGCATCGATCACTGGAGCATCATGCTGGTGAAGAGAGCTTACCAACACTCTATCGCGTGTTGTCCCCGCAGCGTGTGCTAGTCTGTTCCGCCACGCATCGTACGAGGAATTTCGGATTTCGCACCAATCGATGGCGACGACGATGATCGGTGGCTCTGGACCCAGTATTGCAAATCCATGGACAAACAGCGGATCTGCAATACGGACCGATTTTTGCGGTAGGATCCCCATGCAGCGGTGGTTCAACGGGATGGTCGCATCGGCGGAGAAAATCGCGATGGTGTAAGGGGTTCCCGCTTTGTTGTTATCAAGCCTAGAGGACTCGTTTTCGGGTCCATTCGCCGCCGTTTGAGCCCGAAGCGGGCCGCATGGAATAGCCAATCCCCCTAAAGTGAGCATGGCTGCGAACACAACAATTCGGGTATCGAGAAACATGAAGAGGCTCACACGCATTCCAGGCTTGGCACGAGTTCAGAAGGATATACCCGCTTTCAATTTACCAAATGGCCGTTTGATGATGCGTGGACAGAAGCAGCAACTATTTTTGTTTTTGCTTTTGCACCGACATGTAATACCGCCAGTAGAAGGTCGGGTTGAGTAGGATTTTTCCCGGGCCTGTATAGACTCGCACGAACGGTTCGCCGGCCGTAAATCGCCCCATAAAATTTTTGGTGGGACGCCTCATTTTGAACGAAACGCTTGCGGTCCGTCCAATCACGCAATCGCCGTCGACAACGACTTCTTTACCGTCCTCGAGCAAAAGTTCTTCAACGGGCCCCTTGGTGGTCAAAACAACCTTACCTTCACCTGCAACTTTCGTCTGGAGATAGACGATGCCTTCGCCCGCCCATAGTGAGGTTATCAAGCGTTCCCGGAAAAACTGAAGATTCACGGAACCTTCCGAAGCCCAGTAGGCCCCTTTCTCTAGAATCCACGATTCGCCGTTGAGCTCCACAATGTGGAAACCACCAAGTGAAGATTCGAGAGTAATCGTTCCTGTTCCAGAATAGGTTGGACGATAGACCGATTCACCTGCGAGAAGCGACGAAACCACACCACCCACCGATGGGACCAACTGCGAGTGAATCGCGATATCGCCGATCATGTAGTTCAGAGCGCCCGATTCGCATCGAACCATTTCATGGTCCAGATGGATATCGACATATCGCATTCCTTCAAGTTGTTTGACTTCGAACGTGGCCATGGAATCGTTTGGGAAATCGAGTTGAGAGCCGGCGGAGTTCAGACGATACGCAGACAGCGTTTAATGCTTCTCGTACAGATTGACAACCTTGACGGGTTGTTCGCAACAAATACATGAGTGGTAGTTGGAGACTCTTTGCATAGCCACTTTGCGTTGAATCCCAAAAATGTTCACTCCCATGGATTGCATGATGGCACCTATCCCCCCATACAATCCCACAAAAGCGATGAGGGCCGCTAACCAATTGGTATAAAGCCATAAGACAACCGAGGCGATGATTGTCGCCAATAACCAAAGCGGCCAATATCCATCGATTGGCTCCATGTACTCGGTCGGGGCTTCATCTTTTTTGTGCTGTGGGTCGCAGCTGTTGCAAACGAGCTTGCCATAATACGCACAGACCTTATTCACGCATTGCAATGGGGACTCGGCGCCGGTCAACCTTGCGCGGCAATGGAAGCAAAAGAAGTTTCTGCATTGGGTGCAGTGGTACGCTTCCTCGTGGACATCGGACCAGCAAATCGGGCATTTTGAGGTGTCCCCAAGACGCTCTATGGTGGTTTTGGGGGATTGCTCCACACTCGTTGTCTCACTCATTCGTCGTTCTCACAGGCGGGCTAACTCTTGATGTTGTCTCGAACAGGATCATCGCTGCCGGATCCACTGGATCCACTGGGGGTAAAATCGTACGTCAAACGGGAGCTGCAGCTTGCGATCTTCCCAAGTAACTCTGGGTACCGCTGTTACTCTAACTATCGCTGACCGGAGCTGCAATTGAACATGTGAAAAGATTATATTCGATAGCGTCGGATCGACGAAATCGATAGTGATCGGTCTCCAAATCAACGACTTGATTCTCAATTATGACAGGAATTTTCAAGTGAATACCGCTTGGGTAAAAATACGCAGCGCAGGATTGCTGCTGACGTGCTGGTGGGTTTGTTGTTCATGGACAGCGAGCGGAATGGCTGAAGAATCGCCGGATGTCACTCCGGGGGGCGACGTCACAACGCATGTCCCAGGGAACCCACCCAACATCATTGTCGTTCTTACCGATGATCAGGGGTATGGGGATGTATCTGCGCATGGCAATCCGATACTTAAGACCCCCAACCTGGATCGTTTGGAGCGAGAGAGTCGATCGTTCACCAATTTTTTTGTTTCCCCAACATGCTCCCCAACTCGCTCGGCGCTCATGACAGGGCGTCATGAGTTCTTCAACGGGGTAACGCATACCATTCTCGAACGGGAACGACTGTCACTCGATGCGGTGACAGTGGCAGAGGCGTTGCGAGGAGCCGGTTATGCTACGGGGATCTTTGGCAAATGGCATTTGGGAGACGAGGAATCGTACCAGCCGGATCGTCGCGGATTCGACGAGGTCTTTATTCACGGAGCGGGAGGAATCGGCCAATCGTATCCGGGAAGTTGCGGTGATGCTCCGGGGAATCGCTATTTCAATCCAGCTATCCTTCATAATGGTACTTTCGAAAAGACAGAGGGTTATTGCACCGATATTTTTTTCCGAAAGGCGATCGAGTGGATAGGGCAAAAGCGTACGGAGAAGCCCTTCTTTTGTTGGATCGCAACCAACGCGCCGCATGCTCCCTACGATGCTCGCGCGGAGGACGCGTCGCTTTATGATGGGTTTGGGTTGGATGAAAAGCTGAAAAATTTTTATGGAATGATTCACAATATCGATCAGAACATTGGCGCCCTGTTGGAGCAGTTAGATCGATGGGAAATTGCGAATGAAACGCTCCTTGTTTTTATGAATGATAATGGGTCTGCCATCGGCGGAACGAAGTTCAATGCAGGGATGCGCGGTGCTAAGGGTAGTCCGTGGCTAGGAGGTACTCGAGCCAGTTCTTTTTGGAGATGGCCATCGAGAATAGCTCCTGGTCCGTGCGATGCCCTCACTGCCCACATCGATTTCTTCCCCACGCTGGCGACGCTCGCGCATGCGACGTTGGACGATCGTGCTAAATCGCAAATCCAAGGCCGAGATCTCGATGCCGTTCTTTGGGACCCCAGCGCACACTGGGAGGATCGTACTTTAGTGACTCATTTGGGACGTTGGCCCAAAGGCACATCGCCTGCGGGGTTTCAGTACGCACAGTGTGCGATTCGGAACACTCGGTACACGTTGGTTAGCGTTCATGGCAAATCGACGCCGAAATGGGAACTATTCGATGTGCTCGCCGATCCAGGCCAAACGATGAATATTGCGGAATCTCATCCGGAAGTAGTTCTTGAGTTAGGCCAAGCCTACGATCGATGGTGGAGTTCGGTGCAGGGGTATCTTGTCAACGAAGATGCCGTTGGGCCTGCTGAGAATCCGTTCCAAACGCTTTATCGAAAGCAATTTGGTGCTAAGTAGTCAAACCGAATTTTAGATAGATAACTAGAAAGCCAGTCCCATGTTGCATCATTCACGAACCGTGGAGTATCTCGCCTTTGCGGCCATCGCTCTCAGCCTCGCTTTTGGAGGTACTTTAAGAGGGTTCGCCGGTGAACCGTCGACGAGCGAAGCGACTTCAGCCAGCCTGTTTCGACCCAGTACGAATTCCCCGAATATTGTCTGGATCATCATCGAGGATATGTCTGCGCATTTCTCCTGCTATGGAGAAACAACGATCCAAACCCCAAACATCGATGAGTTATCTGCCTCCGGGATTCGATTCACAAGAGCGTTTGTGACAGCCCCCATTTGCAGCATATCGCGTTCAGCGCTGATCACCGGCCGGTACCAGACGAGCCTTGGAGTTCAAAACCATCGTTCGAGCGTTCCAGGCCATATCATTCAGTTGCCCTCCGATGTCCCTTTGGTTACCGAGCTGTTTCATCAGCATGGCTACCACGTCAATAATCTGACGTGGGAGGCATTTTTGAAGAGCGATGAGCAGCTCGCTAAAAACGCCCGAGTTGAGGTTGCAAAGACGGACTATAACTTTGAGTGGATTCCCGAGAAATCGTACGACCGTACGCACTGGGCGCGGCGCGATCGCGAGAAGCCTTTTTTTGTGCAGGTTCAGCTTCATGGTGGTAAGTTTCGCGGCCAAGCTCCCAAGCAGGATTGGCCGAATCGAGTTCTCAAAGAGCTAGGTTCGATTACCTCAGCTTCCTCGGTCAAGTTACCTGCTTATCTTCCCGAGGATCCGATCATTCGCGAGGACTGGGCTCAGTATTTGGATTGCGTTCGATACACCGATCATCAAGTCGGAACAATAGTTCGACGATTGAAGGAGACCGGAGACTTTGACAATACGATTATTTTTGTCATGACAGATCATGGAATTAGCCATGTTCGAAACAAACAGTTCCTTTACGACGGGGGCATCCACGTACCTTTGATTATTTCAGGGCCAATCAACGCCGTAGGACGAACCCGAGAGGATCTTGTCGAGCATATCGATTTGGGCGCAACATCCTTAGGGTTTGCTGGGATCCCAGTTCCCCCGTCCATGCATTCCCGCGATCTTTTCAGCCCCCACTACCGAGAACGTGACGCGGTGTTTGCCGCTCGCGATCGAGCGGATGAAACGGTGGATTGGATTCGGTCGGTACGTACGGACAAATACAAATACATACGCAATGGCTTTCCGAGTCGGCCTTATCTCCAGCCAAACCACTACAAGGACAGCAAAGCGATCGTCCAAGCGATGCGGCGATTGTATGCTGATGGGAAACTCGATCCCCATCAATCGCTTATCATGGCGGAGA
>Ga0315899_10010294_pt1 | contig 10014 bp, 11 predicted proteins | sample LakEriMetagenome_2_FD_203518 | JGI IMG/M metagenome (GOLD analysis project Ga0315899, IMG submission 203518) | Freshwater fungal communities from buoy surface, Lake Erie, Ohio, United States - Buoy 4 MA112 | ecosystem: Environmental > Aquatic > Freshwater > Lake | place: USA: Lake Erie, Ohio...
ATTCTGATTGGCCGGAGGCAGGCGATCCCCCCGCATCCTGCGGCTGACACTGCGGCTGCAGCGCAGATACCAGCGCCAGGGCAGATCCTGAGCCTGACGGATACCAATCCGACCGGTCTGCACAAGATCAGCAGCCGTGATCCACTCCAGCTGCGGCGGCCGAGGCGCCAACCACAACCCCTGCTGCGGCGAGGCCAGCCAGGCATCGTGGCCGCGATCAATGCCGAACCGCCGGGCCGGCGCTGCTGGCCCGGCCGCCAGCCGGTCCGGCTCTCCCGGCAAAGCAACCGCCCGCAGCAACACACCACTGGCCCAGTCCGACCTGCCGGTGACGACGTTCACGCAGTGGTGAATGCCATAGCTCACATAGACATAGAAGCGCCCAGGCTCACCAAACAGCGTTTCGTTGCTGGGGGAGCGGCGGCGGTAGCCATGGCAGGCGGGCTCGCTCTGGCAATACGCCTCCGTTTCCACAACCACGCCCGAGAGAAGCTCGCCATTGGCTTGTCGTTTCACCAGCAGGCAGCCGATCAGGTCGGGAGCGACCACCTCGGCGGGGCGGGCGAAGAAGCGCTGGGGAATGGCGCGGACGTCGTGGATGGTCGTGGTGGCAATGGGGGTGGCCAGGGTAATCGGTGCGGGCTGTTGAGAGGGAAATTAGAGGGAGGCAGAACTGCGATGATGCGCCCGTTCAGAAGCACTCACACTCCGTGGCAAGGTACCGAGCCATCTGCGCAGAAGCCTGCAATGCACTCCTGGGTTTATTCCTGATCGGCGCGATTATTCTGCAGGCACGCGACTATGCAAAGGCCAGTGAAGTCGTTCCCGCCAGCAGCTTCGCTGTGATGCTGAGCCTAGCCTCCTTCGCAGTCAGCTGGGCGCGGATTAATCCACCTAACGCTACCGAAGGCGAGCAGCGCCGCGTGAAGCGGATAGGCCTGGACATGCTGATGGGCTCTATTTTGACATTGATTTCCTCTGGGCTATTACTGATGAGCACAGATAGCGCGATCAAAAGCACAATCATGAGCCCAGTCATGATTGCACTCCACATCGGCTTTCTGGCAGCAGGCCTGCTGATGGGATGGCTGGCCCTCAGCCGCATGCTGCGAGAGTCCGTCAGAGTCGCAACAACGGCATGAACGGGTTGCATGAACGGGTTGGCCGTGGCGCACCACCCCCATGCGCGACCTGCGCGCCAACCACCCAGGCTCAGCAGCAAGGAGCTGGCCCAACCCCGGCGGGCGCCCTGGATGGCGATGGGCAATAGTGCCATTTTGCCCAGCATATTGATCGAGAACGCATGATCATCCGCGGATCACACTGCACCATGATGGCCGGCACAACATTAGCCAAGCTGCTGCGAGATCACGACCATACAGCCAGTGAAGAAGCCAGCAATGGCAGGCATCAAGCGATCAACGCACAGCTGGAATACCGGGATGAAAGGGTCGCCTGGCTGTGATCGAGGTGAACGACAAGCAAGGCACAGTCAAGTCCGGCCGCGCTTCGCTCTGGAGAGACAGTCCGGCCCCGAAACAGTCCGGCCCCGGGAAGGAGGCGCGATCAGCACGAGCCTGCCATCCCTCCAGCAGCCTGATTCGCGCTCCGCACGGCCATGGGCCCTGTTCCCCGACCTTGAGCGCGGCTCCGCCTGCAACCGAGCCGCCCACAGCTGATCCAGACCAACGGTGATCAAGACGAACACGGTCGACAACGATCGCAGCCCAGTCCGGCGAAAGAGGCCAGACTGGGCCCAACCATCACCCCATCACCACAACGGCCATGGACTCTGGAGGCTTCACCCTGGCCACCGTGTTGCTCGCAGGCAGCGGCCTGTTCGTGCTGACCACCCTGTTCTTCGGCACCAAGGGCGGTTACTACGACACCGATGCCTACGAGGGCAACGGCACCGCCCACTGAGCCAGGGCAGGATCCAGGCCGAGCTCAGCCCTGGCTGGGCAGCTGCTCCGATTCCGGGCAGTCGCCGGTCACCTCGATGTCGTCTGCTTCGGCGGAGCGGCTGAAGAACGCCAGACGGGTGCTCACCGCACCGATCGAATCGAGGCGGACGGTCTCCTCCCAGCTGTGCAGTTCGTCGTCGTCCTCGGCGTCGTAGCGGAGGGTGACCAGATCCCCTTCCAGCTCCACCACCAGCGCCTGCTCAATCCAGCGCTGCTGGTCGCGCAGAAACACCCAGATCGGTCGCTGCTCGCACTGGAAGCGGTAGAGCTTGCGCTGGAGCATGGGGCGCCCTCGGGAACCACCTGGCCTCAATCCTAGGGATGATGGATGCTCCTGAGGCTTCGCCGCCGTCGTGGTTGCCACCAGCTCCCCATCCCATCCGCCGGGCCCGGTATCGAGTGCAGCGGACATCCGCCTGCAGCTGCGCAGCTGGCCGGAGGTGGAGGCCTATCTGAACCGCTGCAAGGGAGTGATCGTGCCCCTGGGCTCCACCGAGCAGCACGGGCCCACCGGGGCCATCGGCACCGATGCCCTCACCGCCGAGGCGGTAGCGCTGGAGGTTGGCCGCCGCACCGGCGTGCTGGTAACGCCCGCGCAGGCGTTCGGCATGGCCGAACATCACCTCGGCTTCGCCGGAACGATGAGCCTGCAGCCGGCCACCCTGCTGGCCGTGATCCACGATCTGGTGCTCTCGCTGGCCCGGCACGGCTTTGAGCGCATCTACGTGATCAATGGGCACGGCGGCAACATCGCCACCACCAAGGCCGCCTTTGCGCAGGCCTATGGCACTGCCGCAGCCCGCGGCCTGACCAATGCAGCCAGCCTGCGCTGCAAGCTGGCCAACTGGTTCATGGCGCCCGAGGCGATGGGCCTGGCGCGCGAACTCTATGGCGACAAGGAAGGCCACCACGCCACCCCCAGCGAGATCGCGATCACGCTGCAGCTCGAACCGAGCCTGCAGGCCAAGCAGCGGCCGCTACCCGAGGCCGCACCGGCGGGGCCGATCCACGGCCCGGACGACTTCCGCCGCCGCCACCCCGACGGCCGCATGGGCTCTGATCCTTCCCTGGCCACGGCTGAGCATGGCGCCCGGTTCCTGGAGGTGGCCGCCACCGCCCTGGCGGCCGACTTGGAACGCTTCCTGACGGAGCCGGCCAGCTAGGTTCCCCCCCATGAGCAACATCAGCGCCGACGACGTCCGCAAGGTGGCCCAGCTGGCCCGCCTGGACTTGCCCAACGACAAGATCGCCACCTACACCAGCCAGCTGGAGCGGATCCTCGACTACGTGGATCACCTGCAGGCGGTGGACACCGAGGGGATCGCCCCAACCACCCGAGCCGTTGAAGTGGTCAACGTGACCCGCGACGACGTGGTGGTGCCCACCGAGGTGCGCGAACAATTGTTGGATGAGGCCCCTCAGCGGGAGGGCGATTTCTTCCGAGTGCCGAAGATCCTGGCTGACTGATCCTGGGCGGCGGCCCGCTGGCAGCAGACCGCCGCCCAGAAGGCGGCGATCAGCGCTTGGGCGAAACCGCTGTGCGGTGCAGCAGGGCCACGATGTGGCGGCGGGCACGGAAGCTCGGCAGCAAACCGGCGATCGGGCGGAGTTTGCTGCGTCGGCGACGATGGCTGCGCACACCCAGCACGATGTCGTAGAGGAAGTTACTGAAATCGCTGCGGCTCTCAAACAGCCCAAGCCGCTGTGGCGAGCCCTTGGCATCAAGAATCGGCTTGGTGGCGTGATAAGCGGGGCGATATTCGAACCAGGGAATCGAGGGCCAGAGGTGATGAACAAGATGATAATTCTGCCCCATGATCAGCCAGTTCATCAGCCTGCCGGGATAGACACGGGCGTTGTGCCAGCGATTGCGTGACTGAAAGGGCCGATGCGGGAGGTAGTCGAAGAACAGACCGAGGGTGACACCCACCATCAGCGCTGGCGCAAACCAGCAGTTGAAGATGAAATCAATGAAGCCATACTTGATGCCAGCCAGCACGATGGCGAAGAAAATGCCACGGCCGACACCCCATTCGATCAACTCGTGACCGCGCCAGAGCCTGCGCTGGAAAAAGAAATACTCGTGATAGAAGAAGCGCGGTGCGATCAGCCACAAAGGCCCGAAGGTGCTGACGATGTGATCGGGATCGTGCTTGGGATCATTGACGTGGGCATGATGCTGCAGGTGCACCCGGGTGAACACCGGAAAACTGAAGCCCAGCAGCAGAGCCGCGCCGTGGCCCATGGCGGCATTCCAGAACCGACTGGGGTGGGCGGCGTTGTGGCAGGCGTCATGGATGACGGTGCCCTCCAGATGCAGCGCCAGGAAGCCGGTGGTCAGCAGCAGCGGCAGCGGCCAGTCCCAAAGGAACCAGCCGGCGATGGTGAGCAGTGCCAGGGCGTAGCCACCCAGGAACAAACCCACCGTGGGGTTCCAGGCGGCCGGTGGGTCGAGAAACTGCTTGGGCACCGCGCTCACTGAAGCGCGCAGCTCATGTGCATCGGTGCGAGAACCCAGAGGCTGAACCAGAGCTTGCGTCATCCCCTGGACAGCGCGGTCGAACAATGCTGCCCACCTTAGGAAGGAAGCCTGCCGCGACCGCTGATGCCCACCGGGGGACTTGAACCCCCACGACCGAAGCCACTGGAACCTAAACCCAGCGCGTCTACCAATTCCGCCAGGTGGGCAGGGGTCGACTGTACGGGCCGCTCAGAATGGGGTCAACGCCACCGATCACCATGCTGGCCAGCCTCAGTGGAAGCCTCGCCCTGCTGCTGGGGCTGGCGGTGATGCTGCTGCCGCTGTTGAGTCCGGAGCTGAGCCGCCCTCGTGACAGCGCCTGGGGCGCCCTGCTGCTGCTGCTGGGGCTGACGCTGGTGACCGGCGCCGATCGCCTCAGCGGCTCACCGATGCTGGCCGTGCTCTGCGGCGGTCTGCTGATCGGCCGCCTGGGCAGCGAGGTGCTGCAGCTGCGCTGGAGCCAGCTCACACCGGAGGAGCAGCAGCGCCTCAGCTCCGGCGAACGCTGGCGCAGCAGCCTGCGTGAACTCTCGATCAGCCTGGCCGACCTGTTGCGCCGCTTTGCCGTGGTCAGCGCGGCCGTGAGCAGCAGCCTGACGGGCCTCAGCGCCGCCCTGCAGCGAGGCGGCGGTCGTGGGCGCTCAGGCGGCAGCAGCAAGCGCTGGGTGCGGCCGGAGAGCAGCAGCGTGACCACCGCCGCCGCGGCAACCACCGGCGTGATCGCAACCGCCGGCATCACCCCGGATCCACCAGCGGAGACAGCCCCGGCAGCGACGCCGGCCGCCGACACGGTGCTGGTGCACTCCTTCGCCGAGATCGATGCGCTGATCACCAGCACCGCCGGTGCAACCGAGCCAACCGCGGCGCCAGCCGAGCCGGCCGCCAACCCACCACAACGCAGCGAAGCGGGATAATCGCCCCTTGCTGCCACAGGCGACGTGACCGCCAGCCCTGCGCCCGACTCCAGGACCAAGACGGGACAGGCCAAGGCGGGAGAGGTCAAGGCGGGAAACACCACAACCGGACAGGCCGACCCCGATCGGATCTCCTACAAGGACACGCTCAACCTGTTGCAGACGCCCTTCAACATGCGGGCCAACGCCAAGGTGCGCGAGCCCGAGATCCAGGCGTTCTGGGCCGGGCAGAACCTCTACGAGCGACTGAGCCAGCAGAACCCAGGCGAGACCTTCACCCTGCACGACGGGCCTCCTTACGCCAACGGGGCCCTGCACGTAGGCCATGCCCTCAACAAGATTCTCAAGGACATCATCAATAAGACAGCCCTGCTGCAGGGCAAGAGGGCGCGGTTCGTGCCGGGCTGGGACTGCCACGGCCTGCCGATCGAGCTGAAGGTGCTGCAGGGCCTGAGCAGCAGCGAGCGAGCCGAGCTGACGCCGATCAGCCTGCGCCAGAAGGCCCACGCCTACGCCCTTGAGCAGGTGGAGGGCCAGAAGGCCGGCTTCCGCCGCTGGGGCATCTGGGCCGACTGGGATCAGCCTTACCTCACCCTGCAGAAGGACTACGAAGCCGCCCAGATCGGCGTGTTCGGGGCGATGGTGCTGGCCGGCCACATCTACCGGGGCCTCAAGCCGGTGCACTGGAGCCCCAGCTCGCGCACGGCCCTGGCCGAAGCCGAACTGGAATACCCGGACGGCCACACCTCTCCCAGTCTGTATGTGGCCTTCCCGGCGACGGAGCTGCCGGAGTCCCTGGCCGCGCAGCTGAGCAGCGCCGGCCTGGACCCCGCCGCCGCCATCGCCGACGGAGGCCTTGCCGTGGCGATCTGGACCACAACCCCCTGGACGCTGCCGGCCAACCTGGCGGTGTCGGTCAATGAGCGACTCGACTACAGCATCTGCGCTGTGGCCCCCCGCGGTGAGACGGCGGCGCCGGCCGCAAGCCACCTGGTGGTGGCCGCCGAGCTGCGCGAAAGCCTGGAAACCAGCCTCGGCCTCACGCTCACACCCGTGCTGCAGGTGAAGGGCGGCGATCTCGAGGGGATCGTCTACCGCCATCCACTGCTGGCGCGCACCAGCCCGGTGGTGATCGGCGGCGACTACATCACCACCGAAGCCGGAACGGGCCTGGTGCACACCGCCCCCGGCCACGGCGTCGACGACTTCAACACCGGCCGCAAGTACGGCCTTCCCGTGCTCTGCCCGGTGGATGAGGCGGGCACCCTGACTGCCGAGGCAGGGCCGTTCGCGGGCACCAACGTGCTCAAGGACGCCAACCCCGCGGTGATCAGCGCCCTCGAGGCCACTGGCCTGCTGCTGAAGCAGGAGCGCTACGAACACCGCTATCCCTACGACTGGCGCACCAAGAAACCGACGATCTTCCGCGCCACCGAGCAGTGGTTCGCCTCGGTGGAGGGTTTCCGCGACATGGCCCTGGAAGCGATCGCTGCCGTGGAGTGGCTGCCGGCCAGCGGCCGCAACCGGATCGAGGCGATGGTGAGCGAGCGGGGCGACTGGTGCATCAGCCGCCAGCGCACCTGGGGCGTGCCGATCCCCGTCTTCTACCACCGCGAAACCGGTGAGGTGCTGCTCAACGAGGCCACCCTCGCCCACATCCAGGCCCTGATCGCCGAGCACGGCGCCGACGTGTGGTGGCAGCGCGATGAAGCGGGCCTGCTGCCTGATCCCTATGCCGCCGAGGCGGCGCAGTGGCGCAAGGGCACCGACACGATGGATGTGTGGTTCGACTCGGGCTCTTCCTGGGCGGGCGTGCTCGGTGGGCTGGCCGGTGAGGGTGCCGCTGCGACCGGCGCCGCTCCCAGCGGCCGCGCAGGGTTGCAGTACCCAGCCGATCTCTACCTCGAGGGCAGCGATCAGCACCGGGGCTGGTTCCAGAGCAGCCTGCTCACCTCGGTGGCCGTCAACGGCCACGCCCCCTACAAGCGGGTGCTCACCCACGGCTTCACCCTCGATGAGAAGGGCCGCAAGATGAGCAAATCGCTGGGCAATGTCGTCGACCCGGCGGTGCTGGTGGAGGGCGGCAAGAACGAAAAGCAGGAGCCGGCCTACGGCGCGGATGTGCTGCGGCTATGGGTGAGCTCGGTGGATTACTCGGCCGATGTGCCGCTGGGGCCGGGCATCGTCAAGCAGCTGGCGGACGTGTACCGCAAGGTGCGCAACACCGCCCGCTACCTGCTCGGCAACCTGCACGACTTCGACCCGCGGCCGGCCAGCGAAGGCGGCAACGCCATCGCCATCGCCGATCTGCCCCTGCTGGATCGCTGGATGCTGCAGCGCACCGCCGCCCTGATCGACAACGTCACCGCCGACTTCGACAGCTTCGAGTTCTACCGCTTCTTCCAGGCCCTGCAGAACTTCTGCGTGGTCGACCTCTCCAACGTCTACCTCGACATCGCCAAGGACCGCCTCTACGTGAGCGGTGCCGATGCATTCCGCCGCCGCAGCTGCCAGACCGTGCTGGCCCTGGTGGTGGAACGGCTGGCCGGCCTGATCGCGCCGGTGCTCTGCCACATGGCGGAGGACATCTGGCAGAACCTGCCTTACCCGGTGGCCGAGGCGTCGGTGTTCGAGCGGGGTTGGCCAACGGTGCCGGCGGAATGGCGCACGAGTGCCAACGCTGGCTACGACCTGGCAACCCATACCGCCATCAAGGAGCTGCTGCTGGAGCTGCGGCCGCTGGTGAACCGCCAGCTGGAGAGCTGCCGCAAGGAACAGAGCCTCGGTGCATCCCTGGAAGCCCAGGTGCAGCTGGAGCTGCAACCCGCTAACGGCTCACCCCATCCTCTGGAGGCAGCGCTGGCCGTGATGCGGTCAAGCCCCTGCCCAGAGGTCGACAACCTGGCCGACTGGCTGCTGGTTTCGGCCCTGCAGATCGGCGGCTCTGCGCCGGCAGCGGTGCTCCAGGAGGCTGCGGAGGGCGGGATTCTGGTGCGGGTGGCGCGCGCCGAAGGCGAGAAGTGCGAGCGCTGCTGGCACTACGCAACCGACATCGGCCAGCACGCTGACCATCCAACCCTCTGCGGGCGCTGCGTGGCGGTGCTGGACGGCTGATCAGGGGTTGGTGCTGGGCGGTGGAGCTTCAGTCCCAGGCCTGGGGCTCCAGGAATCGCAAGGGCGGCCACGGCCCGGCAAGCAGCTGCTCGCAGGAGGGATTGAGCGGGCCGCGCAACAGTTCGGCCGTCTCAATCTGAGCGGCGGCCGGCAGTGCCGACTGGTCAGGGTCGAAAGCGGTGGCATGACTGACGCTGCTGGAGAAACCACGGAAGATCAGCAGCTCAAACGGCTCCAACGAACCGTCCTCGCCCGGCACCAGCCCCCGCAAGCGCAGCACCCGATCGGGCCGCGCCCGGCTGACGGCCTCCAGGCCGGTCAGCAGACGGATCACATCCTCCGCCATCACCGTTCAGAAACCACCAGCGACACGACCCTGGCGCGGCAGGCGCACCAGCGCCCACTGCAGCAGTCCCACCCCATAGGCCACCAGCGCTACATAGCCCACGAAGGCGGCGATGGCGGCGCTCCAGGTGCCGCCGAAGAGAAACGCGAACACCCGGGCCGCGCCCCCATGCAGATCATCCGGCGCCTCCAGCCAGGCCTGGCAGAACGGACGACGGAGATCACCGCCCAGGCAACCCAGGGCCAAAGAGCTGAGCAAGGCCCCAAGTGCAGCGAACACGCTCACGCCCCAACGCCAGGCGCGCACCGCCAGGGGCAGCGGCCGCCAGGGTGGCAGATCTGCCAACTCCTCGTTGAGATCCACCCAGAACCACAGGCAGATCACAACCAGCAGCTGAGCCAGCAACGCCACCAGGAAACCCACGGGACGGTTGTCGGTGAGCAGCAGCACCGCGATCAAGAGGAGGCTGGCCACCTTCCAATAAAGACCCAGCAACCGCTGCAGGGCCCGCTCCCGGCGGATGGCGGCCCAGACCAACAGCACCAGGGGCAACCCCAGGGCGAACAGCGCAGCCAGGCGATAGTCGAGCCAGACGAGAGTGCGATACAGCAGCGGGTCCGGCACGCAACGGGAGTCGGCAAGCCGCCATTATCCGTGGCTCGGGCCTGTGGGCAGGGGCTGTAGGGTCCGGCCATGGTCTGGCGCCCTTCGTTCCCTCACCGGCTGGTCGATCTGCCGGTCGCCCTTCGATCCAATCCGATCCGTGACCTGGTGCGCGGTCACAGGCGGAGGCAGGCCGGCTGCACCACAGCGTTGAGCCGCAATCCCGCCCTGGAAGGGGCGGTGGCGGAACTGGCCGCCGATCTCCGCCACGGCGGAGCCCGCAGCGAAGCGGACCTGGCCCTGGTGTTCTGCTCCACGGCCTATGCCAGCGACCTGCAGCGCCTGCTGCCGCTGCTGCGCCAGGCGATTCCCTGCCGCCACTGGCTCGGCTGCGCCGGCGGCGGCGTCGTGGGCACCGATCGCGACGGCACAGCCCAGGAGTTGGAACACCAACCGGCCATCAGTGTGACCCTGCTGACGCTGCCGGGCTGCCAGCTGCAACCATTCCATCTGGAGCCAGGCCGACTGCCGGATCTCGATGGTCCCAGCCAG
>Ga0315899_10010295_pt1 | contig 10013 bp, 11 predicted proteins | sample LakEriMetagenome_2_FD_203518 | JGI IMG/M metagenome (GOLD analysis project Ga0315899, IMG submission 203518) | Freshwater fungal communities from buoy surface, Lake Erie, Ohio, United States - Buoy 4 MA112 | ecosystem: Environmental > Aquatic > Freshwater > Lake | place: USA: Lake Erie, Ohio...
CGCTGGAATTGGGCCAGCGCTATATGCATCATCTGGCACGCAGCGAAACGGTGGGCGGCGATCTGATCCGCCTGCTCGCAGCCTACAATGCCGGCCCGGGCAATCTGGCCAAATGGCTGCCCGCCACGCGCCACCGCGATGACGCGCTGCTTTTCATTGAAGCGATTCCCTTCGATGAAACCCGAACCTATGTGCAGCGCGTGCTGGCCTATTCCTGGATTTACGCCTCAAGACTCGGGCTACCGGCGCCAAGCCTTGATCAATTGGTGCAGGGCGAATCCCCGCGCTTCATGTCACCGCAAGAAGTGGTGGCACTGCTGGGCAGCACGCCCCCCCTGCCCGGCCGGCCGCGCTGAGGGGCGACTATCTCAGCCCTCAATCTTCACTCCCATCCGCCCAGCCAAATCCTGGATGAATTGCCACGCAACACGCCCGGACCGAGACCCGCGCGTGACGGACCATTCCACCGCCTGCGCATGCAAATCCTCAACCGACACAGCCAGCCCGTAATGCTTGGCATAGCCTTCGATCATGGCGAAGAAGGTATCCTGATTGGCGTTATGGAAACCAATCCACAGCCCAAAGCGGTCTGAGAGCGAGACCTTTTCCTCGATTGCTTCCGAACCATGGATCGCAGCGCTACGTTCATTCTCAATCATGTCACGCGACATCAAATGCCGGCGGTTGGAGGTTGCGTAGAACAAGACATTGGCCGGCCGGCCTTCAATGCCGCCATCCAGCACCGATTTCAGCGCCTTGTAATCCGCATCTTCCCGTTCAAAGGACAGATCATCACAAAACACCAGGCAGCGGCGCGTCCCCGCGCGCAAAAAGCGCAGCAATTCCGGCAGGGTTTTGATGTCTTCGCGGTGGATTTCAATCAAGGCCAGGCTGCCGGGCACTTGCCGGTTGGCCGCCGTATGCGCGGCCTTCACCAGGGATGATTTGCCCGTCCCCCGCGCGCCCCAAAGCATGGCGTTATTGGCGCTGAAGCCGCGTGCGAAGCGCAGCGTGTTTTCCATCAGTATCTCCTTCTGCCGATCCACGCCTTGCAGCAGGTCAATCGGCACCGCCGCCACCTTGGGCACCGGCGAAAGCCGCGCCACGGGTTCGGGGTGCCAGATGAAGGCATCTGCCCCGGTAAGGTCGGGCGCGGCTGCCGGCGGCGGGGCCAGGCGTTCAAGCGCCTCAGCAATGCGGGTCAGGGCGGGGAGAAGCGAAGAATGTTCCATGGCCGCGCGGAATAGGCCGGGTTGCTATTGACGGAAAGGGGGCGGGCGCTAGTTTCCGCCCAATCATCGCAAATAAGGAATGCCGGACCATGGAAAGACTTTTTGGCATCAGCCCCGCCTATGCCCAGGATGCGGGCGGCACCGCCGCGGTTGTCATGCAAATGCTGCCGCTGATTCTTATTTTCGTCGTCTTCTACTTCCTGCTGATTCGCCCGCAGCAGAAGAAGATGAAGGATCATCGCGAAATGCTCGGCCAATTGAAGCGCGGGGATCGTGTGGTGACCGCGGGCGGCATTGTCGCCACTATCACCAAGGTCAAGGACGGCTCTGACGAGATTGAGGCTGAAATCGCCCCCAATGTGAAGGTCACCGTCGTGCGCGGCACCATCGGCAGCGTGCTTCGCCCAGAAGCCGCGAATGATGAGGCGAAAAGCTGAGCCTTCAATAGGCACGAAAAAGGCGCCGAGGGTCACCCCCCGGCGCCTTTTTTTATGGCCTTGCGGCGGATTAGGCTGATTGGCCGGAAGCGAGCCCACCCTTGCCCATCAGATCGGCAACGACTTCCCAATTCACCAGCTTATTCAGGAAGTTATCAAGGTAATTCGGGCGCACATTGCGGAAATCCAGGTAATAGGCGTGTTCCCACACATCCACACCCAGAATTGGCTTGCCTTCGCCGGTCGAGATTGGGTTGCCGCCATTCGGGGTCTTGGTGACCTTCAGCTTGCCGTCGCCACCGATGATCAGCCAGGCCCAGCCAGAGCCGAATTGCGTCACACCCGCCTGCTTGAAGGCTTCCTTGAAGGCCGCGAGGCCGCCCAAATCGCTATCAATCTTGGCGGCCAGCGCGCCCGGCAGCTTGTCGCCACCGCCGCCCGGCTGCATCACCTGCCAGAACAACATATGATTATAATGCTGCCCCGCCTGGTTCAGCACGGGCAGGCCATCAGCGCCCGCCTTGCCGGCTTCGGCGCAGATCGCTTCAAGCGATTTGCCTGCCAGGCCCTTGGCTTCAATCAGCCCATTCAGCGCCGTGACATAGGCATTGTGATGCTTGCCATGATGCAGTTCCAGGGTTTCCTGGCACATGCCATTGGCGGCAAGCGCAGTGGTGGAATAGGGCAGCGGGGGCAGGCTGAAGGCCATGGGGGTTTCTCCGTTCCTCAGATATGAGCGATTAACGCTGCGACTGAGGTAAGCGGGGCCAGCACAGGCGTCAACCGCACCCTTCCGCTTGGTCTGACACCAGCCCAAACACGGCCACCATCAAGTTTCAGCAAGCAGACCCATCGGGGCTTAACGCTACCATTTGACGACGCCTAAAGTGACCCTGATCCCGCCCCTGAGCGTGGAGCCCCCGTAGTCCTTGGCCAGGCGCTGCAGCGTTGCGTGAAAGCCAAGGTTCGGAAATGCCGCTTCCACAGCCCTTACATCCGCCCGGGGCATGCCCTTGCGCAGCAACCCCTTGGAGGCATCAATCCAGTCCGCCTTCCGACAAGCTTCAATGACCTCGGCATGCGGGCCCCTAAAGGGGAAAATCTTGTGATGCCAATGAATGGCCCCGCGCAGCAATTCTGTGTCCAGCCCCCAAGCGAAGCGTTCATTATCCGCAAGCGCCACAGCCTCTGACGGTTCCAGATAGGCGAGTTCGTGATCAGTCCATAGGCCGATGTCATGATAGGCAAAGGCCGTTTCAACCAGGCGTTCATGCGTTGTTTCGCCGCCCAGGAAATGCATCGCATAGGTGATGCAGCGATAGACATGGTTGCGATAGCCGGGAAGGTCTTGGCCGATCTGCGCTGTATAGCGCGCCAGCAATGCCTCGACATTTGGCCTGTCAGGCTTGATTTCGATGTTTGACATAGGCCGTTTTAGCTAATGTTCATGGGGCTCTGCAACGACTTGACTTGGAAGCCGCAGCGCAAAGCGCAAGCCTGCCGTGTTTTCCGAGACGCCAAGTGATTCCACTTGGCCCGAAAATGATCTAACGCGAGGCGTGAGCCTTTCCCCGATTGCGGCCTTTGCCCGCGCCCATGACCCGGACCGTTTCCTGGCCGCGCTTTTCGCGCCGCCGGAAAGGCGAGAGGCGATCTTCACCCTGATTGCCTTCAACCACGAATTGGCCCGCGCCCGAGAGGCCGCGAGCCACCCCATGGCTGCGCTGATCCGCCTGCAATGGTGGCGCGATGCTTTGGATGAGGCGCTGGCTGGCAAGCCAGCCCGCCGGCATGAGGTGGCCGAGCCGCTCCACGCCGCAATCACCGCCGGCAGCCTGGACCCTGCCGCGCTTGGCGCCATGATTGACGCGCGTGAGGCCGAAACCGACGAAGCCGGCATCCCGACCGAGGCAGAGTTCGTGACCTGGCTGCGCGGCACCGCGGGGGGCTTTGCCTATGCGGCTGGATTGGCTTTGGGCGGCAATGCTGAGGATGCCGAGAAGCTCCGCGCCCTTGGTGCTGCTTATGGGCTTGCGGGGGTGTTGCGGTCTGTGGCGGCACATGCGGCGCAAGGGCGCTGCCTGCTGCCGGGGGATCGGCTGGCGGCTGCGGGGCTGAATGCCGAGGCGGTGATCAGCGCGCCGACGCAGCCCGCGCTTTTGGCGCTTTGCGCTGAGATGGCTGCTGAGGGGTTGGAGGCCTTGCAGAGCGCGCCGCGTGATGTGCCGAAGGGGCTGATGGCGCCCGCGCTGCCTGTTGTGCTGGCGGCGCGTGATTTGCGGCGGTTGGCGGCGGGGAAGGTGGTGCCCGCGCCGCGTGGAGTTGCGGATCGTTTGGCGGTGATTTGGACGGGGTGGCGGGGAAGAGTTTAGGCAGCGATTATTGGCATCTCAAATTTCGCCGCAAACGCGCAAATTAAAGCGCTTCTGATCTGTTAAATCTTTTTATCAAACTTTTGATCCAAGACATGCAGAATTCGATAGTGTGATCCACCTGCTCAGGGCTGAAATTGGGCATCTCCTTGGCTCCAGGACCGTGACCAAATTCATTCCGTACGTCACTATAAAAACGTTGCATAGATTGCCGCTCCCAATGCTCAATGAATGAGCCATTTGCCTTGCTTTCTAGGTGATTCAGAAAATCGGAGACGCCTTTCTCTTTACCGGTAGTCCATCCCTTGATTCCACAGATTATTTTTATTGCACTTTCCAATGCCTTGGCTGCGTGGAAAGATGAATCAGGCCCTCCGTTGTCCCTAAGATCAATGGCCTGAGCCATGCCAGTGCTAACATTTTTCCACCGGGCTTCCTTCACGAGATTCCAAAATGGTTGCTCAATCTGACTTTGTATTTGTTCGTCTTGTACGATTTGCAAATAGCCATTGTGATAATGTAAGGGCATTCCCGCTTGCTTCAGGCGCTCATTCAATTCATGCACATTTTCCCGGAAAACTCTGTGCATGTCCTCTTGATCGGCTAGTACGGCCTCAGGTGAGAACATTTCGAATAACCTAGAACCTTTCCCATCAAATTTCTTCGCTTGCAAGAGCCGTTTCGGTAAGTCCGCCTCTGATTGGGCTACCTGATTTGCTCTTTCACGAAATGCCAATTCGACAAAGCTGAGCCGATGCTTGACGAACATGTCCGCGTCTAAATCGTCAGTAAACTTCGCGTTAAGCCAATTTTCAACTATATTATTCACTTCGAATGAGGTCCAGTTTGTACCGGTTTTACCCATATATTGAGTCTGGATGGGAAAGTACCGTGATGATAATTCTTTCACACCGATTTCCATAGACAGGCAGTCGTGAATGTCTGTCCAAATTGCTTTAGCACTATTATTCACCTTACCGTCTGATCCATAATATCTCCAAATCTGTTCATTTATTATACGAAACGCTTGAACAAAAAAACCGATCTCCTTTCGTCCTACATTTTGGAATATAGGGCGACTGGCATATCTACGAAAAAAAACATCAGTGAGCATCTTCAGTTCCCTCTACCTACGCAAGCAACGATTTTCTACTCAAGTCTCTATGATTCAAAGACCCCATCTTACCTTAAAAAAAAAGATTTCTATCGAATTAGGTTATTGATATCTTCGGCCCACGAGGAGCGACACGAGGCTATTCGATATTGGCTCGCTTTTGCTTGGACTTCTGATGCGTATCATTCCGTTGCTACCCCCATAAACGCTGTGCATCTTTCCCTTATCGCTGAGGCACCGCCCCCTCGGCTGCCCCCCTACCCCCAACCAACCCCCGCACCGTCTCAATCGGCATCAGCATCACCCGCTCCCCCAGGGGGCTCCGCACAAAGCCATGCGCATCGTAGAACCGCGCCGCATCCTCATCAATCGCATGCGCCACCACACCCCGCACACCAGCGATTTCAGAAGCCGCAAGGCAGCGCCCGAGCGCATCCGCGAGCAACGCCGAACCCAAACCACGCCCGCGCCAGGCTGCATCAATGGCAAGCCGCCCAATCAGCAATAGCGGCACCTCATCCGGCATGCCGCGGCGCAGCTTCGCCGAAGGCAGCGCCTGCCGCTGTTCCAACGCGGTTGAGATCGAAAAATACCCAACCACGCGCGTCGGCGCGTCCGCAGGACAAAGGACATAGGTTCGCGCAGAAAGCCCCTCACTCGCGCGCGCACGCTCTCGCAGCCAGGCATCAAGCGATGGGTGAACGCCATTTGAAAAACCGGAAACATCATGCGCGGCACTCAGCGGCACCGGCGCAAGCAAAGGCGGCTTCACGCCTCCCAAGGCGCTTTCCGGTTCAAACGATCGCGGGCTTTGGCAGACGGCGCGGGCGGCGCATCCAGCAGTTTCAGAAAACGCGCATGCGCCTGATCATCAAGGAAGAAGCTGCGCTGATCCAGAAGCCTCTCTAACGCCTCATGCCGCGCGCTTTCCAGCATGAATTCAGAAAGCTTCTGCCCGCGCATCGCGGCCGCGCGGTTGAACAAGGCCTTGGTTTCCGCCGAGGCGCGGATTTGAATGACATCATCCTTGGGGCGCGTGGAAGCGGACATGGCGGGAACCTTCTAAATATGAAAGATGCTAACATTTGTATGGATATTGTCAATACAAATGCGCGTAGCAACCCCTACACCCGCTCCGTCGGATCAACTTCCCGCGCCACCACCACTGGCCCAGCCAAAACCCCATCCCGCACCCCCCGCAGCGCCGCGCAATCCCCCGCGCCAAACCCGCGCCGCGCCGCATCCGCAAACGCCAGCCGCCGCAGCGCATCACCGCTCAGCACCGGGCAATCCGGCAGCAGCGCCGCCGCATCCTCAAGCCTTCCCGTGCAATGCAGCACCACATCGCAGCCTGCGGAAAGCGCAGCAGCAGCCAAGTCATTCGCAAGGCCAGCGAGGGCGCCCATCGCCAGATCATCCGTGATCAGCAGGCCATCAAAGCCAATCTCGCCCCGGATCACGCGCTGGATCACGGCGGGTGAGATTGTCGCCGGCAGGTGCGCATCCCAGGCCTCATACAGCACATGCGCGGTCATGGCCCAGGCACCGCTGCCGGCCAGGGCGCGAAACGGCGCGATGTCATCAGCCAACGCCTCAACCCCCACAGCAACGCGTGGCAATTCATGATGGCTATCAGCCAAGGCGCGGCCATGCCCGGGAATATGCTTGATCACGGGAATGCAGCCCGCCGCTTGCAGCCCGGCAATGCACGCCGCGCCAAGCCGCGCAATCTCCTCAGGTTCAGCGCTAAAGGCGCGATCACCAATCACCTGATGCGCGCCTGGCAGCCGCAAATCCAGAACAGGCGCACACACCACATCAAGCCCGGCCGTGCGGCACATCGCACCAAGCATGAAGGCATTGGCGCGCTGAGCCACCTCCGGCTGGCCCTCAAACCGCGCGGCGGCAGGGAATGCTTCCCATAGCGGAGGCTTCAGCCGCGCCACGCGCCCACCTTCCTGATCAATCAGGATCGGCGCGGCAGCGCCCAGCACATCACGAATGTCATTGGTCAGCGCCCGCAATTGCGCAGGGTCTTGGATATTGCGCGCGAACAAAATCGCGCCAAGCGGCGGGAAGCGCCGCCAAAGCGCAGCTTCCTCCGCCGTCAGCCGAGGCCCCGAAAGGCCAATAATCGCAGCGCGGGAGGGCGCCATAAGGCTTATCCGCCAATCACCATGCAGGGGATGCTGCGCGTCTTCATTTCCTCACAAAAGGCGCGCGCGGTCGCTGCATCAGCAAAGCCGCCAGTGCGTATGCGATACAGCGTTGTCTGCCCTTCACGATCAAAAGGTGCCAGCGTAACGCGACGATTGCCCAGCAATTCCGGCACGCGTTTTTGCAACCTATCCCATTCCCCGCGCGCGGCGGCTTCGCTTGGCAGCGCACCCAATTGCACCTGCGCGCGACCATTCGCGACCGGGGCGAAGCGCTCGGCATTCCCGGGCACTGGCGCAGGCAGGCTTGGCGCGTTCAGCGCTGAAGCCGAAGCAGGGGCCGAGGGCGCCGCCGGTGCAGCAGGCTGCGCCGGCGCGGGGCTTGGCGGAGGCGCATTGCGCGCGGCTTCCTGCGCGGCACGTTCGGCCAATTGGGCGCGTAGCTGGTCCACACGCGGCCTCTCCGCCTCCGGCGCCAGGCCACCCTGCGCAGCCGGCCGCGCACCGCGATTGCGGTCAAAAATCAGCTCATCCTGATTGGGCACGCGCAGCCCACCTGGATTGTCAGGCCGAATTTTGATTGGGCGCGCATCCGCTTCGATCAGCGGTGCATTGCGCGATGACCCGCGCGAAAAACCCCAGACCAGCGCAGCAATTACAGCACCCGCCGCAAGCACAGAACCTGCGATGATAATCATCCGCCAAGGCGGGCCCCCACCCGTCTTGCGACCCAGCCTATAGGCTGGAACTTGAACTTCCCTCACGCCTATCCCCCGATCGGCGCTGGAATAGTGTCAGCGCATTTCCTCGACCGGCGTCACCCCCATGACGCCAAGACCAGAACGAATAACGCTTGCCGTAGCCGCCACCAGCGCAAGCCGGGCGGCCGTGGCGCCCGGCTCATCCTCTCGGATGAAGCGGAGCGTCGAGTCTTCGCGGCCTCGATTCCATAATACATGAAAATCAGCGGCCAAGTCATGGAGAAAAAACGCGATTCGGTGCGGTTCGCGGGCCAAAGCGGCGGCTTCCACCACCCGGGGCCAGGAAATCAGGCGGCGGATCAGGTCCAGCTCCGCCTTGTCCTGCAAATGCTCCAGGGGTGCAGAGGCCAGTTTCGCGACCTCAGGCTCGCCCGCCTGACGCAACACTGAACGGCAGCGCGCATGGGCGTATTGCACGTAAAAGACCGGGTTTTCGCGGGTTTGCTCGACAACCTTGTCCAGGTCGAATTCCATCTGCGCGTCGGATTTGCGCGTCAGCATGGTAAATCGCACTGCATCGCGGCCCACTTCTTCGATCAAATCGCGGAGCGTCACATAAGTCCCGGCGCGTTTGGACATGCGCACAGGCTCACCGGCCTTCATGACATGCACAATCTGGCACAGCACTACTTCCAAGGGTACGCGGCCATCGGAAAGCGCCTTCACGGCAGCGCCCATGCGCGAAACATAGCCACCATGATCCGCGCCCCAGACATCAATCAGCAGATGATAACCGCGCGTGAGTTTATCCGCATGGCAAGCGATGTCGTTCGCGAAATAGGTGTTGGAGCCATCGGATTTCTTGAGCGGCCGATCCACATCATCGCCAAACTGCGTCGACCGGAACAGCAATTGTGGGCGCGGTTCCCAATCATCCGGCGTCTTACCCTTGGGCGGTTCCAGCACACCTTCATAAAGCAGGCCCTTGCCCTCAAGCGCTGCAATCGCGGCGTCGGTCGCATTCGCGTCCACCAGCGCGCGTTCAGACAAAAACACTTCCTGATTGACACCAAGCAGCGCCAAATCCTCGCGGATGGCGATCATCATCATCGCAACCGCGCGCTCTCGCGCCGCATCCAGCCAGGCGCGATCCACGAACCAGCCAAGTTCCAAAGCGCTGGCCACACCAGACGCTGTTTGTGCGGCACTTGGCGCGCCTTCAAGGCGCTGCGGTGCCATGGAAGCACCGTGATGCTCTGCCAAAGCCTCACCCACCGCGACCAGATAATCACCGCGATATTGCAGCGTTACGCCGAAGCGGCGTTCCACCTGCTCCGCCGTCCATTCCTCAAGATTGGGCTCGATCACGCGCAAATAGCGCCAATAGGAAGCCCAGCCGAGCGCTGCGACCTGCGCCCCCGCATCATTCACGTAGTATTCCTTGGTGACGGCAAAACCCGCCTTGGCCAGAAGATTGGCCAGCGCATCGCCGACAACCGCACCGCGACAATGCCCGACATGCATCGGCCCCGTCGGATTGGCCGAGACATATTCCACATTGACGCGCCGCCCCGCGCCAATCGCACTATCGCCATAGGCTTCACCAACGCCAAGCAATAGCGCCACCTGCCCCGCCAGATAGCTTTCGCGCAGCCGCAAATTGACGAATCCCGGCCCCGCCGCTTCGGCCGCCTCAACCATCGGCAGCGCGCCGAGCTTTTCTACCAAGGCAGCAGCAATCTTGGCCGGCGGCAAGCGTGCGGGCTTGGCAATCACCAAGGCGGCATTCGTCGCCATATCGCCATGCGCAGCATCGCGCGGCGGTTCCACCTGAACGCGGGCCAAAACCTCCGCCGGCAGATCGGGATAGAGCTCCACCAGCGCCGCGCGCACCTGTTCCGCCATGGCGGTGAAAACATTTTCGGTCATGCAACTCTCAGCCTGAAATATCGGGGTCGGTCATGCGCCGGTGTTCTTCCAGCGCGAAGCGGTCTGTCATGC
>Ga0315899_10010296_pt1 | contig 10012 bp, 8 predicted proteins | sample LakEriMetagenome_2_FD_203518 | JGI IMG/M metagenome (GOLD analysis project Ga0315899, IMG submission 203518) | Freshwater fungal communities from buoy surface, Lake Erie, Ohio, United States - Buoy 4 MA112 | ecosystem: Environmental > Aquatic > Freshwater > Lake | place: USA: Lake Erie, Ohio...
TCTTTTGGAAGCCCGCTTCAACGCCGGCGACAGCGCCTCCCAGTTCATCGACCTTGGCAATTAACTTCTCAATTGCATCGACCAATTCATTAGTCATAGCTTCCACCACTGCTGAGCCTGCCAAGGCGTCAACAGTGCGCGCCAAATCGCTCTCGTAAGCAATAACTTGCTGAGTGCGCAGTGCTAAGAGCGCCGCTTTTTCAGTGGGTAAGCCAAGAGCTTCATCGAAAGAATTAGTGTGGAGCGACTGAGTGCCGCCAAGTACTGCAGCTACAGCCTGGAGCGTGACACGAACCAGGTTAAGTTCCGGCTGCGCTGCTGTTAGCTGTACACCAGCTGTTTGAGTATGAAAACGTAAGTGCATGGCGCGTTCACTTGAGATTCCGAATCGCTCTTTAATGATTTTTGCCCAAACCTGACGTGCTGCTCGAAATTTAGCGACTTCTTCTAACACGGTAGTACGGGATACAAAGAAGAAGCTCATGCGAGATGCAACCTGCTCGATATTTTGTCCGCGCGATTTCGCAGCCTCTAAATAGGCAATTGCGTTGCTCAATGTAAAGGCAACCTCTTGTACGGGATTGGCTCCCGCTTCCGCCATGTGATAGCCAGAGACAGAGATGGAATTCCATTTCGGTAAGTTGGCCGAGCAATATTCAAATACGTCACAGATCAGACGCATTGAAGATTTTGGCGGGAAGATGTATGTGCCCCGCGAAATGTACTCTTTCAAAATGTCGTTTTGAATCGTGCCACTGATCTGATCGCTGGCTACGCCTTGTTCGGCGGCAACAATCTCATACATCAGCAACAAAATTGCCGCCGGTGCATTAATTGTCATTGATGTGGACACCTTATCGAGCGGGATACCCTTGAAAAGTTCACGCATATCGTCAAGAGAATCTATGGCCACGCCTACTCTGCCAACCTCTCCCAAAGATTGCTCTGCATCAGAATCGAAACCCATCTGCGTTGGTAGATCGAATGCGACCGAAAGACCACCAGTGCCAGCATTTACCAATTGGTGATATCGCTCGTTCGATTCTTTGGCAGAGCCAAATCCTGCATATTGCCGCATCGTCCACGGTTTGCGTAGATACATCTCTTCATAGATGCCGCGCGTGAAGGGATATTCACCAGGTCTCTCACCAGTAGTTACGTAATCAGCTTTGATAGGAAAACCAGATTCAGAAGTCGCGCTCACATGTGAATCTTATCTCTCCCGGAGTGGCTTCAGGAAAGAATCTAATATCAATCAATATTCTCGTCCTCTATGAGAAAAGTTCGCCATTTACTAGCGCTGATCGTCGTAGCAGGTATGTCGACGAGCGTGCTACCAGCTATCGCGGAGGCGAATTCCGCTACCTGGTGGTCGTCTAGGTGAAACAGGCGTAATCGTTAACTCTGTTGAAGGAGATGGAGTCTCTGCACCTCCCGAAACATCTGCACTCTCATATCTGATTGCAGATTTTGAGACAGGTGAAGTGCTCGCTGCAAAAAATCCGCATAAGAAACTTCCTCCGGCTAGCACATTAAAAACATTGACTGCTCTGACGCTTATATCCAGAATTAACATGGATAAGAGTTACACCGGCACCTGGCGCGAGGCGAGCACCATTGGGAACAAAGTAGGAATCTGGAAGAACCGCAAGTATAAGGTCCGCGATATTTGGTATGGCTTGATGCTTCAATCCGGCAACGATGCTGGTGTCGCACTTGCCAATATCAGTGGAGGAATTAAGAAAACTTCCCAACTGATGCGTGCAAAAGCAAAATCAGTGAAAGCGTATGACACCATTCCAAAGAGTCCGCACGGATTAGATACCCCGGGTCAAGTCTCGACGGCATATGACCTAGCACTTATTGCCCGTGCGGCTATGAAAGATAAAAACTTTCGGAAGATTGTTGCCACCAAGACATATACATTCCCAAACTCAGGACCACGAAATGTGGATCGCAAGATTAGAAATTTGAATAAATTAATGTTTACCTATCCTGGAGTTATCGGTGTGAAAACCGGCTACACAACAAAAGGTCGAAATACTTACATAGGAATTGCTAAACAGGATGGCCGGACAATTATTATTACTTTCATGCACCTTCGCTATGGGCGAGATGAATTGGCGAAGAAGCTCTTTGATTGGGGCTTTACGGCAGTAGGAAAGGTCGAGCCGGTAGGCGAGCTAGTCAGCTAACGTGCTCGCTACTTCTTGCGAGGGAGTAGACCCAGCGAGTTGTACACAGTAGAAATTGTTTGCCCCGCTACCGCCTCAGCGCGATCTGCTCCTTCACGCAAGAGCTCAAGCAATGCGCTTTCGTCTTTGAGATATGCCAAAGCGGTTTCCCGAATCGGTTTTAACGCCTCAGTGACCACCTCTGCCACATCTTTTTTGAAATCTCCATAACCTTTTCCTGCGTAATCACTCTCGATGCTTTTTACGGTTCGCCCAGTTATTGCGCTGAAAATCGAGAGCAAATTACTGATGCCGGGTTTTTCCTTCTCATCGAATGTCACTTCTCTTCCGGTATCAGTGACCGCACTTTTAATCTTCTTTATATTCGCCTCTGGAGTATCAAGTAATTCAATTACACCAGCCATGCTCGCAGCAGACTTGCTCATCTTCGCTGTCGGTTCCTGGAGATCCATAATTTTTGCAGTGCTCTTCAAGATGTGTGCGCCGGGAACGGTGAACACATCGCCAAAGCGTGCGTTAAAGCGCTGCGCAAGATCTCTAGTCAATTCAATATGTTGACGCTGATCTTCACCCACGGGAACCAACTCTGGTTGGTAGAGCAAGATGTCGGCTGCCTGCAGCATGGGATAGGTAAAAAGCCCTACTACTGTCCGGTCAGTTCCACTCTTCTGTGATTTATCTTTGAACTGCGTCATGCGATTCGCTTCACCGAAGCCAGTGATGCACTCAAAAACCCAACCCAATTGATTATGAGCTGGTACATGCGACTGAATGAACAGCGTAGATTTCTTCGGATCAATCCCAATGGCTAAAAGTTGTGCTGCCGATGCAAGTATCCGTTTTCTTAAGAGCGCTGGATCAACTTCTATTGTGAGCGCGTGGAGATCAACAATGCAGTAATAGGCATCGTGAGTGCTCTGGAGTTCAACCCACTGTGTGAGCGCGCCCAGGTAATTGCCAAGATGAAAGGAGTCATGAGTCGGCTGAATGCCTGAAAGAACTCTTTTACTCACGCCAATCCTTCCCGTGCCTCGGTGGGCCATTCATCACCCTAGTTGGATAAAAGTACCCGAAGCATTGCCGGACGCTTACCTTCAACCGCTTCCACGATTAATTCGCATCCTGGTAGCTCGACTCGATCTCCCACTTCAGCAATCCGTCCTAGCTTATGAGTCATCAGCCCGCCGATGCTCTCATAAGGGCCTTCGGGGAATTGGTAGCCAATCTCATCGCTTGCTTCAGTTAGGTTAGTCAATCCGTCGATATGGAACTCGCCCAACTTAGCTATCCGCACTTCGTCGACCTCGTGGTGATCGTACTCATCGCGAATCTCTCCGATGAATTGTTCGACTAAATCTTCAAGTGTGATGATGCCATCGGTACCACCATATTCATCGACGACGATGGCGATATGGGATCCCTCTGCACGCATCTGCGAAAGCACAGGAAGTAACTCTTTAGTACCCGGAATAAATTGAATAGGTCGAATTAAATCTCCAATGCGAGTCTGCCGTTCATGAAGTTGCGGATCTAATAGATCGCGCACGCTGACAAAACCGATGATGTCGTCGAACGAGCCTTTCACAACTGGATAGCGTGAATGGCCTGTTTCGATGATGATTTTGACTGCATGCGCAATTGACAATTCACTATCCAAAAAATCTACTTCAGTGCGCGGAACCATCACTGAGTGAATCTGTCGATCGCTCGCTTCGAAAACTTCTTCAACGATTTCTTTCTCGGCACGTGTAAATGCATGATGTCCACTGAGTAGGTCAAGCAGTTCTTCTTCTGACATCTGCTCTTTGGCAGCTTGGGGATCAACTCCGAAAGCACGGACTAAAAGATCTGTTGATTTCGACAGTAACCAAATGATCGGACGGAATAGTCGCGCAATAACATCTACTGCGCCCGCGCTCGCAAGGGCAATTGGCACGGCACGTACAATTGCAATCCGCTTTGGCGTTAATTCACCGATGATCAAGGAAATATAAGCAATCACCAGCGTTAGTCCGATGAGCGAGAGCAGCTCTGCCACATTTTGCTGCAACCCTAAATCTTCCAAAGCCGGTGCAACGTAGCGACCAAGCCGCTCTGCGCCGATTGCGGCAGAGAGAAAGCCAAAGACGGTGATACCTACCTGGATGGCGGCAAGAAAGCGATTGGGATTCGAGGTCAACGAGGCCACGCGTGCGCCCCGCTTGCCAGTTCCGGCCAGTTGCTTAATCTGGCTCTCTCGAAGGGAAATCAGGGCGATCTCTGCCGCTACCAATAGAGAGGAGAGACCAATCAGAGCCAGGACGATGGCGATATCGCCTACGACCTCCCCTATTGAACCGGACACCCTTCAAGGGTAGCGCCACCAGCGCGCCCTTGCGCCAACCGCTTCCTCATCCGCCCCATTTCCGGTACTTTCTCCCCGTCCTCAACCGAGGATGACCTATCTCCAACGGATCGTCCGGCACGTACCTGCCGGGAGAGGGAGCTAACGCTCATGGCAATTGTTGTATTCGACAAAGCAAGTCGTACCTATCCAGGTACCACCCGTCCTGCTGTAGACCAACTCGATCTCACCGTCAACGACGGAGAGTTCCTCGTTCTCGTCGGTCCATCAGGTTGCGGAAAGTCAACATCACTTCGAATGCTTGCAGGTCTTGAAGATGTTGATACCGGTTCTATTCGCATCGGTGATCGCGACGTTACACACGTTGCACCAAAGGATCGCGATATTGCGATGGTCTTCCAGTCCTACGCGCTCTACCCACACATGACTGTGGCAGAGAACATGGGCTTTGCCTTGAAGATCGCCGGAGTAAGTAAAGATGAGCGCGCTCGTCGCGTTCAAGAAGCGGCAAAGTTGCTCGATCTCGAGCCGTACCTAGACCGTAAACCAAAGGCGCTCTCTGGTGGTCAACGCCAGCGTGTTGCTATGGGTCGCGCAATCGTTCGCGAACCACAGGTCTTCCTTATGGATGAGCCGCTTTCCAACCTCGATGCAAAACTTCGCGTTGCTACTCGTACGCAAATCGCAGCGCTGCAACGTCGTCTTGGTATCACCACTGTTTACGTCACACACGATCAGGTTGAAGCTATGACCATGGGTGATCGCGTTGCCGTTCTCAAGGATGGTTTGCTACAGCAAGTCGACTCACCACGTAATCTTTATGACAAGCCAGCAAACGCATTCGTTGCTGGATTCATCGGCTCCCCGGCGATGAACTTGATCACCGCACCGGTATCAGGTGGACAAGCATCACTTGGCAACCTCAAGATTGCGGTACCTGCCTCTGCTGGTGCGTCCACAATCGTTGGTGTTCGACCAGAAGGCTTCAAGCCAACTAGCGCTGGCCAAGGCTTTGATATCAAGGTAGAAGTTGTTGAAGAACTAGGTTCGGATGCATTCGTCTACGGCAAGCCTGCAGTCTCCGGAATCCAGCTTGCGAACGCAGAAGAAGGCGCTCAGGTGATCGTCCGCTGGGATCCAAAGAACCCACCAAAGGCTGGCGACACGATTTCAGTTATCGCTGATCCATCAGCGGTACACCTCTTCGATGCACAGTCAGGTGCACGTCTCTAAATCAGTAATGTAAAAAACCCGCCCTCCGGATATCAAAATCCAGGGGGCGGGTTTTTTACTCTTGAGTGAGTTAGGCCATTGCTTTCTTCAAGTTCTCATCGATTGCCGCAAGAAACTCTTGAGTATTAAGCCATGGGGCATCTTTGCTAATTAAAAGGGCAAGATCCTTTGTCATCTTTCCTTCTTCGACGGTCTTGATACAGACCTTCTCAAGGGTCTCAGCGAACTGAGCTAGCGCAGGATTGTTATCGAGCTTTGCGCGGTGCGCCAAGCCCCGAGTCCAAGCAAAGATGGATGCGATTGGGTTGGTTGATGTCGCCTTACCTGCTTGATGATCTCGGAAGTGTCGAGTGACAGTGCCGTGCGCCGCCTCAGACTCGACCGTTTTTCCATCTGGAGTCATCAACACTGATGTCATCAGACCAAGTGATCCATAACCTTGCGCGACGGTATCTGATTGCACATCACCGTCATAGTTCTTACATGCCCAGACGTAGCCACCTTCCCAGCGAAGCGAAGTTGCGACCATGTCATCGATCAAACGATGGTCATATTCGATACCCGCTGTCTGGAATTGGCTCTTGAATTCGCTTTCATAAACTTCAGCGAAGATATCTTTAAAGCGTCCGTCATAGGCCTTCAAGATGGTGTTCTTCGTTGAGAGATAAACCGGGAATTTACGGGCAAGTCCATAATTCATCGATGCGCGAGCAAAGTCGCGAATGGAATCATCAAGGTTATACATCGCCATTGCTACGCCAGAACTTGGGAAGTCGAAGACATTGAACTCCATCGGCTGCGAACCATCAGCAGGCGTGAAGGTCACTGTTAACTTGCCAGGGCCAGGCACTTTGAAATCTGTGGCGCGGTATTGATCGCCAAAAGCATGACGTCCGATGACGATTGGCTTAGTCCAATGTGGAATCAATCTGGGCACATTGCTGATGATGATCGGCTCACGGAAGATCACGCCTCCGAGAATGTTCCGAATCGTGCCATTGGGCGACTTCCACATACTCTTGAGATTGAACTCTTTGACGCGCGCCTCATCGGGTGTAATCGTCGCGCACTTAACACCTACGCCGTGTTTCTTGATTGCATGTGCACTGTCGATGGTGACTTGATCATCAGTTTTATCGCGATACTCGATACCCAGGTCGTAATACTCAAGATTTACATCGAGGTACGGAAGAATCAATTGATCCTTGATGAATTGCCAGATGATTCGAGTCATCTCGTCGCCATCGAGCTCGACGACCGTTCCAGCTACCTTTATCTTTGACATTCGCTTCTCGCCTTCTCTATTTCAGATTTCAGATTTCAGTATTTCTAAAGATTCTTCACGTCAGCTTGTTTTGCACGAACAGCTTCGGCGGCAACTTTTAACTCAGCTAATTCGCTATCGGTGAGTTTGGTTTCTACGACCTTACGAATACCGCTCTTGCCAATCTCAGCTTCGACGCCAAGATAAACGCCAGAGATTCCATACTCGCCATCGACCCACGCACAGACCGGCATTACAGCGCCAGAATCCTCAATGACAGCCTTTGCCATACGCGCCGCCGCTGCAGATGGTGCGTAATATGCAGAACCAGTCTTGAGCAATGCAACGATTTCGGCGCCACCATTTCTAGTCTTTACAACAAGCTCTTCAATCTCTGGCGCGGAGAGCAATTCACTCAGTGGCTTGCCATTAACGCGACAACGACTTGGAACTGGAACCATCGTGTCACCATGTGAACCAAGAGTTAGCGTCTCAACATCGCTGACCTTCACGCCAAGTTTTGTCGCAACAAAATTGGTGAAGCGCGCGGTATCTAACATTCCCGCTTGACCCATTACGCGGTTGTAGGGAAAAGCAGAAGCAATCTGAGCCAGCGCAGTCATCTCATCGAGCGGATTGGAGACTACGATGATGACGGCTTTTGGGCTGTGCTTTGCAACGTTCTCGGCAACGCCACGAACAATTCCTGCATTGACGCCAATTAAATCCATACGGCTCATGCCTGGCTTGCGCGGCAATCCAGCAGTGATGACAACAACATCCGAATCTGCAGTCTTCTCATAACCTGCACCTTCAGGTGTTGTTGTTGCACCAATGAGCAGCGTTTCAAAACCTTCAATAGAACGTGATTGATTCATATCGAGCGCAAGACCTTCTGGCTTACCTTCGACGATGTCGGTGAGAATTACCTCATCAAAAATGTTGTACTCGGCGAGGCGGAGTGCGGTTGTTGATCCATAGAATCCCGCTCCGACCACGGTGACGCGACCTGCCATTTTCGGGCCCCAATCTCTCTTGATATCAAGATAACTCTACCCCCGCGCTGCCGCCTCGGCGCCGGCGCTGGTGGGCTTCGAGCAGGGCGTTATGGGAGCAAGAGAGCCAGTAGAGCTACCCCGGCTGCCAGCCCAACCAGAGTCATGAGATCGCTGCGTTGGCTCCGCCACGGGCTCCTCGTGGCGCGCTGCAAGTGCGCCAGGAGCGCCACCAGAACAAGTCCGGCAGCCAGCGTGAGAGCGCCAACTTGTACCGATAGGGCGATGCTGATGACAGTTGATAGCGCAACGAGAATCAGTGGGAGCATCGCGCTCACGCGTGCGACCGCTCTGCCGCTTCGACGACATTAGCAAGGAGCATGGCGCGCGTCATCGGACCTACCCCACCTGGCATCGGCGCAATGAAACCGGCTTTGCCATGAACATCAGGATGCACATCACCGAGCAAACCATCGCTGGTTCGAGTGATGCCGACATCGAGCACCGCTGCGCCCGCTTTGATATCAGATGCAGTGATGAAGTGTGCTTTACCAAGTGCGGCAACAACGATATCCGCGCGCGATAAGTGCGATTTCAAATCTACGGTTGCCGAGTGCGTGATCGTCACAGTTGCACTTTCACGTTTACGAGTAAGGAGTAGACCTAACGGTCTACCCACAGTCAGTCCGCGACCAACGACTACTACTTCTGCACCGTTGATTCGAATTTTGTAGCGCTCAAGTAACTCGACAATTCCACGAGGTGTGCAGGGCAGCGGTGCAGGTTGATCGAGAACAAGCTTGCCGAGGTTAAGTGGATGTAATCCATCTGCATCTTTAGCAGGATCTATCTCTTCCAAAATCGCATTTGCATCGATTCCTTTAGGAAGAGGAAGTTGCACGATGTACCCAGTGCACTCAGATGAATTATTCAAGTCGCGAATTGCGCTACGAATATCAGCAAAGGTCGCAGATGCTGGTAAATCGACGCGAAGTGATTGAATACCTACCTCTGCACAATCCTTATGTTTGCCGCCTACATAAGCATGTGACCCTGGATCATCCCCTACCAACACGGTGCCTAGACCTGGTCTGGTGGATAACTTAGCTACCCGAGCGGCTAATTCGCTCTTGATGTCGCTGGCAACTTTTTTGCCATCAAGTATCACTGCGCTCATGCGTTAATAGTAACCACTTACGCGTGGGCGAAGTGGCGAACACCCGTGAAGTACATAGTTCCACCAGCCTTCTCGACCGCTGAAATCACCTCTTCATCACGAACACTTCCGCCTGGCTGCACAATTGCCTTAATTCCTGCAGCTAAGAGGATTTCTACGCCATCGGCAAATGGAAAGAACGCATCGCTTGCCGCGTAACTACCGAGTGCGCGAGTATCTGCGCGCGAAACTGCAAGTCGCGCGGAATCCACTCGGTTGACTTGCCCCATTCCAATCCCAACAGAGGCGAAATCCTTAGCTAATAGGATGCCATTGCTTTTCACGGATCGAACAGCGCGCCAAGCAAACTCCAACTCTTTGAGTTCTTCTGGTGACAAAGTTTTGCCCGCAACCAATGTCCAGTGTGCACTGGAATCTCCTGGCGCATTTACTCGGTCAAACTCTTGCACTAACAATCCACCATCGATATGGCGATACTCCAAAGAAGCAGAGACCGGATCAACCTTGAGAATTCGAATCGAAGGTTTCTGTTTGAGAATCTCGAGCGCTCCCGCTTCATAATCGGGTGCAGCAATGACCTCAGTAAATACTTCACTCACTCCTTCCGCCATTTCTGCACTGACTGTTCGATTGGCAGCTATCACGCCACCGAAAGCGGAAACCGGATCGCAAGCGTGCGCGCCTTTGTATGCATCGGCGATGGATACACCTATTGCAACGCCACATGGATTGGTGTGTTTGATGATGGCGACTGCAGGGTCGGAGTGATCGTGAGCCGCACGCCAGGCAGCTTCAATATCTACA
>Ga0315899_10010297_pt1 | contig 10011 bp, 14 predicted proteins | sample LakEriMetagenome_2_FD_203518 | JGI IMG/M metagenome (GOLD analysis project Ga0315899, IMG submission 203518) | Freshwater fungal communities from buoy surface, Lake Erie, Ohio, United States - Buoy 4 MA112 | ecosystem: Environmental > Aquatic > Freshwater > Lake | place: USA: Lake Erie, Ohio...
AAAAAAAATCATGGGGCTTCGCCCCACACACCCCCTCGGATGCCTGGTGCTTTTTGCCTGAATGCAGGGTTGCGTGGTACCATGACTGTGGACTTCGCCGTAAGGCCGCAATCTATTACATAAGCGACAATCACGCGGGCGCTCTCGACGTGCTCGTCGCAACCAGTCGGACAGAACAGGATAGTAAGAGCAGTCCTGCCGCCAGTCCACGCTTGCCAGAGGGGGATGTGGGCAGGTTCTGTGTGCTATACGGCGGGAGCAGAAAAAGTCCTGCCCTGCACGCAGTAGATCGGCAGGCGAGCGTTACAAGCGTCACGAGCATGGATGAGGAGCTGCCTCTCGACGTGCTGAAAGGCGAGCATGGTGTAGTCACTATGGTCTAGTTCGTGACAGCTATCGTCTAGTTGGTTACAGCTGTGACCAACGTCGTGCCCCGTGCTCCTGCAGCGTTTAACGTGTTTCAATACTGTGACGTTTTCCTCGCTATCCTCGCCCCTCCCTCTTTTCTTCTTAAGGAGTGCAATGAGGAGTGCAATCACAATCTCCCTCCATGGTATAGAACAACATGTTTGCGCAGTTTTGCATTTCAGCATCCCCCTTCATTCTTACTCTTCATCTATCTTATTGTGCCTGTATGTCTCCCTGTTCCTCCCGCTCTCCCTCCTTTCTCCCTCCCTCCCTCTCGCTGTCCGCCTGTCAGGCTCCTGCTTCCTACTTAATCCCCCCCCCCCCCCCTCTGCGCGCGTGTCTGAGCATTTCTCCCTCTTTCTTAAACAAACTCTCTCCCCCCAAACCCTTGGGATCTCTGATCACTGGCGATGGCGCGCACGCTCTCGCGTGTGGCGTGTGTCTCGAGTGTCGGTTTGTTTACACAACCACTTACACCCAGTCACATACACATGCTCCTCGCAATAGGCTGGAAGAGAGGGAGACAGCTCGCGCGAGAAATTAAGAGAAAGACAGATTAAGAGAGAGAGATCGCGCGATAATGTTGTGTGTACATGGTGTGACCAACTGAGCATGAGGGCCGCCGGCCCAATTACGATATGTATATGATATGTACAGGCGGGAGGAGAGGCATTCAGGGTTGATTACTTTAATGTCACATTGAACAGTTTCTCCTTCAGTCATCTATTTGATTGTCAATGAACTTTTCTGTGTGTCTCTCTCTCTCTTTCTCTCTGTCTCTCTCTAAAAAAGAATCAGCTGCACAGTTGGACAGGAACTCGTGAATCCTTACAAATGAACATCCTCCGGGTAAAAAGGCAAGGAGGATGCTTATCTTTTGCCGACTTCATGGGGCGCGCTGCGCCTACTGACAGGCGCTTGGGCCAGACATGAAGACGGGCAGGGGTGGTGAAGGAGGTCAACACAAGTGCAGTCTCACTGTGCCATAGAGCGACGTGGTCCGTTGTCAAGCTTGGTAAGCACGCTGGAACGATCTGCTTGGACATCGCCAGTTGAGCTCCCTTTTCTTGGGCTCACGCGAGACAGCTTGGTGATCAAAGTCGATTGCTGCGAGAGCAGCGCCTGGATCATCTGACTTCGTGCATCGCCTCCGGCCGCACTCCGCTCAGAGACAGCTTTTGCAGTCGACTCTTTAGCAGCATGCATGGCTTTCCCATGCTTCGTAACCCCAGGGAGGGCCTTCAGGAGATTTCCGCCAGCCCGCACAGGTGATACGGACCTGTCCGAATCACTCCTCAATGGGGCCGGTCCTGGCGGTCTTATCTCGTTTGATTGCCCGTTCCCTAATCGAAGCCGGTATGAATTGGTTTGCATATCAGCTTGCTTGGTCTCTCCTTCGGCGGGTTTTCTTGAAGCTCCGCCGGGAGCGGAGGTGGACCTGGAAGCATGGCCACCTATGCGGTCGACGACTGGCAACGTCTTCGGTCCAAACGCCGCGCCCTCACCCGCAGGCTGCGGAGGGCTCGGGCCTTCAGCTTTAGCCGGCGACTCTTGACTACTTTCAGGCATCTTTGCGCCCTCCTTCGATTCTGCTGCGCGACAAGGTGTATTGCTTCCTGAAGACGACACGCTTGCTTGCTTGGGCACTCGCCGTGACTGCGGTGGCTCCTGCTTGGCCAGGTGTTGGCGAACTTTCTGCGCATTTACCAACGCAATTACCAAAACCACCCCTTGTCCATCAAGGCAAAAGCTCGACAGAGATGTAGGGCAGAAGGGGTACGCCCAGCTACTCTGTGCTCGCCTGCCGACTCTCGCTAGCTTTGGCGGATACGCATTGTGAGAGGCGTGAGAACGCACTGGCCTAAGAGCGTGCAGGAGCCCTTGGAAACAGAGACCTGCGGTAGCTTCTTCAGATCCGACAGATCCATAAGCGCGTCTAGAACGTCGTACATGACACGGTCGAATTGAGCGACTTGGTTGAACGCCAGCAGGAGGGTCTCTTTCTGTTTCATCTTTTTTGCCCACCTGCCACACAAAATCTCAAAATACAGCACCGGAGCAATAACGAGTTGGGCAAGTCTGTTGCCATACCTCAAGTCACACACACACACACACACCTCAAGTCCTCTTGCGTCAGCTCAGGGACGACCCCAGAACGAACCTTTGAATACGAAGGCGGCGCTATGCCCCATTGCACCACGCTGCACACACAATACAGGCCTCAGCGTCCGCCCGCGTTTTCGTGCTGATGCCCTATCCTTCAACAAGGCTGTCACATGGACAAAAGGGGGAAAACCAATAATCGCAAGCACCTGGCGCGCACGATTTGTGCCAGCTGCTCGGGATTGCGAGCGAGCATTTCCTCGTTCACGTTTTCGTCCCAAGAACACTTTGCCCAGTGATCATAGGAGGTAACCGTGACGAGACGATCCTTCTCCTCTTCTGGCAAGGCCGTGCAATCATCATCAAACATGATGGTGTTATCGACCTCAGCCCAGTCTAGGCCGTCGACAGTCTTGAGCTGGTCGACGATGAAAGCAAGCGACTTGCGCGCCTTGAACTCGGGGTGCCCATCCTTGCAGTCTGTTGCAAGCACCACACAGAATAAGTGAGAAGGCAAAACAGGGATTTTGTTTTACTTGCGGCGTTGCCCGCCCGCCAGCCGCGTGACAGATCGTACATTCAGGACAAAATCAGAATGCTCCAGCTACTACAACAAAAACTGTAGGCGGGTCCGAGACCCATTCGGCTGAAGACACGATGGATGAAGGGCCAGCCTGCGAGCCGCTCCATGGCCTGGCAGACCTTGACAGCCCACCTGTCCTCCGAATGGGTGTAGACGACGATAGTAGCACCGATTAGCTGCAGATGAGCGAGCAGCTCCGGCATCCCTGGCCGCATCATGCCACGTTGCAGATAGGGGACAATGCACGCCGGCGACAAGCCCCGCCCCTTCCCGTCGGGCCACCTGCCACCTCGCGGTTTTGAAGAGTGAGGGTCTTGGCTGCACTGTTTGCGGGCATGCGTGCACACGATGAGAGCGAGGCCGCTGCAGCGCATGCGGTGGTCTGCACTCACCACGACCAAGGCATGTTGGTTTCGACGTTGTCGCGGTCACTAAGCGAGACAAGATCGCCTACCATGGTGTGATCCATGTCGAACACCACCAGCAGATGTGGCGCACTCTGTGACAAGTGCTGTGATGCTGCCAACAAGAAGGCCGCTGCATTCTCATCGTCCTCGTCGGAGCCGTCGGGTGAGTCAAAGCAGTCGCCGCGCTCGCGCAAGAGCACCTCGAGCATGTTGTGCGCCCGGGGCCTCCTCTCGCCTCGCGCCGCCATGCTGCCGACGAGCTCTGCGGATTCAAGCCAATGAAAATGAGCCACGGCACGTCGCGTCGTGTCTGCACGGGTTTTTGGCCCCCTTCTTCTCCACCCCCGCACGGCCTGCGTCAACAACTCCGCACAGCTCCTCTTGCTAGGACTTCTTGCGTGACCCTGTACAAAAAGAGATCCCAAGCGATGCAAATATCACTGCGAAAAACATATTTTTCGCAGTGTGTGGAGGGGTTGCAGCGGACAGAATAGTTTGCAGTGTTTGGACACATACGACTGTTTTGATCGGTCCGGTGGGTCTTGGGTCTCTTTTCGGTCGGTTCCCCAGGCCGATCGGAAAGAAAGATAAGGAACAAACCGAAATAGAAATCAATTTTAATTTTCCGACAACTATTTGGAGGAGGCGGCAATTTACACGGCGTATAATTCTCAAATTCTGAACTCACTGAAATACCAAAATAGGCGTACCGGCCCGACATGCTGCGAACCGAAATATTCTTCCGCTTCAGTCCTCCCTTTTACACGGGCCCGGGGCCCTATTGAACCAGTGTCGATTACATAAAACAAAGAAACACGCACTACAACGACCCGACCCACGAGACGCCAATGCGTGATTTGCTAGAACGTACGTAATCGAAACGAAACCTGTTGTGAGCTCGAGATTTTTACGACGTCCCGTGCACACTCCTCGTACGAGAGACTCGGCGTGACTCATTTGCAGAATGGTTGGCCGATGCGAGGGGAGATATGGCGCAGGCGTCGCAGAAGGGCGAGAAGGCCCCCGCCGCCGGGCTCCCGCTCTCAGGCTTCATCCACGCCGCCTTTCTGCCTATGCAAGGTGTGTGCGCCGCGCCCGCGCCTCGTAGACAGAAAGAAGGTTTTTTTTGATGCTAAAGAGGAGTCCCTGCTGGGACTCGCGCCGGCGCTTCAAGAGGGCGCGGAGGCCCATGCAACCGCCCCACCGCTATCGGGCGCTGTCTTAGCCGCCTTTCTGCCCATCGCCGCGCCCGCGCCGCGCCCGCGCCGCGCCCGCGCCGCGCCCGCGCCGCGCCTCGAGAGCGCCTCACACCATCGTGCTGCATGGCGACCTCACAGCACGTTTGCCGCAATTGCGGGTGCCCCAGAGCTGCTGCAGGGCCGCACAGAAGCTCAAAACATCGCTTTGCTTGCGCTCTCCAACTTTGCAGGGCGGGTTGTCGACATCCGATGACGTGTGATGTCGCTGGGCCTCCCCGCACTGAGGTTATTGGCATCAGTTCACTCGGTCAAGTTTGCCGCAGCTGCGGGTGCCCCAGAGCTGCTGCAGGGCCGCACAGTAGCTCGAAAGCTCATGGTGCTTGCGCTCCCCAACTCTGCCTTCGATGCGTCGGCAGCCAATGACGTGTGATGGCGCTGGGGCCCTTCGTGATGATCGTGGCCGTTGACACACTTGTGTTTGGAATGCACTCTCGTTTGGCATACATGTGCGCTCGCAGCTTCCCTTGCGGTCAGAGAGGCTCCTGTGGATCTGTAGCACGAATCACTGCATACACGGCTCAAATTCCTGGCGTCTCGGATAGAATAGCAAGACGAAATTGCTTCTGAAATGAAGTTTCTCAGCGTGTCTGGTGCGTGTTTCGTTCCATTTCCACACACAATCGTTAGTACTAGCTGCCGCACGGCGAGTTTTTGCGTCTTATTTTTCTGCAGACCCACCTGGAGACCGAGGCGCAGAGGAGGAGGAGGAGGATTTCAAAAGAGGATTTCAAAAGTTATTCGTATTCAATGATACTATAGAGGGCCCCTGGGCGTCTGTTACGAATGCGGTACGCTCCGCCGCCCTTCAGGACTTCGGATCTGACATGGGGTTCTTTTACAAAGACATGAAGGAGCGGGCGGTTCACTTCCACGATCAGCCCACTGTTCTTTATTGGGTACCCACAAACCCGGGTCCCCGCTCCTTCTGTGCTCGGCCCGTGTACTGGTGCCGCTGCGCACGTCCCCTAGCCCATTTCCTCAACTGCCCTAAAGGAAAGTCTCCCCAGCTCCCCAAGTTCACGAACCCCAACCCTAGGTATAATCCCGAGATCCCAAATTTCCAGACCCCGGAATGTCATCTGACAATACCCTCTTCCACGTCTCGTCGTCCTCGTCGAGACATGCCCCAGCTAGAACCCAAGTGACCTAAAGGCTACAACACCTAGCAACAGGTCCTAGTTGCAACACTCCTCAAGTCGTCCATAGAGGTCCACTAGGAATCTCAATCTGCAAACTAACGTAATCTGCGAACCAAAATCGCATATATCTCTCCAGAATTCTGAATATATGGAATAAAGTAAAGTAAACATGCTTTGATCGAATTATAATCATAAACTATATCCACCGTATTGTAGAACACAGAAATTAAATATATATATCTAACCCCTCTGCTCCAACGTATATGTCACATCGATACGTATTACTACGTAGGCAATACCCTGTGTGATTCACTAGGGTGTGGGGTCACGAATACGTGATCACGTCCCTCTTAGAAAATGCCGTTTCGTGGAAAAATTATTAAAGAACGAGGCGATCCCCATCGGGCTTACCTCACCCTACCCTCATCCACGGCTACACGCCATGTCTGACTGGGAGGCTCCCTAGCTCGGCCGTGCACCATTTTGCTGGCTAAGAGTCCCGCTCCCGAGCTCCACTGCTGCACTTCGCACCAGCATGGCTCCGAGCAAGGGCATGGAGGACAAAGACAATCAGGCACTCGTCTTTTCAAAAAAAGCAGGCCAGTCCTTCGTCTCGCCTCAAGATGAGAGCTTGAGAGAAGAGCGTTCACAGATGAGAGAAGAGCATTGACAGATAGCAAGTCTCATGTCCTGTCGGGAGCGCTACCGGCCGCAGCAGCTGCGGCTATGCTCTCTACTATTCCAGCATGAAGCGAGAGCACGTGATCCAGAAGCTCCTCCCAGCGCGCTCCAGCCTCATTCGCTGATGTACCCGTGTCCGCCGGCGCTGGATTCGCCTCCTCACGACTGTGGGCAGGCGGAGGCAGAGGGAGCTGGGTGGAGGCTTAGAGCGTGGCGGCTTCGCTTATTATATCACTCATATGACTGTCGCTCTCGGGCGCTGCATGTGAATCAGACTCCTCGGAGCAGTCGAGCCACGCGTCCACGTCAATGTCATCTATCTCCGAGACCCGCAGTACCAGTGCATGCACTTCCTGTGCGCTCTTCCCTATTGTCACCAGCTGGTGCCGGTCAGCCACCATGTTCTCCTCCCCCTCGACCTCCTCCCCACCTGCCGGCCCTTGGCAGCACCAGCGGCGTAACCGCCCAAGGAACACCTGCATGCGCATGTTCCCCTTGCGCTCCCAGAGTGAAGGGACACAATGTAGTGCTACTATCATCTCTCACACAGCGGCATCCCTTGCCACGCGCTTGAGTATCGAGATTTCGACCTGGGTTATCATCCAAGAATTCGGGAAAGTCAGTGCCCTAGCTCCTTTCCTACGTAAAGACACTGTAGAGAGTACTTTTCAGAAAGTACTCCGCGATGGAGCACATGACAGCTCATATTCCTGACACAAAACACAAAGTTCTCAAAAATCAGTGCCCTAGTATTTACCACATGAAGCACCTATACTTTTGAAAAAAGATACAAGCACTCCACGATGACTCCAGCGCCCCCCCTCCCTCCCGCTGTCTCCCCCGATATCAGTAGGTAGTTCGAGGCTCACGCTTAACCGTTGGAGGCTGACGTGCGCACAAGTGTCAAAAGAGACCTGATATAGAGGGAAAAGAGACCTACTAATATTGGCGTGTCGAGGCTGGCTCTTAACCGTTGGAGACTGAGGTACGCACAAGTGTCAAAAGAGACCCAATATATAGGGGAAAGAGACCTAATGTGTGTCAACAGAGAGCTAACGTCTTCACCCAAAAGGGACTGTGTGTCTTTGCGTCCCAATGCATCTAGTAGTAGTTAGTTGAACTAAACACAAGCGCGTTAGCAGTAGTTAGTTGAACTAAAGGACCTGTGTGTCTTTGCCTCCCAATGTATCTCCCTCTCTGTAGGCGAGACGAAGGACTGGCCTGCTTTCAAGGACGCGATCCAATTGCTCGCTGATAAGTACGACACCACGTGACTATTCGAGGGAGGACGAGCGTTAGCGGAGTTCTTCGTCAGGGAGTTCAAGGAGAAGACCGGTACCAGGGTGATGCGCGCGCGAAGGCCGTCGAGCGCGAGGTTGCCAAAAATGACAGCAACCACGTACCAACCTCGGTCGATGCGAACACCGTTGCAGCTCTCAAGGAGTAGTTCGAGGACAAGGATATCGCGACAGGCCTACAGTTGTCGCTCAACAAGAACCGCCTGACGTCTCTGGGGTCCAACTTCACCGACCACAAGAAGCTCGGATTCAAGGACGATGCGCTCGCAAAAGACCACAAGTCCATTGACCTGAAGTATCTCCGACAGATCAACAGAATGGTGTCGCTGCTTCTACATGACGCTGTTTTTGAGCCTTCGAGCAAGGTGGACAGGCCAGCACAAAGTAAACTCAACGGAATTTTGAGAAACAGTGAGGTCTCACAAATCCTTCGAGACGCAGTCGAACGACGACGAGGAATGGCTTGATGAACCGTGGAAGATTCCCGCTCTGCAGATCTGGGCCAAGATGTACCACAAGTACGAGGGCATGACAGACATGCTGACGGTCACCATGATGGAAGAACTGGTTATCATCATTACTTGCGTGACGGGAGACTCACGTCATCGTCGCACTCTCTACGAGGGGGATCAAGACTTTGAACGTTTCATCAAGACCCTGATCACCGTGCTCACGCTTGAGAACACAGACGAGGCCATCAAGCACGCGCAGAACTACATGCAGGGCCAGGATAACGATGGGGAAAAGTATGTGGCCTTTTCAAGTGCCTCTGATGAGAGTAACGACAATGAAGAAGTGAAGGCACTTCGAGCAGCGCTTAAAGAAAAAGACCAGTGTCTGTCGGCACTAGAGGCCAAGTTCGACACCTTCTCAAACGAGCAAAAGGACGGCAGCAACAAACGCAAGAAGCCGGTGAGGAAGAATGAAAAAGAATACACCTACTGCAAAAAGGCTGGCAAGTGGTTCCAAGGACACGAAGAATCCGAATGTCATCACAAGAAAAAGGATGAAGCAGAGACAGCTCTTCAAGCCATCAAGGAGAGGCGTGATCGCACAGGCAAGAGACGCCAAGCGACTCAGAGTGAGAGGAAAGGACCAGCCGCGGCGGCTGGTGATGACGAGTATCCAAAGAGTCTACCTGCGTCCTCACCCCATGTTATCGCCTTTTCAGCAGCAGCGGTTCTTGACCAGCGCCGCGTCCGTCACGGCACCGTCGACACGGCCGCACATCTACACGTGTGCCGAGGTGCACGCGGCAAAGGACAGCCCATCCTCTTGAAAGGCATCACTGGTGACACCGTCAACGCTGAGCGCGCGGATGTAGCTTTTCCAGTGACCACTATTGAAGGCAAACGCTATGCCAACTTCATGCGCAACCAAACATTGGTTGTGGACAAGGAGACTGAAACGCTACTGAGTGTCGCCGTGTTGCTGAAAGCCGGCTTCGACGTCAAGTTCGTGACAGGCACTAAGAAAGATCCTACGTTTGGCGGATACCTTGTGACACTCGACGGCAAAAAGATTCGCATGATTTTCGGCGACAACCTATGGCGTTTGCCTATGTGGAGTGATCCGATACGTTACATTAATGATGAAACGTCTCCTGTCAACAGAAATACTTTCGGCTCTAGAGGCTCTGGCTCAACCTTCTCTGCCAGACCAAGAAGCCATGCAGCTTGTCGACGACATGTGGTGCCATCCTGGCAACGACAAGATGGAGCAAATCTTCAAGGCACGGCGTGGGAGAGGCTTCCCGAGGGGTTTCATTACTAAGCTCCGCAAATTTCATTGTGCCACCTCCGCGGTGTCGAAGCGCACACGTCGCTATTGCCGTTCCAAACGTGTCAAAGTGGCCGCAGCCAAACGCGTCAAAGTGGCCACCGCCAAGCGAGCACCGCAAGCTCACACGCTGCGCAAACACACAAGCGAACAGGAGGCGCAAAAGCAAGACTCTGATACAGCTATCAAGCAGTTGCCGTGCCAAGGATGTCAGCGTATTTTCGGGATCGCACAGGGTCTGGCAAGTCATCTCACAGATTCCTACCGCTGTCCCAGCTCTTCTAATTATCATCCGCCTACAGCGGAGCCGGCTAAACGTGTGCTTCAGCGCGCCGAAGCCTCTACTGCTCTACA
>Ga0315899_10010300_pt1 | contig 10011 bp, 8 predicted proteins | sample LakEriMetagenome_2_FD_203518 | JGI IMG/M metagenome (GOLD analysis project Ga0315899, IMG submission 203518) | Freshwater fungal communities from buoy surface, Lake Erie, Ohio, United States - Buoy 4 MA112 | ecosystem: Environmental > Aquatic > Freshwater > Lake | place: USA: Lake Erie, Ohio...
ATTCAAGCAACCGGTAAAGCAGCCAAAACCTTGCGAACAAATTTCGTTAATCGTGATGTGGATTTATCACCAGGAAGTGCAGAGGCTCACGGCTATAAGACAAATGGTGTCGCTACAGCTGGAACTACAAAGGTACCTTTTTCAACAGTTAATCAAATCGGAAGCAAAACTGGTGTTTTTACGTCAAAGTGGATTGGACAAACCACCAAGAAAGCTCTTACTTGGGTTATCGCGGGCGGAAAGATAAAGCAGATTTTCTCGAAAGGCGCTTCAGTTACTGTTTCTTCCAATCAAGCTGTACTTCAAATTTCTAAGCCTTCTTCAGCAATGAAGAGTATAAAAGTTGGTACAAAAATCAAGTTGGATTACAAGAAGCCCACAATTTCACAGGGTTTTTTGACTAATGGTTCAATTCAGATTGGCTCGAGTGATTTCACAGTTACTGCGATAAATCGAATCCAAGGATCTAGTGCAATCACTGCGTTCACTCAAAATTGGGAAGGTAAAGCACCTGCCGGAGCTCTAACCTTGAGAGTCAAGAATGATTCAATTACCGCTTTCTACAATGAAGGCAAAAGTTTGAAAGCTTTGAAAGGCGAATACGTTCTTCAAGTTCCTGAGTTTCTCGCTCCTGAAATCAGAAACGCTTTTGAGCGGCCGGACCCATCGGTGATTGTTGATGAAACTTTAGAAAGAATCAAAACTATTTCACAAACTCGTGCACGCTATAGATCATCACTCACAGTGAACGGTGAGAGAATTGTTTTTGGAACTCTCAACTACTACAGAGCTAATCCTTGGGGAGAGCCATATCCACCTAGCGCAAATTTTGGAACTGTCTACGATGATTATTGGCAAGGAAGTTCCGGAGATGGCGCAACTATTCCTGGTTATGCCTCTATCAGGGTTAGAGACGGATTAGTGCAGAAGATAAATAAAAATGGTGGCCCAATGACAGTTGCTGAAGACGGGGATTTGGTTTTCCAGTTAGGCAGCAACCAATCATCAACGGTTCAAGATTGGGCAGTTGGAATGCCTGCAGTTTTTGATTCGAAATACCAGACGAAGAACGATGAGCCGTATGAAATGTTCATTGGATTTGGAACGAGACTAATTAACAATGGTTCGATATTGGCCAACTGTTCAAATACTGGTTCTGCAGTTCGACCGCGTACTGCACTTGGCTGGAATGATGCGGGGCAATATTGGCTAATGACGGCATCGCCGGCATCCCGCGATCCAAATAATTCGGGCTATCGATTAGGTGGGGCGAACTACCCACAAGTGGCTCGATGGCTAAAGAACCTTGGAGCTACTCATGCGGTTGGTTTGGATGGTGGCGGCTCAACTTGGATGATTCGAAGGACAAGTACCGGAGCGGAGCGAGTTGATTTGCCCGAGCCAAATAACGATGGAAATCCATGGATTCGCTGGGTTCCATTCGAATTGATGCTCGTAGCAGCAACGGAATAGGCCTAAATTCTCCCAAAATAGTGCAGTAGTCTTGACCTCTAGAAACGAGGATTTATGGATTACTCAATACTTTACTGGGATATTGCTGAGCGCTTGGCGGTGGACTTCTTCGGCATCATCATCATGATTTTGGGAATCTACTTCCGCAATTATCGCCGCCGTGACCTCGCAGCAGTTTTCATTACTGCAAACCTAGGCCTCTTCTCAGTGCTGACCGTGCTTTCAACCAGTACATTGAGTGCAGCGGTGGGCTTTGGACTTTTTGGTGTTCTTTCAATTATTCGCTTGCGAAGTCGAGAATTCGAAAATATTGAAATCGCATATTTCTTCATGGCCTTGGCGATGGCATTGATCACCGCGATTGACACCCATCCGGTACAGCTTTCAATCGCTTTGGTAACACTACTAATTGTTGTAATGGGAGTGGCAGATTCATATCGAGCCAGAAACATTCATACTGATGTGAACCTAATCCTTGGTGCAGTTTTTGAATCGGAATCAGAACTAATTTCACACATTGAAAGCAAACTAAACTGCAAGGTAAATGTCGTGAAAACTCGGTCAATCAATTACGTTACTGAATCAACTTCAGTTAGTGTCGTCTACAAACCGAACGCTTAAGAATGATTTCGCTTTTCCCAAAGAGCTCTGACCAAAAAATTGACTTCCGAGTTCGATCAGTAGACGTCAAAAAGTATTTTTTGACACAAGATGAGATTCAAGAAGCTTTAACATTTTCCAATCTGGTCGCTCCAATCAGGCTAGTTACAACATATTTCGATACTCCGGATGGCAAACTTTTTGCAGACCAGTTTCGCAAAACTAAGCGAAGATTCAAAATCAGATTAAGGCAAGTTGGAGACTCACAGCCAATCTTGGAAGTCAAAGTTAAGGGCAGCTTGCATCCGCAAAGAATTTGGTTAGCTGAGCCTGGAGTCACCTTAGATAATGGCGGACGAGAATTCATTCGAACTGTAATAGATACAGCGTTTGACCCGCTATTTGTTCGTCGCATTGAACAGCAATTACAAGAGGTAGCAACCACAACTTTTGATCGTTCAAGCTACTTGGACCAGGAACAAAAACACCAATTTGATTTTGATACAAACGTCTTACTTTCGACCGTGCAATCATCGGCCGTGATGAAATCTGAATACACCTTGTTGGAATTATCAAGTATGAATGCTGACTTGATTTTGCCTACAGATTGGAAGCCAAGAAAATTTAGCAAATTTGGTGCAACGATGGATCTTTTGACTGGGGAACGAGTTAGAAGCCACAAACTTGGTCTTCTTAGTAAGTTGTTTGAGGTCAGGCAAATTTGACAGTAATGGTTTTGTCTACCGAACCATATTGATTTGTCATTGTTACGGAAAATTTCATAGTTTGCTTCTTGCGAGCAGTGATTGTCATTGCACCACTTGGTTTCAAAGTCACTCCAGCTTTTGGCGAAGTTAAAGCAAAAGTGCCGTTGCGTGTGGCTGTAAGTGAAAGTGAGCATTTTTTGTTTACGCGGCAGTTGAAAATTCCAGTACCACTGAGCTTTGGCATCAAAGAGATGTTTGGAGCTTTATCGGTTGGTTCAGTGTGTCCCCAGCCGTCTTCGCCATCAACTATGCGTCCCCATCCGGCACCACTTTCGAATGCAGGCGGATTGACTTTGTCTATTTCGGTCCAGAGAACTCCGGTTCCAACGCCAAGATAGATGGTTTCTTGTCGGGTGCAGTCAATGCCAAATTTAAGGTTGTAACTCTTTGAACCTTGTTTAATAACTCGGAAACTTTTGGCTTTAATCACACTTCCGGTATTGAAAATGTACAAGTGTTTTGCGGTTGGGTAACCGTCAGCGGGATTTCTATCGGTGATTATCCACTGGCTGATATTGACCGTGACGTTGGTTGGATTGTAAATTTCAATCCAATCCGTGCCTTCACACTGAATCTCGTTGATTACTACATTATTTTGGGCAGCATTCGCTGGCGGCATCACGGCAAAGCTCGTAAACCAAAGGGCCAAAACTAGAATCTTTTTCATAATCACTTCCGAGCATACTTAATAGGTTTAGACCATGCAGAATGTCCAATGTCGGTAAGCACCCGAATTCGGTAAAAACGGGTAATTCCTTTCGGATGGCCCAATGCCACAGCGCTTCCTTGGACAAAAGTCGCCTTACTCCATTTCAACTTATTTGCGGAGGTTGAGATCTCATAACCAGTGATCGCGTACAGAGTTGATGTCACTGGATTCCAAGAGATTCGAACTTTCTTTGCTTTATTTGAAAACTTAAGTGCCGGGGTATTTGGCAACGCAGGCAGACTTATTTCCACTGCTTCAGTCCAAGCGCTTTCACCCGTCTGATTGAGAGAGCGAATTTTTACCCATTTAGTTTGACCGAAATCAAGATTGAAGGAAGTATTTAGTTCTGTTTGGTCAAAGGTCGTCCAGTCATCTTCCGTATCAGATACCGCAACCTCATACCCATCAATTTCAATTTCATTGGTAGAAAGATCTGACCAACTGAAATCAAAACGTTTTCCATTTCGGGTCACCGACACTTCTGGAGTTATTGGTAAATGGGGAGTAAACACTGAAACTGTGGAAGACCAATTTGAAGTACCAACTACATTGATTACCCTAACTCTCACATAAGTTGTAACTCCAGGAGTTAAGTCAATTTCTGCAGTTTCGGAAGTGATTAAATCACTTTGCTGCCAGTTTTGATTATCGGTTGATGTCCGAATCTCATGACCAACTACTGTCACATAAAGTGGTTCCACCTGATTCCAAGAAACTGTCCCCACCAATTTTTCGCGCGAAATCTGTGCTACTGGTCTCGATGGTTGAAAGTCTGATAGCAGTGAAGCAATACCGGCTGTTCTATTGCTTAAAGCTTCATAGATAAATGGCTGTTCCGAAAATACATAGTCGGTGGGGTACTCCTTTTTCCAGTCAGCGGAGATACTTTCTTGGATTGCCGGAATGATTCGAGATGCCATTGTGTCTAAGCCAAGTGTTTCAAAGGTGCTACTAACTTTTGCAATTCCAGCTATGTAGAGCTGAAAACACCGTGCCACTTCGAGGCATTTTTGATACAGAACTCCACGCCCAGATGGATCGACGAATGGCAAATAACCACCGTTCCAGGTTTGGTCCATTCCCGAGGGAATTAGGGTCAACTTTCCATCCAAGTCGAAATGCAAGTAGTAGTTGTTCCAAATGGAATGGGTGTAGCCATCCCAATGTGCCATGAAAAGTTCTGCCGCAAAAACTTGCGTAATTTGCTCCATGTCTGCAACTTGGGAGATGGCATTGAACCACTCATCGCCGGATAAATTTTGGAAATTCACCAATTCCCATAAATCAGTCTGCTGATAATTTTCCCATGTGATTAATTCACCTTCATCAACTTCGAAATTCCAAAAGTGATCCGGTATCACATCTGTCCAGTAAGCACCTTCGTACATGCTTATGGTTCCGTTGTACCAGCGCTTGAGCATGGTTTTGTCCACTGCTTCAATGTTTAAGTAAATTCCATAAAGTTCATCATTCACAGTTACGTTTGCATATCCAGTGCGAGATGACGAAACACCTACCGCTCGCATTAGTCGGTAGGCAAGAGATTCGTGAAGCATGGTTGGGTCTTGCACCATGTTGTTTAACACAATTTTTTTTAGACCCATGAACTTTTGTTTCGGAACCGAAAAATTAAATTTAATTCTAAAACTGCATTTCTCATAAATGCTGCGCAGTGATCCCCAGCCACCCTTCACCCGGATACCAACATCTAAAGGTCCGGTTGTCACCCCATTGACTGTGATTGTGAACTTTGCAGCCACATAAGTTTCATGGTCCCAATAGAGAAGTTCCTTGTTCTCATCCGATAGCTCAATATGAATATCGCTGACCATCAGTGGGTCATAGAGCTCGGCTGCCGCATCAGTACCTTCAACATAAGTGGAAGCAGCCGCATTCGTTGGAGATGCTGAAAGTAATGAAAATCCCAAGGCGAACGCCAACAAGAACCCCAAAGTCCTAGTTGATTTACGCATACCTAATTCTTACAGACTTTCGATGAGTCAGAAAAACTCTATCCGCGAAGCGCTACTGCAAGTTCTCGGAAATTTTCCACCAAAAGGTCAATTTCCCGCTGAGTATGTGCAAGTGAAATCAACCACTGTTCATCTAAGCCCGGAGGAGTGATGATGCCGCGATTCAATGACCAGAGGAAAGAAAGTTCTGCGACAGCAAAATCAGTGGCTTTGTAGTCTCGATAGTTGCGCACTGGATCGATCGACCAAGTGATACATCCCTTGATACCAAAACCAATTGTGTGTGCTGGTAACTCGTACTCATCAATGATGTCACTGATTCGGGTCAAAGCTTGAACATTCAATTCTTCGGCTTTTGCCAATGCTTCAGGTGTGCAAATCTCGTCAATTGCACGAAGGCCTGCAAGTGAAAGCGGGCTGCCGTTAAATGTGCCAAAGTGCTGCATCTTGCCGTTAGTTATAACTTCCATGATTTCACGCTTACCACCAAATGCTGCGATAGGCGTTCCACCACCAATTGATTTTGCCAATGTGATTAGGTCAGGCTTAACACCAAGTCTTTGGGCTGCTCCTTGAGGTCCAGCGGTAAGACCAGTCTTAACCTCATCAAAAATGAGCACAATCTTGTATTCATCGCAAAGTTCGCGAACTCGTTCCAAATAGCCATTGTTTGGTAACACAATTCCAATGTTTTCTAGAACTGGTTCAATGACAAAGCATGAAATGGTTTGCGAATGTGCTTTGAATACTCGCTCTAAAGCCTCTGCGTCGTTGTAAGGAACAACATGAACTTCACCAGGGACTGTTCCGTATTGTGCGACAGAATTTGGATCAGTAGGTGAACCAACTTCATTCAAAGATGGTTTAGACGAAACCATCAGTGGGTCATAACTTCCGTGATAGCCACCCTCAACTTTTACTAAGCCAAGTTTTCCGGTGTAAGCACGCGCAGTACGCACTGCGTACATTGTGGATTCTGTGCCTGAGTTCGTGAAGCGAATTTGGTCGATCCCAAATCGACGGCACATTCTTGTAGTTGCATCGCGTGCGATTGGCGAAGGCATCGTAAAGAGTGTTCCGACATCTAGTGTCTTTCGGATTTCTTCTACGACCCTTGGATTTAGATGGCCTGCAAGCATTGCTCCAAAGCCCATTGATAGGTCAAGCATTTCGCGACCATCTACATCTTTCATCCAGGCACCATTTGCCGAAACTATTGAGATTGGGAATGGATCCCAGAATTGGAATGATGATGTGACCCCAAGTGGAGTGGTTTCGCTGGCAACTTTGTTCTCAACGCCAGATTTTGCAGAGACTTTTCTAAAAGTTTCCCATTCAGCTTTCAAAAGCTGCTCAATACGCTCTGCAGATATCGGCTTTGGATTTTTAGACAGACGTCGGTGAGTTTGAGGATTATTTGTTAATTCACTCGTTTGGATTTGAGTGCTCATATTTGGTTAACCGCTGGGCCGGAGTGGCTAGCTGGTTTTCTCCTTACAGGTTTTTCTTGCTTGGCGAGTGTACCTGCACGAATCAGCTATGTCAGTAGATTCAATAGCAAATACAATAGAAACACTATTGAAAACAAAGTATGGAGCAATTTCGCTTTTGAATCAAAAGTCAGCGGTTGTCGTAGACCTTTATTTGCCCACGGTAACAACCGACCCAAGTTCTGTCCGTTAGAGGTTCGAAGGTAACTCCGATTGGTGCGTCACAAACATTCAATCGCTGCAAGATCTTCATATCTGAAGAGCGCAACTTCACGACTGTCCCGCTACCCCAGTGGACTACGAATAAAGCCGTACCGTCATCGCTGATTGCCAAACTTCTAGCTAAGGAACCGGTAGTGGTTTCTTTTACGCGCTTGCGCTTCTCTAAATCGTATTTAACAACTCCGCCTGAAGTGTTAAGAGTTAAATACAAATACCGGCCATCTGGTGACATTACAAGTGCGCGTGGACCTGAGCCGACATAAATTTTTTGGATCTTCCAGTTCTGCAAATTCACACGACGTACGTAGACACCGCCCATTTCTGCGACATATGCATATTTGCTGTCTGGCGAAACGATGATGCCACGAGGATGACGACCGATTGGCATCGTCTTTATGACCTTGTCTGATGCCACATCGATCACATCAAGAGAGAAGCCACACCAATTTGTCACCAAGACATATTTGTTATCAGGTGTTACTTCAACGACTTTTGGAACAGCGCCAACTTCATAAACATTATCAATTTTGTAGTTTTCTAAATTGATTCGGTACAAGAAACTGTCATCTAGTCCCGCATCGGAATTACAAAGGTCTGATCCTTCAGGTCCGAAGCCGCCACCGTACATTGAATAATTTGTCGCATATAGGTATTTACCATCAGGAGAAAACGCACCTTCAACTGGCGCACCGCGCAGCTCACCTTTGTACTGAGTGAAACCAAATTTAGAAAGATTAACTTTGTCATAAACTGTTTTGACAAGTTTGATTTTGTTCACATCATAAATTGTGATGGTGTGCCGGTACATCATGTTGAAAGCAGCAACTAAACCTGTAGAAGATGCGCGGACACTTTTTGGAGTAATCCCGCCCGTAATGGTTTTTACCAACTTCATCTTGGTTTGATCGTTTGGAATTGGTGCAATAGGCGGGGTTGCGGTGGTCGATGGAGTCAATACGAGCGTAAACAGAAGGGCGGATAGCGCAACCGCTACTGTATTTAGAACCAACGCACGACGTGACATAAGGGGGATTTTGCCACAGATTTAAAGAGGTTTTACCGATTATCTAGGTGGTCCACAGTCTCGGCTTGGAGAATATGTGTAGTTCTTGAACCATTTGACGCTTTTTCGAGATGTAAGCCTTTCGACACCATCTACATTTACATATTCGCCAAAGCCCGCTCGAAAATCACCCTCTATGTACTTGAAAACTAATTCGCGTTTATTGTCCGTGCCTTCGGCTGTGAAGCTATAAATTCCATCAAGGATCGAATTTCTGAATTTTCCCTCGTAAGTCCCTGAGGAACTATCAAATCCATTGTTGTAATAAGCGACAAATGCCTTGAAATTTTCACCTTTGAGTTCAGAAATCTCCAGTACATATTTGTTGGAATCATTGAAGTTCACAAAACAACCAGTGATGGTTGGCGCTAAAGGCTCTGAATTGGTTGTTGATACTCTCCAAACAGTTGCGATCACCATTAGAATCAAAAATACTAATATCAAATTTCTTGCCAAGAGCTTCATGCCTCAACCATAAGATTGATGCAAGTCTTCTCAATAGGGTATATATTCCTGACTTATGAAGGCATTTCGAAATACTTTGGTGATGATGGCGACTATTGGCCTCTTACTATCTAGTCTTGGCGCTGCCCAAGCTAGGCAAATGTCTGAAACTTCTACTTGCATGGAGCGGGTGGTTTTCTACTTGGTCAGACATGGGGAGTCAGAAGATAATGTAAACAACATTGCAACAGGTTGGTCTTCAACTCCGCTGACAGACACCGGTCGCGCCCAAGCCAGACGCACTGGTCGCTTTTTAAGCGATGTTGTATTCGAAAAGTTCGTTTCGAGCGATCTGACCCGAGCAATTCAAACGGCCAATATCATCAATGCTCGGCTCACGTATCCACATGAAATTGAACAGAGTTCAAGCTTTCGGGAATGGAATTTAGGCAAATTTACTGGTCTTTCGAACAAAGTAGCTCAAAAAGCCATGATGCGCCAACTTGGATACACAATGAAGTTCACAACAGATAGCTGGAATCGATTTGTGTCTCGCACAACTACAAAACAAATATTGAACGCACTTGCCGCTGCTGATGAAACTGGGGAAACAGAAACCTATTCAGAACTTAAACAGCGATTGCTCTCTGGTGTGGACCAAGTATTAAATGCATGTGAACCAGGAAGAGTGATTATCACAATGCACGGAACGGCAATAATGGTTTTGCTAAAGGCACTTTCAAAAGAAACGTACGACAGCCACAGTATTGGAAACGCTTCGATTTCGATTGTTGTCTTGAAAGATGGAGAATTCCAGATCAAAACTATCGGGGCGTATCAGCCACGGATTCGCTAGTTAGTTTGGTTTTGCATTCCATTCGCAGGCTTTGCCATCGCCATCGCGGTCCAATGCATAAACATCGACTCCGACCACCTTCACCGAAGCAGTTAAGTCACCACAATCGACATCGGAATTCTTGGGCACACATCCTGTGTAGTTTGAATCGCAAGTAACTTGGTTGTTTGTTCGATCGTGCACGGTGTAACCAAATGCAAAACCAATAATTGTTGAAATTACGCCGATGATTGAATAAAACTTCAGATGTTGATTTCCGAGCAATCCACTCTGCATTGCTATCGAACCAATGCCGATTGAAGCGACAAGACTCATCAGACCAGCTGCAAATTCAATTTCTTCATTGAAACCAAAAAAGTGGATTGCAGTATTTAAGCCTGCGATGAAAAGACCAAAAAGTAATCCGCGGACTTT
>Ga0315899_10010301_pt1 | contig 10010 bp, 7 predicted proteins | sample LakEriMetagenome_2_FD_203518 | JGI IMG/M metagenome (GOLD analysis project Ga0315899, IMG submission 203518) | Freshwater fungal communities from buoy surface, Lake Erie, Ohio, United States - Buoy 4 MA112 | ecosystem: Environmental > Aquatic > Freshwater > Lake | place: USA: Lake Erie, Ohio...
CTTTCAATCCCGGAATTTCATTAGACACAGCCGATCCCGTAATATGATGAATGAGTTGTCCGAAACTTGTATCCTCTTGTGGCGGTCTTCCTACTACTGTGAATGCCCAAATTGCATTTTTTCTTGCATATACTTTATGCACTTTCATGACAGGGAAAGGATGTTGCAAACTATAATACCCTAAATGATCCCCAAAAGGGCCTTCTGGTTTATTCTCTCCAGGAAAAACTTCTCCTGTAATCACAAAATCGGCGTCGGTGCTTACGCAGTATCCATCTATATAAGTATAGCCAAATCTTTTACCTGCTAGTACCCCTGCAAAATTCATTTCGCTCATACCTTCTGGTAGTGGCATCACAGCTGCAACACTATGTGCAGGTGGTCCACCCACAAAACAACTTACTTTTAGTGGAAGTCCTTTATTATTGGCCTTGGTTTGATGCACTCCAATTCCACGATGTAATTGATAATGCAAACCAATTTCTTTATTCAAGATGTAATCGTTCCCATTTAATTGAATACGGTACATACCTAAATTAGAATTCCCTATACCTGGTTTGTCGGCGTCTTCTGTATACACTTGTGGAAGTGTTACAAAAGCACCACCATCCATGGGCCAATGATGTATTAAGGGTAAATCACTAATATTAATTTCTTCAAATAAAACTGGTTTTGAAATTGGATTTTTATTAGGAAGTGCATTAATAGCAGCAGGTAAAGCAGCCAAAGATTTTATGGGATTTTGAATAGCCGCGAGTGGATTAATTTTTATATCAATCAATTGCTTTACTGCTGGAAGTGTATCTCTAAAAATAAATTCACTTCTTTCTAGTGTGCCAAAAATATTAGATGCTGCACGAAACTTAGAGCCCTTTACTTTTTCAAATAAAATAGCAGGACCTTTTTGTTCATAAATGCGCAAATGAATGGTGGCCATTTCTAAATAAGGGTCAACCTCTTCTTTGATACGCAAAAGCTGTCCTGTGCGCTCCAAATCCAATAAACAAGCCTCCAAACTAGAATAAGCCATTTCTTATATTTGAGATGCAAAAATAACTTAAATTCGCCTATGACTCGTTTAAGTGTGAACATAAATAAAATAGCCACTTTAAGAAATAGCCGTGGCGGGGATAATCCTAATTTAGTACAAGTGGCAAGGGATTGTGAGCGTTTTGGGGCCGAGGGCATTACAGTACACCCAAGACCCGATGAAAGGCATATTCGCTACCAAGATGTTTATGATTTAAGCAAAATTCTGACTACAGAGTTTAACATAGAAGGCAACCCCAAAGAAACGAAGTTTGTGGAATTGGTTTTAGCTAACAAACCGCATCAGGTTACCTTAGTGCCCGACACCTTGGGCCAATTAACCAGCGACCATGGTTGGGATACAGTTAAGGAACAATCTTATTTAAAAGAAATTATTGGAGTGTTTAAAAAGGCAGGCATACGCGTATCAATTTTTGTTGATCCTAATGAAAAAATGGTGGAAGCCGCCGCAAGTACTGGAACAGACCGTATAGAATTATACACTGAAATGTATGCAAAGCAGTTTGCAGCTGGAAATAAAGAAAAAGCCATTGAGCCATATATGAGTGCAGCAAGCCTGGCTAAAAAATTAGAACTTGGTATTAACGCAGGCCACGATTTAGATAGATTCAACTTACCTTACTTAATACAATCTATTCCAAGTATTGATGAAGTAAGTATTGGACATGCCTTAATTAGCGATGCCCTTTATTTAGGTTTAGAAAACACTATTCAATTATATAAAAGAGCGCTTACCGTATAAATGTTTAAATGCAGTCATTATTTAATAAATATTCTTAAAAATCGATTCTTATATAAATATCAAAACAAGTTTTATGAAAAAATATATTTACTTATTTTTCACTACTGCCCTTTTCTTTTTAGCATCTAAAAATATATTAGTAGCACAAGAAAAATTTGGCCCCACGCCTACTAAGCAACAATTAGCTTGGCATGAAAAAGAATTTTATTTATTTATGCATTTTGGCCCCAATACATTTACCAATTTAGAATGGGGTAAAGGAAGTGAAGACCCTAATGTATTTAACCCAACAGCAATAGATTGTAACCAGTGGGCCAGCATTGCCAAAGCATCAGGTGCCAAAGGAATTATAATTACGGCTAAACACCACGATGGATTTAGTTTATGGCCAAGTAAATTTAGTAAGCATACTGTAAGAGAATCGAAGTGGATGAATGGAAAAGGTGATGTCATCAAAATGCTGTCAGAAGCTTGTAAGAAAGCAGGTATTGAAATGGGTGTCTATATTTCACCATGGGATAGAAACCATCCACAATATGGCACTGAAGCTTACAACGATATCTATATTCAGACCATGAAAGAACTTTTAACAGGTTATGGCAATTTGACTGAACTTTGGTGGGATGGCGCGAATGGAGAAGGACCTAATGGTAAAAAGCAAGTATACGATTTTACAAGGTTCAAAGATTCTGCTATGTCTTACCAACCCAACATTTTAATATTCAGTGATATTGGACCCCATATTCGTTGGGTAGGCAATGAGAATGGACTAATTAATGAAACCAATTGGAACTTATTAGATACAGCAGGATTTAAAAGAGGCGAAGGCGCTCCTGCTAACGACACCTTGAATAGAGGAAATTTTAATGGAAAGAATTGGATTGGTGCAGAAGCAGATGTTTCTATTCGCAAGGGATGGTTTTATCATGAAGAAGAAGATTCTACCGTAAAATCGGGAAAGACTTTATTTAATTTATATTTAAACTCAGTAGGCCATGGTGGTAATTTATTATTAAATGTACCTCCTAATAGAAAAGGTTTAATTGCTCCGCAAGATTCTGCCGCTTTAATGGACTTTAGAAAAATAAGAGAGGCTGCTTTTAAAACCAACTTATTTAAAAGCGCTATTACAAAGAATAATAAAAATGAAATAGATATTGCTACGGCTGTGCCAGTTACCATTAATTCTATTCAACTACAAGAGCAAATTAAATTTGGACAAAGAGTTATACGCTTTGAAATATATGCAGGAGATAATCAGCAGGACTTGAAAAAAATCGCATCGAGTACTACTATTGGTAGAAAGAAAATTATTCAATTCCCTTCAGTGACTGCCAAACACTTTAAGGTAAAAATAACTGAAACCAAGGCCAGCCCTCTGATGGGCGCCGTGTCTGGATACTTAATTAGCAATTAAAGAGGCTCGAATTACTAAGATGAATAACTAAGATGAAAAAATATTACATAAAAATCGCAGTTTAATTTAACTTGCATCAAAATTCAATTATGTCTACACCTGCACAAGTTGGAATCATCATGGGAAGCGATAGTGATTTACCTATCATGCAGGCAGCTGCTGATACTTTAAAAACTTTCAATATTCCTTTTGAATTAACAGTGGTATCTGCTCATCGCACACCCGATAGAATGGTGGAATATGCAAAAACTGCACGTAAAAGAGGCTTACAAGTAATTATAGCTGGCGCAGGTGGTGCAGCGCATTTACCAGGTATGGTAGCCGCATTAACTAGCTTGCCTGTTATTGGAGTTCCTATAAAATCGACCAATTCAGCAGAAGGCTGGGACAGTATATTATCTATTTTACAAATGCCAGGTGGTGTGCCTGTCGCAACTGTTGCTTTAAATGGTGCTAAAAATGCAGGTTTATTAGCTGCACAAATTATAGGATCTACCAATGCTCAAATTGGTCAAGCGATGGATGACTATAAATTAAATATGGAATCGGAAGTAATGACCAAGGTAGAGAATTTGAAAGGAACTTGGAATAATGAGTTTGATAAGAAATAATTTTCAACTCTATTTTCTTTATCAATAGTATCTTAAGATATGGTTTCTTAAAATTAAGACTATTTCAAACTTTAGAACTTACTTTTTCTATTCTTTAGTAATAGTAATAATTGTAAAGCTAGGGTTCAAAGTAGTTGAATGCTGCATAACCGTTTCCACCCAATCCCATCCGTAATCACCTACCCACTCTGCAAAATTTTCTACTCTTTCTTGTAAACTATTTTTAGGGAATAAAGAACCCTTAATGGCTTGAATGCGGTCTATAGAAGTTTTTTGTTTTCTTTTTTCAGCGCGAATCATTTTCTTTTCAAGTAAAGCCAATTTTTTTTGCGCTTGTATAGATAAGTTTTTAGCATGGTCGCCTAAAGAAGTGTCAATTCTTATTACATCTTGCTGAATAGACTCATATAATGCATTGAGTGATGCAATATGATTGGTTAATGCTAAATTTTCTTGGGTCTGACTTTTAATGTAGTCTAATTCTAATTCCAATACAGGCTTAAATAAAAGTTCTAATGTAAAGCCTAAGTTATTCCATTGTGCGGTTTGCTTTTCATTCATAAACATAAATGAATTGCGCAATTGTAAAATGGGATAATGCACTTTTACATCATTAAATACATTTTTAAGTTCCATCCAATAGGCAAGCTCTCCCCCACCACCTATAAAGGCCAGACCAGGAAGTATTGTTTCTTGGTATACCCCTCTTAAAATTACATTCGGGCTAAATCTTTCAGGATTTGCATGTAGTTCTTTAACAATCTCTTCTTCTGTGAAACGAATATCGGTATCTACTACTATATAGCTATTTCCTTGCTTTTCAATTCTTGCCCTGCTATTCTCTTTTAAATAAAATAAATTCAAATCACGGCCATCAGACTGCACATGATAAGTACTTGCTAATTTTTCTTTAGTAGGCCCAATCGCCTTTTGAGAAAATCCTGTTCTTAATTCCTTTTCCATTACATCAACAAAAAGCGATTTCAATTTCGCATCATCTGGCTGTATAACGACTAAACCATATCTTCCAAAATATCCATGCACTAATGCTAGTGTAGCTTCTGATATAGTTTTACCCTTTTGATAAGCCTGCTTTAAAACTTCCAAAGCCTCTTTGCCCAATGGCTTTATAGACCAATATCCTTCTAGGTTTTGTAATAATTGAATGAGCTCGTCATCTACCTTCATTCTTCCTATAGCCCCTTTCTGCTTTGTATTCCACTGATAAGCTTCTCCTGCTAAAGTATAAGCACCTACTTCTTGCAAGTCGGCATCCTCAGATCCCATATAATACACTGGTACAAAATTATTTTTAGGAAATTGCTTTTTTAGTTCAGTTGCTAATTGAATAGCATGCACTATTTTATAAATAAAATAGAGAGGGCCAGTAAATATATTAGGCTGATGTGCTGTAGTAACTGTGAAAGTATTTTCTTTCAATAATAAACTTACATTATCATTCACCAATTTAAATGCTTCTTTATTATTTATCGCATTAGAACCACTAACCTCTTTTGCTAATTGAGTATATTGATTTTGTAAAACCTCCACCAATACTTTTCTATTCGTTGGAAAAGAAGCTCTTTGCTCAATGGCTTTTTTATACCCGTCTAGGGATGCTTTATATTCAACAAAGCTTTGCGCTGTTCCTTTAGCCTCCAAATAATCATTGACTAAACTACTGAATAAACCAGTGGCACGATAAGATATGGGTGTGGCTTTAAATTTCATTAGTGGCTAAATCTATCTGGTTGATATAAACTAATGTCAATACTGGTAGGTACTTCATTTATTATTTCTGTCACTAATTTTCCGGTACCTGCACCCAAACTTAATCCCACCATTGCGTGCCCAGTAGCCATGACTAAATTGTTCCATTTTTTTGTCCTACCAAGATAAGGCAATCCATCGGCAGAACAAGGCCTATAGCCATACCATACTTTATCAATGGTTGGAACAGGAATCTCAAAGGATGGATAATAGCTTTTCACTGCTTTTAATATGCCTGCTACCCTTTTTAAATTGGGGGGTTCATTGGTGCTGGTAATTTCCATCGTGCCTCCAAAACGCATCTTATTGCCTTCCATGGGTGTAAGCGCCACTCTGCCTTCCACCAACACGGATGGATAAATAGTTTGATAAGGAGTATTCTCAATAGTAATTGAATAGCCGCGACCTGGCATGAGTAACAAATCCATGTCTAATTTTTTTGCCATCTCTCTTGACCAAGAACCTGTAGCCATAACCACTGCATCGGCCTTGTATTTATTATTAGAGGTGATAACTGCATTTATTTTTCCAGCTGTTTTTTCAAAATCTAGAACGGCTTCATTGGTTTTAATAACCACCCCATTATTTTTTAAATGGGCAATAAGTTGTTGCATTAATTTATTGGGATACAAATGTCCATCGCAACCAAAATGAATGGCCCCAATGGCATTGATTTGGTGATTAGGTTCCATCGCAAATAATTCCTGCTGATTTAATAACTTGGTATCTGTTAAACCTAACTCATGCGCCTTATGCACTAAATGCTTTGCATGTTCACCTGCTTTTTCAGTTTGAAATATTTCCAATAAGCCTTTGTGCTCATAAGCAAAATCAAATTGAGGAAGAGATTCCCAATGGGCATATAATTTTTTAGAAAATAAAGCATAATCTCTTAAAGGAATGGCGGCGCGCTCTACTTTTTCTGCAGTCGCTTCTTTCATAAACTGCAAACCCCATTTTATTAAACTTAAACTTAATCTTGGCTTTACATAAAAAGGACTTTCTGAATTCAACATCCACTTAAAACCTTGTTTCACAATACCCGGTGTAGCTAGTGGGACAAAATGACTAGGACATACATAACCACAATTGCCATAGGAACAATTATTGGTCATATCTGATTGATCAATAATGGTCACTTGATGACCCGCTTCTTGTAAATAATAAGCGCTGCTCAATCCTATAATGCCTCCTCCTATAACAACTACTTCCATAGAATTTATTAAAAAGCAAATTTCGTAAAAATTGCGTTCATAACGCACTAAAAAGGGATGGAATTTATAGAATAACTGAGATTAAACCACTTGAAAACCAGCAGCATAAGGATCGTCTGCTCTATCAATGGATATAGTATTAAATCCGTATATCTTGGCCCAGCCTTCAATAGAGGGAATAATAGCTTGCTTATCACCAATAGTGGTGGTTGATTCTACCTTGCCTGTAAATACAGAACCAATAATACTTTCATGTAAAAATGGAACCCCTTGTTTTAGTTTGCCCTTTGCATGCCAGTGCGCCAGTCTTGCTGAAGTACCCGTTCCACAGGGAGACCTATCAATTGCTTTGTCTCCATAAAAAACGGCATTGCGTGCTGTATTTTTTTCATCCAACACCTTACCTGTCCATAAAATATGTGAGCAACCATTAATAGTGGGGTCTAAGGGATGAACAAATTTATTGGATTCATTAATGCGCGTTCTTAAAACACTACTCCATGCAATTAATTGTCCTGCTGTATAATTTTCAATGCCCTTAAAATTTTCTTGTACTTCTACAATGGCATAATAATTTCCTCCATAACAAACATCTACAGATAGCATGCCTAAATCGGGACATTCTACTTGAATGTTTTCTGCAGCCATAAAAGAAGCCACATTCGTAAGTTTCACCGAACTTACTTTTTTACCATTCATGGCATACTCTATTTGCACAAGCCCTGCTGGTGCTTCCATGCGAATTTTACCAGGAACCTTTGGTTGAATTAAACCTGCTTCAATAGCTACAGTAATGGTTCCAATAGTGCCATGTCCACACATAGGCAAGCAGCCACTGGTTTCAATAAATAAAACTGCCATATCATTTTCTGGGTCATGGGGTGGATACAAAATACTTCCACTCATCATATCATGCCCACGAGGTTCAAACATCAATCCCTTTCTTATCCAATCAAATTCTCTTAAAAAATGCTGACGCTTCTCACTCATGGTATTCCCCTCTAATGCAGGGCCACCATTGACCACCACCCTCACAGGATTACCGCAGGTATGCGCATCTATACATTGAAAAACGGAACCCCCTAATTCGTAGGTTCCAAAATGATTAACAGTAATAGGATTTGTTGCCGCCATGAGATAAAATTAATACATTTGGGTAAGCAATGTATAATTGTTATAGCAAATTTATTTAATATGGAAACTTACGGTAAAATTTTATTGATTGCCATGCCGGCCTTCTTATTATTGGTTTTATTTGAAAAGTGGTATGGATGGAAGAAAGGCTTTGAAACAGTCAATACCCTAGACATGATCTCTAGCTTAAGTTCAGGGGTGACTAATTCTACCAAGGATGTACTGGGTTTAAGTATTGTTATTTTAAGTTATGGTTGGTTTGTAGATCATTTAGCCATTATGCATGTACAAAATAGTATTTGGTTGTATATTATTGCATTTGTATCATTAGATTTTGCAGGTTATTGGGTGCACCGTTTAGCACATAGCTATAATTTTTTCTGGAACAATCATATTGTGCATCATAGCAGTGAGGAGTATAATTTAGCCTGCGCTTTAAGACAAAGCATTTCAGTAATATTCAGAATTTATACCTTCTTGTTAATTCCCGCTGCCTTATTGGGTGTACCTGCAAATGTAATAGCAGTGGTGGCTCCACTTCATTTATTTGCACAATTTTGGTACCATACAAGACATATTAAAACTATGGGCTGGTTGGAATATATAATTGTAACGCCTGCTCACCATAGAGTGCATCACGCAATTAACCCAGAATATTTAGATAAAAACTATGGTCAGATATTTATTATCTGGGATAAATTATTTGGCACTTTTGTGCAAGAGCAAGACAATATACCTGCTGTTTATGGTATTACCCGACCTGTTCAAACATGGAACCCTATAAAAATTAATTTCATGCACATGTGGTTACTTATCAAAGATGCATGGCGTACAAAGAACTTGAAAGATAAATTTACTATTTGGTTCCAACCTTTAGGCTGGCGCCCTGCAGATGTGATTGATAATTACCCTGTAGATAAAATAAAGGATGTTTACCATTTTGAAAAGTACAATACCCCGGCCTCTCCTGCTATGAAATTGTATTTATGGATACAACTATTTTGTATGCTTTTATTAGTAAGTTATTTATATGGAAATATTGTAAGCATTGGACATACCAATATATTTATTTACGGTGCTTTTATATTTGTTCAAGTATATGCACTTACCGAATTCATGGATAGAAATAAAAATGCCTGGATATTAGAAGGGGTAAAGAATGTACTTTGTATTTACTGGATAGCTACAACTGGTGATTGGTTTGGATCGAATCAATTGTCTACTTCCATTGCACCTATAGCGATAGTTTATTTTATAGCAAGCACAGTGGCTGTATATTACTTTTCTAAAATTGAAAATACTGGGACAATGAAGCAGGCAAGTTCAACTGCTAAGTTATTTATTCAGGACTAACCGACAACCTCATCCTTAGTAAGTCCTCCATTGATATTTCTCCAAATACCTAATGGGTTATTATTCTGCAATGCCATTGGCAGTAAATGATTCGACCAGTTTTGAAAAGATATAGGCCTTAACCATCTTTTAGCGGCGTTTACACCTACTGCTGTAAATCTACTATCGGTACTTGCAGGATAAGGACCACCATGCACCATACTATCACAAACTTCCACACCGGTTGGCACTCCGTTTAATAAAACACGGCCAGCAATACTTAATGACATATTTAATAGCTCAGGGGCATTAGAAAAATCTAAATCGGTACCCATGATGGTTGTAGAAATTTGTCCTTGAATACTTTTCCAAACTTCTTTTAATTCATTCATGGAATTACATTGCACCAGTATAGAATAAGGACCAAATACTTCTTCTGCTAAATCGGGATTGCTTAAAAAAGTATCGGCGTTTACAGTGGTTAAAACCGGGTAGCCATTATTTGAAATAGGTGTATTATTCGTTAAGCAAGTAAGTCCTTTTTGCGCTAGTGCATGAGCGCTATTTTTTAAATAAGCTGCCTCAATACCTGCATGCAACATAGCAGATGGAGAAATGGCGTTCATTTCAGTAGCCAAAGTATTTGCAAAAGTATTCAACGCTTCACTTTTAATACCTATTAATATACCAGGGTTGGTACAAAATTGTCCCATTCCTAAAGTAATAGAGCCTGCATAATT
>Ga0315899_10010305_pt1 | contig 10009 bp, 8 predicted proteins | sample LakEriMetagenome_2_FD_203518 | JGI IMG/M metagenome (GOLD analysis project Ga0315899, IMG submission 203518) | Freshwater fungal communities from buoy surface, Lake Erie, Ohio, United States - Buoy 4 MA112 | ecosystem: Environmental > Aquatic > Freshwater > Lake | place: USA: Lake Erie, Ohio...
CGCCCGTAACAAGAATTTTCATGCCCCTACTTTAGGTCACACCATGCTAGAAATCCTAATGAATTCTCGTGAAATCGAAAGAGATTTGCTTCAATTCTGAAATTAACTTTTAAAACTCCCACTTTCCAATAGCGTTTCTGGATTTGAACAATTAGAATCGATGAGTGGTCGAATTTAAAGTTAATACAAAAGCAGATTTTATTGCTGAATTTCTGGTGAATAATAATGTGTCTGCTGTATTTCAACTATCAGGCGGTATGACTGCTTTCTTAGCAGACTCAATTGCACGTTTGGGTAAAACGCCAATTGTAAATACACGCCATGAACAATCTGCGGGCTTTGCTGCTGAGTGTGCAACAAGATTCTCCGGTGTCCCGTCTATTGCGTTGGCCACAAGCGGACCAGGTGCATCCAATTTAATCTCTGCGATTGCTTCCTCATATTTTGATTCTGTTCCTACGATATTTATAACTGGCCAGGTAAATCAATCTGAATTTAAAAAATCAGCACTACAGAGGCAAAATGGATTTCAAGAGCTTGATATTGTCGAAATGGTTCGCGGCATTACGAAATTAGCCGTGAGGCTCTCCTCCGACAGTAACCTGAGACTAGAATTTGAAAGGGCTTGGAGGACTGCCACGAGTGGTCGACCTGGTCCAGTGATAATTGATATTCCTATAGATGTTCAACAAGAAAAGTACGAAGATAAAACTGAAAAATTGATCTCAGAACAAGTGAGTTTACCTATAAATTCATTGCATGAAGAGGTAAACAAGTTAAGTGAATGGCTTGTCAAATCAAGTAAACCGCTATTTCTTTTAGGAGGGGGAATTCGGACTTCAAAATCTGTTGAATTAGTACGAGAGCTCGTGCACGAATGGAAAATTCCTGCGGTGCATTCATTAATGGCAGTAGATGTGCTAGAGGAATCTAATCCATATAGAGTTGGAATGATTGGGAGCTACGGGAATAGGTGGGCAAATAAAGCTCTAGCTAAATCAGATTTGGTTATTGTTCTCGGATCTCGCTTAGATATCCGTCAAACAGGTTCAGATATTGCATCCTTTAGAAAGCAAAAGAGGATTTTGAGGGCAGACGTAGACCCCCAGGAGTTAAATGGACGAGTTGTCGCGGACTATTCAATTGAAGGCGATCTTAAACCTCTCTTACAAGCATTTCTTCAATTGGACTATTCAAATCTCCAAAGTGATTGGATTGAATCCATTCAGCTCGATGCCAAAATGCACCCCCAAGCAAGTGAACAACAGGAACTCTCAGGAATCAATCCAACAGACTTAATGCTCTGGATAAGTGAATTGGGGTGCAATGCCAATGGTTACATAGTTGATGTTGGTCAACATCAAATGTGGGCTGCGCAGTCAATCAAAGTAAGGAGTGAAAAGAGATTTATAACATCAGGCGGGCTTGGGGCGATGGGATTCGCCGTACCTGGTGCTATTGGCGCAGCAATTGAACAGCCAGGTCGGTGGATTGTAATAACTGGAGACGGATGCGCCCAGCTAAGCATCTCCGAACTTCAAACCATTAGGCACTACAACTTGCCCATTACTATTTGTATTGTAAACAATAATCAACATGGAATGGTAGCTCAATTCCAAGAGCACAACACTGACAATCGGTTCATAGGAACACGAGAAGGCTATAGCGCACCAAACTTTTCTGAAGTCGCAAATGCTTTTGGAATAGAATCAATGAGGATAGACTCAATCACAGATTCTATGCATTCACCTGAGTTCTTTTCCAAATATCCAGGCCCCCTCTTGCTAGAATTCATCGTTTCAAATAATGCAAAGGCATTACCCAAAATGAGTTCTGGGATAACTATTCACGACTTATAGAAGAACGAATAAAGTTCAAAATTGGTGGAGTTTCAATCAAGTGACCAGAGGGATCATTCTCAGTGAAAAATGCTGAACTAACAGTAGAAATCTTAGGTTCTTTGAAAGTCTCAAAGGAATTTGCTAATTCATCCACAGTCACCCATTGTTTGGTGTAAAAATTTAATGCAGCACCCACTTTGATTTTTTCGATTTTGAGAATTTCTTCTGCTAATGAATCAGATTGACAAAGATTTATTAATTGATTTGGAGTTTTCAGTTCAATTCTTTTTGCTGACTTAGACTGCGCTACCAACTGATTCATTAACCAATCACGCTTATCATTGTGTCCATAGATGGAGGCTAAGCGAATCCAAAGATGAGGAATTCCAGATTCCTGTAACTCTAAAAAGATCTTCTTTTTAGCTTTAGAATACAGGGTGTTATTGGATGGCGAAATCTTGGAATCTCCAATTTCTGCAATCGATCCCAAGGATATGTAATTTAAAATCTTTCCCTTTACCTTTTTGATTAACTTTATCTCTCGATCGGCAAATTCCATTTGAATTTCTGAGTTGCGGTCGCCATTGGTATTTCTGCCCCAAGCCGTGTTTATAACTAGAGTATTTGTATCAATGTGTATATCTAGATCTGACCACCCTAATTTATCCTCTCGAATCGTAGGTACCCTATTTTCACCTTCGTAACTAATCACAAAGTCAGAGCCAAGGCAGACGATTGAAGAAAAGTATTTTTGGGCGATTGTGAATAAAGATTTTCCTATTAGTCCAGACGATCCTACAATAACGAGTTTTTCTGATTTCATTTAGTCAAAATATTTTCTGATATTACTTTGAAGATTTTATTTGACAATTCTTTTGAAGATTTCGTTAAATGATTCAATAACAAAATCTAGCATTTCGTGCGACAATCCTGGCCATACACCAATCCAAAAAGTGCTTTCCATAACAACATCTGTGTTCCTTAAATCTCCAATAATTTTGCGCGGAGTATTTGCAAACGCAGGTTGCTTAAGTAAATTCCCACCGAACAACAACCTGGCCGCTATTTTTCGCTTGTCTAACTCCTGAACGAGTTGATTTCTATTAATTGGAGAATCTTGGCGGACCGTCAGTGCAAACCCAAACCAGGAAGGATTGCCATCAGGAACAGGCCTTGGCAAAATAAGGTACTCCTCTAAGTGTTTCAATCCCTCATACAGATAACTCCAGTTAGACCTTCTGGCAGCCACAAATGAATCCAAACGTTCAAGTTGGGCTGAACCGATTGCAGCTTGTATGTCTCCAGACTTCAAGTTGTATCCCAAGTGGGAGTATGTGTACTTATGGTCAAATCCTTCAGGTAACTCCCCAAGTTTCCACTCAAAACGTTTTAAACAAGTGTTATCGCATCCAGGTGCGCACCAACAATCTCTACCCCAATCGCGAAATGATTCTATGAGTGGCTTTAGGCTTGGTTTTTTTGTCAAGATTGCACCACCTTCGCCAGTGGTAATGTGATGTGCAGGATAAAAACTTAGAGTTGACATGTCGCCAAACGTTCCTAGATTTTGATCTTTGTACGTTCCGCCCAGGGCGTCACAACTATCTTCAATAAGCCATAAGCCATGCTTTTTTGAGAGTTCTTGAGCTAATTCCAAATTGAATGGATTGCCAAGTGTATGCGCCATCATGATGGCTTTAGTTTTTCCTGTCACCGCATTAGAAAATGCTTCATCATTCGCAACATAAGTTTCTAAATCTACGTCAATGTAAACAGGCGTCAATCCATTTTGCAATATTGGAGTTACGGTGGTTGGGAATCCAGCAGCAACCGTGATGACTTCATCACCTTTTTTTAGAGCCCGATCGCCTAACGATGGGCTGGTTAAAGCACTTAATGCAACTAAGTTTGCTGATGAGCCAGAATTAACCATAAATGCATGACGAACACCGACTCTAGACGCCAGTGATCTCTCAAAAATGTCAGTATACGGTCCGGAAGTTAACCAGAAATCTAAACTGGCTTGAACTGCTGCCAACAACTCGGGTTCGCCAAAAACCTTTCCGGTTACTGGAACAGGAGTTTGTCCGGGGACAAAAGTCTTTGCCGGATGCCTATCTCGCATGGCATCAGCGACAATGCTTTTAATGTTGTCGAGTTCGCTATTTTCCAATTATTACTCAATCTTTAACGGACGGATTCGGACTAGTTGACCAAAGTATAAACATAACTCCTCCTATATGCGCCATACATCCCATTCAGCCCTAAGATTTACATGTAGGTTTGCCTAAACAGGTAAGAAATTGACCTTTTAAATCAGGATAAGATCCATAAAGGAAAACACCATAGATTCGAAGTGTTTGTCCTTAGTTGGATTTTTCTCGTGGATTTAGGAATCAATTATGATTAACACGCTTTGATTAGTAGAGGGTGAAGACCAATGTTGAAGATTTTTGATGAAACCAATATCCAAACAATCAAAATTGTAAATCAAGGGACAGCGCCAGGTGTAGTGGTTGTTTTGCCTATGACTCGAGTTAAAGAGAATAGTTTGCGTAATTGGGAAAGAATTTTTCAGATTGCTGAATCATCAAATTTACTTGCACTAGTTTTAATTGACAAAACACCTTTCAAACAGGCAACGACTCATTTTTTGAATGCCAGATTACCTAGTACCACCCAAGTCTACATCTTACAGAGAGAAATCACCGAAGATCTATATGATTCTTTATTGAGCATTTCAATTGAAGGCAATACGTGGATCATGCAATTACATGATGACGATTTCTGGTCAGGCACAATTGAGTTACCTTCTGATGCCAAGCAGAATGAAATTTTCCCCGTCAATTTTTCTATTAGAGAAAAATCAACTCTGAACTACTTGGATTGGGAAAATTCTCCTCCAGCAAGAATAAATTTCACTCTAGTGCCAAGGAAATTTTGGACGCGTTTTACTGAGTTTGCGTCTGCACAGGGTGGACATCTTGCTGCTTCAACCGATTACACATTAAATTTAATCGCAAGATTAACTTGCGACAAAAGAAATAATCTAGATTTTGATTATATCTATGATGCGAGTAACTGGAAGAAGCGGACTTTACAAAGAAGTCAACTAAACAGATTATCTAGAATAGATGGATGGAGTAATCTCTCAGGAACTGATATCCAATTGTTAAACCGCACCTTAGACGCTCTTTCATGCCTATATTTCTTCAAAAGCTCTATGTCACATGAATCTTTCCAAATAGAAGTTAAAAAATTACAAACAAGTCTTAAGTTATCATTAAGACGAAAGACTTTTATCCAAGTCTGGATCTCAATTTTAGTGTTATTGGTGCCAATATGTGCATTTGTTAGAAATTTTTTTCCTTTGGGCAACCTTCATGGACACCTACAAGGGCAATTGATTGCGGCTAGACTTGTCACAAGAGTATCAAATGCAAAAAGTTTTTCAGAAATAAAATCTGAAATTCTAAAGGTTAAGGATTTAGTATTTCTTCCTAGACTTGAAAAAAGATTTGAATTTTGGATCAATAATATAGGAGTGAGTTCATGAATTCCTGGGCGAGATAACAATGGCTAACTCGAAAAAGAAGTTAGGGAAAGTGTTAATGCTAACCTCTTATAGTTACGAAGGTCACCATGCGCGTGATTTATCGAGAGGGCTCTCAGAAAAAGGCCTAGAGGTTGCGTGGCTATCGCTCTCTGCCGCTCAAAAACCTCCATGGGTCCATGATGTTCCAATACGTGACTATTCGGAAGAGTTTGCTGGAAAGAAGAGTTTGTTCTCTAAGGTCATTATTTTGTGTCAGGTTCTAAAGTCCTTTAAGCCTGATGTAATTCAAACAAATTTATTTCATGCTGGTATTGTTGCCTTAATCGCAGGAAAGATTATGCGAATTCCTGTAGTCCACACACGACATCATATTGATGAGCATTACCAATCTGGAACAATCATCCATAGATGGGTTGATCGGGTGACTGCTAGATATTCAGACCATGTAATTGTTTGTTCCCATGCGACAAAAAGTTGGCTTGTTAACGTTGAAGGAATCGATTTTGATCATGTGACAGTAATCAATCAAGGTTTTAATTATTCCTATCTAGAACCTTCAGAAGTAGCTGTTGAGAAAGCATATGTAGAGTTAGGGTTTACTAAAGATAATTTTAATGTCATTTGTGTGGCACGTTATTCACGAGCAAAAGGACAGGAATACTTGTTACTTGCTTTAAAAGAATTGATAAAGGTAATTCCAACAATTTCGGTAACTTTCATGGGTCCTGGTGAAAGCAACTGGCTTATAGAGTTAGTTGACGAACTCGGTTTGAGTCAATATGTGAAGATTTTTCCATCACGAGATGATGTTGCAGCCTGTATTTCTGCATCTGACATGGTAATTCATCCTTCTTTAGCTGACTCTTTTAGCCAGTTGATTATTGAAGTACAGGCAGTTGGTGGCTTGCTCGTTGCAACTGATATTGCAGCAGCGCGCGAGCAAATAGTTGATGGGAAAACAGGTGTCATCATTGAGCCAAGATCTCAAAAGGCAATCGAGGATGCAGTTTTACTATTAATAGGTAATCCAGAGTTGGCTGCAGCCATAAGAAAACAAGGCCCCTCTCATGTGAGAGAAAGTTTTACTTGGCAAAGAATGGTAGATGAAGAAATAGAATGTTTGTCCAAATTTGTAAGGTAGAAGTTGACTTGTAATTTAATCAATGCAACAAAGAATAATTATCAAGCCAGACTAAAGATTTACTTTTATGTCAGCCAACCTGCTCGCCCCATCAAAATCAATTTGATTGTGCGATTTTAGTGCGAAAGACTCCCTCAGATCAGATAGAGTTATTTTTTCCTAAACTCAAGGTAATTCAGAAATCTAGCCAACAAAAACGACTGCCTGGCCTAGGGTATTCAATCCTTCAATAATTGCAAGAATATCTAATAAGTTGCCCAACCCCAATTAATTGAGAAGCATCCCCCGTAGAACAGATATCATGAATTTTAAGGGTATGCTTTATCCATTGAGTTGCGGATACTCCGCTCGGATAAACAGGAGGCATAGATGTCTCAGTTAGACGGTGCGTCAGTATTGATTACTGGTGGTACAGGTTCATTAGGCAAATCATTAGTCGAGTATTTGCTTAAAGAGACCAAAGTTCGCAGAATCGCTGTTTTCTCACGCGACGAACTAAAGCAACAACACCTGCGCATCCAATTCAAAGATGATCCACGGCTTCGCTGGTTCTTGGGAGATGTTCGCGACCTCGACCGCCTCAAACGCGCTTTTCACGGTGTCGATTATGTAATTCATGCTGCCGCCTTAAAGCAGGTAGATACTGGCGAATACAACCCAATGGAGTTCATCAAAACTAATGTTCTTGGCAGTCAAAATGTTATTGATGCATCTATAGATGCAGGAGTAAAACGTGTGGTTGCATTATCGACTGACAAGGCCTCATCGCCAATTAACTTGTACGGAGCCACCAAATTAACGGCTGACAAATTGTTTGTTGCCGCCAACAATTACAGTATCACCTACGGAACCACTTTCTCTGTTGTTCGTTATGGAAATGTAATGGGGAGTCGAGGTTCAGTGATCCCTTTTTTTCAAGAAATTGCAGCTCAAGGAAAACCTATACCGATAACTGACTTAAGAATGACAAGGTTTTGGATCAGCATTGAGTCCGCCGTCAAGTTCGTTGTTGAGTCGCTAGAAATAATGACAGGTGGAGAGCTATATGTGCCAAGAATCCCAAGTATGAAAATTGTTGACTTAGCTAACGCTGTTGCTCCGGGATCAAAACTAGAAGAAATCGGTATGCGCCCGGGTGAGAAGCTACATGAAGAGATGATCTCAGCCGATGATAGTCGTCGAACAATTATTCTCGAAAGTCGTTTTGTAGTAACCCCCGTTGTCGCAGAATGGGGTTACTTACCACCTAAAGGTTCAAGAATGCCAGAGGGGCAGGCATATAGATCTGATACAAATGATTTATGGATGTCAGAGTCAGATATTAAGAACTTCATCAAGATTCTGTAATTTGAAATGATTCCATACGGTCGCCACTCCATAAATGATGAAGATATTGCTGCTGTTGTTGCAGCGCTAAAAAGTGATTGGCTCACAACAGGGCCACTCGTTGAACAGTTTGAAAATGCTTTAGAGAAAGTCATGGGGGCGCCGTGCATTACGGTTAGTTCCGGCACTGCCGCACTGCATTGTGCGTATGCAGCAATTGGTTTGGCTCCAGGTGATGAAGTGATAACTCCTCCAATTACATTTATTGCTACTCAAGCAACTGCGGCTTTATTTGGGGCAACAATCGTTTTTGCCGACGTACAACCCGATACCGCAAACATTAATCCTAGGGCAGTTGAAGCTGCAATCACCCCCCGCACAAAAGCGATAGTGGCTGTTGATTATGCTGGCCATCCGGCAGATCTAGATGAACTTAGGGCCATCGCAGATCGGCACGGTGTTTATCTAATTGAAGATGCAGCACACAGTATTGGTTCTATTTACAAAGGTCGACCCGTTGGTTCAATTGCTGACATAACAACGTTCTCTTTTTTCCCGACTAAGAACCTGACAACAGGTGAAGGTGGTGCCGTCGCTTCAATTCACCCAGAATTACTTGAAAGGGCTAAGAGATTTTCAAGACAAGGCTTGGTTCGAAATCCAAATGAGTTTGTAATAAAAGATCAAGGACCATGGCATCAAGAAGTACATGAGTTTGGTTTGAACTATCGTCTACCAGATATTTTGTGCGCGTTAGGAATCAGTCAGCTCAAGAGACTGGAAGATTTTAAGGCTAAAAAAGTAGCGATATTTCTAGATTATGTTCAGCAGTTAGGTAGCATTAATGGGATTGAACTTCCAAGTGAAAGTTTCGATGTGAGCGTTAATTGGCATCTATTTCCTATTCGTGTTGACCCGCAGAGACGGGCAGCCATTTTCTCAAGTTTAAGAAAAGCGGGAATAGGCGTGCAAATAAATTATATCCCTGCGTATTGGCACCCAGTTTTCCATGACTTAGGATTTAGTAAAGGAATGTATCCAAACAGTGACCTATTTTATTCTAAAGAGATTTCACTCCCAATGTTTCCGCATTTGACTAAAGACGAGATAGATATTGTTGCTAAAAATGTGTTGGCTTTGGTTTAAAAGTTTTTTCGAAACAAAAAAATTCGCCCTCTAATTTTATCAATTCAAAACCAGCGCCTGTAAAAAGTTTTTGAGAAACAAAATTAGATCTATGTACGTTTGCAACAATAGTTTTATCAGGGGATAAATTGAAAAAAAACTCACATGTAATTTCTAAAATTCTTTTTCCTATCCCCTTTCCTTGTTGAATAGAGTCGACCAAGATACTAATCTCATTTTTATCATCTGATCCAGATATGACATCCAAGCGACACATTCCAATCAATTTAGCATCCTTTGCAAATATAAGAAAAGGTTCAAGTTGGGCTTTCTTGAGCCTGTCCGAAAGCCACTTCAAGTGTTCGTCGTTTGAGATTATTCTCGAATTCATTGAATACTCTCGCGCACTTGAATTGTTGCGCCAAGATAGCAGTACAGCTGCATCACCCAAAGTGGCAGGTCGATAAGTTATCTCCATGGTGTTCTCAAGTATACTTTTCAAATGCCAGAACAAAGTAATAATGTTATGTACATAGCAGAGGTGTCAGCAAATCACTTGGGTTCTCTTGAGCGAGCAAAGGCAATAGTTGTTTCAGCCGCTAAGGCAGGCGCCACTGCTGTCAAATTTCAAACCTATACTGCAGATACAATGACATTGGACTTTCAAAACTTTACAGTAAGTGAAGATCACGAAATATGGGGTGGTCGAAGTCTTTATGACTTGTATGAAGAGGCTCATACCCCTTGGGAGTGGCACCAAGAACTTTTTGATTTGTGCCGAAACTTAAATGTTACTCCATTTAGTTCTCCATTTGATTTAACTGCTTTAGAATTTCTTGAATCTCTTAATACGCCAATGTATAAAATCGCTTCACTAGAAACAGGAGATCATCGTTTAATAAATGCTGTTGCCAAGACAGGCAAGCCCTTGATTATTTCAACAGGCGCAACGGAATGGAATGAGATTGAAGAGTTAGTGGATGTTGTTGAGAAAACAGGAAATAAAGATCTCACTCTTTT